>Ga0209624_10000711_pt1 | contig 28850 bp, 23 predicted proteins | sample JacPinW_OM2H0_O1_FD_188565 | JGI IMG/M metagenome (GOLD analysis project Ga0209624, IMG submission 188565) | Forest soil microbial communities from Algoma, Ontario, Canada - Jack Pine, Ontario site 1_JW_OM2H0_O1 (SPAdes) (version 2) | ecosystem: Environmental > Terrestrial > Soil > Boreal...
CGCCGGCGACATTGAAATAGCGCAGCGCGACGTAGCGAAAATCATATGCCCGGGACGCGTCGTCGAGCATCCATTCGACCATCAGCTTGGACCGCCCGTAAGGCGAAATGGGCGCGAGTGCGGCGGCTTCCGACACCGGCTCGGCTCCAGTTTCGCCGTAGACTGCCGCCGTCGAGGAAAAGATGAACGTCTTCACTCCGCCATTGACCGCCGCCTCGATCAGCGCGCGCGCGTTCGAAACATTGTTGAGGTAATAGCCCAGCGGGTCGCGGACGGAGTCCGGTACGACGATCTTGGCGGCGAAATGGGCGATCGCGTCGATCGCATGCTCCTTGATCAAGCGCGCGACCAACTCCGTGTCGCCCGTGTCGCCGACAATGAGCTTCGCTCCTTCGGGCACGCCCCAGGCGGAGCCGGTCGAGAGATTGTCGAGAACGATGACGGTCTCGCCGGCGTCGAGAAGGCCGAGCGCCATGTGGCCGCCGATATAGCCGGCGCCGCCGGTCACCAGAACGCTCATACCCAGACCCCTTTTGGATTGACCTAATATGAATTCAGCGGAAAAGAGCCGCGTAGAACGCCTCGGCCGGAACTGATAGTCGGATATCAGGATTTCGCTAGGCTCGTCGCCTTTCACCCTCCCATCGATCGAGGAACCAGGCCTCCATGGACAAACCCATTCGCAAAGCCGTGTTGCCCGTCGCCGGTCTCGGCACGCGGTTTCTGCCCGCGACCAAGGCGGTCCCAAAGGAGATGCTGACCGTCGTCGACCGGCCGATTCTTCAGTACGTGGTGGATGAAGCGCGCGAGGCGGGAATCGAGCATTTTATCTTCGTGACCGGCCGCAACAAAGGCGTCATCGAGGATCATTTCGACTATGCCTACGAGCTCGAAGACACGCTCAAGCGACGCGGGAAAAAAGCCGAATACGACGCGCTCATGGCCGATCTTCCCACCGCCGGCGCGACCAGCTTCACCCGCCAGCAGGCGCCGCTCGGCCTCGGCCACGCCGTCTGGTGCGCGCGCGAAATCGTCGGCGACGAGCCCTTCGCGGTCTTGTTGCCGGATATGGTCACCCGGGCCGGATCCCATGGCGGACGATGCCTCGCCCAGTGCGTGGCAGCTTACGAGAAGCATGGCGGCAATATCATCGCGATCGAGGAGGTTCCGCCGGCCGAAACCCATCAATACGGGATCGTCGGCGTCGGCGCGGACCATGGCGAGACCTTCGAGATCACCAAGATGGTCGAAAAGCCGAAGCAGGGGACAGCGCCCTCCAATCTCATCATCTCGGGGCGCTACATTCTTCAACCGGAGATTTTCAAGATTCTCGAGGGGGTGGAAAAGGGCGCGGGCGGCGAAATCCAACTCACGGATGGCATGATCGAGCTTGCCCGCAAGCAGTCTTTCCACGGTGCGCGATTCGACGGGCGAACCTACGATTGCGGGTCAAAGCTCGGATTTCTAAGCGCCAACGTCGCGTTCGCGCTCGACCGCGGCGACATTGCGCCAGGGCTTAAAGAGGAACTGCGCCGGTTGGGGTTCACCGGGAAGGGTGGTTGACCTCGGCCCATGCCGGCTGATCGCGGCGTTTTCCAATTGCTTGCGCGAATGATAAATAGCGGCAAATGATTCAGGAGCAGACCAGCGCCGTCCTGTCGGCGCTCCGGACCATCGCCAACGAGCGCAAGGGCCTGGAAGCGCTCGAGGAGGCGATCCGCAGCCAGCGCGACGGCGGACTTGGGGTCGCGTTCTCGGAAGCGGTCAAGACGATCTCGGCCGCGCCCGGCCGCGTTATCGTGACCGGTATCGGCAAATCCGGGCATGTCGCGCGCAAGGTCGCGGCGACCCTCGCCTCGACTGGCGAGCCCGCCTTCTTCGTCCATCCGGCGGAGGCTAGTCACGGCGATCTCGGCATGGTGCAGATCGGCGACGTCGTGCTGGCCATCTCCTGGTCCGGCGAGACGGCGGAACTGGCGGCGATCATGACTTTCGCCAAACGCTACGCCATTCCGCTGATCGCGATGACCGCAGAGGCCGACAGCACGCTCGGCCGCGAGGCCGACGTTTGTCTCACGATGCCCGGCGCGCCGGAGGCCAGTCCCAACGGGCTCGAGGCCCCAACCACCTCGACGACGATGCAGCTCGTATTGGGCGACGCGCTGGCGATCGCCTTGCTCGAAGGCCGGGGCTTCACTGCCCTCGACTTCCGGGCGCTTCATCCAGGCGGCAAGCTTGGGGCCAAGCTGGCTCACGTGCGGGAAGTCATGCACACCGGCGACCGCGTGCCGCGCATCGACGCGAACGCCCGGATGGCCGAGGCGATCGTCGAGATGACGTCGAAGGGTTTCGGCTGCGTCGCTGTTTTCGCAGAGGGCGGGCGGCTCGCCGGCATCATCACCGACGGCGATCTGCGCCGTCACCTGAAGCGGGATTTCTCCCTCGATACGCCGGTCGGGGCAATCATGACCCGACGCCCCCGCACGATCGCGCCGGATGCCCTGGTCGCGGAGGCGCTCGAGCTGATCAGCCACAAGATCCAGGCGCTCCTGGTCGTCGAGCGTGGCCAAGTGGTTGGAATCGTAAACTTTCACGACCTCATGCGCATCGGAGCCTTCTGAGGGGCGGGCGGCGCTCGCCCGAGAATTCCCGTTTGTGCGGCGTGGTCGATTCTGCGCGCGATCGAGCGGTTTCAAGGGCTTAGGCTCATTTTTCTGCAACTGGAATCAAGCAAGTCACATTTTATCCAAGTACAATAAGGGAAGAGGCAGGCGATGACCAACAAGACAAGCCGGATCGGCGAGATCGTCGAGGTCATGCTCAACACCTGGGACTTGCCGGCCGATTGCAACGAGGGCGAACTCTTCACTTACGCTGAGGCGCTTTACGACCGGATCGCAGCGGGCGACAGCAAGGAAGAACTCTACGCCTATCTTTCCGAGGTGCAGGTCGACCACCTCGAAATGGCGAAGTCCGGTGCGTTCAGCGGGATTGTCGATCGCGCCGTCGAACTCGCAGGCCGGCCGCACTAAAACGCTTTGGCGTGCGCGGGTGCGCAAGCCTGGCGCGCCAACCTTCCTTGGGCCCGTCCTTTGGCCGCATCACGTCGCGGCGGCAGTCGCCCGATCAAATGCGGCCCCAATATCGCTCCCGAACAGATGTTCACAGTGCAATTAGGGATAAATAGGTCGTTAATGTGGTTAATATCAGGCTTGTCAAAGAAGTGTCATGGGCAAGACTGAGAAGTGTCACGGCTTCTCCTTATCCTGTACTCCTCATTTGATTGCTACGGGAGGCCGGTGATGTCTAATTCCTTGACGGTATTGTCTAAATCTCCGTTGCTTCAGTCGATTTCGGTATTAGCTGTCGCGAGCGTGGCTTCGATTGGCGGCGCGCATGCCCAGGCGGCGAACGTGACTCCGTCCAACGTCAACGTGCTCAACCTGCTGTCGCCGTTCTTGGGTCTCAATGCAACTCCGGTCGGCAGAACCACACTGACCGACAACCTTTCCCAGGCGATCAGCATCAACAACAGCGCAACCCTCCCGCTGCAGGAACTTTCCTATAGCGACAAGAACCTCTTGGGCTCGGCTTCGAACACCGTGACGGGCATTTCCGGCTCCTTCGGCGTAGGCGCGAATCTCGCGGGCGGATTGCCCGACCAGCCTCCCGCGACGGGCGGAACAGTGCCTGGAATCCAGCCGGTCGGCGGATATGGCGCGACGCTCGGCGCTATCTACGATCAGGGGGTCAACGACTACGCGGCCGGAAATCACTCAGTGCTGCCAAACACGGTGAACCTGCTCTCGACCGCCTACAACACTTTCACCAGCTCCGACCTGGGCGCGGCGAAATTCTACTTCGCCAACGGCACCACGAACGGAACCACCACGGCTGTCGCGCCGGCCGGCTTCACCTTGCCGACGTTCAACGGCCTGCCCAACACGACGAACAATGTCTATGACACCGCTTATGGCGTGAAGAATACGGACCCGGGCCAAAACATCTATGGCAGCTCGCGGCCCATTCAGGTCAGGCCGCCCACGGGTCCCGCGCCCCACATCAATGCCTTCGATCCGACCGCGATCTCGGGCTTAACCACCAATCCGTCGTTTCCAAGCGGGCATACGACCTACGCCTATACCGACTCGATCCTGCTGGGCATGCTGACGCCTGAGCTCTATCAAAGCATGCTCTCGCGCGGTTCTCAGTTCGCCAACAGCCGCATCGTGCTTGGCGTGCATTATCCGCTCGACATCATCGCGAGCCGCTCGCTCGCGAGCTACGATCTCTCGCAAGCGTTCACCAATCCGGACTACATCAACAACGCTACGACGACGGGCACGGCGATCAATCTGCCGTCCTCATTCACAAGCGCGGCGCCCGAGCTTAACAGCTACCTCTCGGCCGGCTGCGGCGCGTCGGTCGCCATCTGCGCGGCGAGCCAGAGCAATCCCTATGCGCCGTCCGCCGCTAACGCCGCGACCTATGCCTCAAACCTGACCTACGGCCTGCCCACGCTGACCTTGAAGCAGGCCCCGCAAGAAGCGGCGCCGGCCGGCGGGCCCGACGCCTCGATCCTGCTCGCCACTATCTACGGCGGCAGCAGCGCTACGGCGAAGGCGCTCGCCAATGCCGCTAACGGCGGTACGGACGGTTCCGGACTGGACGGCAGCCTCTCGACGAGCACGATCGATCAGATCCTCGTCAACACCGAAACCAACGCGCTCGCTGCGTTCTATGGCACGTCGCTCAGTTATTGGTCGCGCATCAATCTTTACGCCGCGGGAGGTTATTTCCAGGGTGTGACGGGCGCGTTGACTCTGGCCTCGACCGACAAGGTTGCAACCAACGTCACGATCGACGCCACGGGGACGCTCGGCGGGACCGGCACGATCGCCGGGAACGTGACCAACGCCGGCGGCGCGATCAAGCCCGGCGACGCGCCGGGCGTGCTGACGATCACCGGCGACCTGACGGACTCGCAGTCCAGCGAACTGAACATCCTGCTCGGCGGGACGACGCCCGGAACCGGGTACAGCCAGCTGATCGTCGACGGGTCGGCCTCGTTGCTCGGCAATCTCGACGTCGATCTGGTCGACGGCTTCTCGCTGGCCAGCGGTGAGACGTTCGACATCGTCGGGACCGGCGACGGCTTGACCAACGGCCTTACGTCATTGTCGCTCGACGGCGACGCCTGCTGGGCATCGGGCGGCGGGTTCGAGTGCAATGGAGGCGCCTTCTTCGACTTCTTCAACCTGTCGGTCGTTCCTGGCACGCTGGTTGGAGGACTGAACCCCCAAGATCTGGTGCTGAGCGTCACGACGACGCCGGTGCCCGAGCCCTCGACCTGGGCGATGATGCTGGCAGGATTTGCCGGTATTGGCTTCGTGAGCTACCGGGCCTCGCGAAAGACCGCAGCGGCCGCTTAAACGCCGCCGCCTTCGCGGTTCGGGGAGCCGTCAGCCTATGGCGCGACGGCTCCCTGCGCTGTCGTCGCGGGTTGCTGGCGCCAAACCCACCAGCACAGAATTGCGACCGGCGCGCCGATCAGCGAGGTCTCGACGAAGAAATGCTCGAAGCCTGATCGCTCGACGGCAAAACCCGAAACGCCCGCGAGCAGGCTGCCGGGCAACGCGCAAATCGACGTAAGGAGCGCGTATTGGCTGGCCGCCAGTTGGGTTGACGCGAGCGAAGACATGTAGGTGACGAGCACGATCGAAGCGAACGCGTAGGCGAAACTGTCGAGGCTGACGGCGAAGGCGAAGGTCCAGAACTCGTTTCCGCCATGATCGCCATGGGCGGCAAGATAAGCGAGCGCGAGATGCGACGCGGAGCCTGACAGAGTGCCAACGAGCAAGCTCGCCATCATGCCGAGACGGGGGATGATGTAGCTTGCGAAAAAGGTGCCGCCGAGGCCGACCCAGAAGCCGAACAGTTTCGTCACCGTGGCGATATCCGTGTCCGAGTAGTGCAGGCTCTTGAACAACGGCACGGCCATCGCGCTCGAAATGTAGCCGGGCATGCGAAACCCGGCGACCAGCACGAGGATCGGCACAGCCAAGGGTCCGAGTCGCGTGATCAATTCCCGGATCGGGGCGACGATTGTTGAAACGAAACTCAGCGGCGCCTGCGTCGCGCTCTTGTCCGACTCGGGCTCAGGGGCGAAGAAAGCGGCGAGCATGCCGGGCGTCATCAAGAGCGCCATGCCAAGGTACGCGGCGCGCCATCCGACCCGATCCGCGAGCAGGAGCGCCCCTGCTCCAGCGGCGAGGACGCCGACACGATAGCCGACCTCCGACCATGAGGCCATCAGCGCCTGACGATTGGTCGGCGCGACGCTGATGCGCCAGCCGTCGATCACCACGTCCTGCGTCGCTCCGGCGAAGCCGAGCGCAAGCGAAAACGCCACCGTCCAGGCGAGCCAATGGCCCGGATCGCCGAGGGCGACCCCGGCCAGCGCCGCCATCACGCCAATTTGAGAAACGACGATCCATCCTCGCCGCCGTCCCAAGAGGCGGCTGAATACGGGCGCATCGTAGCGGTCGAGAAACGGCGCCCACACGAATTTGAACTTGTAAGCGAGGGTAAGTTCGCTCATCAGGCCGATCGTGGCGATCGGAACCTTCGCTTCATAGAGCCAGGCCGACTGGGTGATGTAGACGAGTTGAAAGGGAATGCCCGACGCGAAACCGAGCACCAGCATTGGCGCGATTCGCCGGTCGGAGAACAGATGGCTCAAGAAGGAAGGCGGCTTGGCGCCCTCTGCAGCAGTGTTTTGCATGTGGACCCCCCGACCCGGGGAGTCTAACAGAGTTGCGGGCGGCTGTGGCTCGAGAGTACCTGGGCGGCTCGGGCTAACCCTCCCGTGCTGCATCGCCTATATAGAACCGTAGCGCCGTTCGGGATGGATCGTGTAGAAACGAACCCGATCAGCACGACCCGCCCATTTTTGCACCAAAGAAGGAGACTGACATGCCCGCCTCCGAGATTGTCATCGCCAGCGCCAAACGGACCCCAGTGGGCTCATTCAACGGCGCCTTCGGCTCGACCGCCGCGCATGACTTGGGCGCAGTCGCCATCAAGAGCGCTCTCGAAGCGGCCAAGGTCGACGCGGCCGAGGTCGACGAGGTGATTCTCGGGCAGATCCTTTCGGCGGCGCAAGGCCAAAATCCAGCCCGCCAGGCAGCAATGAAGGCTGGCGTTCCGCAGGAAAAGACCGCTTTTGGCGTCAATCAGCTGTGCGGCAGCGGCTTGCGCGCGGTCGCGCTAGGCATGCAGCAGATCGCGAGCGGCGACGCCAATATCATCGTCGCGGGCGGCCAGGAATCGATGTCGCTCGCCCCCCACGCCGCCTATCTGCGCAGCGGCGTCAAGATGGGGGAAATGAAGCTCGTCGACACCATGCTTCAGGACGGCCTCATCGACGCCTTTCACGGCTATCACATGGGCGCCACGGCGGAAAACATCGCGAAAAAGTGGCAAATTACCCGCGAGGAGCAGGATCGATTCGCTGTCGGCTCGCAGAACAAGGCCGAAGCGGCGCAGAAGGCCGGACGGTTCAAGGACGAAATCGTGCCCGTGACAATATCGACCCGTAAGGGCGACACGGTCGTCGACGCGGACGAATATCCCCGCGCAGGCTCCAATTACGAAGGGATGGCGAAACTCAAGCCCGCCTTTTCCAAGGACGGATCGGTGACCGCGGGCAACGCCTCCGGCCTCAACGACGGCGCCGCCGCATTGGTCATCATGAGCGCTGCCGAGGCCAAGCGCCGGGGGCTATCGCCGATAGCGCGCATCGTCTCCTGGGCGACCGCGGGCGTCGATCCGGCGATCATGGGCACGGGGCCGATTCCAGCCACCCGCAAGGCGCTGGAAAGGGCGGGCTGGTCGGTCAAGGACCTTGACCTCGTGGAAGCGAACGAAGCCTTCGCCGCGCAGGCTCTTGCGGTGAACAAGGACCTTGGTTGGGACCCGGCGATCGTCAACGTGAACGGCGGCGCCATTGCGCTTGGCCATCCGATCGGCGCTTCGGGCGCGCGTGTGCTGACGACGCTCTTGCACGAAATGGCGCGCCGCAACGCCAAAAAGGGCCTCGCCACCCTTTGCATCGGCGGCGGCATGGGAATAGCGATGGCGGTTGAACGTTAGTCTTCGCCGCTCGTTTCAAATCGGACGCGCCGACTGAACGGCGCGCTTCAAAAAATCTGGGAGGAAAAAATGGCGAGAGTCGCGGTGGTTACGGGCGGCACGCGAGGGATTGGCGCTGCCGTTTCCAAGGCGTTGAAGGCGACCGGATGCGAGGTCGCCGCGACCTACCATTCCAACGATGAGGCCGCCGCCAAATTCAAGGCGGAGACGGGCGTCGACGTCTACAAATGGAACGTCGGGAAATACGAGGACTGTGTGGCTGGGCTGGCCGAGGTCGCCAAGGACCTAGGCCCCGTCGATATTCTCGTTAACAACGCCGGCATCACCAAGGACGGAATGTTCCACAAAATGACGGTGGAGCAATGGTGCGACGTCATCAACACCAACCTCAATTCCCTGTTCAATATGTGCCGTCCGGTGATCGAAGGCATGCGCGAGCGCGGCTTCGGCCGTATCATCAACATATCCTCGATCAACGGCCAGAAGGGGCAAATGGGGCAAGCCAACTATTCGGCCGCAAAGGCCGGCGACATCGGCTTCACCAAAGCGTTGGCGCAGGAGAACGCCAACAAGGGCGTGACCGTCAACGCGATCTGCCCCGGCTATATCGCGACCGAAATGGTCTTGGCCGTTCCCAAGGACGTGCTCGAAAAGGCGATTCTGCCGCAGATTCCGGTTCGCCGCCTTGGTCAGCCAGAGGAAATTGCTCGCTGCGTCGTCTTCCTCGCTTCCGACGACGCCGGCTTCATCACCGGTTCGACCCTGTCGGCTAACGGCGGCCAGTACCTGGCTTAGGCTCCGAAAGGGACCCTATGGCGAAAGTCCCTTACGTCGCCGCATCAACCTCGTTGAGCCCGCGACCGCTCGCCCATACCTCGGTGACCTGAAGATCATCGGTCAGATGCACAAGATCGGCGCGATGGCCGGGCTTGAGACGCCCGATCCGGTCGTCGACACGCAGCAGCCGCGCCGGGGTCAGCGTCGCCATCATCAGCGCGTCAGCCAGCGGGACATCGAGCACTCGAACGAGGTAGTCAATCGCGTCACGCATGGTGATCGCGGCGCCGGCGAGCGTTCCGTCTTCGGCGCTCAGTTTATTGCCGACCCGCCTCATTCGCCGCCCCTGCAACTCGAACACGTCCGGGCCGCCGGCGGCGGGCGGCATGGCGTCGGACACAAGCGCAATTCCGCGCGGTCCCTTGGCGGCCAAAGCCGCGCGATAAGCGTGGGCGTGGGCGTGTTCCCCGTCGGCGATGAGCCCACAGATGATGCGCGGATCGCCGAGCGTCGCCCCCACGACGCCTGGCGCGCGCGAGGAGAGCTGGCTCATGGCGTTGTACAGATGGGTGACTGCGCTTGCGCCGGCGTCGAACACGCTCTGCGCTTCCTCGGCGGTCGCGTCCGAATGGCCGAGGCTGACGACAATCCCGGCTTTCGCCAGCCGCCCGATGAAATCCATCGGGACCGAGGCGGGCGCGAGTGTCACGACCGTCACGCCCGCGTGGGCCGCTATGAGCGCATCGGCGTCTTGCTCCAGCATCGGGCGGATGAATTCGGGCGGATGTACGCCCTTGCGCTTGGGATCGATGAACGGTCCTTCGACATGGATCCCGAGCGTGCCGGGCACGCGTTCGTGCGCCTCGCGAGCGGCGGCCAGCGCCGCATGAAGCACGCGCGGCGCGTCGGTCACGACCGTCGGCAGGAAAGCGGTCACGCCAGCGCGCCGATGCGCGGCGGCGATGGCAGCAATTCCCTCGACGGTCGGTTCGGCGTTAAACAGCACGCCGCCACCGCCATTGATCTGCCAATCGACAAAGCCGGGGCCGAGAACTCCGCCGCCGAGATCGACCTGTTCGCCGCAGCGGGGGCGGTCGTCGAAGGCAGTGAGCGCCTGGATCGAAGCGCCCTCGACAACGAGCGCGCAATTGTCGTGCAGCCATTCGCCGTCGAAGATGCGCGCTCCGTAGAGAACCTTCATTGCGCCGCTTCCCTTTGCGTCGCCACGACGCCGCCAACGAGCAGGATCGCCCCATCGGTCGGATCGTACAGCGGCGGCGAGAGTCGGGCCGCGACATCGGGCTCGAAATAGGGCCGCATGGCTTCGCCCACGCCCCCAACCAGCGCGACCCGCTCCGCGCCAAGCGTGACCACGCCGCGAATCAAGGCGCCGATGGCGCGCGCCGCGGCGTTCACGATCCCGAGTGCAACTGGATCGCGGCTCGCCGCATGCTCGAACACGCGCGGCGCGAATGCGCCGAAATCTCCCGGTTTCGCCTCGAGCGCCCAATTCATCATCGCCACCGGATCGCCACCGAATTCGGCCACGATATCGTCAGTCAGCGCGTTCGCAGGCGCAAGACCGTCGAATGCGCGCATCGCAGAACGCAGCGCATCGAGGCCGATATGGGAGCCCGATCCGTCGTCGCCGAGCGCGAATCCGCGCCCGCCAATGATGGTCTCCTGGCCTTGAACGCGCGCGATCGCCGCCGAACCGGTGCCGGCGATCACCAGCCCGCCATCACCGCCGGCGTGCGCGCCGATACAGGCGGTTGTGGCGTCGTTCGCCGCGCACACAAGCCGAAAGCCGGGAAAAGCCGCGGCCACTCGCGTCTGGTCGCTTCCCTGCTTGAATCCGGCGAGCCCGAGACCCATTGCGATCGGCCCCCGATCGTCGTCTCCGAGCCCGGCCTTTCCCAGAGCCTCGTCGACAACCGCGCGCATAGCCGCGATCGCGGCGGCGAAATCGACATGAATGTTCGCCGCCGCGCCGTTCGCCTCGGCAAGCGCTCTTCCGTCGGCGTCGCGCAGCCGCGCGCGGCAGCGGGTCGCGCCGCCATCGACTCCGAGAAAGAGCGGCGCGCCGGTCACGCCACTTCGCCGTCTTTCGATCGGTCGAGCATCGCCGCCACGGCCGCCCGAAGCGCGTCCGCGGCCTGGGCCGGCGTGAGCCGCCTTGCGTTCGCCCCTGACGGCGCTTGCTCGGGCGTCACCGGCAGATGCACGAAGACAGCGGGGATCGCGGACCTCTTGTCGCTAAGATATTGCAAGGCCCCGAAGTAAAGATGGTTGCAGACAAATGCGCCGGCGTTCCGTGACACGCGGGCCGAAATTCCCACCTCGTTAATGGCGCTTGCTATTGTCCTGACCGACGCACCCGCCTCCAACCAATCGGGCGCGGCGCGGGAGATCCTAAGGCCCCTGCGCAGGACGCCGTCATTGTCCGGTGCGGTGGCGTCATCCAGATTGTGGGCGAACCGTTCGACGCAGACGACGCCGCGGCGGCCAGCTTGACCGGCCATCAGAATCGCCTCCGGCCGAAGCGTCTCGATCGCACTGATGAGTTTCTTCACGGAGGCGTCGTAAGCGCAGGGCAGCAAGCGCGCCACCGCCACCGTGACGCCGTGGCGCCAGCCCTCGAGCTTTTGCGCCGCTTCCCACGACGCGTTGACGGTCTCGCCGCCGAACGGCTCGAACCCAGTGACAAGGATTGTGCGCGCTGTGCTCGGCAAGGTCAGGCGAATAGGCTGCTGCGGTCGGCCAGACGGCGCACATGAACGTCCGCGTCGCCGTAGGCCGTATCGATCATCGTCAGGCGCTTGAACAGATGGCCGGCCTTGTACTCATAGGTCATCGCGATGCCGCCGTGCATTTGCACCGCCTGCTCGCCGATGAACTTCGCCGACCGGCCGATTTGTACCTTCACCGCCGACATGGTCTTGGCGCGCTCCTCCGCGTCGTCCTCATCCGCCATCATCGCCGCCAGATACATCATGCTACGCGCCTGCTCGAGCGCGACTATCATATCGGCGGCCCGATGCTGCAGCGCCTGGAAGGAGCCGATCGTAACGCCGAACTGCTTGCGCGTCTTGAGATAATCGACGGTCATCGTCAGCGCTTCGGACATTGCGCCGACGGCTTCCGCGGCAAGCGCCGCAATCGACTCGTCGACCGCCCGCTCGATGACTGGCAGCGCGCTATCCGTACCCCCCAGAAGATCATGCGGCGCGACGCGAACATCGGCGAAGCCAATCTCCGCTGCGCGCTGTCCGTCCTGGGTCGGATAGCCGCGCCGGCTCACGCCCGGGGCGCCGCCGTCGACAAGGAACAGGACGATGCCGTCGCGATCGCGGCGATTACCGCCTACGCGCGCCGAGACGATGAGCTTATCGGCGCTGTCGCCCTGGCCGACGAGCGTTTTTTCTCCGTTCAGCACGAATCCGCCACCGCCGTCCTTAACCGCGCTCAGCGCCACATCGTTGAGATCGAAGCCCGACTGTCTCTCCATATGCGCGAAGCTCAACCTGAGCTCGCCCGCCGCAATCGCGCCGATCAGTTCGGCGCGCTGCTTATCGCTTGCCCCATGCCTCAACAAGGCTCCGCACAGGACGACCGTTTGAAGGTAAGGCTCGAGCGCCAGCGCCTTGCCGAATTGCTCCATTACGATCATCGTCTCGACCGCACCGCCGCCGAAGCCGCCGTCGGCTTCAGCAAAGGGCGCGCCGAGCAGGCCCATCTCGGCGTAATCGCGCCACACAGCTTCGCTCCAGCCTTGCGGATTTGCTTGATGGGTCTTGCGAGCCTCGAACGCGTAGCGGTCCTTCATCAGCCGCGCGACATTATCGCGCAATAGCTCCTGTTCGGGGTTGAGCTCAAAATCCATGTGTCTCAGAGCCCCAGTATCGCCTTGGCGATGATGCTGCGCTGGATTTCGTTCGATCCGCCGTAGATCGAGACCTTGCGATTGTTGAAGTAAATCGGCGCGAGCGGCGACGCCCAATCCGGACCCACCGGCGGCTGGTTGCTCATGTCGTCGGACTCTCGATAGGGCAGCGCGTAGGGTCCGACGACCTCCATCAAAAGATCGGTGGTCGCCTGCTGGATCTCCGAGCCCTTGATCTTAAGCACCGAAGACGCGGGATCTGGCTTGCCCGTGCGGGGGCCCGAGATTACCCGCATCTGCGTCATTTCCAGCGCCTTCAGCTCCACTTCGACCTCGGCGAGCTTGGCGCGGAAAAAGGGGTCCTCGATCTTCGGCCCCGAACCAAAGACTGGGATCGAGGCGAGCTGGCGCACCCGGTCCAGACGCGCTTTCGAGACCCCGACGCGGGCGATGCCGTTGCGCTCGTTGGCGAGCAGGAACTTGGCGTAGTCCCAGCCCTTGTTCTCTTCGCCGACAAGCGCGTCGGCCGGAACGCGCACGTCGTCGAGAAAGACCTCGTTGACCTCGTGACCGCCGTCGATCGTCTCGATCGGCTTCACCGTAATGCCAGGGGTCTTCATGTCGACGAGGAAGAACGAAATGCCCTCCTGTTTTTTCGCCTGCGTGTTGGTGCGCGCGAGGACGAAGATCCAGTCGGCGTATTGGGCCATGGTGGTCCAGGTCTTTTGCCCCGAGATCACCCAGCCGTCAGCGTCGCTCCGGGCGCTGGTCCTTAAGCTCGCAAGGTCCGATCCGGCGCCGGGTTCCGAGAAGCCTTGGCACCACCAGTCGCTCAGGTCGATGATGCGCGGCAGGAATCGTTGTTTCTGCGCCCTGGAGCCAAAGGTGTAGATCACCGGGCCGACCATGCTGACGCCGAACGCGACCAATTCTGGCGCATTGCCGCGTTGCGTCTCATCGAGGAAGATCGATAGCTGGACCGGGCTCCATCCGGCGCCGCCCCATTCCTGCGGCCAGTGCGGGGCTCCCCAGCCTTTGGCGGCGAGAATACGCGTCCAGCGCACATAGTCGTCCTTTGAGATCTTCCGGCCAGCGACCGTCTTCTCGCGGATCGAAGCCGGCAGGTTGTCGCGCACGAAAGCGCGAACCTCGGCGCGAAATGCGAGCTCGTCCTCCGTCAATCGAAGATCCATGGGATCGCCTCCCGTGTCACAGCGCGCCCGAATTGGGCTTGGGCGCGTGATCTGCGCCTTGCTGCCCAATGTCCAGCGTTACCGCGGCGCCGTCAACCATTCGAGAGGTCGAACGGCAACGATGCGATCGCCAAAAGACATAAGTCAGCGGTTATCTGCTGGCTCCCGACTGGCGCGGAGCGCGTCAGTTTGCAATTGCCCAATCGCTCGCATGAACCGCAAGACGCCGCTTTTATTGTCAAGGTCATACTTTCGCGGCATTTTGAACCGCGATGGTCGCCGAATCGGTCTTGCGACAGTTCGTCCAAGCGGAGTGGAAGTCATTTCCCTGTGCGCTATGTCCTGACCATCGTCGCGGTCGCGCTCGTCGCGGTGATGTCGGTTGCGCTCATCGCGCCGTACCTCATCGACTGGTCTGCGCAGCGTGGCGAGATCGAGGCGCGGCTCAGCGCAATCACGGGCGCGGACGTCTCTCTGACCGGGCCGGTCGAACTCAGGGTGCTGCCGACACCTTATCTCGCCTTGGGCGAAGGTTTAGTCAGCGCGCCAGGTCCGGACGGAGCGAAGCTCTCGTTCGCCTCGGCTCGGCTGGAGCTCGCGCTCGTCAAACTCGCGAGCGGGCAGATCCGGTTCTCCGACATTCGTCTCGAGAAGCCCGTTCTGGTCCTGACGCGCGGGCCTGACGGCGCGCTCCGACTGCCGCCGGTACAGATGGCGGGACTCCACTCGACCGGGTTCGACCGCCTCAGCGTGCGGGATGGGCGAGTGAAGATCGTCGGCTCCGGCGCCGGAACCGAGTTTTCCGGCGTCGAGATCGACGCGGCCGCGCCCTCGCTCGACGGACCCGCGCATCTCAGCGGACAATTTTCCGGCCCGGACAACGCACCCGTTGTCTTCAGGCTCGCCTCGGAAAAGCCCGGGCCGGCAGGAACGCCGCTCCGCCTCTCGGTGGACGCCGGTCCCGGCTGGCCAGCGGCAGAATTCGACGGCGCGCTCGAAGGCGATCCGGCCGCCGGGCTTGGCGGCCTTCGGTTAGCCGGCGCCGCGACGTTAACAGGAACGGCGCCCGGCGAGGAGGCGCCGACCCCTTGGCGGGTCGCCGGGCCAATGACCGTCGATCTCGACCAGGCGACCCTTCGGCAGGCGGAATTTCGTCTCGGACCAGAGGAACGCGGGATCCGGGCGGATGGGGACGCCAAGCTGGTTTTCGGCTCGCCCGCCCAAATCAGCGTCGCCCTGAGGGCAAAACAGGTCAACGTCGACTCGCTCATGCGTCGCAAGGGCGAGGACGGGGTCGCGCCCGCGCGCGTCGTGACCCTGATGACCCGCATCGTCTCGGCCGCGCTTCAGGGCCGTGAGAGCCAGGCGACGATCGACGCGCAGGTTTTGGCCCAGCCGATCATTCTTGGGTCGCAGACCCTGCCCGATGCCAGCGCGACGCTGAAGGCTGCGCCCGGCGCGCCGCTAAATCTCGCTTTCGACCTCGGCCTTCCCGGACAAAGCCGACTTCGCGCGGACGGGGAGCTCGACACCGGCGCAGAGGCGAAGTTCCGCGGCGACGTGGCCTTCACCAGCGCCGACTTCGCCCTGCTGCGCGATTGGGCCACCCTAGGCGCGCCGCCGGCTATGGCCAAAGTCGCCGCTTTCGCCGCTGCGCTCCCTTACCGCAGCGCATCGTTGTCGGGCGCGGTGGAAGCGTCACCAACTGGATTTTCGGGACGCAATCTCAAGCTGACGCTCGACCGCTCGACGCTGACCGGCGCTCTGGGATTCAAGGGGCCTGACGGCGGCCAACCCGGGCGCCTCGATGTAGATCTCGCCAGCGATTCGCTCGACGTCGACGGTTTGCCGAGCCTCACGGCAGGGAATCTGATCGACGATCTCGATCTCTCGCTTTCGCTGAGAGCCGGTTCGCTGCATATCGCGCGCGTCGGCGAGGCGCAGATCGACAGCGGCTCGCTGGCGCTGAATGTGGCCAAGAGCGGCCCGAACGTCACCCTCAGGCGCCTGAGCGTGACCGGCCTGGATGGCGCCTCTTTTGACGTCGAGGGCGCGATCGGTCCCGACTCGACTGCAGCGACGGGTCACTTGCGAGCCGACCGCTTGCACGATTTCGCAATGCTGGTTTCGCGTGTGGCGCCGAGCGATTGGAGCCGGATGCTGGTGGCGCGCGCGGGTGAGCTCTCGCCGGCAGCGTTAACCTTCGGCGCTCATGGCGGAGCAACCGACGTTGGCAGCGTTCCCGCCGTCGATTCCCTTAGGGCCAATGGATCAGCGGGTGAAACACAGTTCTCAATCACGCTCGATCCTCGGCCGAACGACGCCGGGCGCGCGCTCACGGTGAGCCTCGATTCTCCAAACTCGAGCGCCCTGTTGCGTCAGCTCGGCGTGCACACGCCAACGTCGGGAGGCGGCCGCGCCCACATTGCGCTGAATGCGAACGGGGGGTGGGAGAAGGGTTACGACGTCGATGCGGCCTCGCAACTTGCCGGAGCGGACCTCACGTGGCGCGGCCGCTTCCTGCCGGCGGCGGAGAGCGGCGATGCGAAGCTGTTTGGCTCCGCCAAAGCCAAGTCGCCGAACCTCGCGCCGCTTGCCGTCGCTCTTGGCCTTGCGCCCGCCAACGGCGGCGTGCTCGGTCCCGCCGATATCGGATTCGATGCGACCTTGCGCGGCGATCGATGGGGTCTCTCTCGGCTTGCGGCGACAATTGCAGGGGTCAAGGCGAGCGGTGACCTCACCTACCAACCTGCCAAGCCGCTCGAGGGCGTGCCTGAGGCGAGCGCCGATATTGCCCGCGCCGACGAGGCGGTTTCTGGGGTCCCCTCTGGGAAGTCGCCCCCGCCCACGCCGGCGGAGATCGAGGGCCAGCTCACGGTCGAACGCATGCCGCTCGGCGGCGTGCTGGCGCTCGCGCTCGGACCGCCGCAGCCCGGGCGGGTAGGCACGCGCTGGTCGGATGTAAGATTCGCGCCCGTGCCCCTACGGCCGCCGTCCGCCGCCATAAAGCTCAGGGTCGGAACTCTCGACTTGGCGGACGCCCTGGCAGGGCGCGAGTTCGCGACGACGCTGCGCTTTGATAAGGGCCGGCTCGATCTCGACGACTTCGCGATGCGGATCGCAGGGGGCGGAACGTCCGGCCATGCGACGCTGCGTCGCGACGCGGACAATGTGACGCTGACCGGCGCGCTCAACCTTGATTCGGTCGCGCTCTACCGAACCGGATTCTCAGGCCGGATCGGTGCTTCGCTCGATTTCGCTTCGACCGGACGAAGCCCCGCCGCGCTGATCAACGGACTCGCCGGCTCAGGCACAGTGACCTTCGCCGGCGCGGCTTTAGCGCGGAGTGATCCCACGGCTCTCGATCGCGTGCTCGCCAAGGCGCAGACCCCTGACGCGCCATTGGATGAGACCAATATCGCCTTCGCCTTCGGCAACGAACTCAATCGGGCGCCGCTGGCGGTCCCCGATGGGTCGGCGCCGCTTTCGCTCAGCGCTGGCGTTGCGAAGATCGGTCCAATCAAAATCCCGGACGGACAAGGGGACGAGGCGCTGAACGCGGATTTCGATCTGCGCACGCTAACGACACAGGCGCGCTTTACGCTTACCTCCTCCGCGAGCGATTTGAAGTTCTGGTCGGGACCGCCGCCGAGCGCCGCGGTGACGGTCGACAATGCGTTGGAGGCGCCGAAGCGGCAGATCGACGTCAGCTCCCTTTCCGCCGCGCTCGCCGCGCAGGCGATCGCGCGGGAGACCGATCGCATCTCCACCCTGGAGGCCGACATCCGCGAGCGCGCCTTCTTCAACCGGCGCCTCAAAGGCGAGCGGTTCATGGATCGAAGGGAGCAAGAGATCCAGGACTGGGAAGTCGAGCAAGCGCGGCTGAAGGGGCAAGCCGAACGCTTGCGCTCTCTTCAGGAAGCGGAGAAAGCGGCCGAGGACGAGGCGGCGAAGAGGGCGGCGGAAGCCGCCACGGACAAAGCCGCGGCTCAGAAAGCCGAGCAGGAAAAGGGCGCGGCGGACGGCGTCGACGCGCCAAAGGCCGGCGAAGGCGGGCAACCCACAAAGGCGCCATTCGCGGCCGCCCCCGCGCCGAAGAGCGACCAAGTCGGCGCCAATGGGCCCAGCCCCGCGGCTCCGACGCCCCCGCCCAGGCCCAAGGCGCGCCCGACGCAAGTCGATCCGGAGCCAGGCAAGCTCTACTGATCGGGATGAGCAGCGCCGTCACCCGCAGGGCGGGACGGTCTCTCGCCTTCGGCCTCGAGCACGAACACGCGGATGGCCGATGACAGATTGGCGCCCCCGCGCGAGGCGTCGATCATCGCCGCGAGGCCGTTGAGGGACAGCCCGCGCTCGGCCGCGATGGCGCGCAGCCGCCGCCAAAACGCATCCTCAAGGGAGACGCTCGTTCGATGTCCCGCGATAACGAGCGAGCGCTTGATGACGCGCGCGTTCGCGCTGTCATACGGAATTTGCCTGATCGATTCTCCTTCCCAACGACCGCGAGCCGGCGGATCGCCGAGTCCGTTTTGAGCCATTTCAATGGCTTGCGGCGCCATTCCCGAATCGTTGTAACTCCCAACCACCTCGTGCCTCAAGGCACCGCGAAGCGGCCTTGAAGGACGCTCCCGGAGGCGCCAACGAGGTCACGAGCTGGACCATCTTTCGAGACGCGATGCTCCGCATCGCCCCTTGAGGCATGAGGTCGTGCGGTTCGGCGTCGTTCCGAGGCTCCACCTTGGGAGTTACGAGTCATCCCCTGCTCTTAACGCCGAAGTCTTGGGTCACGCGTCGCCCATGAAAAGTGCTAGCTGGACTCATTGGACTTTCTGAAAAACAATACTAGATCCCAGCCGGCTTGGCAAGAAATTGTCGAGTTTTCTTCGCACGGCTCCGAAGCTTGGAGCTTCGGAATGGCGCCGAACCCTACGGGCGCCTAGCGCCGCGTCTCGAAGGATGGTCCAGCTGGTCGCCTCGTTTGCACATCCTGGAATATCCTTCGAGGCCCTTTGGCTCCAGCAAAGGGCGCCTCTGGATGAGGCCGGTGGACAGGGCTTCCACCGTTGATGGCCGGCTAGGGAGTTTCGATTTTTCTCAATCAGCCGTCCCGACCCTCGACCGGGCGTTTTCGCTGCCTCTCGGGAACGCCCAGCGATCTCATCAACTGGATCCCCTATCACTCGCCATCGAGGTCTTCGAGGCGGCGGGCGTCGAGGCTGGCCTCTGTTAGCGCGCGCTCGCTCTCGATGAGACGCTTCTCGGCTTTCGAGCGGCCGAACAGAGCGCGATTCTGGGCCGCTTCCGCTTGCTGACGCTCGCGTTCCCTCAACTTTCGCGCTCGACGCAAATTGACGATCTCAGCCAAAGGACCGACCTCGGCTACTTCTTGCGGAAGGCGTCGATCGACACGACCTTCGTTTCGCCTGCCGGCTCCACGGGCTTCTCTGGATTCCGAGCCGACTTCGGGGAGGAGGCGGGCTGAGCGGCCGGCTTGACAGGCGCAGGCTTTGTCGGGGCTGGGCCTGGAGTCGTCCCCTTTTCCTCCTCCACAGCCGGCGTGCGACTGGCCGTCTCCGAAACGCGCGGCTCAAGCTTGAATCCGAACGGAACAGACGGATCGGTGAAGCCGGTGATCGAGTCGAACGGCACAACCAACCGTTCGGGCTTGCGGGAAAAGTTCAGGCTGACCTCGAACGCGTCCTGGGTGACGACGAGGTCCCAGAACTCGTGCTGAAGGATGATCGACATCTCGTCTGGGAAGCGCTGCTTGACCACGGCCGGCGCGACCACGCCCGGCGCATGAGTCTTGAACGCGATATTGAAATGGTGGTCGCCAACGAGCCCGTTGCGCGCCGTGTCGGCAAGGACTTTACGCACCACGGAGCGCAGCGCGTCCTGCACCAGAAGGTCGTAGCGGATGAGATCGGTCGCCATGAACAAGCTCGGAGCCTAACCAATCCATCAAGCCTTAACCGAGGGTTTCGGGCGTTGCAACGCGGACCTACGGGGCGGCAACGCGGCGAGAGCGGCCTCGAATGCTCAAAACCCGACGTCAACCCTTCTCGGCTGCTGAAACGAGGTGCCTTGGGCTTATGCCCGTTCATCCTTCACGGGCGGCGGGATGGAGCGCCGCGAGAATCCGGTCGGCGAGAACGCGATAGTCGGCCGTCTCGGCCCCATTCGTACGCAAACCGAGTTCGCCAATCGCCTGCTCCCAACCGACCGAGGCGCGCGACATCTCGCCCTTGAGACCAAGCAGATCGACGGTCAGCGCCACCTCACGCATTTCCGCGGCCCGGCGCACGCCATGGGTCATGACCCGTTCCAGCATATAGGCCGAGCGCTGCTTCCAATCGAAGCCGGGGTAAGTGTCGTCGAGCGAATCGAGCACGGTCTCGATGACGCCCGCTTTTCGCCCGGCGAGCACGCATTCGCAGACCAGCGCCTCAAGCCCCTTCATCATCACGGAGCGAATCATCTTGACCGCCGAGGCGGCGCCGACCGGGCCGTCGTGGATCCTTGCCGACATGCCGAGAGACGCAAGCGCCGGCGCCGCGGCTTCGACGTGCGGGCCGCAGATCAGGAGCGGGGTCAGGTGCAGGCGCGGATGGACGGGGGCCATCACGGCGACATCGACATAGCGTCCGCCCGCGGCCTCGACCTCTTGCGCCGTGCGCGTCTTGGTTTGCGGCGCGCAGGAATCGCAGTCGAAAAAGAAAGCGCCGTTGGCGAGGCCCGGCAAAGCCGCTATCGCGGCTTCGTGCGCCTGGTCGGCGGTGACGACGGAAAAGACCGCCTCGGCGCCTGTCAGCGCCTCGGCCGCGGTCGAAGCGCCGAGCACGTTCGCCGCCGCATAATCGGCTCGCTTCGCCAACCGCACTTCGGAATCGGGGGAGTCGGTCTTGACGTCATAGGCGCAAATACGCGCCTTGAAGTTCGCGCTTGTGCGCCAGCCAGCGAGAAAGGCCTGCGCGGCCTCGCCAAAGCCGAGAAAGGCGATCGAACCCGAACTTATCGTTGAATCCGGCATGGGGTCGCTCAGCGCATCAGCGGGCCGAGAAAGTGGCGCGCGCGTCTAGTTAGTGAATGACCGGCGCGGGCGCCAGCGCGCGAATTGGCAAGCCGATTTCCGGGCTCGCAGGACTGGACGTTTGCGGCTGGCCCGCCCCCGGCTAGTATCCATTGCGTCAGAACTTGCCCGCTGCGGGCCAGGAAGGATCTGCCACAAATGAAACGCGCGTTCCGAACGGCCGCCTTGCCCGTCGGTGTCCGGCCTCGGCGGAGCGCATGAGCGGGCGGAGGCTAACCGGCCTGTCTTCGATGGCGACCCGGCATATCCTCGCCGACCTCGCCGGCGACTATGAGGCGCGCCACGGGACGCGCGTCGAAATCCGTTCCGTGGGCGGGGTCGAAGCCGCGAAATTGGCGCGCACGGGCGAAGCGACGGATATCGTCGTCCTGGCGTCGAAGGTCATGGGCGCCTTGGAGGCGGAAGGCCACCTCGTCGAAGGCGGGACGAGGGACTTTGCGCGGTCGGAGATTGGCGTTGCAGTCCGCGCGGGCTCAGCCTTGCCCAGCCTCGCGGATGAGCAAGCCGTCAAACAGGCGATGCTGGACGCGCGAAAGATTTGCTACTCGACCGGCCCGAGCGGCGACCACCTGAAGGCGCTGTGTGAGAAATGGGGCGTGGCGCCGGAGCGCGTCCTCGTAGCGCCGCCGGGCGTGCCGGTGGCGATGCTGGTCGCGAACGGCGACACTGACCTCGGCTTCCAGCAGCTTAGCGAGCTGATTGGCCAGCCGGGCATTGCGGTCGTCGGCCCCCTACCGCCGGAAATTCAGACCGTGACCGTGTTCTCAGCGGGAATATCGACAAACTCGCGGGATCCCGAGGGCGCGCGCGCGTTCGTCGCCTATCTGGCGTCTGTCGAAACAGGTGGCGCAAAACGCCGTCACGGCATGGAGCCGGCATAAGCCCTAACCCCAACATTTCTGGGCCTTGACCCGGGACAAAGATCCGATCACGAAGTTGTGAACGGGAACGCGCGGGTCTCCCACCGCGCGGCGCCGTTGGCCCCGTGCGGAGGTCCTGCGCGGGGCCGTTCGGCTCAGAGCCGACCGCTCAGCCCAGGTATTTGTTGATGATCGAGAGCCCCTCATTGCGGACGTCGTCGGGCGTCATTTCATCGACAATGGCGCCGTGGGTCATCACGTAAAGCCGGTCGCAAACGCGCACCGCGACGTCGATGCGCTGTTCGACCAGTAAGAGCGACGCTCCGCGCTGCCGCAGTTTGAGCAGCGCGTCCACCATGAGGCCGACAGCGACGGGAGACAGCGCCACCGACGGCTCATCGAGCAGCATCACCTTCGGATCGCTCATCAACATGCGCCCGATCGCAACCATCTGCTGCTCGCCGCCGCTGAGAAAAGACGAAAGCCTTCGACGGTACTCGTAGAGGACGGGAAACAGGTCGTAGACGGATTTCAAAAGCGCCTGGAGTCGGCCGCGATCGCGGCGCAGATGCAGCCCTCCAAGCAAAAGATTGTCCTCGACGGTCTGATCGAGAAAAAGGCGCCGCCCTTCGGGCGCAATCGAAGCGAAGCCACGCGCCACGCGGTGCGCTGGAAAGGCCGAAACATCTTCGCCAGCCACCCGGATCGAGCCTCGGCGTTGACTGACCAAACCCATGATCGACTTGAGCACGGTCGTCTTGCCGGCGCCGTTGGGCCCGAGGAGTGCGACGGCCTCGCCTTTGGCGACTTTGAGCGCAATGTCGTGCACGACGTCGAAGCGGCCGTAACCCGCGGAAAGCGCAGTCACGTCGAGCGCCAGGCTTTGGCTGTTCGTCATCGGTCCAGCCTCATTCGCCCAAATACACCTGCCGGACGACCGGATGCGCGCGCACTTCCTCCGCCGTCCCGGTCAGGATCACCTCACCTGCGTTGAGCACCGTCACCCGGTCGCAGAGGGGGAACAGGAACCGCGTCTGATGCTCGATGATGATCATCGTCACGCCCTGCGCCTTGAGATGGGTGAGGATCTCGGCGAGATGATCGACTTCCCGCGCCGAAAGGCCCGTGGCCGGCTCATCAAGGATGATGATGTCAGGGCCCGCGACGCAGACGGACGCGAGCTGGGTCAATTGCTCGACCCCGTGCGGCACATCGCCGACCGCCCGTCCGACCCACGCGCCGGCGCCAACCATCTCGAGGGCCTCGCGCGATCGGGCCTCCATCCAGGCCAGGTCGCGCCGGCCGGACGGCAGAAGAGGCCAGAACGCCGCCCGCTGAATAATGCGCGGCTTCAGGTTGAACAAGCCAACCATCACGTTCTGGACCGGCGTCAATTCACGCACAAGTTCGGCCGCCTGAAACGTCCTGCGCATGCCGAGCATGGCGCGCTTGCTCGGCGAGGCGTCGTCGACGCGCATCCCCTTGATGAGCGTGGAGCCGGCGAGCGGCTGCAGGCGCCCGGCGATTACATTGGCAAGCGTGCTTTTGCCCGAACCGTTCGGCCCGATAAGCCCATGGATATCTCCGCGCTTAACCACGAGGTCGACGTTACGCAGGACCATGAGACCGGTCCCATAGCTAAACCGGACGCCACGGCATTCGACCGCATATTCCGGCTCGGAACCACCCGCTTGCGCCGCGCCAGCGCTTCCGCTGGCGAACTTGCGAAAGAGGCCCGCCTCCACGGGCGCCTCTGCACGATTGATGGCCGATATAGTGAGCTCGGCTTCCTCAGGCGCGTCTCCGCCAAGCGCGGCGACGCGCCTGAGGAGGCTCATCACGCCGCCCGGCAACAGAGTCACCGCCAAGATCGAGAGCGCGCCATAGACCATCTCCTGCAGCCAGGGATTGATGTTGACGAGCGCTGGGAACATCGAGACGAAGGCCGCGCCAATCACTGGCCCTAAGGTCGTGTTGATGCCCCCGATCAGCACCATGACGAGAATGTTCAGGGACACCGCCCAGTCGAATTGACCGGGCGAAACGACGCCGAGGAAAGAGAACAGCCATCCCGCGGCGCCAGCCATTGCGGCGGAGACGCCGAACACGCCGATCTTGATCAGCGAAGTGCGCGCCCCAGCCGCCTCCGCAAAGCGTTCGGCGTCGCGAATCGCCAGGAGCACCGGATAGAGCGGCGACTGGCGGATGCTCCAAACGAAGCCGACACACAGGAGCAGGGCGAGCATGACGCACCAAGCCACCGGCGCGCCTGGCGCCTGGAGACCCTCCGGAAAGTCGGGAAATGCGGGACCAAGCAATCCCTGCAGCCCGCCGGTAATCTTGAGATCGGTCGCCAACACCGTCAGCACGAGCGTGAAAATGAAGGTGGTGATCGCGAAATAAAGCCCGCTGACCCTCAGCGACATTGCGCCGACCGCGAGCCCGATGAGGCCCGCGAGCAGGAGCACGATCAGAAGCACAAGGAAGACATTCCAGCTGAGATCGTTGACGACAATCGTCGTGAAATAAGCGCCAATCGCAAAGAAACCGCCCTGGCCGAGCGAGTAGAGGCCTAGCATGCCGGCGACGAGGTCAAGGCTGATGGCGAGGACGCCAAACACCGCCGCGACCAGCACCAGGCTTTGGACGCCGAGGTCCGACTGCGCGACGAGCGCCGTCGCCGCGACATAGGCGGCGACAAACAAAGCGACGCCGACAGGCCTGAGCCGAGGCCTAAATCCTGCGCCAGCCAGAACAGAAGTGGCGCGCTGCGCCTCTATGCGCTCGGTTTCCACAGCTCCCCTTAGGCCTGCGCCGACGCAACAGAGCGCGCGCGCAAGCGGAACAGATTTCCCGCACTGAACAAACCGCGCGGCGAGACAATCAGGACGACGACGAGGATGATGAAAGGAAACCAGTCGGAGGCTTGCGAGTTGATCATGGCGTTGGCGCCTTCAGCGCAAACGCCCAGCAAAAGGCCGCCGAACATCGCCGCCATGGGTTTTTCGGTTCCCCCGCCAATCATCATCGCGATGAAACCGAACGTACCGAATGTATCCCCGAGATAAGGGTTGGCGAAGGTTGTAGGCCCGATCAGGAGGCCGGCCACGCCTGCGTAAAAGGCCGAGGTGGCGAAGGCGGTGATCGCGACCACAGTCGTGTTGACGCCAACCGCGGTCGCCATCTCCGGATCGGCGGCTGTGGCCATGCCGATCTTACCGAACAGCGTGCCGCGCCGCACCAGCTCGAAGCCCGCGGTCAGGACCGCGGCAGTCACGATCGCGAGCAGCTGCTGACCTGTCACCACCGCATCCATGAGGTGAAAGCTCGTTCCCTGGAACATTGGCGGAAAAGCTTGCGAGGTCGGCCCCCAGATATAGGCGGCAGCATTCTCGAGGATCACCGCGAACCCCAGGGTGCTGACAAGCCAGCCAAAACTGAAGCGGTTCAGCGCCAGGATGGGCCGAACGGCGATAAGATAGGAGAGAACCCCGAGGACACAGGCGCAACCGAGGCCGAGGAGCGCCGCCGCCCATGTCGGATAGCCGGCGGCGCGAACTTCGGCCGTGACCATCACTGTCGCCATCATCATCTGCCCCTGAGCGAAATTGATGATGCGGGTGACATAGAAGGTGATAGCAAGCGCCATTCCGATGAGCCCGTAGACGGCCCCTATGGCGACGCCGCTCACCACGAATTGCAGCACTGGTCCGTTCCCTGGCGTCCCGCGAGACGATAAAAACCGGCACGCTTCTCACGGCGCTTCGCCGGACGCGATCGGGATAGCCACAAGCTTCGGCTGCCGCCCCGAAGGCGTGGTTCAAAGCCTATCAGGTTTCCTCGGCCAAGCGAGTCGCGCCACTTTAAGCAGAGTAGCTAGCCGGCACGTTACGGCTGCAGCAACGAATAGGTCTGACATAACAGGTATGTGCGCGCCGCCAGGAAGGCGCCAGCTACGGCACGCGGCTTTCAAGGAATGGAGTTTCCTTCGCGTCGGACGGGAGGCGAGGGGCGGAGGCGTCGCCTTATCCGTGACCAAAATAGCATAGTGATTATTGGCGCTTAGGACACCGTCGGGCATATCTTGGCTTTGCCAATGTCTCGACATTCATGCGCAAGCTATCACGCCGTCGCCAGCCATTCGGACGCGCTTGTTTTCCAATTGTCATTGCTTTGACAACATCATTGATCTGCGCAAGGAAACGTAGGGCTGACGGACGGCGGCGGCGGGCGCATGAAGATTGCGCGCCCGACGTAGACCGCTCACGTTGCGAGGGAGGAACAAGGCTCATGAAAGCCATCATTTGGACGACGCTCGCGGCCGCCACCGCGTTATCCGCTGCAGAGACTTCGGCCCGCGCCGCCGGGGAGCCGTACCTCATTGGGCTCATCGCCGGAACGACTGGCGCATACGGGTCGACGGGCGTTGCGACCGTCAACGGCGCGCAGATGGCGGTCGACAAGATCAACGCCTCGGGCGGCGTGCTCGGCCGTCAGCTCAAGCTCGATCCGCATAACGACGATGCGTCGGCGACGGTCTCCGGGCAATTGTACGAGAAGCTCATCGCCGCCGGGGCGATCGCGATCGCCGGTTCGCCGGATACCGGTCCGGTCACAGCGCAGCTCGCGGTCCGGCACAAGTTCCCAACCATCGGCGTCGTCGACGACGGCGGTCTCACCGTCAACACCGAGGGGCCGAACGCTCCACCGAACCCTTGGGTGTTCGACTTCGGGCTCAACACCTTCGCCTGGGGCGAGAAGATCGGCGAATACGCGCTCAAGCATTGTCCCGACGGCGTCGCTGTCCTGCATGATCCGTCGACTTATGGTCAGGGCGGGCTCTATGGCATCCAGCTTGCCTATGACAAAGCCGGCAAGAAGATCGGAATTGACCACGCGATCACCGAGAACTGGTCGACCGGCGCGACCACCGGCCTCATGCCCGAGGTCAACGCCGCCAAGGCTGCGGGCATCAAATGCATCGACGCGTGGCTGACCCCGCAGGACCAGGCGGCCTTCGTGCAGGATCTGCATTCGGCGGACTACAACGCCACGGTCTTCGGTAATGACGAGACCAACTCCGACGACACCTATTCGAAGCTCGCCGGCGACATCGCTGACGGCACGATCAGCGCGGTGCTCACCTCCGATCTCCATCCGAGCCCGGAGCTCACGGCGTTCCGCGACGAATACAAGAAGCGCTTCAATATCGACACGACGCCGTTCGCCGAAACGAGCTACGATAGCGTCATGATGCTGGCGCAGGTGGTCAACGACGCGAAGTCGACCAAGCCGGCGGACCTGCAGAAGGGGTTCAACTCCGTCAAGGGGTTCAAGGGCATCACCGGCGATCTCGGCTTTTCCGAGAAGAACCACATCACGATCAACGCCGAGCAGCTGACGCTGGTCAAATATGACGCGGCCAGCAAGCAGTGGGTCGAGGTCAAGGACTGAGTTTCAGCGCGGGCGGAAAACTATAGCCGCCCGCGGCCATTCGCGCCGGACTAGATCACGACCATCCAGGCTTCTGGCACGAGCTGGTACCCTCGCCCGTTCGGGATGACATGGGCGAAGCCGGGCAGGTGAAGATGGCCGCCGGTCACGAGGTGGCGCTCCTTCGCGACATAGTCGAAGATCTTGAACCGGTTTTCCGCCGCGAGCCGTTCGCTGATGTCGTACTCGCTCGTAACCTCGGGCCGGGGAATCTGGATCTCCGGCACATGGACTGTGTCTCCCCACATCACAAGGGTCTCGCCAGCCGAATCGAGGCGATAGCCGCAGTGTCCCGGGGTATGGCCGGGGAGCGGCAGTTGTGTCACGCCGGCGGCAACCGTTCCGCCCTGGCTCGGACGGAACCTTTCGCGATAAGCTTCGAGGACCCGGTCGGCGGAATCGAGATAGGGCGTCGCTGCGGCCGACCGGCCGTCGCGGAGGCTCTTGTCCGACCAGAACGCGATCTCGTCCTCATGCAAGATCACCTCCGCGCGCGGGAAGGCCGGCTTTCCTTCCGTATCCAGAAGGCCGCTGGTGTGGTCGGGATGGATGTGGGTCACGAGCACCGTATCGAAGTCGTCAGGCTTGAAGCCCGCGGCGTGCAGATTCTCCGGGAGCCGGCCCATCGAATAGACGGTGGTCGAGCCGCCGCCCGAATCGACAAGAATCGTATTGCGGTCGGTCTGGATGACAAAGGCGTTGACCGTCAGCCGCGGCGGCCCGTCGCGGAACGCGCTGCGCATCAGCCCTTGGAAGTCCTCGATGCCTGCGCCCCTCAAAAGCTCGAAGTTGATATCGAGGAAGCCGTCGTTGATCGTGGTGACAAGCGCGTCGCCAATGCGGCGCCTGTAGACGCCCGGCGTCTGCTTGTCGGTCTTGCCCGTCGGATTGGCCATTCTCGTTCCTCCCGGTCATAGACTATCAGCTCTTTGGTCTATGCCGTACTTTGCCAATCGCCGACGGGGAAGTGAAATGAAGTGACTGCCCAAAATCGCTATAACTGTTATCCTGTGGGTCCGAATGCCTGACTGGCCCCATCATTGCTAGCGTGTGGGAAGCGCGGGGCGGCGCGGCAATGTCAGTGCAAACCGTCCTAACGCTGGGCGAGGCGCGCGACGCATCCGAAGCGCTGGCCCACGTGGCTTGGAGGAATGCGCGCCTTGAGTCAGGTCGATCCGCTCGCGCGCTACATCTCCGAAGCCGAACCTCTGCATGATCTCCTGCGTCGGGGTCTGATCCAGCTCTCAGGATTCCTGCTGAAGCGTACGATCGCTGGCCCCCGCGCAATCGTCGACTACGAACCTGTCGAGGCCGCTCGCGAACGCATTCGCGAAGCGGCCGAAGGCGTGAGAAACCTGCGCGCGCCGACGAACGCGGCCCACCATCGGGGTCATTTGGCA
>Ga0209624_10000712_pt1 | contig 28779 bp, 14 predicted proteins | sample JacPinW_OM2H0_O1_FD_188565 | JGI IMG/M metagenome (GOLD analysis project Ga0209624, IMG submission 188565) | Forest soil microbial communities from Algoma, Ontario, Canada - Jack Pine, Ontario site 1_JW_OM2H0_O1 (SPAdes) (version 2) | ecosystem: Environmental > Terrestrial > Soil > Boreal...
GTGCCCAACCGCGGTCCATGCCACCAGTTCCCGCAAACCGCTCCGCTGGTGATGTACTGCGTGTTCTTGTAACTCACCACTTCGTTCACGTGAGTATGCCCTTGCAGCACCGCTAGAACGTTTGCGCTTTCGAAAACTTCAAGCACGTCGGCAGCATTGGCGACTGTCATGGTGTTGTACTTGCGATCTGCTCCAACAATCTGCGTATAAGCGTAGGTGGCAAACGCGGTAACGAGCGGACAGTGGCACACCGCGATAACCGGCGTGCCATGTTTCAGACTTTTCAGATCGTCGCGGAGCCAGCGAAGCTGGTCTTCGTCCACGCGAGCTTCCCACATACGATCGGCGGTCGGCTGAATCGAGTCGAGCACCACGAAGTGATAGCCCTTGTAATCAAACGAGTAGTAGGTTTGGCCGATACGGTCCTGATACATCTTCTTGCCGTACGCGGGATCGCTGGGCGCCACGCCGCTCCGGGCAAACACGCCGAAAACGTCATGGTTGCCAATCGCGTGGTGCATCGGCATACCCAGCTGCTGCTCGGTGCGCTGATAAAGGTCGTACACCATCCCCGCGCGCACACGATTCACTTCGAACGCATCGAACACGTGGTCCCCGCCCATAATCGCGAATTCCGGATTCAACGCCGCGATTTTCCTGAAGCACATGTCGCAGCCGTGCGCCGCATCGAGTTCCGGCTGAATGTGCGTATCGGTGAAAAACACAAAATCGAAAGAACCTGGCGGCGTGGTTCCCGCGGACGCCGAAACAAAAGTCGGCATCGCCAGGGTGGCGCCGGCAGCTGCCATCGTCCTAAGAAAGTTTCTGCGATCCAAGGTCATCAGACTTTTTCGCCGAGAATTGCGTCCCCTTCACCGATACTAGCACAGCTCCAAAACGCTCCTTCGGGCGAGTGCCGAGCGATTGCTACTGTAAAAGTGCAATGCACGGGCAGGCCTGTTAAAATCGGCTTAATGGAACGGTCACACGAACCCGCACCATCGAGCGGTTCCCATCTGGGATCGGCATCCGACCCGCCGCCGCTAACGGCCCGAGATTCTGCACCCCCTACAGGTTTTCGCATCGGACGTGTTTTCGGCATCCCGATATACATTCACGCCAGCTGGTTCATCATTTTTTTCTTGATCACCCTTTCTTTGCGAACCCAATTCACTTCGCAGCACGAAAATTGGTCGCCCACGCAGCATTGGGCGCTCGGCATCATCACCAGTATTCTTTTTTTCGCTTCGGTAATCTTTCATGAGCTGAGCCATAGCGCGATCGCAAAGCTCTACCGCATCCCCGTAGCTTCTATCACTCTTTTCGTTTTCGGCGGCCTGGCACGAATTTCTCGCGAACCGGACAACGCCAAGCAGGAATTCAATATCGCTATCGCCGGCCCTCTTTCCAGCATATTTCTCTCGGGGTGCTTCTGGCTGGTCGCACATTATTTTCATGTGAACGACATGGTGCACGCCGCCGCGGTTTGGCTCTGGGAAATTAACCTCGTGCTGGCTGTCTTCAATCTAGTCCCAGGCTTTCCGCTCGATGGCGGGAGAATCCTTCGCGGCATCGCCTGGGGCATTACGGGAAATTTCACGCGTGCGACGAAAATCGCATCCACTGCGGGAAAGATTTTCGCCTACATGATGATTATTTTCGGCGTGTGGCAAGCGTTACACGGAGATTGGGTCGGCGGAATTTGGACTGCCTTTATAGGCTGGTTCCTGTTGAGCGCCGCGCAGGAAAGTTTCATGCAAGTGGCCATGCGCAATACGCTCACGGATGTCCGCGCGGCCGACCTGATGACCAACGACATCCCCACGGTCACGCGCGACATGTCCATTGAGGAATATGTCCATGAAGTGCTGCGCACCGGACGCCGTGTTCACATCGTGACCGGCCCTGTCGGCCCTGTGGGACTTATCACGTTGCACGCAGCGCGCATGGTTCCTCGCGAGGACTGGACGAACAATTCAATCCAAGCTGTAATGTTGCCTCTTGACCGCATCCATTCCGCCTCGCCCGCGGAGCCCGCGCTCGGGGTATTGCAGCGCATGCAAAGTCAGGACATCAATCAAATGCCGGTCATCTCCGAAGGCAATATCGTCGGCATGATCGCCCGCGATACAATCCTGCGCATGCTGCAGACGCGTCTGCAACTCGGACACCTCGCTGAGCAATAGATTTAAGTGCCGCTCCCCTAAGCAAAAAACTGTTCATAAGCACCAGAGTTTCGTAATCTAGCGGCCTCTCATCGGGGATCTCAACCCAACTGAGGTGCCATGGGATCGCAGAGCAGCTCAACGGAAGCAGATAACAAGAGTCGAGTCAGCATCGGCCGGTTTCTTCTGTTCCTGCTGACTCTCTGGGCGCTCGCAATGATCGTCCCCGGGCTTCAGCGAGTGATCGATTCGATCGGCTCTTTCGGCCTGTCGGTGGACAACGATGGGTTCGTCACTGACGTCGTTTCCCCCTTCCCGTCCGCTGCGAACTCCCCGGCAGCCGCTGCTGGCATCGTTCCAGGTGACCGCATAGACCTCAAGGCTATGCGCTGCACTCCGATCGAAACTCCGCAATGCGCCAGCTTGCTCTCGGCCCTCGGCGGATTGGGTGGCACGCATTTCGCTTTGCCGGGCCGCAAAATCACGCTCGCAATTCTGCCGAACTCTGGCGGCCCACCAAAATCTGTCGATCTTGAATCCATCTCAGCCCCGCTGAGCGCGGCGGAACGAGTTGTGCTTTTCGCGGACACCGCGGTCGGCGTTGTTGTGATCGTCGTTGCGTTCTGGCTGGTTTGGACTCGTCCGAGCTGGATGACCTGGGGATTGTTCCTCTACGTGATATGGATAAATCCGGGCCAGTCGTACACTTATTACGCGCTGCTGCAACCGTGGCCGCTCGCCATTTTCGCTCAAGAAGTGGCGGAAGCCCTGGCGCAGGGCGCGGCTTTCGCCGGCCTGCTGATCTTCGCGCTGCGTTTTCCCCATGACCAAACCGAACCGCGCTGGCAAAAGGTTCAGTGGGCCGTGCCTGTGTTAGCCGTCGCGATTACCGTGCTCACGCTGCTTGGCTTTGCCAATATATTCGGCTATCCAACGGAGCGCATCACTGAAGTAACCTTCCTGAGTGGCCTCGTGGTTGACGCGCTCGTTCTCCTGATCTTGCTGGAACGTCGCCGCGCCCTGCCTCCGCTGGACGAGAAGCGCATGCGTTGGGTGATTTGGGGATGCGCCATCGGCCTCCCCACCTATATTTTCGCCGAGTTGTGCCAGTCGTCCGGCCTATTTCGCCATCTGTGGGGCTTCTCGCCATCGCAAGCTTTCATCGGTCTGATGTATCTTCCGAATGGAGTGCTCGCCTATTTCGCGTCCCAAGCGGTATGGCAGCGACGCGTAGTACGTGTGTGGATTCCGCTCCGTCACGGAACAATATTAGTGGCGCTGAGCCTGGCCCTTGGCGTGCCGATTTTCCAACTCCACGAGAGGTTAACGAACGTCCAGGAGGGCTTCCGGCTACCGGCATGGATCTGGCCGCTGGTGCTGGCTCCTGTTTTTCTGCTCTTGATGCAACGCCTGCACGAAAGCGCTGTTGAGCTAGTGGACCGCATCTTCAATCGCCAATTCCATTCCGAGGAGCGTCAATTGAAAGCCACTAGCGAGGAAATCGCAAAGGCCGAATCGCTCGAGGAAATCGACGGTCTGCTGGTGGCAAGCATGTCGCGCGCGCTTGGCCTGTCATCCTGCGCGGTTTTTCGGTGTGAGGGAAACGTGTTCCGCCGGACGAGAGACGCCAAAGGCTGGGGTGTCTGCACCAAGAAGGAATTGCGCGCGGAGTCTGACGCAATCGCATTGCGCAGCTTGGAGCTTGGCAAGCCGGTTCGTCTTAGCCAGGAAGATTCAGACGCGCTTGAACTGCCAACCGGAATGGAAGCGCCTTGCCTTTCCGTGCCGGTGCGCAGCGGAATCCCCGAAGCGACCGCCATATTCCTACTCGGGCCGCATGACACCGGCAACGACATCGAGGCCGACGAACGTGAGATGTTGGAAAAGCTCGCCGCGCGCGCCGCAGCCGGCTATGAACGCGTGGTCGCTCGCCTGCTCAGGGACGAGGTAGCTCAACTCAAAGGCGAGGTCGCCGCATTACGAAATAGTATTAAAACTGAACCTGCAAATTTGTAAGCAGAACCAGCCGCGGTCGAATTCCAGGAGAACTTTCATCGCAAATTCTATCAACGATCGAATGCCCCGCCGCCAGTTTGCCAAGTATTTGACTGCCGCTGGCTTGGCCGCGGCTTTCGGCGGACTCATCATTTTTATCCGCGCTCGAAAAAATTCCTACCCAATCAAAGTGGTAGCGCATGTGGGAGACATTCCGGTCGGCGGGATGAAAATCATTTCCTATCCGAATGACGAGCATCCTTGCTTCCTGCTGCATCCGTCCGACGGCACATTTCTCGCGTTCAGCCGGCTCTGCACGCACGCCGCTTGTCCGATATTCTACCGCCCGGAAGAACACATCTTCGCGTGTCCATGTCACGGCGGAGTTTTCTCGGCCGTCGATGGCTCAGTTCTTGGTGGACCGCCGCCAAAACCCCTACCGCGCGTGCGCCTGGAAGTGCGTGACCAAGACCTAGTCGCTACAGGAATGGATCAGACGTGAGCTGTGCGAAAAAGCGTGAGATTTTGTCGATGCAGTAGCGATCCTTGGCCGGCAGCTTTTTCTTTTTTCCCCGTTCCTCCCTGTCGGTGGCTACTTTCCATTCCTCCGCGCGTAGCGCACCGCCTTTGCCTCGCGACTTCCCTCTTCCACAATCAAGAAAGAATCCACCGGCAAATTGTGCAACACGTCGAACGTGCCGCTTGGCCACCGGATTTCAAGTGTATCTACGCTCTCGTGTTTTCCCAGTCCAAAAAAAATCCGCGGATCTTGCGCCGAACAATAACTCATGCCGCCTTTCTCCTGATCGTAACTCTTCAAGTCTCCGGCAATCAATTTTAACGACGCGCCATTCCCGTCGCGATTGCTTTTCGTTCCAATCAGCCGCACTGCCAGCCAGTGATTTCCCGCGGCAGCCGGGTCGCTCGCACCGTTGTTTCGGAATAGCTGCGCGTCCTCGCCGTTATTGCTGACCAGAAAGTCCTGCCAGCCGTCATTGTTGTAATCTCCCACAGCAAGCCCGCGCCCCACGCGCGCTGCGCGAAAGCCGGCATTCTGCGTTTTCGTGGCGTCCATAAACAGCCCATCGCCCATATTCCGGTAAAGTTTCTTTTCTTCTTCGTATGTAACTTCGGGGTGATACAGCGGAATGTTGTCCAGAATATGCCCGTTTACCACCAATAGGTCGCGCCAACCATCGTTGTCAAAATCGAATAAGCGCGCGCCGAATGAACTATTCAGGATATTCGTCTGTCCTATCGCGGAAGCGATGGTGTAATCCGTGAATGTTCCGTCTCCATTGTTGCGATACAGCCTGTTCAGTTCGAAGTCCAAATGGCTGACGAAAAGATACAGCAGCCCGTTATTCATCACGTCCGCGGCGTCCGCGCTCATTCCCGCTTCCGGCCTGCCTTCCTCGCTAAATCCCGCGCCGGATTTATACGACGCATCGCGAAACGTGCCGTCTCCGTTGTTTAAGTAGAGAAAATTGCGCTGCGTATCGTTCGCAATGAAAATGTCGGGCCAGCCGTCTCCGTTTAAATCAGCGAGCACCACCCCCAGGCTCTTGCCGTCCGTGTTCACCAGACCCGCTTTCGCCGTCATGTCAGAGAACGTGCCGTCGCCATTGTTGTGATACAGCCGCATCGACGTACCATGAAAGCTGTCGGGGTGGCAATAAGCGCGATAGCCGGACTTGTTTTCGCCGCACGCTACCGGATGGTCCGCGTCATACTGCACGTAATTGGTTACCAGCAAATCCAGTTTGCCGTCGTGGTCGTAGTCAAACCACCCGGCTGCCGTGCCCCAATTTCCGTCGTTTGCCACTCCGGCTTTAGCGGTCACATCCGTAAACGTCCCGTCGCCGTTGTTGTGCAGCAGCACCGAATGCCGATATCCGGTCATATAAATGTCCGGATAGCCGTCATTGTCATAGTCGCCTACCGCCACGCCGAAAAAAAACGTGCCGTCCGTATGAATCTTGCTCGATGCGGTTACATCCGTGAACGTGCCGTCATGATTGTTGCGATACAGCGCAGGCTGCGGCGGGTCCTTCGGATGAAAGAAAGGCGTGTAACCGCTGTTCACAAAAAATGCGTCCAGGTACCCGTCCTGGTTGTAATCGATCCAAGCAACACCCGCGCCCATAGTCTCCAGGTACAATTTCTCAGGCGACGCAGCGCGTTCATGATGGAAATGAATGCCCGCCTCGCGAGTCACATCCTCGAACTGCACTTTAAACGGATTAGCCGCCTCTGAACGCCGGCGCAGCATTTCGTTTTGCGATTGCTTCAAGATCGGCTGCGCTACCAAGTCCCAGGTTGACACCAATAGGACGCATACAAGTAGTAGCGCCAACCTTCTGCTCGATAGATGCCCTGGTTTCATTTCGCCACAGATTCTAACAGGATGCGCGTTTAGCATCACAAGCAGTCGCCGCAATCCCTTTCATTAGATTTTATTAATCCTTGTGCGCAAGCCTGTGGATAATTTCCACCTTAATTCCAGTTTTTTATTGACTCTATACGGTACGCAAGCTAGCCTACCGCCCATCTTGGGCTGGGGGCCCGCGTCCTAAAATTGAATTATAAATTTCGCACGGCTTTTATGGCGGCTTGCTCTCAAGAAGTGTCTTTCACGCCTGCTTCGAGATTCATAAACCGGCACGCACATAGCCTTTTTCCCAACAGATTGCTTAGTCGTTTGAAAAGTTCGTCTCGAATAGGGAGAGTCGCGATGAAAATTCGGAAGCCAGTGTTCTTAGCCGTGTTGCTTGCCTGCTTCTCGATCATGGCCGGTGCGGCGCACGCACAAAACGCCCAGAACGGCGCCATTCGCGGAACGGTACTCGACACAACGCACGCGTCCGTAGCCACGGCTAAATTGACGCTGACGAATCCTTCCACTGGCATTCGTCGCGAACTCACCGTCGAGGCGGACGGCAGCTACTCTTTCGATAACGTTAGCCCGGGAGAGTACACCATTACGGCCGTGGCGGATGGCTTCGCGGTCACCACCGTAAAGCAGATCGTCGTAAACGTTGGAGCTTCCTTGCAGCTGGACATCACCATGCCACTGAAGACTCAGTCTCAGACCGTGGAAGTCACCGCCGCCAGCGGCGAGGTTGTTGACACAAGCACGGCAGGAATAACGCAATTGCTCAACTCAATAAGCGTCGAAAACCTTCCGTTCCCCGGACGCGATTACCGCGATATGGCGCTTCTTTCTCCCTCGGCTCAAGTTGTTCCGGGATTGCGCGGCGGTATCCGCCTCGGCGGCCAGCAGAGCGATTACAGCGGCCTGGTAATCGACGGTGCGGACGCAACGAACAACTACTTCGGCGAAAACTTTGGCTCGCTCGAAACCAAGAACCTCACCGTTCCGCTGGAAGCCGTCCAGGAATTCCAAGTGGTTACCAACGGCTTCGCTCCCGAATTCGGCCGAGCCACCGGCGGCTTGCTTAATGTGGTCACCAAGTCCGGCACCAACGAAATCCACGGCGAAGCCCACGAATATTATCGCGGCGGCAGTCTGACCGCGAACGACGCTCTAGGCGAACCTTCTAACATTGACAACCAGAACCAGTTCGGCGGATCGGTGGGCTTTCCAATTCACAAAGATCGCCAGTTCCTTTTCCTCGCCACCGACATCCAGCGTGAAAACGGCCCGCTCACCACAGTGTTCTGCACGGCCGCTGATCCGGGATGCGCGGCGTTCTTGGCCTCGGCAGGTCCAATTATCCAGCCGGCAACTCCAGGCACCACCAACATCCTTCCTCCAGGTTGCTTGTCGACAGCAGTAGGAATGCCTCTGCTGCCCGCCTGTTACGGTGTGCCGACCATCGGAGCCCTTAACGGGGCGCACAACCAGTATCAGAATTTTTTCACCCTTCTCGGCCACTATGACTATCAGTTTAGTCCCGCAAACCATTTCAGCATTCGCGGTCTCGGCAGTCGCAACCACACGAACGGTTTCACCGGTGGCCAAGGACAGACCGAAACCCCATACTCAATCGGTACGGCAGAGAATTTTGTGAACCAGGGAATCGGTGGTGTGTTTGCACTTACCAGCGTACTTGGTCGCAAGGTTAACGAAATTCGTGTAGAAGTCAGCGGCGAAACCCGCAAGCGCCACCCAATCGATAGTGGCGCGCCCCAAATCCTGATTAACCAAACGGGCATGTCATTCGGGCAGCGTTTTTATCTTCCCGGCAACAATGATGCCGGAAAGCTTCAGGCCGCGGACAATTTCTCATACTCTTTCGGCAAGCACGACATGAAGTTCGGTGGCGACTCAAACACGTTTACTGACCGCAAGGACATCTTTGCCGGCTGGAGCGTGGGAGAATACGAATTTAATACTCTGTGTGATTTTGAACCGAGTCCAAGTGCTCCCTGGTGCGCAGGTTACCCCGGAACTGTCCCGACTTCCCCCAACCCGTTCTTCTTTATCCAAGGCGTTGGCCTCAATGGCCAAACCAATACCAACCAGCAGCAACAATTAGCCGCGCTTTTCAAGGACAACACTCTCTATAACAATTATCAGTCAGGTCTTGGACTTTACTGGCAGGACAAATGGCAGATAACTCCGCGAATTACCTTGACCTATGGGCTCCGCTGGGATGGCACTTGGAATCCCCAGCCGCAGTCTGCGATTCCGGGAAACACGGTATGGATCGGCCAAGGATCCTCAAGTAGACAGGCCGCTCCTCCGCAAAGGGTTCCCGACGATTTCGGCCAGTTTGGGCCCCGTGTCGGCCTGGCGTGGAATGTAGGCAGCACGGAACATCCCACGGTCGTGCGCGCCGCTTGGGGATATTATTACGCGCAAACACCTCTTATCTTCTTCCCGACGATTGGCACCTCGAAGCAAGCAACCGTTTTTTGCCCATCATCATTTTTTGAATTCTGCGCACCTTCAACCACGAATCCTCCGACGGCAACCTCGCCGGCAGCTTTCCCCTACCTGTTTCCCTCGACGCTTCCGATCGGAGTCAGTGACTTGTGTTTGAGTGCCGTTGGTTGTCCCGCGATCAGCTATGTCGACCCATCATTTCGCAACCCGCGGGTTTCGAATTTCACCGTCACCGTCGAGCATTCGTTCACAAATAACTGGACGGTCTCCGCCAGTTACGCCTTCGTCCATTCAACGGATTTGCGCACCGGCGGCTTCAGCACTACCCAATGGTTCCGGAACTTTATTCCGGAAGGTAAAGATGCGTTCGGCAGAACGCTTATCGCTGGCACCGCAACACAGGCAGCTCCCGGCGACCCGATAACTCAATTCGCTACACCACTCGATCCCACGCTCTTTAGCTCCAGTGAGCTTGGCAGTTTTGGCCATGGTAACTATCAAGAGTTTGTGGCCGGAGTGAATAAACGTTTCGCGCGGCGCTATCAGTTTTTTGCGAATTACACTTGGTCGCGAAATTTCGCAAACGCTTCCAGTGAGCGCGACACCGAAACATTTTTCGGCCCCCAGGACCCCTTTAATCTGAACCTGGACTACGGGCGCGACGGCCTCGATATCACTCACCAGTTTAAAGGCGGGATGGTGGTCGATCTGCCGTTGGGCTTTACCTGGAGTACCAACTTCATCCTTCACAGCGGACTCGCATATCCTGCTTATTCAAATGTGGACGTCAACGGTGATGGGGTCATCAATCAATTCGCCAACAACGATCGGCCCATTGTCCAGATCGGCAGCGGAAAGGCCTTTCTGTTGCCCGAATATCCGGGTCGCCAGCCTGCGTTTTACAACTGGGATATGCGGATTGCCAAGGACCTCACCTTCAAGGAGCGCTACGTCCTCCGCTTCTCAGCCGACCTTTTCAACATCACCAATTCCAGCAACCTATACTCCGACCCCGACGTATTTGGCTTCGTGGGTCCAACGAGCAACTCCGCGTGCACTCCCGTTAATGCGGCGCTGTATGCAAACATCGTCTGCCCTTCGCTGACGGCCATACCGACACCGCGCAACACCCCTGGGTATCGCACGGTGGATGAGCTGGCTCCCGGCGCAACGGCGTTCGCCGCGCAGTTCGGCGTCCGGTTCCAGTTCTAGAAACCGCGCGGGAAGGTTTGGTTACTGCTGCTTTTCGGGCTTAGTGTATTCGAAGCGGAAGGTGTCACCCGCCGGACCTGCCACTCCGCGAGTGTTGTACTCGAGCATGTACTTCAGATGGCGTTCGTCCTCGGGATAGCCGACCCCCACGGGATACGGGTACGGCGCTAGCGTGTGGAAAGGTAATGGCGACACGGTGTCGCCATGGGCTGCATAAAAATCCATGTCCTTCGCAAATCCATTGGCATATAAGAAATAATCGCGCGTCCATCCGTCCGGCAACTCCGGCAAATGCGTCGCGTCGAAATCGACGGCCACTTCATCTCCGGATCCAAAAATCACATACTCGTCGTCCGGCTTTCGGACCAGCTCCGTAACGTCGCCGTACCTCGTGTAATTTCCAATCTGCCGCGTGTAAGGCCCGGTCGCGCTCACATCCTCATAGATGTAACTCAAATCGTTGCGCGGATTTCCTTCCACCACGCGGGGGTAGCCGCGAAATTGCAAATCAGCCTTGGCCAGAGGCACTTCCGTCGTCTTAAACGGCGTATCCGTCGCGGAATTATCCACCAGGATGCGGTCCCAATAAATTTTCAGGTTTGTGGTAATGCGAATAAATCGCGTGCCCCGCGGCATCTTTCCGGTTAGATCCGCGACCATCGTTCGCGAAAGCCCCGCCGGAAATCCCATGTCATCTATCACGCGAACCCACTTCGCTGAATCGTCCAGCATTTCAACGTACGGCGGCACGGGTTGAATTCCTGCCTGCCATGCCGCATACATCGAGCTAGCGCTGAAATAGTCCGTAAATCCATCCATCAAAAGGCGTAGAGGACGCGCCGGATCCCATGGCCCAATGTCCAGCTCGATTGTGTGCAACGCGGCAAATCCCGCGTAGGGCGTGTCAGGAAAGTCCTTCACGTATTTATGATCTCGCTGGACCAATAACGGCAGCAGGTTATGTCCGCGATCGTCCCAAGCTCCCAGTGGCGGATGCGCCTCGAAGCTCGCGATCACTTTAAATTTCGGGAACGGCGGATTCGTCATGAACCGCGCGTTGGGATAAACCTCCACATCCGAAGGATGGTCCACCGCGATCAGCCGCGTCTGGTCTAGATAGTCCAGCTCTTCCATCGGTTCGAGCATACGAAAACGAATCAGCCCGTTCTCCGCCTGCACCTGTGACCCCGCAACTTTCAAATATTCTTCCGGGTCCGGCGTGTTGCGCTGATTCGGAGCAATCCAATGCCCCACGATTCCGGGGCCGATCATGTCCGCAAGAAATTCAAACTTCTGCCCGTTCCAGGCGAACACGATTGGACACGAGCTGCCGCGCCGGTCAATTTCTGTAATCGCATCGGTCTTGTGAGCAGGAATCTCTATTTCATCCTGCAGCACACCGGTGGGCCACAGCAGCCGAACCACGTCCGCGCCGCGCTCCGGCCCGAGCCCCGCCAAAATGTCAGTAGAACCTTGCCCCAAATAACCTGACGCGCCCGCGATTTCCCACTTCTGTTGTAACGCGCCGGCGCTCATCTCCACTTTCGTGCCAATCGCTGTCTTGTTGTCGTTTGTGCCTTTGAATTGCAGCCGCAGCCAGTTATAGCGATTGCCACCCTCGTTCTTCAATAGCACCGGCGGCAAATGATTCTGCGTAATCAGCAAATCCATGGAGCCGTCGCCGTCAGCATCGAATGCGATCACCCCGCGCGGATTGTGCAGCACGATCTTGTCGAGGCCGGTTACCGACGTGACGTCTCGAAAACCTTTTGCGCCTTCGTTGCGCAGCAGAACGATCCGGCCTTCGCCCGAAAAATTGTCTCCAACTGCAATCAAATCGATCCAACCATCGTCGTCGTAATCCAATGCAGCAACTCCCCACCCGCGCATCCATTCCAAATCAGGCAGCGTTACTCGCTCAAACGGCTTTCCTGGAACGTTGCGCCACAAACTCAGTCCCGGCGTTCCCCAATGAGTGAACGCCAGATCCATCCAGCCATCCTTGTCAAAATCGAACGCGACAACACCCGCCGCGGGAGCCGGCATATCGCTGGCCCAAGGAATCGTGGCGCGAAATTTCCCCTCTCGCGGATTCATAAACGCCACCGGCGCCTTCTGCCATCCGGTGACCACAAAATCGATCGCCCGATCGTTGTTCAGGTCGCTTCCGATTGCGCCGATAGAAGGCCCACTGCCGCCCAGTCCCGTTTCAGCCGTCCAATCCGTAAACGTACCGTTTCCGTTATTCCTCCACAAAACATTCCCAGGCGCGGCGCTATCCATCGGGAACGAAAATGATTCCGCGGGGTTAGTTAGCGGAAAATCATTGAAGCGCGTGACGTACAAATCCAGATCGCCATCGTGATCGTAATCAATAAAAGTCACTCCCATGGCAAGCCCATCCATTTCAATTCCCGCTTCTTTCGTGACGTCCTTAAAAGTCCCTTTTCCTTCGTTATGAAATAGCAGGACGCGCCCGTTCATACTGACCGCGAGATCGGGCTTTCCATCATTGTCGTAATCTCCGACGGCGCAGCCCATCCCTTCGCCGTGAATTTCCAACTTTGCCTCTCTGGTTACATTCACAAATCGTCCGTTGCCCTCATTTCTGTAGAGCGCCGCATTGCCCTTGCCATCTCCGTCAACCAAAAAAATATCCGGCCGGCCATCACCGTCGTAATCGATGACGCAAGCGCCGCTGCCCAGAAAATGCGCCACGGATTCTGGTTCAGCGTCCGATCCGGAAGCTGTGGCAGCAGCGCTCTTGGCTCTCGCTGCGGCAGTCGCAACATACGGCTGCGCCGGTAAGCCGGACAAAGAGGTGACGTTTACAAAATGCACGGGAATAAGAGGCGGCACCGGCTCGGGCGCCGGCATCATCAACTCCGCCAGCGAATACTTTCCTTGCTCACCATAAATAAAACTCACCGGCTTACCGAGTTTTTCTGAAACCAAATGCTGGAACCGGTCGAAGTGCTCTTTCGCATGCCCTGTATCGTTCTTCCGCTGAAGAGCTTGCGCCAGCCCGAATTCCGCCGATACTTGAAACGGATTCAGTTCGAGAGCGCGCTTGAACGCCGCAATCGCTTGGTCGTACTTCTGTTCCTGCGAATTCACCAGCCCAATAAAATACTGGGTATCCGCATCGTAAGGGTCAAGTTGCGCAACTTTCTGGAAATCCTGAATGGCTTCATCGGATTTGCCCGCGGCTTTTTCCAGCAGCCCCAGGTTGAACCAAACGCGCGGGTTCAGCGGATCACGCTCCGCGGATTTCGCTAGAATCTGTCGCGCGTCATCAAACCGCTGCATATTCAGCAGCGCGATTCCCGCATTTACGCAGCCAATATCGGACTGCGGCTCCAATATGCAAGCGCGCTGAAATTTCCCCAGCGCTTGCTCGAACTGTTGCCGATTCATCAGCGCCACACCGAAATTATTTTCGCGAATTATTTGCGCGTGGGACGCCGCCTGCGCGTCGGCTTGTTCGGAAGCGCTCGAATCGTTGGATTTAGGTTTGCGCGGCCGCTTTGTTTGCTGCTGCGCATCGGCCGTCACGCCGATGACCACACTGCCGATTACAAGGAATTGCAAGACGCTGCAAATCAATCGCGCGGTGCGTTCCAATGGCTTCACGCAAACCTCAAAGGAAATTTCCGCACCATTCTAACGTTTTACCAGCGGCTTTGTCGCAATAGCGCCCTGAGTTTCCCGCACCGTGACAATCTGGTCCGCCGCCACATTTTTTAAATGATCCGTCTGCCCGCTTGGCCAACGCACCTCTATCGAATCAGCCTGTGTGTGTCCAGCTAGCCCAAACGTCAGAATCAATTCGCTCGACGACAGGTAGCTCGACCCGCTTCGCAGCATCTGCGATTGCGTGTCGTTCCCGGCGGTCAATCGCACCACCGCGCCAATTCCGTCGCGATTCGATTTTGTCCCAATCAGCTTGATTCGCAAGCTGTGATTTGTAGTGCCGCTGTTGCGGAATAGTGACGCCGGACCGCCATTCGTCGTGACCACCAAATCCAACGCGCCATCATTGTTGATATCACCGTACGCCGCGCCACGCGCCACACGCGGAGCCGCAAAAGATGCCCCCGCCGACGCGGTTACTTCTTTGAATTTTCCATCCCCCAAGTTGTGAAAAAGATGCGGAGGCTCCGCATATCGAACGCGCGGCTGCACCCGTTCGATCGCATCCTCAATGTGACCGTTCGCAACATATATATCCAGCCATCCATCCAGATCGTAGTCAAAAAAGAAGCATCCAAATCCAAGCGTCAGCAAACTCGCGTGCCCCACATCCGACTGCGGCGCTTCGTCCACAAATAGACCGTTGTGCTCGTTATGATAGAGCGCCAGCATTTGATTCGAAAAATTTGTAATAAGCACGCTGGGATATCCAGACCGGTCGTAATCTCCCGCGTCCACTCCCATCCCCGCGCGCGCAATTCCATCCTCGCTATACGCGATCCCCGACCGCACGCCCTTTTCCGAGAACGTCCCGTTGCCATTATTTATGTACAGCTTGTTCGGTTGCGTGTCGTTGCTCACCAAAATGTCGGGCCATCCATCCTGATTCGCGTCCAGCACCGTCACGCCCAAACTCTTCGAAGTCGCGTCGTACAGCCCTGCCTTTTGCGTAGCGTCCTCAAAAGTTCCGTCTCCGCGATTGTGCCAAAGACGAATCGACGTCCCCTTATAAGGCTCCGGCGTGCAGTACGATTTTGTTTTTCCATCGAGCGCGCAATAAATGTCGTTCTCCGGCGACCATTGCACGTAGTTCGCGACTACCAGATCCAGGTGCCCGTCGCGGTCGTAGTCCACCCACGCAGCGCTGGTACTGAATTCACTAGGTCCCCACAGCCCGGCCTTCTTCGTCACATCGCTAAAAGTTCCATCGCCATTGTTGTGGAACAAACGGCTCTGCCCCAGCGTGGTGACGAAAATATCGTCGTACCCATCGTTGTCAAAATCGCCGACGGCCACGCCCATGCCATACCTCTCCACGGCGAGCCCAGCTTTCTGCGTTACATCGGTAAATGTCCCGTCGTGATTGTTGCGATAAAGCGCGAGAGTGGAATGCTTCCCGGGATGTCCGGCCCAAGCGGTACCGTTTACAAAGAGAATGTCCTGCCAGCCATCGTTGTCGTAATCCAAAAACGCCACGCCCGGCCCCATCGTCTCGGGCAGCCACTTCTTCCCGAAGGCGCCATTGTTGTGGACGAAGTGAATACCCACAGCACGCGTAACATCCTCAAAATGTGTCGCCGAGCCGTTACCTGAAGACGTCGCGCTCTTTTGCAACGCTCCGACTTTCGCGGTTATTAAGGCAGTAGGGAAAAGAATCGCGAGCGCGCAGGCTACGCATAGCGCGAACATGCCTTTGCTCCGTGGCCCGTCGCTCGTCAATCCGAATCCTTCGCCTGAACGAAAACGCCCGAATATTTTCCCACCTTCGATTTCTGTTTCGGCGCCTCCGCTGAGACATGCTCGTGTATCGGTTGGCGTTCGGTATTGTCGTCAGGATGAGTCCGCAAATAAGGTCCGGTAAGCGTTTGAGCCGACTCGTCCGCCTTAAAACGCAGATAGCGCTTCTGGTATTCATTCGCCTGATCGGAGCGCCCCAGTCCCGTGTTGCACAGCATCAAATTGTAATTCGCTTCCAGATCTTCGGGATCGATCGCGAGCGTGGCGTTGAATTCCTTCACCGCGTCGGAGTAGCGTCGCTGCAAAAAATAGATGCGCCCGAGATCGTCATGAACCACTCTGTCCCGGGGATATTGCGCCAGCACCACACGCAGATGCTCGGCAGCCTCGTCGTAGTGTCCCTCCTGCCGCAACATCCTCGCGTAAAAGAAATGCGTCCGCGCCAACTTTGGACTCAGCCCGAGCGCGCGGTCCAGCACTTCGCGTGCCGCAGTCAAATTTCCTTCCTGCACACGCGCACGGCCCATATTCACCCAGCCGTCCGGATTTTTCGGATCAATCTCGGTGATTTTTTCAAAGGCCACCGCCGCTCCGGACAAGTCCCCCTGCAGAAACAATCCGATGCCATAATCATTCCAACGTGTCCAATCATCGCGGTTCAGCTCAACTTTAGGTTTCGGCTCTGCCGCGTTCGCAGGCAACACATTCAAGTCCACCGCGTTTTCCGCCATCACTACAATCGGCAGCGCCGGAATTCCCTTGCCTCCGCCAGGCACTTTGGTCGGATCTCCGGTGAACACATAATGCGCATCGTCAAAATTCGGAGAGCGAGACATATCTGCATCTTTGGGGTCGCGTGTGCCGGCAAACGAAAATTGCGTATTCCACCACGCAAACTTTCGGTAGTTCACTCGCGCGCTAACATGAATGCGCCCGCTGGCGCTCTGCGGAATCTGAAGCCTGTAGTGAACGGTGTCCGCTGCCCCCGGCGGAATCAGCCGCACATAAACTGCCGCGCGTGTGGACCATGCGTTGCGCTTATTAATCGGATTGCCGTGCGCGTCGATCTGCAACGAGCGATAAAAATGTGCGCCCGGATCGACAGGACCCTCGCCTCCATCCCGCGTGCGGCCACTCCAGAAAACTGTTTCTCCTTTGTCGTCTACCGCTTTTAATTCCAGCCAGCAGTCGTACGCGTCCACCGTCCCGCCAGGGAAAAAGTGACCAAGCTTACGCGTCCGTACCACCACGTCCACGCGGTACGTTCCGCCCGGACGCACCGACGCGGGAGTGCGATTCAGTGGCGCGGTCAACAGCGCGATCGGCGTTGCCGATTCCGGCGAAGCGTTCGCCGGCACGGACGTCTCGGCTTCTTCTCCCTGCGCAAATGTGGTCTCCAGATTCGGCGCCGCGAAATTTCCACCGCCAACCGCAGTACCCCCACTTTGTGCACGCGCCGCTGCCGCGTTTGCTCCATTTTGGGAAGCGGTTTCCGGTGAGATGGCAAAAATATCCACGCTCACTTCGTGGTCGGTGAGGAATTTTTCCGTGTCGCTCAATTGCTGCTGATCGTCGTTCACATAGGGCAGCGCCGTATTTGCCGCCGGAAAACGATGGGAGTGTACATTCCCGGCTATGTTCCCCGCGTCCGCCGAATGTGTCAGAGGCATGTGGCAGTCCGCGCAGGCTTGTCCCTTGGCCGGATAATAAAATGAACGCGCGCCCTGGAATGAAACGCCGCTAGCCTGCCAGTTGTCGTACTCGTTGAACCCGCGCACCCAACGGTAATGGTTCACCGGAACATCCAGATGCACCTTGTGGCAGGTCGAGCAAAATTCAGCCGTCTGCGTGCGCATAAACGGCTTCAGGAAAACCCGCCGGTGTGGCTCCGGATTCAGTTCAGTCAGAAAATCGTGCAGCCGCCGCACTAGCGGGTTCGAACTCGCCGCCATGCGATGCAGCCCCGGATGCTCCAGTTGAAAATCGGCTTGCCCCATCGTGCTTTTCACTTTGGCGATCGAATGGCACATCATGCATCCCAGGCCGGCTTGGCCCGCGGGTGTATCCTCTACTTCGCGAATCGGCCGGTTAAACATGCCGCTGTAAAGCAACGCGGGATCGTGGCATCCGGCGCACCACTTGGAGGGCTTTACGCCCACTGTGTCCTGCATGTATTCGATACTCTTGCGGTACCACGCATTGTTGAAGGATGAAAAATGATGCGCGGAGCCTTGCCACTCTTTGTAGATGTCGGCGTGACAGCGCTGGCACGAATCCGACTCCGTAAAATAATTCGCGGGTATGGAGCCCCCGTGCGCTGTTTGCGCCGAACTCGGAAAGAAAGGACCGCCAGGGCCATCGCCTTCGCTGTCCATCGTTGCCGGAGCTATCGCGGGATTTTCAATCCGGTGCGCGCGCTCCCAAGGAACTGTGCGCATCCACCACGCTCCTGATACGGCGAGAGCAGCCGCAACAACGAACATCGCGCCACGGAGGAAACCTGCCACACGCCCTTGCGATAACAACCCACGGTTGCCCGCCCACGCGGATGACAGCAACGCCCCACCCGCAACACACGCCCCGATGTGCGCGTAAAGCAAAGTCCATTCATCTCGGCGTGCACCGGTCTTTATAAGCACCGCTCCCAGCACGCCCCCAATCGCGATCAGAACCCACCCGACCCGCGATGTAATCGAAGCGCCGCGCAAAATTCCGCGCAGAGCGAACAGCAGAAAGACCAGAAGCGTGATTCCAGCCAGCAGGTGAAGTATTACCGCACCAAAGTACGGCACGTTTGCGGAAGGCCAGACGAAGAGGTACGCCGCTGTCGCAAACAAAACAAAAAGCAAAATAGCGCTAAACCGCCGCTTCATAGCGCGACTCGCCTCGATGCGTCTACGCACATATTAGAGGTTTGCAAGAATTTGGATTCCTGTTGAACGCGAATTTTCTCTTTAAGCGGCAAGCCTGTCAACCGCGCCCACTTTTTCAGCGGTTCGTCCTGGTCGTCAAACCATGGCGTGTTAGACTTTGCGGCTCACCACTCAGCGCGAGGTTGAATTGAACGACGTCGTCTATCTCCCGTTCACTAAGTTGGCGGAAAGTATCCGCGCGAAGCAAATCTCGCCGGTGGAATTAGTAGACGCGCACCTCTCGCGAATCCAGGAATTAAATCCAAAGTTAAACGCATTTGTAACAGTCGATGGCGAAGGAGCGCGCACCCAGGCCAGATCCGCTGAAGCCGCGCTTAGCTCTAGCGCAAAATCAAATTCGATCGGCCCTCTTCATGGCGTACCAGTATCCATCAAAAGTTCGATAGACGTTGCAGGCTTGCCCTGCGAATGCGGCAGCATTCTGCGTAGAGGTAGTGTTCCCCTTGAAGACGCGCCCCTCGTTGCCAGGTTGCGGGCGGCAGGCGCCATCATCCTGGGAAATACAAACGTCCCGGAGTTTCTGATGGCCTATGAGACCGACAACCTCCTTTATGGACGGACGAATAACCCTTGGGACCTTTCGCGCACGCCCGGTGGTTCGAGCGGTGGCGAGGCAGCGGCCATCGCCGCCGGCTGTTCCGCCGGAGGTGTCGGCAGCGATGGCGGCGGATCCATTCGTATCCCCGCACATTACTCCGGAATTTGTGGACTCAAGCCTACACCGGGCCGCGTTCCCTCCACCGGACATTTCCCTGGATCAGCGGGCCCGTTCGCTCAACTCGGAGTAGTCGGCCCCATGGCGCGCTACATCAGCGACGTGCAAAAACTCTTCGAAGTTATGGCTGGCCCGGACCCTGGCGATCCCGCTTCCGCGCCGGTACCGTTAAAGCGCTGGAGCAAGCAGGAAATTCGAAAACTCGCCGTGGCATATTTTGTGGACGACGAAGTCACGCCCGTCACTGCTGAAACTGGGGCGGCTGTGCGCACCGCAGCCGACGCGCTGCGTACGCAAGGTTTTAGAGTGACGGAATGGAAGCCGCAAAATCTCGACCGCGTCTGGCAGCTCTGGTGGAATTTATTCGGCCGCGCAGGACAAATGTCTTTCGCCCCCACAATCGGAAACCGGGAAGCTGAACTTAGCCCCATCCTGCGCGCATTCCGCGCCCTGGTCGCCGAAGCGCCACCGCTCACCGCCCTAGATCTCTTGAATACGTTGCTAGCACGCGATGTGCTTCGCGGCAAGTTACTTGAAAAAATGGAAGAGTTTCCCATTCTGTTGTGCCCGGTCTGCGCTATCCCGGCATTTCGCCACGGGGAACGCGAGTGGGTCGTCCAAGGACGCAAAGTCGAGTATTTGAAAGCGATGAGTTATTCGCAGTGGTTCAATCTGCTAGGAAATCCCGCCGCGGTTGTTCCGGTAAGTCGCTCGCCGGAGGGCTTGCCCATTGGCGTGCAAATCGTCGGCCGCCCGTGGGAAGACGAAGCCGTCCTCGACGTGGCGGCGATCATCGAAGAAGCTTGTGGCGGATTCCGCCGCCCACCCATCTAGATTCCTTATATTATCTTAGTAACAACTAAAAATTTGTCATTCCGAGTCCGCCGCGGCGGACGAGGAATCTGCTCTCGTTAGCACGATACATCTTTGTCAACCGAGTAAACGCCTTACTCGCGGTGTCAGCTTACGGTGTTAGCTCGCAGTGTTGGCGCGCGCGACCAGCAAGATCGCAAGAATATAAAAAACGAACATCAGCGCCAAGTAAACTTTCGCGCGCGTATTAGCTCCGGCGAATTCCTTCCATGCAAAAATCCCCCAAAGCGCAGCGACCATCGGCGCCGACTGTCCGATAGCGTAAGAAATCGAAATGCCCGTAAAGTGCGCGGCCACCAAATCGAAAACCAGCCCAGTGGACCAAATCGCGCCGCCAACGAGACCCAGCACATGGCCATGCGTCGGCCCGCGAAAGAAATCGCGGAAATCCACCGGCTCGCCCACCAACGGATGCTTCATAAAATAAAAATTCCAAATGAAACAGGACAGCAAAGCTCCGCCACAAAGAAATACGGCAACACTATAAGGCCCCAGAGTATTTCCATGTGTAAGCGCGCGAGTGGAAAACGGCGCCCATAGTCCCATCAAAACGCCGGCGACCACACAGATGAACAGTCCTCTGCGCGTGGCACTCTTGCCAGTTTTCAATTCTCCGTAGGCTTTGCCGTCCAGAATTACAGCGGCCACAGCGCAGAGTATTCCCGCTGTTAACATATTCAGATTGCCGCGGTGCTCCTGCACGTAGCTGAGCACCACACCCACCACCAGTGCGATTCCGATCGACACGGGAAAAGCCGTAGCGAGTCCCACCAAATCGATTCCAGCCATCAGCAAAAGGTTCGCCAGATTGAAAATCACTCCGGCCAACAAGACCCAGCCGATGTTACCGGCGTCAGCGGACTTCACATTGTTGATAAAACTCGCTGGGCCGTTGTCCGTGCTGCCCATAGTGAAAGCGAGCGCGAGCGCGAGGAGGAAAATACCGATGGCATAGTCCCAATAAAAAAGCTCGAAGCGGTAGCGCTTTACGCCCTTGAACGTGTTGGCCCACGATCCCCAGCAGATCGCAGCAGTCACCATCATGACCAGAGCTACGCCAAAACTGTGCGGAGTGAACATGAAGTCCTCGCGGTTGCCGCGTCATCGTATAGTTCGCTCCGAGACGCGAGTCAAGCGAAAAGCCTGGAAGGAGCCCGCCGAAGTCGCGATGTTATAATTCGCGCATGTTGTCTTCCTGCAAGACAAGTCTGGCTGCCCTTCTCTTAATGCTCGTAGCTTTCGCAGCAACTGCGCAAACTTCGTCGCAGCAAATCCAGCAACTGAAACTCGAAGCGCGTGGCAACGCCGCCGCGGGAAATTGGGACGGGGCTATCACCAGCTTTCAGAAAGCCATTGAGCTGGCGCCGCGTGACGTCACTTCCCGGGTTGAGCTCGGCGACGCGTTTCTGAGGGTGGCACGATACCCCGAGGCGATTGCTAGTTATCACGAAGCGTTGCGGATTTCGCCGCGGGATTTGAACGCTGAAATTGGACTCGCGCAAGCCTATCGCGGTGTTCACAATTACGAACAGGCCAAGCAAATCCTGGAAAAATCTCGCGCCGAACATCCCCAAAGCCCGAAACCGCTCGCCGCGCTCGGCGATCTCGACATCGAACTGCAAACCTACGACGCAGCGATCGCGCATCTGCGCGCGGCTCTCACATTTGCTCCAGCCGATGTGGAATCGAGGATCCGCCTGGCCGTTGCTTACGAGGCCAAGGGAAATTCCGACGATGCGCTGGCACAGGTTGCGAAAACCCTGGCGCGCGATTCCGGAAATGCTCTTGCATACTACACGCGGGCAAAAATCTATTCGGACCGAAACCAGGATGCAGCCGCGCTGCCGGATGCGATGAAAAGTGTTGAGTTGCAGCCCCGCAACCCGCGCGCGCGGCTGTTGCTGGGCAAAATTCTTTTGCGCGCGCCGCAGGGCGAACCCGCCGCTCAGGCTAAAGAGCGATGCCGGCGAGCGGTCACCGCTCTGGAGCCTCTTCTGGAGATGTCCACCCGGGATTCGGAAACGCTATTCTTACTTTCGCGCGCGTATGACTGCGCCGGCAATCCCGAGCAAGCGCAGACAATTCTCGCGGAGTTTGAGAAGTCGTCGAAGAACGATCGCGAAGCAAAAGAAAATCAGACGCAGGCGAAACACCTGGTGCAGCAGGCGAATGAGCTGGCCATGAAAAACGACTTCGCAGGTTCGCTCGATTTGTTGCAACAAGCCATCGCGATGGATGCCACCTATGGCGCGGCCTATTCGCAGCTCGCAAAACTCTATTATTCAGCGGGCGATCTGGATAAAGCGAGCCAGGCCGTTTCGCAAGCGCTGGAACGCGATGCTTACCAGCCGGACTTTCTCTACGTGCAAGGAAAGATTCTCGAGAAGCAGGGAAAATTGGACGAAGCGCTCGCGGCGTTTCAGCGCTCGACGGTTGTGAATCCAAAGGAGTCCGACGCCTTCTTTGAAATGGGCGCGATTTACGAACAGCGCGGTGATAAGGAACACGCACTGGCTGTATACAAGAAAGCCGTGGCGATTTCACCCGACGATCCGGATTACCAGCACGCGCTGGCGAGCCTTTCCGGCCATACCGCAGAGCGTTGATCGCAGCCGTAGTGCTCAACGGCTTCGCGTTCGCGTGCTCCGCAATACTTGAGATGGCAAGAGCAGATTCCTCGCTTCACTCGGAATGACAGGTTTTTGGCTTGAGGTTCACAATCGGGATGCGCCGCCAGTGAGACGTCCACAATTGTAAGGTCCAACCAGACACCCCGACGGGCACCGCAAAGAAAAATATGTTTGGAGAACGTAAGAGTTTAGTTTTGGCCAGCAAGTTCACATCGTTGCTCGATTGTTATTGAGAAGAGTGGTTTGTTGCTGGCGGCGTGGGACGCGTCAAGAGGTCCACGAATTCTTTGTAGAATTTTGGTTTATCGAGGTCGTCCTGAATTTCAACCATGCGTTCGCCCATGTGGGGACGGGTGTCTTCCGTCCACACGATGGTGTCGCCGTAGGAAGCCCCATGGTCGATGGAAACATCGAAATAGAGTTTTTTCCATTTCGTGATGATGGAAGGGTCGAGCCACGCGACCGAGGCGATCTCGTCCCAAAGATAATTCCCTTCCGCGTATTTTGCGGCGTACTGCGCGGCGGGGTATTTGCTTTTGCCGATCTGCGATATCAAATCCTGGTCCATTTTGGTTTTGATAGAAATGTCCACAGTGGTGACCACGATGCGCGGCCACGGCGCGTGCAGAACGATGCGCGACGCTTCGGGATCCATCCAAAGATTGAATTCGTGGCGCGGCGTCAAAGTAAATTCGGGATCGTCCGTCTGCGGATTCAAACTGCCGCCCATGAGGATGAGTTCCTTGGCGAGCGAAGCGAATTCGGGATCGATGCTTTGCGCCAAGGCCAGATTTGTTAGCGGGCCGCCTTCATAGATGGTGACCTGATGCGGATATTTGTGCACCAAGCGAAGCAGAAAGTGCGCGGCGTCTTCTGTGGAAGCTTTCGTGGTGGGAGCGCCTTCGGGCATCGGAGGAATTTCGGCGGGGCCATGCACGGGATGGCGGCTGGCGTAGTTCCACGCGCCCTGATAGATGAGCTTGCCGTAGAGCGTTTCCCAGCGCGCGATAAATTCTTTGCTGTTTATTAACGGAAAAGCCGCGCCAGGAACCACCGGAATGTCCGTGCGGCCGATAATTTCAAGCAGGCGTAAAGTGTGCTGGACCTCTTCGTCGCGCCACGCATCTCCGGTGACGATGGTGATGCCCAGAACGTCGGTCTCGGGCGACTGGATCAGCGCGAGGACGGCTTGCGCGCAAGTCCCGCCAGGGCCGTCGCAATCTTCGTCGATTATCACTTTCCGCTTTTCCTGGGCAGCGAGCGGTGCCGCGGCGGCAACCGCCAAAATTAGAAGCACCAAGACCAGCAGCGCCAAGAGCAACCGCCTGGAGAAAGTGGCGAACGAAACAGCGTTTTTTTGTGGAGAGTTTGCCGCGGGAATATCGCAATTCAAGATGGTCGAAAGTTCGCGATTAGAACGGGGTCCGGTCGTTTGTTTTCTATAACTTAGATGCGATTCTAATACTTGAAGTTCGCGATTAGAAATTGCACTGATTACCGGCCTGGCACCCGATTCTCCGGGCCGTCTTACCGGCCGTTCCGTCTCTAGCTTCATAATTCCTGAATTACGCTACCACGGGAACGCGCACTTGGGAAGGACCAGAAAGCTGTGGATTTTATTTTCGTTTGCGGGCATTCCCAAAACGGGAATTGCGGTTAGCGCTTGCGCCATCACCAGACTTCCCCGAACCGGAAACGCTCGATCGCGAATAGCCGGGCATGGAGACTTGCCGAACCGGACGCTGGTAGATTTAGAGCGTCGCCCCGGACGCCGGTAGTGGGTCAGTTTGACTGACGCATTCCTCGGACGCTGCCTGGCTTGATTGGCAGCAACTGGCGTGCTAATTTTGTACCTTCATTCGCAATTGGCAGTAAACCACTCACGATGTTGCCGTCCAAACCAAAAGATCACATTTCGAACATGGAGCAAGCCGGGCGAGCGGCCTCCGCTGACGATGCGCGCGAACGCGTTTTTTGGCGGGTGGAAGGCAGCTTGCTGAATCTGACCGCGGTGCGGCCGGTAGGCTTTTTTGCGTGGAACTCGCAAACTTTCCTGCAGCGGTGGATGCGCCGGGGCAGCATGGCTTTTCTCGCTATCGCGCGACCCTTCCTTTACGCCACTAACCGGGTGTTTGCCACGCGGCTGCTGCACAGCGTGTTGCGCGGAGTTAGCCGCGACCGTTTGGACCTGCTGGGCGAAGAATTCTTCGAATATTTCCTGAAGCCGCGGCTGAAAAAAGAGGGAGTTGAAAAACTGACCCGATTGATCGACGCGGGCGCCCCAGTGATTCTTGTTAGCCAGGGGCTGGACCACATCATGCGGCCACTGGCGAAGCATTTGGGCGTGAAGCAAATCGTCTGCAATCGTCTGGATTTCCGCGACGGCATTGCCACCGGGCGCTTGCTTGATCCGGTGATTCGTCCACGCGGAGCATTCGCGAAAATCACGGGACGGCAAGCCGACGGACGCGTTTCGCGCAAGGCGCTGGTGCGTGTCCTCGGCTTCACCAAAAATCCGAGCCTGCTGGATGACGCCATCCAAACGGACGAGCGGACCGCACCAGAAGTCTTTCTGCCCGTGGTTCATTTCGATTCCGGCAATTCCAACTCTAACGGTGGCCTGGGAAGTTTTTCGGTGCGCGAATCACTGCGCGGAAAAAATATTCTGCTGATCGGCGCGACCGGATTTATCGGCAAGGTATGGCTGACAAATCTACTGACGGATTTGCCGGAGATCGGACGGATTTACCTGCTGGTCCGCCATAACCGCACGGTAACGTCGCTTCAGCGATTTCAGCGTGCGATCGAAGAGTCTCCGGTGTTCGACCTGCTGGCCGAACGGTACGGAAGCGGGTTCGCGAAGTTTTTGCGCGAGCGTATCGAAGTGGTTGACGGCGATGTGAGCAAGCCGGACCTGGGACTTGCTCCGGACGTGCGCGAGCGCATTGCGCGGTCGGTAGATGTGATCGTCAACAGTTCGGGGCTGACGGACTTCAATCCGGACTTGCGCGACGCCCTGGCGATGAACGTTCGCTCGACGGTGCACGTGCTGAATTTTATGCGCACATGTGCTCACGCGACGCTGCTGCATCTTTCTACCTGTTACGTGATCGGACGACGCGACGGACGCGTACTCGAAACGCTGGCAAAAAATTACACCCCCATTGGGCTGGCTACTTACGACGCCGAAAAGGAATTGCAAGCGCTTGAGGAGCTTGTCCGCGAGACGGAAAAGCGGGCGGAATCGGAAGAGGTGGCGGAGGAGCTTCGCCGGGCAGCGTTGAAAAAAGAGCATGCTGCGAAAAACCTGCACGGTGCGGCGCTGGAGAACCAAATTCGCAAGAACCGCGTGCGATGGTTGCGCGACACGTTGACCGACGCGGGTACTCGACGCGCGAATGAGCTCGGCTGGCCCAACACTTATACGTTCACAAAAAGCATGTCGGAATCGCTCATTTGGAATTTTCTGAACGAGAATCCGAACGCGGCGATTGCGGTGGTGCGGCCGGCGATTGTGGAATCGTCCATCGAAAAACCTTTCCGCGGATGGAACGAAGGAATCAATACTTCCGCTTCGCTTTCGTATTTGCTGGGGACATTTTTCCGGCAGCTGCCGACGAATGAAAGCAAGTCGTTGGATTTGATTCCGGTGGATCTCGTGGCTCGCGGGATGACACTGATTGCTGCTGCGCTGGCCGCCCGGAGGCACGCTTCCGTGTATCAGTTAGCGACCTCCATCGCGAATCCGTGCGATATGCGGAGGTCGATCGAGCTGACGGGCCTGGGACACCGAAAATTTTATCGGGCGCAGACGGGACTGAATCACCGGTTACGGTTGAAGTTCGATGCCATCCCGGTATCGAAATCACGGTACGACAAACTTTCCGCTCCAGCACAGAAAACGATAGTGCAAGCCGTGAATCGCGCGGTTGAACCGTTTGCTGCGCGTCCTCCGCTCGCACGGCAGGAACGCGATCTGGAAAAAGTGATCAAGCTAATTTCGCTCTTCGAACCATTTATTCTGCACAACGATCATAATTTCGAAGCCGTGAACGTGGAGCGGTTGAGCGCGGCGCTGCCCGAAAGCGAAAAAGCGGATTTCAGCTACAATCCACGCTCGCTGGATTGGTGGGATTACTGGATCAACGTGCACATTCCTGCTCTGCGCAAGTGGTGCTATCCTCTCATCGAAGGACGCCCACTGGAACCTCGTCCCCGGCGCTCGGTGCAACTTGCAGAGCGTTCGGAGCCGAGTGCCGCGGAAGCGGCGAGTTCGGCATCCACTGCGGTTTCCTGACATAAATCGTGGCTATCTTCCTGACCGGGTCCACCGGCTATATTGGCGCGCACGTCGCGTCGAACCTGCTTGCGGATCATTCCGAACCGCTGAACCTTTTGGTGCGTGCGCACACGCAGCAGGAAGCGCGCGAGCGGCTTTGGCGATCGCTTCAACTCCACTTGGAATTTGCGCAATTTGAAGAATATCTAAATTCGCGGATCCATTTATTTTTGGGAGATTTGACTGATGCGCGGTTTGGTCTCGCTGACGGCGATTACAATCGCCTGATACATTCGACAGATTCGATCATCCATTGCGCTGCTTCACTGAATCGCAAGTCCGAGAAGAGCTGTCTGAACGTAAACCTGCGCGGCACGCTGGAAGTGATTCAACTAGCTACGCGCGCGCGGGATCATCATGGGCTGCGAAGATTTAGCCATGTGAGCACAGTGGCTGTCGCGGGGCAGCGCTCGAACGAAGTGGTGCAGGAAGACACGTCGATCGATTGGAACCGATCCGATTACGACCCTTACGCGCGCACAAAAAAATTCTGCGAGCACATGGTGCGGCAGCTGTTGCCGGACGTGCAACGCACGATTTTTCGTCCGAGCATCGTCCTGGGAGACAGCCGGCGGCCAGAGACGAATCAGTTCGACATGGTTCGCGCGTTCGTTTTTTTGGCGGGGCTTCCGGCGCTTCCCTTCCGGCCGGAGGCGCGAATCGATATTGTGCCGGTGGATTTTGTGGCCGATGCCATCGCGACATTGCATCAGAAAGATCGGCCGGCGCAGGAGATTTATCATTTATCGTCAGGCACGGATTCCGAGACGTTTGTGGAACTGACAGACGCGCTTTCGAAAGCGCAGGGAAAGCGCGGGCCCGTTTTTGCGCCGAAGCTGGAAGGGCCGTCATCTAAAATGGTGAATGCTCTGGCTGGCCGCGCTGGAAAAATTGGTGGACTCGCGACACTGATGAAAGTTTTTCTTCCTTACCTGGTGTGGAACACTGTGTTTGACAACAGCCGCGTGGTGCAAGAAATGGGGCGGCGGCCTGCGCCATTTTCACAATACTGTTTTCCCCTGCTTAAATTCAGCCGTGAGAATAATTTCTTGTACAAGTATCGCGACTGGCCTCCCAAAGCTTCCGTTGAGAACGAAACACGCGAACCTAGCGCTGCGCGAGATTTGGGGCGATGACGGGACCTTCTTCTGGAGGGCTGGGTCAGCGGCCTGATTGAACTGAATAAATTTGAATGGATGCTGGGCGCGGGCGAAGCCTGGAAACCTGGAACGAAGCTGAAATTACTTTTTGCCGGTTATAACGGCACACGAAATACCGGCTCGGATGTGCGCGTGGAAGAGATTCTGCGGCAGGTACGGCGCGTTTTGGGCGCGGACAATATTGAGTTAAGCGTGATGTCGCAGAATTTCGAGCTGACCCGCGGATATTTTGGCGATGCGAAGCAAGTTCATCTGCCGGACGTGTTCCCACCATTTCTGCATTCTGAGGTAAGGAAAAACGATGGCGTCGTAGCGTGCGAAGGCTCAATGTTCAAAAGCAAATTTGCGAACGCGCTTACGACCATGATGATCGGCGCGCTGGGGATCGCAGCGGCGCAAAACAAATTGAGCGTTGGCTTCGGAGCTGAAGCGGGCGAGATGGATCCGCTGCTGCAGAAAATGTGCAAAAGATTTT
>Ga0209624_10000713_pt1 | contig 28770 bp, 32 predicted proteins | sample JacPinW_OM2H0_O1_FD_188565 | JGI IMG/M metagenome (GOLD analysis project Ga0209624, IMG submission 188565) | Forest soil microbial communities from Algoma, Ontario, Canada - Jack Pine, Ontario site 1_JW_OM2H0_O1 (SPAdes) (version 2) | ecosystem: Environmental > Terrestrial > Soil > Boreal...
GGAGCCGCACCCGGACGGGGCCACCGAGCGTAACCTGTCTGGCTCCGCGAGATGCAGCAACGCTCGCATTCTTGTCTCCCCAACATCCTGCCGCGAGCAGCCAAGCAGAACGGAACAATCCTGATCCGAGTATCTTTCAAGGACAGACATCACAAAGACAAAGCGTTCGAAGTGTTCAAGCCGGAGAATGCCCGCGATTGCGTAATCCGTATCCCGCGTCCGTTCAGAACTGCAACTGACCACATCACTCGGTACGTCAGCGACGGTCGAGTGGTTCTTGCGGGGCGCCAACATGCGAATTGCATTCTGGATAATCGTGCGCCGGGCCCAGGATTGCGCCCAGTCTCGAAACACGTAAGTTCCTTCGACGCAGTCTTCCAAGCCGGAAACAAAACATTCCTCAGCCATCGTCTGATCGGCTGTGAGCAAGAACGAAAGCAAATGCATACCATCCACGTTTCCCGCGAACACTCTGCAAAACTCGATACGCGTCGCGTACGCTTGCGATGTCTCAGTAGAGATCGGAGGTCTTCGTGGCATGGTCAGCTTTGTCCTCTCTGCTCTCCATTGCCCCTCAGCATTTACCCAGGTCAAGCGCTCAATGCCTAAACATTTTGTTGCGTACGTCGGGCCAGAACTCTTTTGCCACATTGAAGAAGGTATCTAGGGCTATTTGCTGTCCCCACTTGTTCGCTGTATTTCCAAACGACCGATTCACGGCCGGATAGTAGAAGTTGGAGATGCCTGCGGCCACTGCATTTCCGGCCAGTTCTGATGTGTTGAAGTGGTTGCGGCCATCGTCGCCGCGAGTGATAACTTCCCGGCTCATCGCATATCCAGTTCGCTTCCAAAATCCCCCGGTGCCTTTCACGAAATATCGAGGATCCTGGTGCAGAGCGACTGGAAATAGCCCTTCACTCATGATGTTGCCAACTGCTTGATCTGCGAATGCTCCTCCGTAGTATTTGCCAAATCCCTGCGCTCCTGTTCCGAATGAGCTGTACTGCTTCTGCGCCATGGATAGGCCGGCAAAAATACCAGCCACCAGAAACGCTGAGGGATCAAAAGAGTCGTCCAATGCAACTTTCATCTTCTCGCCAGACGTCAACGGTTTGATCTCCGCGGCGTTTTCGTCTGAACGATAGTTGGGAATTATCCAGAAGATGTGATTCTTGCTCGGTTCACGCTGCGGCACGCTCTGCGTAACGCTGGATGGATTCGATTGAGTCTGACTCGCGCTTGGCGCATCTGGGAGCCCTGACGGTTCCTGTCCAATCGCCACAACTCCCCCCACCAACAAGTTAGCGGAAACCAGGACACGGCAGACCATAGGAACAAACGAAGATGACGGCAATCCCCTCATGCTACTAAGGTTGATGCACGTTCGAGCGCCTCCCGAGGCAACATGAACAACTTGTCATGTGTTCGCCACGATGAATTCATCCTGTAGCTGATAACCTTCCTCATGGGATCTCGTGAATGCGTTCGCACGGTGGGTCACCGACAACTCGCGATCGTATTTCTGATTTTCATCTTTGCGCCTCTCACCCGCGCTCAAGACAACTACGAAATCCAGGTGTACGGGTCTGATCTAGTCGATCCGGGCCACACTATGGTTGAACTCCACAGCAGTTTCACGATTGACGGCTCGAAGACAATTGTCGACGGTGTTTACCCCACTAATCACGCCGAGCACGAGACTGTCGAGATCACCCACGGCTTCAATGACTGGTTCGAGTGCGGCTTTTACATCTTCACTTCCATAACCGGGGGACAGAGCTGGCAGTGGGTGGGTGATCACATCCGGACTCGCGTTGCTGTTCCTAAGAAATGGCACTGGCCTGTAGGTGTGAGCATCTCAAACGAAATTGGCTACCAGAGGCGGCAATATTCCGTGGACACCTGGACGTGGGAAATCCGTCCTATCGTGGACCAAAAAGTTGGCCGATGGTATTGGTCTTTGAACCCTACGCTCGACCGGTCTTTTCACGGCGAGAGCGTGAACCAGGGCGTTGTCTTTTCGCCAAACTTCAAGTTTAGCTACGATCTCACTCCGAAAGTCGCGGGAGGTTTGGAATATTACGGTTCAGTTGGTCCGGTGACGGGACTCGATGCAGTCTCGCAGCAACAGCACCAGATTTTCCCTGCGATTGATCTGAATATTGCACCGCAGTGGGAGATCAATTTCGGCCTCGGCGTAGGCGTCACGGGGGTAACTGACCACCTGATTGCCAAGATGATTCTGGGGTATCGCTTTAATTTCTGATCCAGAACAGGAGCGCACAAGTGGTCAAGGGTATCGTGATCGGGTTCATTCTGGCCATTGTGATTTCAGCGGGTTGTGTTTTCCTCTATTTTTCTAGTGGCATGGCGCCAGTCGCAACGGCCGATCCGCCTATGCCGTTTGAGAAGAAGTTCGCGAATATGGCTCTGGACGCACATATTGAGAAGCAACACATTCCTCCATCTTCTGTGCCCGCGGACGAACCTAATTTTCTTGCCGGTGCGAGCGTATACAAACACCACTGTGCCTTGTGTCACGGACTCCCAGGGCAGCCACCCATTGACTATGCGACAACGATGTTTCCGAAGCCGCCACAATTGTTCCGTGGTAAGGGTGTAACCGACGATCCGGCATCGGAGACCTACTGGAAGGCAGCAAACGGAATCCGTCTTTCGGGGATGCCCTCCTTCAAGACCAAGCTATCCGATACACAGCTATGGCAGGTTAGCCAACTGCTCGCGCACGCTGATGAAATTTCCGATTCGGTGAAGAAGCCGCTTACGCCAGATTTGGCAACAGGACTCACACCTTCGCTTCCGTCAGCAGCGAGTACCGCCCCTAGGTAACGACCCGTGTAGTTGCGGCAGCGGACAGAAGTTCAAGAAGTGTTGCTTATCGAAAGTGGAGCCTGTGAAAGCAAAACCTGCGAAGCCACAGATAATGGCCTCAAGAGATGGAATGGTGTGGGAAACAGCCCCGCCACAGTTGAGCGAGAAAGCGATGCGTGTGTTTGAAGAAAAGCAGCGCAAGGAACAGGAGCGCGTAGCGAGCTTTGGCCAAATCAGGCCGCAGATTTCTTTAGTGTGGCAGGGCCAGCGTTGGGTGACCGTTCGGGACAGAATCTTCTACAAGGAATCGGGAAAATGGAAATACTTTCCAGATTTCCTCCGCGATTACGTGCCGGAGGTGCTGGGTCTTGAGTGGTGCGAAGCTGAGGCGGCGAAGCCCATTGCCGAGCGCCATCCGATAGTCACTTGGCGGGCACAAGGACAAGCGTACATGAATGCGCAACCGGCGCAGCCTGACGGCAGCCGGGTCGCGCTGCCATCCGGAGAACTCGCCGCCTATAGCAACTTCGCTTACGATTTGTATGTAGTGGATGACAATGGCGATCTCGATGCGGACCTGGTGCAGCGATTAAAGAATCCAGCGGAATTTCAGGGCGCACGTCACGACTTGTTTGCAGAAGCAACGTGCTATCGCGCGGGGGGGCGCACGACCCCAGAGTTCAGGGTGGAGTTTGATAAGGTGTGGGTGTGGTTTTCTTTCTCTATCTGACAGCGTATACTGTTGTCAGACAGGAGGCACCCCAATGACCCTTTCCTTAAAGGCTCTTCAGGAGAAACGCGAGCAACTCAAAGCCGGTCTGGCGCAGATCAGCGATCTCCGTCCCGGCTCTCTCACAGCGCGCTTCCGCAAGTGTGGCAAGCCGAACTGCCACTGTGCCCAGAAAGACTCCCCGGGACACGGTCCCTCTTACTCGCTGACTCATGCCAGCGCTGGAAAAACCATCACCCAAGTCATCCCCCAAGGACCGGCGGTCGATCGTACCCGAGCGCAGATCGCCGAATACCGTCGTTTTCGCAAACTCGTGCAAGAACTGATTGCCGTCAGCGAACAGCTCTGCCATGCCCAACTGCAGCAGCCGGAAGCGAGAGTGGCAGAGGGGAGTAAGAAAAAACCTCTTCGCCGATCTCCTGGCCAGCGACGTGGTGCAGGAGATTGAGACACTGCTCGGTCGTCAGGCGGTGGCAGACCTGGACCTGGAAGCGCTGGAGTTGGCGGTGCGGCAACAGGTCTTGCAACTGGCGGGAGCCGCGGTCGAGCAACGTCTCAACGCCGATATCAGCGATGAGCGAGGCGCGCGAACGGGTTGTAGTTGTGGGCAGGAAGCGCGCTTGGTCGGACGCCGTAGCAAGCAGGTGCTGAGCGTTCTCGGTCTCCTGCAACTGGAGCGCGCCTACTATCACTGCTCTTCCTGCGGTCACGGCTTCTGCCCGCGCGATGGGCAGCTGGGCATAGAAAACACCTCGCTCTCTCCCGCCCTCACGCGCATGGTGGGCACCGTGGGTGCCATGGTCAGCTTCCAGGAAGGGAGCCAACTGTTGACCGAACTGGCCGGGGTGGCCGTTGATGCCAAGCAGGTCGAGAGAACCGCAGAAGCTCTGGGAAAACAGATCGCAGAGGACGAACGCCATTGCACCGAACCTTGCGATGCCCTTCCTCTGCCCCAGACCTTGTATCTGGGCATGGATGGAACCGGGATACCTCTACGGGCGGAGGAGCTCGTGGGCCGCACCGGCAAACAACCGGACGGATCGGTAGTGGCTCAATTTGAAATTTTCTTTTCATAGGGACCGCGCTTCTCTGGTTTCGGCATAGCAGCGTTTCCCATCTCAACTAGGTCTTCAATCGTCCAAGCATAATTACACAACCCGGCTTCCATCCCTGGGGTAACGCGGAGAGTTTGGTGAATGCGGACGAAGTTGCAATACATGAAATGCAGCGCGACCGCATAGGCATGATTGTCGATCTTCTTGGAGAATCCATTCGTCAGGCGCGTAAATCGACGCATATGCATCCGCATCGTGAGGTTCTGGCGCTCAACGTAGCTGGTACTGACGTGCTTTGGATCGGGATTGCCGCTGACTGCCTTCATCTCACAACCGATACAGACCGCAGGCGAATAACGCGTCTCGTTTTCGAGAGAGGCGCCGTAAATTTTATGCAATTGGGCATAGTCCACATCTGCACCAAAGGCGTTCTCGACAGCTTCCAAATAGGCCTTGTGACCATCCGTTGTGATCTGGACGCGATTGCGAATTCGATTAGCGCAATCCTGCATAAAGTCCGTTGCCCAGTCTCCACCACGTCCGCCAACGAGGTAGCTAACTACGAGCTTCGTGTCAGCGTCGATTCCGACCCATGTCCAAACGTCGCCCCATCCGATCTCTTTTTTCGCGGCGCTAACATTCTTGGCCTTCGCCCCGACATACGCCCATATCTCGTCGCACTGAAGACGGCGGACCGTCACATTGCGGACGTTCTGGTCGTGATATACCATGCACGCTTGGCCAAGATCGACAAGAAGTTTAGTCACCGTGTTTCGCGCAACACCCGTCATGCGAGAAGTGGAACGAATGCTGTTTCCTTCGACCAGAGCCGCCACGACTCTAACCCGCTCATCATTTGTCAGCGCGTTCATAATGAGCATTATGCTTGAGCAAATGGAAGGTGTCAAGAAGAAAATGAACAAAATGCTTGACACAAACTTTGGTAACCTGCTAGGGTTTACTTGTTACGCCGGGCGGGCGGAACAAGTTATTCCAATACTTTGGTGCTGTTTCCCTTCACTCGGCAATCGGTTAACATTTTTTTAAAGGTTGCATTGCGCGGAAGGCGGAGCCGCGTCTAATCCATAAGGGAGAATTGAATGTGGATTTAAATGTGAGGGCGTTCCGCGTGGTTCAGGAGGCTATCAATGGGCAGCCGTCTGCCTCAAAGAAAAAAGAAGCCGCGAGGCGGGGTGGTCTTAAAGGCGGACCTTCGCGTGCGCGGTCAATTAGTGCAGAACGACGCCGAGAGATAGCGCGAAAAGCAAGCAAAGCTCGTTGGGGCTAAGGGATCATCCCGAGGCGAATAGAGTATGAAGGGTGTTTAAGGCAACAGAAGGTTCTGCCGATAATCTCGGCGTGAACGCTTCTGCAACCGAAGGGCATGAACATGGCGACTATGGCACTTCCAATTCGTGAATTAGAGCTGTCTGTGTGTGTGGGCACGGAAAAAGCTCGGGTCGAGACGGAATGTGTTGTTTTTTATTCGCGCGCGCGCGCAAACCGTCCCAGCATCGTCCTTACCGCTAAGTTGGGTTTCTATTTAGCGCTTCTAAAGTGGCTGTTGGCCAGCCTCGCGCGAGGCCAACGAACGATGATTAGGCTGTATCAAAATATGGATTTTACCTGCTACAGCAATGCAGAAATTGTGCGAGTGGCCGCATCTTTGGATAGACTTGTCGAAAGAGGTCGGGAAACTCTCAGCAAACTACAGACCCTCGGACCGCGTGCTCATGCCTGCTTGGGCGCGGCGGTATTAGTACAACTGGCAGAGCAATTGGAGCACTTGGACTCGATTGCCGAATCGCTACACATTGCCGCAGATGACGAGGCAACGGCACTGATGGCTATGGCGGTTGAGGAATTTTCCGCAGTGCGTGAACTGGCAGCGCAGTAAAAGGGACCCCATCCCAAGTTAAAAGAGACGATCTGTTTGTCAAGATGCGATCTGGACTTGCGGCATCACAAATTCCGACGTGCAGCCGATGCGGCCCTTGACCAAGGTTTAAATAAGCTCCGCGAGACAGTAGCCAAGGACCACAAACTCTCAGGATGGGTTAACCATCCTATGCCGAAGTACCCCCTCTACCAGAATAAGATTTGGAAATGGGATTTTGCCCCAGAAGGGGATCGAAGTCGCACCCGTAAGGGTTGGCGTTTATATGCTTATGTACCCGATCCAAAAGCCCCCGAGCCGATCTCCGCAGTGGCATTTCTCTGCTATGACAAAACTGATGCACCTTCCGGTGACCATACCAAGTTCGTTGCGAAGGCGATAAAAGACTTTCTAGCGGCAACCATCGAAGTTCAAGTCAGAGAAAAACCGTTCCGCAGACAGGTAAACAGCGACGGAGAAACAATTTCTCTCTGCTTGGAGTGCTGTGAATTGGTGATTATCTCTGCGGACATCGCGGATGTGGAACTTTCTGAAGATACTCACCAATGCGCCGCCGGTGAAATCGCGGGTTCCGAAGAAGAGAATTCAAACTGAGCCACTACCGACGGATCGGCCAAGACCGGGGAGGTAAAACTCTGTACCATTTGGAGCGCGGAATCGCTGGATAAAGAAGGCACTCCCATCCGCGATGCAGGATCGGTCACCTATTCCGCAGCCTTGGAGAGTGCCTGTACGGTGGATACCGCGGCGACACGTTCTCCCTTTGCCCAGCGCGTCTGGAGAGAAGCTACGCGCCGCCGCTTCTGCCAAGCGCCTCGTACGGTCGTGCTCGGCGATGGGGCCCTGTGGATTTGGAACATTGCCGACGATCAGTTTCCAGAGGCCACCCAGATTGTGGACCGCTATCATGCCAAACAACACTTGAGTGATGTCGGGAAAGCTCTGTACGGTCCCACTACGCCGCGAGCTTCTGCGTGGGCGGAACGCCGGAAGCAAGAACTCGACACCGGAAGATTCCCGGCTCTGCTCCAGGCCATCCGCCGCCAGGTCCCTCGCTCCGATGAGGCGCGTCGCTGTCTCCATTATTTTCAAACCAACCGAGAGCGTATGCGCTATCCGCAGTTCCACGCCCAAGGCTTCTGTACTTCCACCGGCGTGGTCGAGGCTGGATGCAAGGTTGCCATTGGCACGCGTCTCAAACGCGCCGGTATGCACTGGACCATTCCAGGCTCCAATGCCATCATCGCTCTCCGCTGCTCAAAACTCAGTGGTCGTTTTCAGGACTTCTGGGAGCGCCGATCAGAACGCAGGGCCGCATGATCCATCACTTTCTTGGGGTACACCCGCGCGCGGGCTTCACTGTGCAGCACGAAAATCAGAAGGACGTAAGCAAGGGCCACACCGAATTCATAGCCACGCACACTCAGACTGGACAAAAAGTATCGGTCGAGGCCAAAAGCAGACACCGCGAAGGAGTATTGGGCAGGCCGGGGATTGCGGCGGAAAGACCCTCATTTACATTCGCTCGCTTAATCAACGACGCCGTTCGGAAGAATCCGCCGAACCGGCTGGTCATTTTTTTGGATACCAACTTGTCTTTTAAATGGGCCGAGAGGTGGTTAACGCCACAAGGCGGCAAGCCTTCGCGTCCAATGGAAATAATGTTGCAAGAAATTAAGCGCGAGCACAACAATACGGACCCCTACGCGTTGCTTATCTTGAGTAATCACCCTCATCATTACGCGATTGGCAATTTAGAACCGCGACAACACGTTTTATCGGTTGTCTCCGAACAGCCGAAAGCCAACATGGCGGCACTGCAACGATTGCACGTTGCTGCGACGCTGTACGGAAATATTCCGATGGGATTCTCCACTGAGGAAGGCGACCGGCCGCAACCTGCTGTTCCTGTGGTATTGCCGAAGGTTCGCTATGACCTGCAAGTGAATGGAACTCAGGCTAGCGTTTCTCGTGAAGGAAAGGCTGTAGCTCAAGCATTTTCGACCACGGACAAAGACCGCCCGCAAGCGCCGAGCAAATTGCATGAGTTCTTAGAGGATATTGGCCTGTCGCGTGTGGATGCGCACATGATTTGCACCGCAATCGAAAACGGCAATTCCGTTGCTGGGGTCTACGCGCCGAAGTAGACCCCGGGAATCCGAACATCAACCACGACTGATTGGCTACCCAAATGCGGATATAGCTCCGTCATCTGATCGAACAGCTGAGAATTCATGATTGGCGAGGCTCAACTTCAGGTTGGCCGACGATTCACCAGCGGCCCGTCAGAGTGGTGTGAAGCGGGCCCTGCCCTGCACTATAATGACGCGCACACACTTATGGCGCTGCCCGCTGGTGCCAGACTCGGCCCTTACGAAATCCTCTCGCCGCTTGGCGCCGGCGGTATGGGTGAAGTGTACCGGGCACGGGATACGCGGCTGGACCGCACCGTCGCCGTCAAAGTCCTGAATTCGCAACTGGTGGGGAATGTCGAGTTGCGGGGACGCTTTGAGCGCGAAGCAAAGATCATTTCTCAACTGCAGCATCCGCACATTTGCGTTCTGTATGATGTGGGCAGCGAAGGCTCGACCGAATTCCTAGTGATGGAATTTCTGGAAGGCGAGTCACTGGCCGACCGGCTGAAGCGCGGACCGCTCGCGCAAACGGAACTGCTGAAGATTGCCATCCAGATTGCCGACGCGCTGGAAAAAGCGCATCGCGCAGGCGTAGTGCATCGCGACCTGAAACCCGGCAACGTGATGCTGACCAAGCTGGGCGCCAAGCTTCTCGATTTCGGGCTGGCCAAGCCCGTAGCAACAAACGTCGCGACGAGGCACCGCAGCGGCTCGGCTTCGGTGATCGCCGGCGCTCTGACGCAGACCAGTCCCACAGCAACGCCGCTCTCGACCGCAGGCGCGGTGATTGGGACCGTGCAATATATGTCGCCGGAGCAGATTCAGGGCGTCGAGGCGGACGGGCGCTCCGACATTTTTGCCTTCGGCGCGATGCTGTACGAGATGGCGACGGGCAAGCGTGCCTTTGAAGGCAAAACGCAAGCGAGCATTGTGGGGCAGATTCTGGCGGTCGATCCGCCGGCGGCAAGCACCGTGCGGCCGGAGACTTCGCCCGCGCTGGATCAACTGATTCGGCTGTGCCTGGAAAAGGATCCGGATGAGCGCATTCAGACGGCGCATGATTTGAAGCTGAACCTGCAGGCGATCGCCGACGAGAAGCCGGCGGCAGCGGCTGCTCCAATAAAACGGCGATCGAGCACGCGCGAGCGTACCGGTTGGATCGCGGCGGTGGTAGCGGCACTGGCGTTAGGCGCACTCGGCGCAATTCTGCTTTATCATCCGGCGAAACCGGCAAGCACGCGGACGTCGATCAATCCGCCGCCCAATGTAGCTTTCCATCTGGCTGACGATGGGCGGGGCCTCCGGTGCTGTCGCCCGATGGCAAGCTCATCGCTTTCACCGATGCGCGGAATCGGGAGATCTGGGTTCGGCCCGTCAATTCGCTGGAAGCGCATCCGCTCGAGGGGACGGCCGGCGCGACTTTTCCTTTCTGGTCGCCCGATAGCCGCTCGCTGGCATTTTTTATTGTGGGGAAAGGGCTGATGAAGCGGGTGGATCTGAATGGCGGTCCTCCCACCGACGTGGCCGCGGCACCACAGGGCCGGGGCGGCGCGTGGGGCTCGGCAGGAGTAATCGTGTTTTCACCCGCGCCGGACGCACCCTTGATGAAAGTCAACGCGAACGAAGGAACCCCCGCGGAGCCGCTCACCAAGATCGATCCGTCCCTGCATACATCGCATCGCTGGCCGGCTTTTCTGCCCGACGGCAAGCACATCCTGTATCTCGCCCTCAATCACGACGCTTCGAAGGCGAGCAACGACGCGATTTACTATGCGTCGCTCGATGGGCGCGAGAACCGCTTGTTGTTCCACACGCAATCCAGCCCGGTGTATGCGGTCGGCTATCTTCTGTTTGTGCGCGGCAACAAATTGCTGGCACAGAGTTTCGACCCGGACAAAGGCGAGTTGAAGGGTGATCCGCAGCCGGTGGCCAGCGGAGTGATTCTCGATGGCTCGGATTGGCACATGGACGTCTCGGCGACGGATGACGGTCTGTTGGTTTACGGCAGCGGTGCGACTGGCACCTCGCAGTTGGTATGGCTGGATCGCAGCGGAAAAGATGCTGGAGTAGCGGCTGACAATATTGCCGGGTCCCCCATTATGCGACTCTCGCCGCAAGGCGACCGGCTGGCGCTGCAAATGGAAAGCCGTACGGGCACAGCGGACATTTATGTGCTGGATCTGGCGCGCGGCGTCCGCACTCGCTTGACCTTCGGGCCGGTCTCCAACGCCCTGCCCAGGTGGTCCCGTGATGGAAAGTGGATTTATTACGCAAGCCTGCGCAACGGCCATTACAGTGTGTTTCGCAGGCTTGCTGACGAAAGCAGCGACGAAGAAAGCGTGTTCGCCACCGATCATGATGTTTTGGCGACCGACGTCTCTCCCGACGGAAAAATCGTGTTGCTGAATGACGGTGACGGCAGCAAGGCAAGCGCCTGGGCCCTTCCCCTGGCAGAGCCACGCAAGCCCTGGAAGCTCGTTGACAATGGTTTGTATGCCGCATTTTCACCGGATGGGCGGTACGTGGTGTATCAATCGCAGGAATCAGGAGAGTTTCAGGTGTACGTGGTGCCGTTTGGCGATCGGAAAGGCAAGTGGCAAGTCTCATCCACAAGTGGCGCGATACCGCACTGGAGCAACGATGGCAAGGAGCTCTTTTACGTTGAGATCAGCAACGGAACGTACTCCATTTTGGCTGTCCCGGTGAAGGAGCAGGGCGACCAATTGCAGTTCGGAAGCCCGCAAAAGCTCGTCAGCAACCTTGCCGTCCTTTCTTATTTTGATATTTCGCCCGATGGCAAGAAGATCCTCATGCCGCGCCTTTCACAGCAGGGCAACCAGTCGGTGACGCTGGTGACGAATTTTACTGAGGGATTGAAGAAGTAACCGAGATTGGATGAATCTAGATATACGCGGTCATTCTCGGGCTCGGAAGCAGCATTGTGGTCTGGTTGACGGGCTAACCGGAACTTGAGATCAATACCCGAAACCTCAGTTTGCTATGGAATGCTGAGCGCACGCAGCTGCCCTTTCCTATTTTCGAACTAATGCAAGTTGTTCCGCTCTGGCAGCGAAGACGAGGTCTCGGAAAACTCGTGCCCCGTAGGGGTCTCGCGCGCCAGCTTGTCCCATTATCGTTGGCAGGTTTCGTCTCAGAACAAGGTAAATGCCATACATCTCCTGAACCGAGGGCTGCTGAGTCTTACGCACGAAAATATCGCATAGTGCGCCAAACACTCCTCGAACCGTGCCCCCGTGAATTCGGACATCCGTCCCGTTTAGATCGCTAAGCGACTTGTTGATTCTGTACGGCACGGTCTCGCAGACGGACCAAGTCTGCCTTCTATTCGCGGTACCCTGGGCGACGGCAAGACCCAATTCAAATGGCATATTGAACCGCGGCACCGCGGCAGTTTCGCATCAAGCTGAACGCGAGAGAGGTCGTGGATCGAATAGGCACACTGCTGGAGAAGTTTCAGTATGCGCTCAAGCCTACGCTGGCTCGTAGGGATTTCCAGCGTCGCACGCGGTATTAGCCCGAACGCGCTCAAACCCGCGATGTAGGCCAAATACAGATTCTCAAACGCGCTGTGGTAAGGGATGTTCAGGAATACAGAGTACCGATCAGGCCTTTTTTGCTCTCTTTCGGGCATATTTCAAGGTTGCACGATGTCCGTTAGCCCGTGCTCGCCTCCGAGGCCTGCGCTCGGACAGCATTCGCTGAACGCGCTCCGCCTCAGTGGGCGAGACTCCAAGAGTGTGGGCGGTCTCCGCGAGACTTGGAAAGGGCGTTTCAATTGTGACCTGACGGCTCAACTTGATTTGACTTTAGATTGTTAGCGCACGAATTGCAACCATGAATCAGCTGGTTTCAGCAGTATCAATCTTAGATGCCCTGCCGCAGCTTTCAGAGTCGAAAATACGCTCATTCGCTATTTTCGCAATCCACCAGAATCGAAAATAAGCCCGACCCGATCGCGAAAACTGTGTGGCGAACAAAAGGCGAATCTGCTAAGCTGCTTTCGAATGGAAGAAGGCCGCAAAAGAGTTCTAGCAATCGTAGCCGGCATCCTCGTGGCATGCCATCTGAAGAACCCTGAAGATCTCCACGACTCCCGTCCCAGTCCGCGGACAGAATCTCTGATCGCAAGTGCTGTCCAATGGGCAGAGCGAATCATGCGAAGAATCGACGGCCTCAACCAGTGAGAAAGTCAGTCTCAAATTATCCGAAAAAGGGCATCGTCACGACAGCTATAACCAGATGGAATAGGCTTCCGACGAAAAGTCATTGGACAGGAAAAACTCTGTCCATTACGGTGAACCGAAACGCAGCGATCTGACCGAATCTCGCCAGGCTGCAAAATGCTCATGCCGTACCAGTTTGTACTACTTTTCGTACTACGTTTCTACGAAGAAGGAGAATGGTGCGAAATCTGAGAATAGTGCGGCTGAATATTTTCAACAAGTTACTGAAAGCACAAGACTTACGGAATGGGGTCTTTGTACGAGTCCTATCTGAGGAGCCATTCTCTTGCCGCCGATCTTCCTTTCTTGTTCACTGGTGTACCCTCCAATATTCTTTCGAAGCTCCGTCATTGGGCTTGCCTTCGTGACGATTGAACTCGTGACGATTGACCCACGCGATCCATGCCCGAAGACCCAGCTGGTCGATTATGAAAATCAGAGCTACGAGAGCGAGCAGCGCGATCGAGCCGTCTATCGGGGTATGGATCAGCCTCTGTATCATTTGAATGTCCTCACGATTCCGCAGCACCCAATGGCCGCTGTATGAATCTTTGTTTCTTCACTGCGCGCCGGCACAAGCGCACTATCTCTCGAATGAGTAATGCTTTCCCGATCGAGCCTTCGGCCCAACCACGCAAACACACCGCGCACGATAAAAACGTTCAACAGTATGGAAATCAAGGAGGCGGCGATCACAGTGCTAAAAACTTCCTGTTTGACTAATCCGGAAGACTGCGCCACTTGGACGACCACAAACGATAGTTCGCCAATCTGCGTCATCCCTGATGCCACTGCAATCGCCGTGCGGAGCGGATAGCGGAAGAGCCACACGACTGTCGTCCACACCAGAAATTTCCCAGCGACGATAAGCAAGAGCATCCAAGCGAGAAGCGGCAGATGGTTGCCCAGCACTCTTGGATCGATCAGAGTACCCAGCGACACGAAGAAGAGCGCGACGAACGCATCGCGGAGCGGAACTAGCTGAGTGTGCGCGTCGTGAAGATCGGGCAGGCTGCTGATGGACACTCCTGCCAGAAAAGCGCCAAGCGCCGCCGAGAATCCGACAGCGTGCGCCAGCGCCGCAGTGCCGAGGCAAATCGCGATCGCAACCAGCAACATAAGCTCCGAATTGCACGTCCTCTTGACTTGCCGCAGCAGTCGCGGGATCACCTTGATCGCCACGAACACCAGTGGAATCAAGAAGAGCAGAGCCTTGCCCAGAATCCAGACGGCCATGAGCAAGCCGCCGTCTTTGGAATCGCCCAACACCGGAATGACGACCGTCATGCAGATGACAGCCAGATCTTCCACCAGCGTGATGCCGATCATGACGCGGCCGGAGGTTGTGCCCAGTCTTCCCGAGTCGCTTAAAAGCCGCGCCAGCACCATGGTGCTGGCCACTGAAACTGCAGCGCCGATGACAAGGCTTTCGATTGCGCTCCAGCCTGCGAGTCTTCCTGCGCCGAGTGTGGCGCCAAGCATGATCAGAATTCCGATCGGACCGCCGACGAGCGCAACCCATTTCACGCGCATCAGGTCAGGAATCGAGAACTCGACGCCAATCGAAAACATCAGCAGCACGACGCCGACCTCCGCAAATACTTCGAACGTATGCAAGTCCGAGAGATGAGGGCCGGGAGTGAATGGGCTGATCGCGATGCCGCCGAGAACAAAACCAAGAATCGATGGCAGATGGAGACGCCATGCCACCAGACCTCCAAATACGGCAGCGAGAAAAATGTAAGTAAGATCGCGGAAGAGAACTGGATTGGGTTCCATCAATGTGCCCTCGTTATTTCTTTTTGCTTAGCGCAACTGAATAACGAAGGCCCGTCCTGCTCAATCGATGCCGGACGGGCCGTTCGGCAAGACATCAGATGGTGCGGATCCGTCGAACAGCCCGCAGTCCAAGCAACATTGTGATTGCCAATGTGCCCAGCAATCCCATAAGCGGGAGCGAACTGCCTGTCTCTGGGAGTGTTTCCGCGGGTTTTTCTGCGCTAGCCAGCGTGACCTGCGGCCGTGATGGCGTCAGGAAAAGCAGCACGCCGACTTCGCGTGGCGTCAGGACAGGAGGAGCCTGACCAAAAGCAAACTTGCTCTGCTCGATCACCATATGCTGATCGTCAGTAGCGATGGTGGCCTTGATCTTCATCCCCTTTTTCAGATCAAAAACAGTTTTCCGCTCGCCGTTGATGGTGAACTTAGCGTGATTGGGAACATTGAAGGCCTGATTGGTGTTGTCGGGCAAAGTCAGAATCACAGATCTGGGTGAATTTACGTGCCACACTTTGCCCTCGATTGTTCTGATCGAACTGATATACCTCGGCGTGGTGGTGGTCGTGATGGTCTGCGTCAGCTTGGTTCCGGGCACGAGTTCGTGAACGCTGACTTCGTTGCCATCGATGGTGAATCGGTCGCTGTCAGGCACAACCAGATGCTCGACGCCGCCATTTTCCAGCTTGAGCACAAGGTCGTTGCCTTCGACGTAGACCACCTCCGCATTCTTCACCTGAGTGTCGAACGAGGATGGGCCATGCTGAACGGTTGTGACGGTTGAGTCCTGTGCCAAGGATGTTCCGAGGGCCATCATTGCCAGAACAATTACGCTGACACCTTTGGTCAGCACATTCGCTTTCCTGCTAACGTTGTTCATGTTTTTTCTCCTTATTGAATTGCTTGCTGTTGATGACGAGCTGAGCTTCAGATTCTCAGCCTTGCCGTTTATCTCCCCTGAGAGAGAAGCCGTGACGATGTAGCGTTGCGGAGCTCTGCCCAGAAAGTAGAACGGGTAGCAGGTAACGAGCGTGAGAGAAGAAGCAGGCCGTGGCTGAAGCACCTCGATCGCGTTAGGCTTCACGATCCGGATCTGATCGACGATGTACGTGTCCGTTCCCCTCAGCGTCTTTAGCTCGATCGCGTCACCAACAACTACATCTTTAAGTCCCCGAAAAAAGCCGTCGCGATGGCCTGCGATACCGATGTTTCCCTGTTCGCCAGGCCGTGCTGTGCCGGCGATTCGCCCAACGCCGTGGTTGAGCGCGAGATCGTCCGTGCCCTCGAAGAGCGGAACTTCAAGCCGAATTTTCGGAATTCGAAGCACTGCGAGTGGAGTCGTCGGCGGTTTCCGAACGCTCTGTTTGTAGCCCTTTACTCGGCCGTCGCCCCAGAGACTGAAATCGACCTCGGGCAACTCCATTGCCTCGGGTACGCTCGACACGTCACGGGACGGCACTGGCTCATCCAGGTTTCGGCCACGCGCATCCGAAGAAGTCTCCATCGCCTCAAAGTTTTTGAGCGCGTCTCGTGACGCAACATAGCTCTCAATCCGAGCCGCGCCGTAGATCGCCGCCAGCGTCAAGCCCGACACGAGCAACACGCCTTCGATCCAGATCAGGACGTTCTGCCTTAGCGTCCGGCTTTCTGCTCGGCCTTCAGTAGCTCTACGCTCGCTATCCCTCGTTTTGCCAAGTCTCCACATAAATGCTCACTCCCGCGATGACCGTCCCTTTGTCGTCAGTCATCGCGCGATAACAGAATGCAATCACCCGGCCATTTCGCATCGCTGAATATGCGGGACTTGCAGCGACGAAAGATGCTGAGCGTTTCAGAAATTCCGAAGCATCAGAATTGGCATGCGTTGCCGGCATTGCGCTGCAGAGATCGCAGAATGTTCTTAGGTTGGAATTGAAGCAATCACCGCCGGTAAATGCTCGCCGACAAAAAATAAAGAGCAGGAGCGCGAGCCGAGCACAAAACCCGCGCAAAAAAAGAAAGGGTCTTTCCGGGGAGGATTGCTCCGCTCCGAAAGGACCCCTTGGATAGGATTACCGAGCTCTTACCCAGACGCTGTCCGCCGAGTCGAGTTCAACCCCCGCCACTTCGGTGGTCAGCTTCACGTTTTTCAGGCCCGCTTTATTGCCTGGCACAGCGTTGAATTCCAGCAGGTAACGATTGCCGAGACTTCGCTGCAAGCTCTCGAGATACGGTCGAAAGCTCACGGCATTGTGCGCTCCGAGAAAGAACGACTCACCGCCGGTTTCATCCGACAGTTTGGCCATACCGTTCTGGCCATTGGTGATTTCCCAGAAGTCCCTTCCACGCAGGCCAACACCGCGCGTGAAGATAGTGTGAATCATCGTCCCTGTACGCTGAGCCACGACGCTGGCCGAATCGACATCCGGGCTGATAGAGCGGATACCGCGATGTCGCGGCTCGCTACGAAATCGATCAATTCCGTCCGTAATCATCACAATTTCGCGGCGATTCGAATTTTCGGGCCAACGCTTCATCAGGTCGATCACCGAAAGATAAGGGCTTCCGAACGCACCGCTGGAGGCGAGGGGAAGTCGAATCGCTCTCGCCGCTTGGTCGTGATCGTTGGTAAGGTTCTGTGCGACTTGCACCGTTCCATTGCGCATGTAACCAACTCCCACTGAAGTATTTGCCGGCAAGGAATCGATGAACGAGTGCAAGTCGCCGAACTGCAAGCCCAGGCTTGGGTGTGCCGCATCATCGATCAGAATAAATAGATCGAGCGGCGCCTTATCTCCACCGACCGGCGTCCAGTCGGTAACCTGCAGACGCTCTTTCCCTTGTTTGACGATGACGTCTTCGCGATTGAGGTCAGGCATACGCTTGTTATTTTGCAGCGCGCGAACCGTCACTGTCATTCTTACAGGCGTCGTTTTGGTTGAAGTTTGCTCCTGGGCCTGCAACGGGAGCAGGCTGAGGATGAGGGACAAAAATATCGGAAGCCTTTGAATCAGTTTTCTTCGCATCATATCCTCCTACGGATTTCACACACGGCTTTCTGCCGGATACACGTGAGATTGCAATCGCGCATCCATTAAGTTCGGCTGAATTCAGAGGAGTTAGAGGTGAAGGAAGTTCCGAAGGCTGCGGAAATGCCGAACGATCAGAACTCCCCCGGGAAGACCTGGGAAGTTCTGCGTAATAGTTCAGCCGCGCTGAGCTTTGAAGCGTTCTTTGCTGATTTGCAGGTTCGCGATCTTTGAATCCAGCGTCTGACGCGGAATACCGAGCTTCGCGGCCGCACCGGATGGGCCTGCCACTCGTCCTTCACTTTCCGCGAGCGCGGCTTCAATCATCTCTCGTTCGCGATCGGCCATCGAGGCTGCCAGAGGAGTTGTCGGCCGCGACTGCCGCAGTGCACGGCGGACCCACGCTTCATCGATCGAGAAAACGTCTCCCGCCGACAAGATCACCGACCGTTCAATCACATTTTGCAGCTCTCGAATGTTTCCTGGCCAATCATAGGCTTGCAGTAACTCGATCGTATTCATCTTGATGGTGCGGAATTCTTTGCCAGCTCGCTTGGCGAGCCGCTCAACCAGGTGTTCCACCAGCAGCGGAATATCCTCCAGTCGCTCCCGAAGCGCAGGCACATGGATGGGGAAAACATTCAGCCTGTAAAACATATCCTCGCGGAACGCGCCCGCGGCTACAGCGGCCTCCAAGTCGCGATTAGTGGCAGCGATGATGCGAACGTCCACCGCTATGGATTGACTGCTGCCGATGCGCTCGAGTTCTCTCTCTTGAATGACGCGGAGCAACGCAATCTGCGTTTCCATCGGCAGTTCACCGATCTCGTCCAGAAAAATCGTGCCGCCATTCGCCGCTTCAAAACGGCCCAGCCGGCGTTGCAGCGCACCCGTGAACGCACCTTTTTCGTGTCCAAATAATTCCGACGCGATCAGCGACGGCGGAATCGCCGCGCAGTTGACACGAATGAACGGGCGCGACGAACGGTTGGAAAGCCGGTGAATGGCACGCGCGACCAGCTCTTTCCCCGTTCCGGTCTCGCCGAGAATGAGAACGGTTGCGTCTGTCGGAGCAACCAGCGCCACCTGCTGCAGCACCGATTTCAATGGCGTGCTTTCTCCCACGATTCCAGCGGTCGCGGAAAGGCGCGCGGCTGCCTGTCCCGCAACGTAGAAGTTCGCAGCAATCTCGTCATTTGTCCTCAAATCGTCATTTGTCCTCAAATAAGTTGAGGCCATATTTAGCTCCATTCATCGCCGTTGATCGGGGCTGGTCTGGGCCAGCGCCGTATGAATCTCTTTGAGTAACGCGTCACTGCGCACCGGCTTATAGAAAAAAGCGCTCGCTCCGGAGCGCATCAGCGAGTCGCGCAACGACGCATCCCCATGGGCAGTCACAAAAATGATTGGAACCCGATTCTTGGCATCGGCCAATTGCCTTTGCAACTCGATGCCGCTGATGCCCGGCAAGCGGACATCCAGAATGAGACACGCCGTTTCATCGCAATTGTCACAGTAGGCAAGAAATTCCTCTGCCGACGCAAACAGCCTTGGAGAAAAACCGGCGGCCTTCATCACGCTTCCCAGCGCTTCGCGAAGCGGTTCATCATCGTCCACAATGGCTATGATGCCGGTCTTGGTTAATGTTTCGTTCACTTCAATTCACCCGTTTTGCGTCGCGATTGGTCATCGCGAGCATGAGACTACCAACCGCGGGATGGGAAAGCTATCCTGCTTTTGCTCGAACCATATCCTGCTTTAGGAGGAGACCGGTCCCGACTTTCGAGCGGAATTCTTGAGTCTCTCCGCCATACGAACGAGGTGGGCAAGGGACTCGGCGTTGGTTTTCTCCATCACATGGGCGCGATGGGTCTTGACGGTGAGCTCGCTCATTCCAAGCTGATCCGCGATCTGTTTGTTGAGCAGTCCGGCAACGACCAGATCGAGCACTTCTTTTTCGCGCGGAGTGAGCGTATCGAATCGCGAGCGGATCTCGTTTAATTCGTGGCGTTCTTTGCGAAGCCCGCGATCGCTCGCAATCGCTTTCTGAATGGCGTCCAGCAAATCCTGGCCGCGAACGGGCTTGGTCAGGAACTCGTGCGCACCTTCTTTCATCGCCCGCACCGACATGGGAATATCGCCGTGCCCGGTAATGAAAATAATCGGGATGTGGATCTCGGCCTCGGCCAATTTGAGTTGAAGGTCGAGCCCGCTCAAACCCGGCATTCTCACGTCGAGAACCAGGCACGCCGGCGCATCCGGATGCTTTACGAGGAGGAAATCCTGCGCAGAAGCGAAGGTCTCCACGCGCAGCCCAATAGACTTGATCAGACTCTGCAATCCTTCGCGAACCATGCGATCGTCGTCAATGACGAACACAACCGGATCCTGTTCCTTCATGCGGCAGGCCCATCCCCACTCGGCAGAGTGAACTGAAAGATCGCTCCGCCGGAACCGTTCGATTCAGCCCACAATTTGCCACCATGCGCTTCGACAATTGAGCGGCTGATCGGCAGCCCCATTCCCATTCCCTTTTGCCGAGTCGTGAAGAAAGGCTCGAACAGGTGGCCCATCACATCCGCACTCAGCCCAATACCCGAGTCCTGGACTGAAACTCGAATCTGTCCGTTCTTTTGGGATTCCGACCGGACTCTCAGCGTTCTCGGCCGATCCGTGACGCCGCTCATCGCTTCGATTCCGTTCATCAGCAGATTCACAATTACTTGCTGCAACTGTATGCTGTCGCCGAGCACTGACGGCAATTCTGGCGCCAGTTCGAGTTTGATCGCAACCTCGTTTCTGGATGCTTGTCCCGCAGCAAGAGCAGCCGTCTGTTCGATCACTTGATTAATTTGAAGACGGGACTTTTCCGGCGTCGCCTTGGTAATCAACGATCGAATTCGAGCGATCACTTCGGAAGCTCGCGTGGCGCCCTGCGTGACCCGCTCTGCCGCTGCCCGCGCTTCGACAAGATCTGGATGTTCACGCGCAAGCCAGGCCACGCAGGCGTCAGCGTTCGCCACTACCGCAGCAAGAGGCTGGTTTACTTCGTGGGCGATCGAAGCCGTCAACTCGCCAATGGTCGTGATTCGAGCTACGCGAGCCAGTTCCGTCCGCGTCACCTGCAGGGCTTCTTCGGTACGCTTTTGCTCCGCCATCTTCTGCAACAGGGTATCGTTAGCGTTCCTAAGCTCGGCGGTTCGTTCCGCCACTCTCGCCTCAAGTTCGTCACGGGATCGTCGCAGCGTGTCTTCGGTTCGCTTCCGCCATGAGATCAGCTGCGTCATCCCTACTTCACAGACAACGAAGGCGAGAAACAGGGGCAATTCACTCGCTGACACGGCAAAGCTATGAAACGGCGGCGTGAAGTAATACATCACTGCCAGCGTGCTGTAGACAACCGCCAACCAGCCAGCCCCCATCCGGCCGAACCAGGTGCTAAGAATCACTGCGGCAGAAAAGAAAAACCAAAACGGATTGCCCAACGAATATTGCAGCGCCAGCGACACGAACAGCGCGACCGACACGAGCACGATCGCGAGCCCGTAACTGGCCAACACTTGGAGCTTCGTCGGTGGGGAAGAACTATTTGGCATGCCGGGGCACAACTCAACAGAAACTTTGTTTTTATACTACGTTCCGAGATTATCTGGCCACCGATGCGTCGCGCTCACGAAACTTTGTGGTCAGCCCTATTTTCTTGCGGTTGCGAGCGATCTCCCACAGTGGGATCGGCTGCGATTAAGATTCGTTGGGCCTTCACGGAATCCTCGCCGGCAAATGCCTAACAGTCTACCGAATTACAAACTACAACACCGCCACCTGTCTGCGGGTTGCCTCATCCTATCGCCAAATTGCCGTTTCACTCACAATCCCAGGATTGCTCTGAACGGGTTGTTGGTTAACCGGAAACTATCCAGAAACTGATTAGATAGGGGCGAAGGCTTCCGCCGACCCTGTATGTTCTTTGGTTGAGGACCAAGATCATCCGGGTCAGGAGAAACCTTCATGACTATTGTAGGTTGTGACTGCCATCCCAGTTGGCAACAAATTGCGGTTTTAGACGCCGATACAGGAGAGGTGAGGGAGTGCAAGCTAATCAACGGAAACGGAGAAGCCGAGCGATTTTATCGCCAGTCGTCGTCTCCCGCTTTGGTGGGAGTCGAAGCCTGCGGCAATAGCCAGTGGTTCGTGGACCTGCTGCAGCGGTTGGGGCACGAAGTGTGGGTTGGAGATGAGCCAGCTACGTGCGCAAGCAGAAGACCAAGACCGACCGGCGCGACGCTGCTCACATTCTGAAGTTGTTGATCGAGGGCCGGTTTCCACGACTCTGGACGCCGAGTGCGGAGCAGCGCAATCTGCGCCAGTTGCTGATTCATCGGCACAAACTCGTGGGCATCCGGGTGCAGGCGAAAAACGGATTGCAGCATTTGATGCTGAATCGTGGAGTGCAGTTGAAAGAGAAACTGTGGAGCCAGGCTGGCCAGAAGGCCCTTCGGGAATTGACTCCGGCAGGTTGGGCTGCACAACGAAGAAATAATCTGCTAGTCTGGCTGGCCAGTCTCAACGAGCAAATCGGGCAACTGGACCAGGCGACGGAGAAAGCCGCCGAAGAAAATCAGGAAGCACGATTGCTCATGACCCATCCTGGAGTGGGCCCCATCACCGCACTCGCCTTCGTGCTCACACTCGGCGACGTGACGCGCTTCAAGCGGTGCAAACAGGTAGCCAGCTATCTGGGGCTGGTTCCGCGTGAACATAGCTCCAGCGGTAAACAAAGACTGGGATCCATCAGCAAGCAGGGCAACAGTTTCTCGCGCATGTTGTTGGCACGTTGGGCCACCAAGACAGCGATGGTTATCGAAGCTGTGAAGCAGGCCAAGAACGACTTCTATTCGGCTGAACAGCGGCACGACTTTCGGACTACGCTCATGCCTCCTATCGAGACAGCAATTTGGGTAGGACGATGCGCCCAGAGCAATCTGCTGCACGGCGAAGCACGAAAGTTACACGTCTCAAATCCGACGGCGCCTAATCCTCTGGAGGATGGCTGTGCGACGACGTTTGTCACAGGGAGATTAGTGATTCAGGTGTTGTCGATTTTCATACGACCGTCATCATCCCATTTGACAATCGCATCCCCTTGTTCGCCCGCTCGACTGTACCCACCTCCCCGGTCGGTATTCCGAAGTTGCCCAAACCCTCGACCCGATCTCCGGGACTCAGTTCCTCGCCTGTGGCAGACGGCTCTGCCAACGGCGGCCTCTTGGCGCGATCTGAATCAGGAGTCGCCCCACGGTGCGGCAGGGGCGGCTGGGGTGCTTCACGCAGCTTGGGTGTCGTTTGTTTGATATGCGTCTTGTTCATTGATCGTCTCCGGCGCGGCGGAAGAACACCCTTGATGCGACTGACCGTTCTCATTATTCATAGTGCGGAACTGCGGCTAGGTAAAATATTGGCTCCATTCAGAGAAACAGTAAAAATCCGAACTTCACAGCCGTATACCCGCCGCCGATCCTCTGACACTGTTCGTCTTCGATAGTCCAGTCCCATGACCGTGTGAAAAAGGGCACGTCGTTTCCACCTTTCAAGTACTACATTTCGCAGGTTCGCCCAGACTGGTCAAAACCGCTCGATGTGAAGGCAGTTTCTGAAACCGACAGCCCTGTCCGAGATTGACCCATGTGAAGGATCGTCCTCGGACTCCAATGAGCGGGACGATCTCCCCGGCGAAAAAAATATGGCAAAAGGTCACCAGGGCAGTTCGTAACCGCATATTTATGGCTGCGGAGGAGTCAGTCGTGGAGAACTACATTCAGCAGCGAACTATGAACCTGCAATTCTTCGCTGTCGTACTCGATGAAGCCCAATTCCCTAAACCTATTCATGAAAAAGCTCACCCGCGAGCGGGTTGTGCCCACCATCTCTGCCAGCGTCTCCTGACTGATCGTGGGGATTACGGATTCGGCCTTTCCGTCCTTACCGAAGTGAGCCAGCAATAGCAACATCCGGGCAAGTCTTTTTTCACTGGAATTGAAAAGCTGGTCAACCAAATCCTCTTCGTATCGGATGTTCCGTGTCAGCAAATATGCCACAAACATATCGGAAAACTCGTGTTCCCGGTGAAGCACTTCCATCATGGACTCTTTGTCGATTTGCATTACAGTGCAATCGGTCATTGCGCTTGCGGAGCACAAGCGGAGAGTTTGCCCTGTGAGGCATCCTTCTCCGAAGAAGTCGCCTTCGTTCAGAATGCCTATCGTGGCTTCCTTCCCGCCCTTCGACACAACGGTGAGTTTTACCTTTCCTTTCTGTATGTAAAAAACAGCATTGGACGGAGCGCCTTGAGCAAAGATCGCCTGCTTCTTGGCAAAGGCCACGATCTTCCTACCGCCGTTGATGGTCGAAAGGAATGTCTTGGTATCGAATTTGCTGAGTTTCTTGGCCGCCACACGGGACCCCATCAGTCTCGTGCAGTGGTATCACATCCCAATCTTGATCGTCTGTCGGGTATCCCACGTAGGCAGAGGATTCCTGTTCGTTCGCACGCCCGATTTTCGGGGCTGGTTTGAAGTGAGCGGAATCGCTTTCAAGCGTTGGTCAGGTTTCGTGCGTTCGCGATGCTTGCGCGTCGCGGCGGTGAAGCCAATTTTACCGTGCCTTCCAGAAAGGGTCTTCTTTGGGGGAACGGTGGATCGTCTATAATTTCGCGAATTGTGCGGAATAAGCAGAGTTCCTGTTTTCGCACACCCTGACGGGTGAGTGCATCCCGTGTCCGAGAGGTTTTTCGGTTCTGGTTTGTGGCCAACAAAGACCTCAAAATCGTGCAGTCTGGCGAGCGTACGAATGCCGAGGGGAAGCCCGTCAGCAATACCATCCTTCTATCGATCTCCGATAGCGAATACAACTCGCTTCGTTCTCATCTGGAATACGTCAATTTGCCAAACCATCTAGTCATACACGAGGCAGGTGGGAAGCTGGAATTCGTGTACTTCCTGAATCGAGGTTTGATTTCTCTTGTCGTCGTAATGAAAGATGGAAGAACCGCCGAAGCTGGCATCGTTGGCAATGAGGGATTTACAGGAACACCGGCGGCCGTCGGACTGAGCAGGGGCTCGCTACGGGCGGTGATACAAATCACGGGGGATGGGTTTCCCGTAGAGGCCGGAGTTTTGCGACACACTTTGGAATCCGCGCCACAATTTCAATTCATTTTGAGCCGCTATACAGTAATTCGAGGTTTGCAGGTCGCACAAACAGCAGCGTGTAATCGGCTGCACGATATTGAGCAGCGTCTTGCGCGGTGGTTGCTAATGACTCAGGATAGAGTGGATTCAGGCTCGCTGCCCATCACTCATGATTTTCTCGCAACGATGCTAGGGACAGATAGACCTACCGTGAGCTTGGCCGCTGGTGTTTTGCAGAAGAGGAAGGTCATCGAGTACACCCGTGGTGCAGTGAAGATCGTAAACCGCAAGAAACTTGAAGCCTCCACCTGCGAGTGCTACGGGGCTATCCGACAATACGATGGCTTGGCTCGAAAATTCGGAAGTGAAGACTCGCACTGCTTAATCGCCCACTCGAAACGTTGCTGTTGAGTACAAGCCTCAAGCCAGAACCATTTGGATACTGCAGTGCTGAACAACGTCTCAAAGACTATACGGGCTGACCATCTCCTCCCGAGGCGAAACAGGGAGCGAAAGGCCGCCAAAAGGCGACTCGAAATTTGACCCCTTGCGAACCACCAGGGGCGGTGGGGTGAAATCAGTTCGACCTACCCCTAATTCACGCGGGCATCTGCGCGTGGGCTACAAAAATGAGAGGCAGGATTTTATCGAAGCTGACACGATGAATTTCGGTGCGATGCCTCATCTTGTCTGCGAGCCTCACAAAGACGTGATCTATATTGCACAGAAGTTCTTCGCCTCAGCGTCCATGCTGTAGATGCGTCCTTCGAGGTGCCCTGTGCATGAACAAGCTAACGGGGTTAAGGCGCTGGATAACGTCTCTCTGACTACCCCGCGGGCATGTACGGACTGCTTGGCCGAATTGCGCCGGCAAGTCTACCCTCATGCGCACGCTGGCAACCTTGCAGGAGCCCGACAGCGGGAGCGCGATGCTGGGCGACATCGATGTGCTGAAGCAAAAGGATTTAACATCAGTCAGGGATTCCCCGAAGCTGGTGTATACTCTCAAACGCGTGGGGATATACGGGAGAGCGTTGTGGCGCAGATTACGCAGAGTTCTTCTCTTTTGCGCCGCCCTGAATTTGGCCTCAACCATAGTATTTGGGCAGAAGACCAAGCCGACTGCGGTTCTTCAAGTAACGGGCGAACATCTGGCTGCTACCGACACCGGCGATCGCCCCATAGTTGAGCCAACTCTGGCCATTGATCCAGCGGATTCAAGACACTGGGTAGTTGCTGCTATCGTCGCTTTGCCGGACCTAAGCGATTCGGACTGCGCGACGATGGTCACTCTGGATTCTGGCCGCACCTGGGAGCGCCATGATCTGCACGTTCCGCGGTGCTTCGACCCTTGGCTGGCCTTCGTCGGAGGAGACGAAGTCTTACTTGCCGTCCTGGAAAAAGCGTCCTATCTACGGCTGTTTCGTTCGCCCGATGGGGGCAAAAGCTGGCTACCTCTCCCGCAGACTGCCTCAGCAGTCGATCACGAAATGTTTGTCTATCGCCAATCGTCTGATGCCAATAAGCCGGACGTCTATATAGTAGCGGAGCAAGACGTGCGAGAGACCATCAGCGGCGCCGACGCGAGTTCGATAATGATTGCGCAGCTGTCGAATCTCGAGGAACCCTTCCGTTCGAAGAATGTCTTCCCATCTTTACTTTCTCTAAACGCAATGAACCCTGTTGTTTTGGAAGACGGAACGTTGCTTGTTCCTTATGTCGACTTTAGCCGACCTTCACCTACCGGTGATGCGCCACTGCAACATGGACGGTCGTGGTTGCTGCGTTCAGTTGATCGAGGGCAGACATTTGCGCCGCCATCATTAATATCCGAGTCGTGCTATCGCGGGTGGGAGTGGCTGAGCTTAGATAACTCTGCGACCTCTCCATTTCGCGGAAACCTTTATTACGTCTGTACGGGAGTCGATTATCAAAGTGTCTTGCTCCACCGCTCGATGGATGGAGGACGGACATGGGCGGCGCCGGTGTCGGTGGGTAATTCATCAGGACGAGCGCGTCAGAGAACCCCGATGATCGCCGTCGGCGGCCATGGTACAGTTGGGATAAGCTGGTATCAGGACAGCCAGGAAAGCGACAGCTCAACTCAAACATCTGGTTGCCTGAAGCTTTTCTTTAGCGCCTCACTGGACGGAGGAGCAACACTGTCTAATCCTGTGAAAGTTAGCAGCGATCCGAGTTGTTCCAGTTCCCGAAAAAATGGTGAAGCCGGGCGGCGTTGGCCTGCGGGAGGTGATTACATTGGATTACACGCTACTCCTGACGGTGTTTTCCATTTGGTCTGGAGTGACGCTCGAAACGGTGTATACGAACTCTGGACCGCTGACATAAAAGAAACCAAATAATCCTTAAACGGCGCTCAGCCGTTATCAACAGCACCGCCTCGAGCCCTATCAGTTGGCGGCAGAGCTGGGCGAAAAACTCGAAACTCCCTCACCCGTGTCGAACAAGAATATGCCAGGTTTTCCGTTCACAACAGCGTGGACTACAGCCTAAGCGCGCAGATATGGTTCCAGCGGTATCTTCGCCACTGGCGCAGATCTCGGCTGAAGCCCACGCGGAAATAATAGGATGAGGAAGCAAACAACAACCGCCATCGTCATGAACGAACGCGTTTGCAGGAGAAATCCTCCTTTTCGCTTTTAGACGGCCCCATTTGGCTAGCGTTACCACCTAAGTAGAAGTTCGCCCCGAGCTCGGTATCCCTGATTACAACACTTGATTCCGCATAACTCGCAATCCGCCTAGAATCGATGCCAAGTGCCGGATCGACTTCCTTTAAGCCGACATATCGGGAGTTAGCCGCGTGTGGCACTAAGCTAGACCTTAAGGCTGCGGCTAACTTCACCTTTGCGGGGTCGGTCCAGCAAGTAGTTTGCTGTTCCCAGAGAAAATCACCGCAAGGAACACGCAGGCCAAAGCTCCACCGATGATCGATGTTCACGTCCACGCCATCGGTTGCCTAGCTACTTTCCGTCGCAAAAATAAGGAGTGAGAGCCGCGCAGAGCGCGAAGCAGGGTCTTCGGGTTGGAGCCAGAGTGTTCAGTTTGGGCAGTGGTATTCAGAAAAGTAATAAGACATTTTCAGGACATATTGTTTTAGGCCGGAACCCCGATTAGGATGACGGCCATGATCAAACTACGTCATCAACAACCATCGCTGTGGCATCGAGGTCTAGCCGAAGATATTGAGAATTTGTGGGAGCCGTGGATGCGGCTCGTGGATGAGTTGCTGGAAGACGAGCAACTCTTGGATACGGTTTATGAAGCGCAAGGGGAACGCTATCCGAAGAGCCGAAGCCGTGGCCGGACGCAAACGCCGGCGGAAGTCTTGTTACGCCTGCTGTTGTTGAAGCACATTCGGAACTGGAGCTACGACGTGCTGGAGCGGGAAGTGCGTGCCAATCTGGTGTATCGGGCGTTCACCCGGATTGGGGATGAAAAAGTCCCGGACGCCAAGACCCTGGCCCGACTGGGACAGTTGATCGGGCCGAAAGTCATTGAGCAATTGCACCAGCGGGTGGTGGAACTGGCGCAGGAGCGAGGAGTGACCAAGGGGAAGAAGTTGCGGGTGGATACGACAGTAGTGGAAAGCAACATTCATTACCCAACCGACAGTAGTTTATTGGGCGACGGGACGCGAGTACTGACGCGCACGATGAAGAAGATCAAGTCGAAGTCGGGCGGCCTGAAAAGCAAGGTGCGGGATCGGATGCGCAGCATACGGAAGCGAGTTCTGGCGATTGCCTTATCGACCCGACTGCTGGGACCACCGGGAGAAGAGCGGCGGAAGCGGCAGTACCGGGAGCTTCTCAGCTTGACGCGAAAAGTAATGAATCAGGCACGGAGGGTGCTGACGGAAGTGAGGCAAGCTCCGCGCCGGCGCCG
>Ga0209624_10000714_pt1 | contig 28758 bp, 22 predicted proteins | sample JacPinW_OM2H0_O1_FD_188565 | JGI IMG/M metagenome (GOLD analysis project Ga0209624, IMG submission 188565) | Forest soil microbial communities from Algoma, Ontario, Canada - Jack Pine, Ontario site 1_JW_OM2H0_O1 (SPAdes) (version 2) | ecosystem: Environmental > Terrestrial > Soil > Boreal...
GCAGACCCATTGGGGGGGTACCGATTCCAGCTTCGAGGCAATGATGCAGCCCGCTTGAGCTCCTAGTCTTCTGCCGGCAGCGAAAAGCGATAGATAGGCGGCGGAAATGCTCTGCATCGGAGTACCCGAAGTATCCGCCCCGATTGGCGGCCAGGAGACGAAGGTCAACTGCGGCCCATTCCCAGAATTCGGCGAACCAGCCTGAGCCGGGACCGAACTGGCATCGCCCAACAGAATCACGATTCGCAAATCTCCATGGAGTGTTCGCAGCGCCTCATGCACCGTCGCCACCGACTCGTGATCGAGATTCGCCAAAATCCCAACGACCAGATCGGCTGCGTCTATTTGTTCGATCTTTTCCAGCGATTGTTGTGGGATGAAATCACCTTCCACTCTTCTGGCCTCGGTCTCCATTTACTTTATTTTCTTTCTCCACCTGGGGACAGGATGTCGTTCCCCGTGCACGATTCATTCAGGGCACAAGCAACATAATCCCAAGCAAGGGGATACGTACCCACTCGGGGCGGCTGTTCAACTCATAAAGTACTTCGTAGAGTGCCTTATCGAGCAGGAAAACATTAAGCAGCTTGCGGAAATCGGCATTTCCGGGCGGCAGAAAATCGGTGCCTGGCGCGGCTTCATGATACGCGCGCAAGAATTCCGCTGCCGCCGACCGTTCCCAAAGCTGCGCCCAAGGTTCGAGGCGAGTCAAATCCTCGGGGTGCCGGGCGGTATAGTTCAGGAGACCGGCATAGGCGGCGTAACTGAAGGACCGCAACATGCCGGCGACATCTTTGAGTGGGCACTGCTTGGACCGCCGAACCGCCAGCGGCCGGGCCGGTTCGCCTTCAAAATCCAGGATCACGAAATCGGTTTTTACGCGGAGTACTTGTCCGAGATGATAGTCACCGTGAATTCGGATTCGTTGTATCGGCGGGAAATCACCATCGAGGGGGCCGAAACGATCGAGAATCTGACGGCGGCGGCTGAGCACCGACGCCGCAACCTCGACTACTTCATCGGGCAAGTAGGACAGACGCTCCTTCAGCACGTCTAAGACGCTGGAGGCGTGCTGTCGGATGCCGGCAAATTGCGCGTTAAGATCGACCGCGGTTAACGGCTCCGGCGCGAATGCGGGATCATCTGTGGGTGTAGCCAGCGCCAGGTGAAGTTCCGCAGTCCTGCGCCCGAGGATTGCGCCAGCTTCGAGGTACAAACCAAGGTGGTCAAGGGCCACCTGAGTTGGGGGATTCTCAGAGAGCTCCAGTGGACCCTGGACCTGGCCGCTCAATTTTTCTGGGAATGGTAAGGAGGCGCACGCCTCGTAATACCGGTCAAGCTCTTCCAACGTCCATCTCCAGCCGTCGCCTTCGTTTGCCACCAAGCCCTGCAACAGCGCCAGGTTTGCGAGTTTGCCATCAGTCGCCGCGAGTCCGTCGATTTCAATCGAGCCGGCAAAAGGAGGAATCTGGTTGAAGTTGCTTTTCTCGCTCAGGTACTGTCCAATTTCGGCATCCGGATTCAGTCCGGGCTCTTGGCGGCGGAACAGCTTGAGTATGAACCGATCTCCGAACAGAATTGAAGTGTTGCTCTGTTCCGCTGAGCCCCGCCGCACCTGTAATCCTTTCCCGGCCAACGCCACGAGATCCAGGAAAGCCTTTCCACGTATGCCCCGGACTCCCCCGTGACCCGCATTTACTCTGCTCGCATTTTCAATCAGCGAGAACAACAACATGCAAGTCTGGTCGTCGAAGGCTCCATCGTGGAGCAAACCCGCTCCCCGGTGCGAGAGAACCGCAGCGATGATGGCGTTGGGGGCAGTCCGCTGCAATTCGTTTTTGGCATCTCCAAAACTCATCGCCAGCGGCAGGAAATATAGGTCGGGAGCTCCAGTGTCGAACTCTACCTGCACCAGTACCAGCGCAGATTGCGATGGATCCGATGAAACGTTCGACGGAATACTTAGCGGAATCCAGTCCGCAATTCGAACCGACTTGATCTGTCTGGATTTTCCCGCGAACCAGCGCTGTTTGGGCAGGTACTCCGGGAGTTCCACAGTTTCCAGGCGGAGGCGGCCGGCCGCCTCAAGGACGCTCTCCCATCCAGAGCTTACATTCAACGGTGCATGTTCCGTCATATCCACTGTGCTCCCAGTGGGTTTCTCTCTTCGTTGCAGCTCTAGCCAGAGGAAACTGTAAGATGCCAATGTCAGCCGATATGGGTGACGCTCGATGGGCGGGAATTCCACGTACCCGAGCATTTCCACGGGTGTCATACCCTCCACCTTCGACAAATCCAGATCGACCGGCTGCGCGAAGCGGGAGAGATTGGCGACGCACAAGACCTGTTCGCCTTCATATTGCCGAAGGTAGGCCAAGATTTTGCGGTTCGACGGATCAAGAAACTCGATGTTGCCCCGCCCAAACATGCGAAACAGCTTTCGCAGGGCAATCATGTTACGCATCCAGCTCAAAAGCGAAGATGGATCGCCCTGCTGAGCCTCCACATTGATTGCTTCATATCCCCATACCGGGTCCATGATGACGGGACTAAACAACCGGGCCGGCGTCGCGGCGGAAAACCCGGCGTTGCGATCTCCGTTCCATTGCATGGGTGTGCGAACGCCGTTACGGTCACCGAGATAAATGTTGTCCCCCATTCCGATTTCATCCCCGTAGTAAAGAATCGGTGTACCGGGAAAAGAGAGAAGCAAACTGTTCAGCAGTTCGATCCGCCGGCGGTTATTATCCACCAGCGGCGCAAGGCGGCGGCGAATGCCAAGATTGATGCGCATCCGAGGGTCCGCGCTGTAAGCCAGGTACATGTAATCGCGCTCATCGCTGGTGACCATCTCCAGAGTCAACTCATCATGATTTCGCAGGAACAGCCCCCACTGGCATGCTTCGGGAATAGCGGGAGTCTGCGCGATGATGTCGGTTATGGGCAAGCGGTCTTCCTGGCGGAGAGCCATATAAATGCGCGGCATGAGCGGAAAATGAAAGGCCATGTGGAATTCATCGCCGTCGCCGAAATAAGGACGTACATCGGCTGGCCACTGGTTCGCTTCCGCCAAGAGCACCCGGCTGGAATAGTCTGCATCAATCTCCTTACGGAGTTTTCTGACGATAGCGTGTGTTTCCGGAAGATTTTCGCAACTGGTACCCTCACGCTCCACCAGATAGGGGACCGCGTCTACGCGCAATGCATCAACCCCTATATCGAGCCAGTAACGCATCACCTTCAGAACTTCTTCGACCACTTTTGGGTTGTCGTAGTTCAGATCGGGCTGGTGAGAAAAGAAGCGATGCCAATAAAATTGGTTCGCCACGGGATCCCAGGTCCAGTTGGACCGCTCGGTGTCAGTAAAAATGATTCTTGCATCCTTGTACTTCTGGTCAGTGTCGCTCCACACATAAAAATCTCGCTCCGGCGCGGCGGGAGACTGTCGCGCCGCCTGAAACCACGGATGCTGATCGGAGGTGTGATTCACCACCAGTTCGATCATCACCTGCAAATCACGCTCGTGAGCCGCCGCTAGAAAAGCCTTGAAATCGTCCATCGTCCCGTACATCGCGTGGACGTTCAAGTAGTCGGAAATGTCATACCCATCGTCTTTCAGAGGGGATGGGAAGAAGGGAAGCAACCACAGACAGGTGACCCCTAGATCCTGAAGATAATCCAGTCTCTGGATCAAGCCGGGAAAATCGCCAATACCATCGCCGTTGCTGTCCTTGAATGCGCGAACGTGCAATTCGTAAATGACAGCGTCCTTGTACCACAGAGGATCTCCCGCGCTGCCTGGACGCTTTGCCATGATGCGTATTCCCTGTTCTCAAACGCTGCTGGAAGACTGCGGGCGAAAAACCACAACTCCAAGAGGAGGGAGAGTCATATTCAGGGAGAATGGGCGTCCATGAATCGGGAATGGCATCGCCGATAAGCCGCCAAAGTTTCCCCGGCCGCTGCCCCCGTACAGGGCGGCGTCGCTGTTGAGGATCTCATCCCAAAGACCGTTCCAAGGCACCCCGACGCGATAGTTTTGACGAACGACCGGCGTGAAGTTGCAGACAAAAAGCAGTTGCTCGTTCGAATTCCGCCCTCGGCGAAGAAAGCTGATGACGCTTCTCTGCGCGTCATTACAATCCACCCATTCAAACCCCGCAGCATCGGAGTCCAGTTGCAGCGAGGGGCTATTGCGATACACCGCATTGAGATCACCCAGCCAATGCCTTAAACCCGAGTGAAGCGGACTCTGCAGGAGGTGCCACTCCAGGCTCGCATCGTGGTTCCACTCCGACCACTGGCCGAACTCATCCCCCATGAACAGGAGCTTCTTGCCGGGATGGCCGAACATAAACCCGTACAGGAGCCGCAGATTTGCGAACTTTTGCCACTCATCGCCCGGCATTTTACGCAGCATGGAACCCTTCCCGTAGACGACCTCATCGTGCGAGAAAGGCAGGACGAAATTTTCAGTGAAGGCATAAACCAGGCTAAATGTGATCTTGCTATGCTGGTAACTTCGGAACACTGGATCTTGCGACAGGTAGTCCAGCACGTCATGCATCCAGCCCATATTCCACTTGAAACCGAATCCCAATCCTCCAACGTAGGTGGGCCGCGAGACCTGCGGCCAGGCAGTCGATTCTTCCGCCATCATCATGACGTCGGGAAATGCCGCATAAACATGCTCATTTACCTTTCTCAGGAAGTGAATCGCCTCTATGTTTTCTTTTCCGCCATAGCGGTTTGGTATCCACTCTCCTTCGCGCCGTCCATAATCGAGATAGAGCATTGAAGCGACGGCGTCCACCCGGAGACCGTCAACGTGATATTTGTCGAGCCAGAACATGGCGTTGCTGATGAGAAAACTTTGGACTTCATTCCGACCGTAATTGAATACAAAGGTGTTCCAGTCCGGCTGTTCCCCTTGCCGTGGGTCGCCGTGTTCGTAGAGATGAGAGCCATCGAAATATCCAAGACCAGTCTCATCCTTCGGGAAGTGGGCCGGAACCCAATCGAGAATGACGCCGATTTCATGTTGATGAAGATAGTCCACGAGATACCTGAAATCGTCCGGCGTGCCGAATCTGCTAGTAGGAGCAAAGTAGCCGGTGGTCTGGTATCCCCAGGAACCATCAAAAGGATGCTCCATAACCGGCATGAATTCGACGTGGGTAAAACCACACTCCCGGACGTAATCCGCCAGCAACGGGGCCATCTCCCGATAAGTCAGCCAGCGATTTTCTTCTTCGGGCACACGCCGCCAGGAGCCTAAGTGCATTTCGTAAATCGAGATGGGAGCGTCCAGCGCCTGGCTCTTTGCCCGGTTCGTCATCCACGAACCATCATTCCAGGAATAGTTTTCTAAGTTCCACACCCGCGAAGCCGTATGGGGACGAACTTCCGCGGCGAAACCATACGGATCGGTTTTGTCGACCGTATACTCCCGGTAGCGGGAGATCACGTGATATTTGTATATGGTGCCTTGACCGAGAGTCGGTATAAAGCTCTCCCACACTCCGGCAGAGCTGGAGCGCATCACGTTGGCCGTAGGATTCCACTGGTTGAAATCGCCCACCACTGAGACCTGCCTGGCATTCGGCGCCCACACAGCAAACTGCACTCCCTGGCGCCCATCACGCTCCGTGAGGTGGGCGCCGAGTTTCTCGTAGGCACGGTCAAAGGTTCCTTCAGCCAGCAAATACACGTCAAAATCACTCAGCGATTGCAAGGTTTGCACCATGGTTCTCATCCTTCCATTTACATCTACATCGGGGACCGGAGAAGGCAATTCCCAGACTCTTCATTACAGGTAATAGTCGAAATCGCGCTCTGTCCGAATCCATCGGCGTACCCGTAAAATGTGTGCCGGAAGACTTTCCGGTGTCAGTTCCACATAGTTCCGCGAACCCTGCCACAAATACCGGCCTTCGCCTAGCAGATCGTGAACTTGGAATTCACGATCCGCCTTCAGCCCGAGGGCAGTGAGATCGAGATTAACCCAGCCCGTCTGGCGGTGGAATGAATCGAGGTTAACGATCACCACGATTACGTTGCTCAGATCGTCCGTCGTCTTGCTGTAGCAAATCAGCATCGGATTGTCAGTACCATGAAAGCGCAGATTGTGATTGCTTTGCAGTGCCGCGTTCTCTTTGCGAATTCGGTTGATTCTGGAAATAATGTCCTTCAAACTCCACGCGGAATGCAGATCGCGATGCTTGAGTTCGTATTTCTCGGAATTTAAGTACTCTTCACTGCCGGCTTGCATGGGCGTGTTTTCACACAACTCAAACGCCGGACCATAAATGCCATAGCTGGCCCCCAGGGTGGCAGCCAGAATCAATCGGATCATGAAAGCCGGACGACCGCCGACCTGGAGGAACTCCGAAAGAATGTCTGGCGTGTTGGGCCAGAAGTTGGGACGGAAATACTCTCGTACTTCGCCTTGCGTGAGCTCGGTGAAATAGTCCGTTAACTCTTGTTTTGTGTTGCGCCAGGTGAAATAGGTGTAGGACTGAGAGAAACCGAGCTTGGCCAGTCGGTACATTACATGCGGTCTGGTGAACGCTTCCGCCAAGAAGAGCACCTCGCCGTGCTCCTTCTTAATCTCGCCGATAACCCACTCCCAGAAAGAAAATGCCTTCGTGTGAGGATTGTCGACACGGAAGATACGAACCCCCTGATCGATCCAGAATTGAAAAACATTCTTTAACTCGTTCCATAACGCTTTCCAGTCCTCGGTTTCGAAGTCCAACGGGTAAATGTCATGGTATTTCTTCGGGGGATTCTCTGCGTATTGTATGGTTCCATCCGGACGCTTACGGAACCACTCCGGATGCTGCTTCACGTAGGGGTGGTCCGGAGTGCATTGAAACGCGATATCCAGCGCAACTTCGAGGCCATGCTCTGCAGCCTGAGATACAAAATGCCGAAAGTCTTCAAGGGTCCCCAACTCTGGATGAATTGATGTGTGGCCGCCCTCCTGCGATCCGATCGCCCATGGACTACCCACGTCACTCGGCTCGGCCACAACCGAGTTGTTTTTTCCTTTTCGAAAGGCATGGCCGATGGGATGCACCGGCGGCAGGTAGACGACGTCAAAACCCATAGATGCAACATAAGGAAGCCACCCCTCGCAATCCCGAAGTGTCCCGTGACGTCCGGTCCCGGAGGAGCAGGATCGAGGAAACACTTCATACCAAGTGGAAAAGCCGGCTTTCTCTCTGTCCACAACAATGGCCAGGGGTGTCTGGCACCGGGTAGCAAACTGTCGTTCGGGATAGCGTTGCATCGCTCTGAACAAATCTTCCTCGAGCGCAATGGAGGTTGCGATTTCCATGTCCTTCTCTTCGCGTATCTTTCGCGCCCCCTCTCGGAGCAAGGCGGCATCGTCCCCTTTGGCACGCCCCGCGGCATCATCCATCAACTCGGCTCCAACGAGCAAGTCGATATGGACATCTTGTCCGGCGGCGATTCGTTTGCCAAGACCGTCGCGCCAAGTTGAGAAACGATCGATCCATCCTTCAATGGTGTATTCGTAACGACCCGCTTTCGGGACCGAAAACACCCCCCGCCAGCGATCGTTACCCAGCGTCGTCATGGGTGACGATTGCCACTCTTTGTCGCCCTCGCGTGAATAAAGCACCTGACAGATCACATGGTCATGACCATCCGCAAACACGTCGGCCTCCACGACGACTGTTTCGCCAACGATGCGTTTGATGGGGAATCGGCCGCAATCAATCTGCGGCGAAACCCTCTCAATTGCCACACGACCTCTTCCATCGGCGACTCGCGATATTTCTTTCATTCTTACGAGCCTCTTACTCCTACGGAGTGCTGAGTTTCCCATACATCCTGATCTGAGTTTGATGCAATGCTCTGAGCGCAGGTCCAGTTTTCTTGCAAACTTTGTGCCAAAATCGCTTATTAAGAATGGCCATCACCCGCCCCAGCAATAAGCCCAGAAATCGCCTTGGCGGGACGACCCCGCACAACGGGTACCGGATGCGGAAAGTGGATCGCGTCTTCTTCTCTATCACAACTTCGCTATCCAAAACTACAAACGGGCGCGGCGCATCGAGATTCATCCTCTTTCTCTTTCAACTTGAGCAGGACGAGTCGGAGCAGGTTGTGGCGCGTGAACTGGGCTACCGCGCCGATTCTGCATTCGTGTGGGTTCGCTAGCATTCTGCCTTTGGCAGTATCCGATCTGCGCAAAAGGCGCCAAGTATTTGGCTCTTCCCGACGCTCGGATTCAGGAGTCAACAGCTGCTCCTCATTTTGCATCTGAACGTCAGTCACTGGCTAAAATCTATGTTTGGGGGCCGGGATGCCTGGCAGGTTGCTGCTAATCGTAGACGATAATCCAATCGTTCGTCAGGCGCTTTGGGGACTGTTCACGAGCGCAGGCCCCCCTTTCGACAGCGACAACATAGCCGCCAGCGCATGGAATACAGGAATCCGCTTCCGCAATCGTTTCGTGTTCGTGCGCGCAACCGAGGAGAAACCCGGAATCTGTCCAAGCGGCGGAATAGTGCATTGAACGCCTCGCGTCCGAGAACTTATCTGCTGCACTTATCGAATGCACCGTTTTCACCGGATTCGGACAAGAGGGAAAGAATCTCTGGTTGGTAGACTCGTGATCATGGGGCGCCGGGATTCCGTCATAGAGTTGCTGCCAGCACTGGAGAAGTGGCGTCCGGTGCGGTCGAGAAGTTCTTCGTCAGCTTTCGAATCCACGAAGTAACACTTCTTCCCTGACGGTGAACGGAATAAAAACCAGCGGTCCGCTCGTATCCCTCCGAGAATGAACGTCAGCGACACGGTTCACCAAAGAGATCATCACTCCTCAGGGAGATCGGGCACGCTTGGATTCTGCCAAGTTCTAAAAGCGGCTTCAATCGCGCTGACATTTCGTTTAGAGTGGCAACGTGATGAGGTCCACATTTTGGGCTGTCTCTCTTATTCTTGCCGCGAACGCTGCGAGTGCTCAGACGTCCGCTATGCCCTCCGGTTTTGACATCAACGCTGCGGAGCGGTTTGCCAATCTCGCACTCGCGTGCGTCCACAGGGAATATCCAAACAAGCTCAGTCACAGCTTGAACAGCGATGCGGATGTGGCCCCGCCGAGAAAGCTGACGCCCGCATTCTATGGCTGCTACGACTGGCATTCCTCGGTGCACGGACATTGGCTGCTGGTCCGGCTGATCAGGACCATTCCCGATGCCACCTTTGCTCCCGCTGCGCGAGAAGCGCTGCGACAAAGCCTGACCTCGGACAACATCGCGCAGGAGGCGGCGTACCTCCGCGCTGAGGGACGCGCCAGCTTTGAGCGTCCCTATGGGCTGGCATGGCTGCTGCAACTGGTTGCGGAACTTCGGGGGTGGGATGACCCTCAGGCACGCGAGATGGCCGCGAACCTGCGTCCGCTGGAACAGGCAGTGCTGGAACGGGTGAACGGCTGGCTGCCCAAGCTTTCCCATCCGGTGCGAATCGGAGAGCATGACCAGACCGCATTCGCTCTTGGCTTGATGCTGGACTACGCCCGCGCCGATGGAGACACAAAATTTGCCGACCTGCTGGCATCGAAAGCCCGGCAGTTCTATCTCGGTGACAAGGATTGTTCGCTGGCTTATGAACCTTCCGGCGAGGACTTTCTTTCGCCCTGTCTCGGCGAGGCTGACGTGATGCGGCGTGCGCTGCCGAGTTCTGAGTTTGCTCGCTGGCTCCGCACGTTTCTGCCTCAAATTTCCCGCGCAAAGAATGGCTCTTGGCTACAGCCAGTGGTGTCGCCCGATCCCAGTGACCCCAAGTTGGCGCACTTGGATGGGCTGAACCTGAGTCGCGCATGGATGCTAGAAGGCATTGCAGCGGGTTTGCCCCAAGACGACAAGCGCTTACCGATGATCATGGCGGTGGCTGAGGAGCACAGGAGTGCGGGACTGGCGGCCGTCACTGGCAAGCATTACGAAGGTGGTCATTGGCTGGGGAGCTTTGCCGTCTATCTGGTCACAAAGCGAGGGATTTCAGGCTAGTTGCCGCTTCGGGTTGACTGCTCCGCGTCTTCTCTTAGATGATTGTGACGCATGGACGTTGAACGCATCATTGACGAGATTGAGCAGCTACAGGAAATGTTCGAAGCGCCGGATATTAGGCCCCTCAGCGCAAGCGACATCTCTGCTGCCAATCGAAGGCACGATGAAATGCTCGCGCACAGCCCGTGGTTCCGAATTTGGCAACGGTATGGCCTCTGCTGCCGAGGCGAGTCCCCAGCAATCCGGCCCGGGAAAATCGAAAGCTAGAGTTTTGTGGTGCTGCGCGATCCGCCCATTCTGGCTCGCCCCGGTCGACCCACAGGCGAATTCGAAGCCGTCCTGGAAAGCTCCGCGTATTCCACCCTGCGCAGGATTCTGAGTGCTTCTATGAGAAGGTCACAAGAGTCAAGGACCAGTTATTTGTCCAGTTATTTGTCTTGCGGCAGTGAACAGGCGGGATACGAGTTTTGCCAGAAACAGATCACGGAATGCGATCAGCAGATGGCCCAGTAGCTCGCGAGACTAGAGGACCAGAGCTAGGGGATCACTCTGCCCGGAAGAGACGCGCAAGGGACGGCGCAAGAAGAAAGGCAATCCACAGTCTAACTTGCAGGCACGTTTTGACGGCTGGGCTTTCCGCCCCGAGTGAGGCTTCAGTCGTTAGCCAACGCTCGGTCCTGTGGCAGATCCAGCGCTTTCCAGATGGCCAGCAACAGCGGAGCGTCTTCCACGGGTTTTTGGAAAAAGGCTACGGCTCCTGCCCGCAAGGCTCGGTCCATGTTGTTCGTCTTTCCACGTCCTGTTAGTACGATTACCGGGATTTGAGCCAACTGGTCATGCTTCTGCAATCGTTCCATCACGACAAACCCATCCCCACAAGGAAGCCCCAAGTCAAGAATCACAAGGTTTGGCTCTTGTTTCACTATTGCTGCGGTGGCAGAGAGCGCGTCTGCGGCCATCAGAACGTCATACCCATTCGCCCGCAATCGCAAGCCTAGGCCTTTTCTTATGTCAGGGTTGTCATCGACAACCAATATGGTGTTTTTCGTTGTTCCACCCATTAGTTCACTCCGATCGTAGAGGTTAGTAAATTTGCCTGCTCCATCAACTCGACACTGTCATAGGGAACATAGTCTCTGAGATTTTCAACGACGGCTCGAGCTCGAGAAGCGTTTTGCAAGATAATGCCGACGTATTCACGCTGTTCTTCTGAAATTGGGCCTGCCAGGCCATCGAGAAGAATAGTGCTAAATTGATGAATACACGCCAGCGCATTTCGTAACTCATGGGACTCACGAGCGACTGATTCCTTCCCATCCTCAATTTCCGCGATCAAGTGTTGACGCTCCATCGCATGCTTCAGGGTATTAACCAAAGAATCCGATGTGCATCCCTTCAGGGCATAGTTCTGCGCCCCTAAGCGCATTGCCTCCTTCGCTTTCGTCATGCCGCCTTCATTAATCAGAGCGATCACTGGCAGCCCCTTTGCTACCTCCAGGACTTCGGTGACTGATTCAATGTCGGGGAGAGTGGAGACGGAAATATCCAAAAGTACAATGCGGAAGAGTGCGCTCTGCATCTCCACCAGTCCCTCTGACAGGCTTCGCTTCCGCGTAATTTGGAAAGGTTCCAGCGATTCCCATTTCGAGGCAGTGCCCAAAAGCGGCAAATTATGGGAGCTGCCGTCGATCTGGAGAACTTGTACAGGAGTGGGATACGGTAGGTCGCCGATCGACTGGCTCGTCTCGTCAGGCCGAACATGATTCATAGGCTCGACTGTACAATAAAGAAACTGTCTCTGCTCTGAACGAAAGGCTGTGTACCGTGTCGTAGCGGCCGGCTGTCCTTGGTGCTCCTGGTTGCGTTATTAGTTTCGTACCGTCACTTTGCCGTTTGTCTATGCTCGCACAGATTGCGCTAACGAATGCCATAGTGGGCTACATTGGGAAGAAGCTCCTGTTCACGGCAAAGGTGGCACGGGGCAGGAGGAGAGCGTAGTCGGTGGTTTGCAACAACACGGCCATGCGCTTGACCTCTCCAGCTCCTTAATCAGGCCATCATCGATCGGCTTTTGGAGAAAGGCGATTGCTCCCGCATTTTGAGGCACTCTCCACCACGATGGCGACATACCCTCTCTGTTTCGTCCACAATGTCGCACAACGCCACCGCGTTGGAGGCCCGCTTTGTCCGGCCCTCGGGTCGGGATGCGCTCCTGCGAGGGAACCGATGGTGTGGACGATGCACTCACCACCCGCCTGTCCCATCGGCGTGGCGGTGCCTAATTTGAGCGTCCCTACACGGAAGCCTACGCCGTCAACAAAGGCAACGGATCATTGGCTCCTGTAGCTGGCTAGCCTTTTCTCCTGCCCGACGAGCAGGGCAGCTGCAGCCCAGCTGCTTTCGACCTCGGGTTCGGCCAGGACGTCCATGCATCTGGTCGTCCCCGAGTTTATGCGACGGAGTGATTGCCGTCTACGACGTCCATTCACACCAACGGTAAGCTCGCCAACGCCCCAGGCTCTCCAGTAATCGATCCGCCTCCGGAGAGCGCTCCGCCGATTGACCTCGACGCGATCGCTGTCGATCCATTGAACCGTTGGTGGTACGTGTACGAGGTTTTCCCAAGCGAAATTGCGGGAGGAGATATCGCGACTCTCCCGGCCCAAAACAAAGCCGAGAGGACCGCTCAGCAGTGCGGCGACATCATTCGCGCGGATCCCTCCGGGAAGTTCGTCTACGCGATCGGCAATACGACGGGACATTCGGTTTGCGGAGGGTCCCTGGAGTGATTCTGGGATTCTCGGTCAATCAGTCGAATGGGAGTCTGACTCCATTGCCCGGCTTCGCGCTTCCATCTCCGAACGCCGACTACTACGGTGAGGATGGCTTGGTCGTAACACGTTAATCGGTGTCCCAGGGTAGCGCCTGTTATGTGGAGCTAACCTAAACTGGGACAGTTTTTCGCGGAATGTAGCCCGCCCCAGTACAGATTGGCAAGCCGCATTTTAGTCCGTGCGTGGAGTCGCGCTGGCGAGCGCGAGAATCGCGCCGGCAAACAGCAACGTGTCCGCAAAGTAGTTAATCCCCTCAACCTTGACTGCGGTGCTCGGGTCGGACATCTGCGTGATCAGGATCGGCCCATAGAGGAGCAACACCAGCAGTACGATCCAGGTACCGAGATAAGTTGCCGCCATCCGCGTCTTCTTGGCCAGCAGAATGCTTGCCCCGGCTAAGAGAAGAATTGCACCCGTCAGATAGCCAATGAGCAGGCGCCCCGGAATCCACACGGGCGTTAGTTTTTCGAGCGGGACTCCGGGGCATCCGGCTGGGTGCAGAAAATGCTCGACGCCAAAAAATATAGCGGCAATCGCGATCAATATGCGGCCCGCCGTAATGAGTTTGCTTTTGCCTTGCCCGCGCATCGCGTTTCCCGCAAGAATCCAACCTCCGCCCGCGAACGACATTTCGCGGATGACAATCACCCATGCAATCCGGTCTCTGGGGTTGGCAAGAGCTCGCGGGAAATGCAACATCGCCACAAAAAGAAACATCATGACGCCGAACAGCAGGCCAGACCAGCGGACCTGAATTTTTGTGGCAATGCTCAAGGACGCGGACAACAAAGCAAAGCCGACGAAATACGCCCAAAACAAACGCCACGGCATGTACGCAGGTACGCCGAGCATGATGAATCTTGCGCCCGAGAGATGCTCCGCGCCGAAGACCGCCAAGGGGATGGCGAAACACAAATTGCTCAGGACTACGATCTTGTCCAGGCCGCCGGCCCTCGCGATATCGGTCTTCGCAGCCCACAGCGCAACAACGAAAAGTACGATGCCGGCGCTGCACATCGAAACCGCCGTGCGCGAGATCTCAAAAAATGTGGCGAGAATGGTTGTGTGCATCTGGACGCCAAGTGTAGCTCAGGGCGTTCAATCCTGGGGGGCCCGTTCTCCCTTGTCAATCCGGCCTCAAATTGTACAACGAAGAGTTGTGACGGGGAGTTTTCTGCTAGGGTTCGCCGGCTTTCATGTCCGTTGTCGCAACCAGCCGATTTCACTCAAAACCCCCTCCGGTGGGTTCGAATGGCTGTTATGGGATGAGCCAACGGGCCGGTAAAGACATCACCAGTACTGCCGGGGCAGCATAGGACGCAACGTTGATACGGGTTTCGGTATGGTGAACTCCCTCGATCCAGTGAGCTTTGTGCGAAGTCCTGATTGCACACCTCAACGAGGGCCATTGCGAACGAGAAAAAGCCCCTCGCTTGCGCGAGAGGCTTTCTCCGGGGGAGGGACTTGCGGGCGAGGCGCCCGTGGTCCCAAACATTGTCGCGACAACCTCAGGGGTTAAATCCCGATCGATTGCAGCAACTGAGCGCGGCCTAAAGGCCGCGCTCCACCAAACTTACTTTGGCTGCTGCTGTTGATCGGCGCTGGTGGCAGGAGCTCCGCTATTGACAGAGAGCTGCTCCAGGTCGTTCTTCAGCAAGCTGATTTCAACGCGGCCGCCGCTGACGCGCTTGCCCTTGGCGGTTTCATCTGTCGTGGGAGCGGGGGCGTTGCCCATGCCGACCAGATAGATGCGATAGACGGGAATCTCATGGTTGAGGACGAGGTAACGCACCACCGACTCGGCCATCTTCTGCGAGTTAGTGATTGCGGTCTGAGCTCTGCCGGACGAGAAACCCTGAACTTCGATGATGTAGCCGCGCTGGCCCTTGACGCCTTCGGCCATGGTGTCGAGAGCATCCTTGGCATTCTTGCTCAACATGGTCTGGCCGGGACGAAAGCGGATCTCGGTTTGGTTTGACGCCTTGTACTGATCGATGTTGCCAACAACGTTTTCAACGGTCTGGACGCGGGTTGTGACCTGTTGGGCGCTCTGCTGGGCCGCGGTCGCCTTGTTGCCAGCATCAAGGGCGTGCTGGTCGGCTTCGTTGGCCTTGTCGGAGGCGAGCTTAATGCCAGCCTGGGTACGGGCGTCGGTGTCTTTGATCGCCTTGCCGTTGGAGGAGGTCAGTTCATCGAGTTCGTTGACCCGGTCGCGAATTGGCTCGGTCTGGCGCTGCACATATTTCTTGCGCGCAAAAGGATTGACGCGTCCCCAGAAGCCTTCGCGGGACGGCGCTGCCAGAGGCGCTTTGCCGCTTGCGGTACTGCTGTCGGTCGAGGTCGACTGAGTCTGCTGGGTGGCGGCAGGCTGAGTCTGATCGGAGGTAGACGAGGTGGTCTGCGCGATGGCCGGGAAGGCAAGAACGGCGGCCAAGGGCAGGGCGAAGAGTAGGCGGTTGTTCATAAAGGACTTCCTCCAAGTTGGGGGGAGCATTTTGAGCTCCACTCCGACACGCCGGTGCGTGCGTGAATTCAATTGCGTCCCTGTAGCGAGAAAGAAAGCCAGCGATTTCGCTGAGCCGGCCAGCGCGGACGCAACGCTTGCCTGGAACCGTGGCGCCCACTGCGGCGCCTGTTGTTCCTATTACATGTGGGATGCCAAATCGGGCCTTAAGGTTGAACGGCTAAAGGCTTGATAGCTATAGACATCGTGGCCTGGCGATGGGGGAAAAGATAGGTTTGGGACGGCAGGCAGGGTAATTTTGGCAAACCTGATATAAAAACTGCGTGGAATCCACTTTGCGGGAGGCATGTTTGGCAGCTATCGGAGCAGGACGCGGGCGATGGAGAGGGGCTTGGGGTGGAGTATGGCTGGGGATGATTTTCTGTGGAGTGACGTGGGGCCAGGCGGCCCAGATGGCTTCTTCGCGTATTCCAGCGGACCATCTACAACGGTATTCCGACTTGGCAGTGACGTGGCTGCAGGAGTATCTGCGGATTGATACGACGAATCCCCCGGGAAACGAGATGCGGACCGTGGCGTTCTATAAGAGGATTCTCGATCAGGAAGGGATTGAGAATCGCGTGTTCGAGTACACTCTGGGGCGCGGAGATCTTTGGGCGCGGATCCCGCATACGACTTCTGCGAGCGAAGCGAAGCGGCCAATCATCTTGCTCAACCATATGGATGTGGTGACCAGCGATGCAGCGCACTGGACGGTGCCTCCGTTCAGCGGGGAGATTAAAGACGGCTACCTGTGGGGACGCGGTGCGCAGGACATGAAGGATGAAGGCCTGGCGCAATTGGTAACTATGGTGATGCTGAAACGCGAGAAGGAGGCGCTGGATCGCGACGTGATTTTTCTGGCCGTCGCCGATGAAGAGGCCGAGGGAACCGGAACGGATTGGTTCATCGCACATCAGCGCGATTTGCTGGAGAACGCGGAGTTTCTGATCAATGAAGGTGGAGAGAATCTGCTGGAAAACGGCAAAGTGAAGTACGTGGGCGTCGACGTGGGCGAGAAAACTACGTACTGGTTGCGCGTGGTGGCGCATGGAAGACCGGGGCACGGGTCGCGGCCGAATCCGGATTCGGCGCCGAACCGGCTGGTGCGGGCGCTGGATCGGATCATTGCCTACCGGACGCCGCTACGAGTGTTGCCGGTGGTGGAGGAATTTTTGCGCGACATGGCGCCGCAAGAGTCGTCGGCAGACCGGGCGGCGGAGTTTCGTAATATCAAGAAGGCGATTGAGGACAAGAAATTTCAGGAGAAAGTGGAGAAGGACGAGTCGCTGAACTTTCTTCTGCGGGACACGCTTTCGCTGACCATGATGGGAGGATCGGAGCAGACGAATGTGATTCCTACGGAGGCTTGGGCGAATCTGGATGTGCGGATTCTGCCGGGCGGCGATCCGAAAGCCGTGCTGGAGGCGGTGCGGCAGGTGGTGAATGATCCGAACGTTACCGTCGAGCCGATGAATGATGAGTTTCGCGTGGCGAATTATTCCGGGACGGATAATGCACTGTTTGCAGCCATTCGGCAAACGGCGGCGACCTATTTTCCGGGAGCGCCAGTGGTGCCGCACATTACCAGCGGTTACACGGAGAATCAGCGCTACCGGCCGCTGGGGATCAATGCGTACGGATTCAATCCGTATACGGCGACGGAGGAAGAAGGGAACACAGAGCACGGGAACGATGAGCGGATCCGGGTGGAGGAAGTGCGGCGTGGGCCGCGGGTGCTGTTGGACGTGGTGGTGGCGGTGGCGGGGCGGTAACCTAGCAGGTTCTCAGAAGCTAAGATTCCTGAGAATTCTCACTAACGCTAACGCTGCTGACGGCTGGCTTGCAGTCGCTCGAAACGCGGGCCACTCATCGACCTATGGCAGCGCGGAAGCGCTGCGCCACACCCCAGCGGCAGCCAGAAGACTTGAACTGGTGCAGTCCTCGAAGCGCCGGGTTTACTCATTGCGGGAGCGCATTTTCCATCGCCGGAAGCCGAGCTTCGCCCGGGCAGACAGCCCGGTCGGCTGTCCCCTCATCAACGAACCGCTTGGACCTGGCTTAGCCCGCGCCGCAGTGCTTTTCGTATTGTTCGAAGATGAAATTGTCGGTCATGCCGGCAATGTAGTCGCAAACTACTCTTGGGAGAGAGTCTTCCTTGGCTTTCTGCTGATAGTTTTGCGGAAGAGTCTCAGGGTGGGTCATCCAGAAAGTGAAGAGTTCGTTGACGACTCGTTCCGCGTCCTCTTTTTCTTCCGCCAGAGATGGACTGTAATAGAGATTTTCGTGGAGGAAGTCTCTGTTCCGCTTCCGCTCGGCTTCGATCGCCGGGCTGAAGGCGACGAGCCGTTCGGGATGTTTGCGAACGTCATCGAGGGTTTGGACTTTGGATTCACTTCGGCGGGCGCGCGTGTTGGTGATCAGATCGTCGACGAAAAGATTCAGCACCCGCTTCACGGCCTCGTTGAATTTCAGTTTGTCGGGTGCGTCGGGATAGATTTGCTCGACTTCACGATAAAAGCGCCCGAAGAGCGGAACGCCTTTGCGGATTTGTTCGAGCGAGAGAAGATGGGCTTCGTAGCCGTCGTCGAGGTCGGCGGTGTTATAGGCGATTTCGTCGGTCAGGTCGATGAGCTGGGCTTCGAGTGGCGGACGCTGATCTAACAGATATTCTGCGAGCTCGGGATGTTCTTTCGCACGATAATCGTGCGAATGCTTGATGATGCCTTCGCGCACTTCGAAGCTTAGGTTCAGACCGCGGAAGGCAGCGTAGCGCTGTTCGAAATCTTCGACGATGCGGAGGGCATGGAGGTTGTGGTCGAAAAGTAAGCCATGCTCGCGCATGGCGATGTTGAGCGCTTTTTCGCCGGCATGGCCGAAGGGTGGATGGCCGATGTCGTGGACCAGGGCTAGCGCCTCGGCGAGGTCGACGTTGAGGCCTAGCGCCCCGGCGATGGTGCGCGAGACTTGGGAGACTTCCAGAGTGTGGGTGAGGCGGTTGCGGAAGTGGTCGGAGTAGCGGCGGGTGAAGACTTGCGTCTTGGCTTCCAGGCGGCGGAAGGCCCGGGCGTGGATGACGCGGTCACGATCGCGCTGAAAGTCGTTGCGGTAAGGGTGTGGGGGTTCGGGGAAGCGGCGTCCGCGGGAGTGCTCGACGTGCACCGCATAGGCGGCCAGCATGTTTGGAGTCTAGCATTCTTGATTGTTGAGGAATGATTTTTGATTGCGCATTGAAATCGCGGCCTCTTTTAAGTCTGCGGTCAGCAGCGGCAGTGATTCAGCGCAACCGAAGGCTCATTTCGTTGCTGGCCTCGAAGCCCAGAGATTCGTAGAGATGGCGGCCGCGGTCGCTGGCATGGAGAGTCACGCGGGCGAAGCCTTCGCGCTGGCACCAGGCGATCATGGTCTCTAGGAGTTTGTGGGCGATGCCGCGGCGGCGGTATTCGGGATCGGTGTAGACGTTGAGGATGGTGGCGCGCCCGCATTGCAGGTCGTACGGGTGAGCCGGCCAGGGAGAGACGACTACCCCGCCTCCTGCGACGACGCGGTCACCGTCCGCGGCAAGCCACGTGCGCAAAGAGCGGTCGGCGATGGCAGTCGTGAGATAGAGAGAGGACAGTGACACCATCGTGTCCAAGGCGGTGGGTTCGTGATAGTCCATGTCTTCATACATCCGGCGGCGCTGGCGCAGGATTTCAGGGATGTCCGTTGCCCTCCCTTCGCGGATGGTGAGGTTGACGAGGTGATTGCGGCCGGGCATGAAGGGAGTCTAGCAAAGCAAAGGGGCCTTGGCCGGGCAGGTGCAAATCAGAGAGTTCGGCGTAGGGGATGGAGTAGCGACCTCAGCGGCAAAGCCCGCGCCCGGTTTGCACCGCTCGCGGCGCGGCTAGAAGCCGCGCCCTTTCAAAACAAACTCGGAGGTGGATTTTTTCCTCCTCGTGGAAGTCGCGCTTCCCGTTTCCGCTGTACTTTCCTCAGACGTTCGTCTTCACAGGGCAACCCTTACCGCTTGTCGGATTCTTCCTTGGCCAGCTTTACTTTGGCGGCGTCGAGTTTTTGCTGGACCTTGGCGAAGGCTTCGCCGTCCTGTTCCGCGGGAACGGTTTTGCTCCATTCCTGGACGGCGCGGTCCCAATGAGCGGCGGCAAGTTTCAGGCGGCCGGTTTTCTGGTAGAGGTCGCCGAGATGTTCCTGCACGGTGGGATCGCTTCCCATGTGGGCTTCGGCCTTGGTCAAATTTTCTTCCGCCAGGTCGTATTTGCCCAGCTTGAAGTAGACCCAGCCGAGGGAGTCGAGATAGGCGCCGTTGTTGGGCTCAAACGTCAAAGCTTGCTTGATGAAGTTGAGCGACTCGTCGAGCTTCACGCCGCGATCAGCATTCATGTAACCGAGATAGTTGAGCGTGGCTGCGGCCTGCGGATCGGTGGGCGTGGTTACGGCCAGAACTTTCTTGAATTCGACTTCGGCCTGGTCAAACATCTTCTGGCGCTGATACAGATCGCCGCGAAGGAACTCGACATAGGCCTTGTCGTCCGACTTGGTGGATATCTGCTCGGCTTTGGAGAGGGCTTCGAGGGCGTCGTTCCAGCGCTTGGTCCGGGTATAGATAATGCCCAGGCGGAGATAGACTTCGCGATCTTCGGGCCCGCCTTTCAGCATGGAGCGAATGTCGGCGACGGCCTTGTCGAATTCGCCGGTGTCGGCCAGTTGCGCGTCGAGCACCATGCGAAGGTCGCGATCGTCGGGCATCTTTTGCACCGCTTCTTTGGCGACGGCGGTGGCTTGTGGCCACTGCTTAGCCTCACGGTAGGTGTCGATAACCTCCTGATATCCGCTGCGTGCGTTTTCATCGCCGAGGGTCAACATTTTGCGGAAGGTGTCGACTGCGGCGCTGTAGTTTTGCTGTTCGCGATAGACCATGCCCAGGCGCTCGATGAAGATGGCGCGATTGTTGCGGTCGGCCTGACTCGATCCAGTTTCGCTTTTTTCCGTTTTCTTCAGCAGACCCTGCAAGAGCTGAATCGCCTCGTCGTAGCGGCCCTGCGCCTGGTAAACCGCAGCCATGCTGTAGGGAACGTCCATGGTGTCGGGAACCAGAGTGTCGGCACGTTTCAAATCTTCGAGGGCCAGATCGTACTTGGCCTGGCGACGATAGATTTCGGCCATGCGGACGTAGGTTTGCGCATCTTCGGGATTGGAGTCGGCGATCACTTTGTACTGTTCAAGTGCCATTTCGAGTTGGCCATCATTCAAGTAATTTTCGGCCAGCCCGCGGATGGCGTCGAGGTTGTCGCGATCGAGAACGATGGCGTGCTTGTAAGCGTCAATCGCGGCCTTGAAATCCTTGCGCTGTTCATAGGCTGCGCCGAGAGCGGCGTAGAGTTTGGCGGAGCGCGCGGAGTCAGGGATGGAGGCCAGAACTTTTAACGCGTGGGCCGTGTCGCCTTCGTCGGTGTAGAGCATGGCGAGCGTGGTCACGGCTTCTTCCGAACTGGGGTCGATTTTGATGGCCGTCTTGAGTTCGCCTTCCGCTTTTTGCATATCGTTGTTCAAGCGGTAGAGGCGGCCCAGCAGCAGATGATCGTCGACGCTCTCGGGATCGAGCTTAACAATTTGCTCGTACTGGTCGATGGCTAGCTTCAGGATGTTGTCGGAGCCGGAGCCGCCGGGCATATCGCCGAGAGAGCGAAGATAAATGCGGCCGAGCAGTTTGTGGGCTTCAAGATTCTTGGGATCGCGCTTGAGGATGTCTTGCGCTTCTTTGACGGCATCTGCGATTCGGCCGGTCTTTACATAGAGTTCAGCCAGGCCAGAGGTCAGGAATTCGGACGAGGGATCGGCTTCGATGGCGAGGCGGTATTCCTCGGTCGCCTTGGTGGCCAGGTCGCTGCGCCCGTAGGCTGTGACCATTTCCTCATACATGTGCGCCATGGTGTAGTGGTAATAGGACGCGGCATGATCGACTTTGCGCGGCGACGATTGCGGGGAGGGCGGCGAGGATTGAGTCTGGGCGTCGGCCGGCTTCGATTCCGACGGAGAGGACGGGCTGGTTTGGCTCACCACGGCGGTTGCGGCCACCGCGATCAGTATCATAAAAAAAAGGCGAAAAATTCGATTCATGCTCGACCTGACTGCGCTGGAAGCGCGTTTCCGAAACCTCAGCTTGTTTGGATGCAAAGCCGCCGGGGAAAAGGTGCTTTTATTCTAACCTGCGGAACGGCAGGATGGAAAAAACACTGGCCTGGACGGGGACTGTGGCGCAACCAGAAGGTCAGGGACTGCAGGAACTGTTGATTGCCATGTGAGGCCTGGCAGGCTGCTCCGATGGATATCTTTACAATCGGCAATCAACCATTCGGCAATCAACAACTCGCCAATTAACAATTTATTAATGGCGGAAGTGGCGGACTCCTGTGAATAGCATGGCCAAGCCCAGACGGTCGGCCGCAGCGATCACTTCGGGATCGCGCTGTGAGCCGCCGGGTTGAATGATGGCGGTCGCGCCGGCCTTGGCGATTTCTTCGACGCCGTCGGCGAACGGAAAGAAGGCGTCGGAGGCCGCGACGGTGCCTTGAAGCGGGAGTTGGGCCTTCATGGCGCCGATTTTGGCAGCGTCCACGCGGCTCATCTGACCGGCGCCGACGCCCACGGTCTGGCCGTCACGCGCGTAGACGATGGCGTTGGATTTCACGTGCTTGCAGACTTTCCAGGCAAAGAGCAGAGCCCGGGTTTCTTCCGGAGTGGGGGCGCGTTTGGTGACAACTTTAAGATCGACGTCCTGCAGCGGGCGGGCGTCGATGTCCTGCACGAGGAGGCCGCCGGAAACATTTTTTAAGACCCACTTCTCGTTGCACGGAGTCACCTGTACGAGGCGGAGATTTTTCTTCGTCGCGAACTTTTTCTTTGCTGCTTCATCGAAGCTGGGGGCGGCGATGACTTCGAGGAAGAGTTTGTGCATTTCTTCGGCGGCTTCGGCGTCGATGGGGCGATTCACGCCGATCACGCCGCCGAAGGCGGAGACGGGATCGCATTCCAGGGCGCGCCTATAGGCTTCGACGAGAGTGTTGCCGGTGGCGACGCCGCAGGGGTTGGTGTGTTTGATGATGGCGCAGACAGGAGCATGGAGTCCCGGCTCGTCGAATTCCTGTGCGAGATTCCAGGCGGCTTGCAGGTCGACGATGTTGTTGTAGGAGAGTTCCTTGCCTTGCAGTTGCAGGGCATTGGCAACGCCCGTATCCGAGCCGTCAGAGTACATCGCGGCCTTCTGGTGCGGATTTTCGCCGTAGCGCAGGTCGAGCTTTTTGTGAAACGTCAAACGCAGGGTACTGGGAAACGCGGTTGCTTCCGGCTGCTGCTGAAACGAGTCTGTGGAGATGCCTTCGAGGGTAGAGGCGATTGCGGAATCGTATGCGGCTGTGGTGGCGAAGGCTTTTTGCGCGAGGCGCCACTTCGTCGGTTGCGAGAGCGCGCCGGCGGAACGAGAGAGCTCATCGGCGATGGAGTCGTAGTCTGCGGGGGAAGTTACGACGGCGACGTCGTGAAAATTCTTGGCGGCGGAGCGGATCATGGACGGACCGCCGATGTCGATGTTCTCGATTAATTCCTCGAACGCAACTCCGGGACGGGCTGCGGTTTTCTCGAAGGCGTAGAGATTGACGACCACCATGTCGATGGGAGCGATGCCGTGCTCGGCGACGGCGGCCACGTGCTTCGGGTCTTCGCGGCGATGCAGGATTCCGCCATGCACCTTGGGGTGCAGCGTTTTGACGCGGCCATCCAGCATTTCGGGGAAGCCGGTCAGTTCGGAGATGTCTTTGACGTTCACTCCGGATTCGCGCAGAAGTTTGGCGGTGCCGCCGGTGGAGACGAGTTCGACGCCCAGTACGGTGAGCTTGCGGGCGAAATCTACCAGACCGGTCTTGTCGGTGACGCTGAGAAGGGCGCGCTGAATGCGGGAACTGCTGGGGGACATGTTCGACCTCTGGTGTGAACGATAACTGCGGAGCGACCGAAGATTTTATCAGCAATCAGGCGCTGGCAGGTTTGCCCGCAGCTCATTCCTAAAGCTGAAATGCCCGGTGTGATTGCGATCTTTCGCCAACGATCGATCGGTCCCGGGATCTGTGGTTATCAATTGCTTGGAATATTCTGCGCGAGGATGGTGCGAAACGCGCATCGCTGATCGGTCGTAAATGCGCGTCTCGGAACGACCGTGAAGAACACCGGCGACGGGGGAGAAGAAATTGATTCCTAACCTCCAACCGGCGGATGAAATGACTCCACCCCAGGTCGCTGGCAACCTCCCGCCGTCGTAAATGAACGCCTGCCGCGTCTAACAGACGCGCTCTCGGCCCTTGTTGTGAGGGTTGCTTCCCGAATACCCGCCTGGCATTGAGCCACGGAGCTACCCATATTCAGCATGTCCAGATCGCCGCTAGCCAGCAAGCGGGCAAAATTCGAGAGTGTCTGATGGTCTCGGCTGATTGCGAGTTGAAGCAAACCAATCGTCCGCGGGCTTCTTACGTCTTGGCTTTGGCTTTGAGTTTGACGTGGCCGTTGGCGAGTTCGACGGAGTATTCGACGTCGGCGCACTGGTATTGCTTGCGGATTTCTTCCGTCTTCTTCTGAACGAAGACCGTAAAAGAATCGAAGTTGCCGGAGACGCTTTCGCCGGCCTTCTTCTTGGCGGCCACCAGAGTGTTGTAGAGACGTTCGACTTGCTCGCGATCCCCCTGGTCGACGCTGCGCAGGGTGAAGCGGGGGGACGAAACCGCGCCCGCGGCAGCCACGGATGCATGACTCACGCCATACACCGGATGGTGCTGCTTGTGATCTTCTTCGGTGGTGCGAACTCCCTGAACCGAAAGTAAAGCATCCTGCGGACGGCGATAACCTTCTTCGCGGATGCGGGACTTCTTCCGCCATAAGTCGCTATAAACCGCATAGCGCTGCGCCATTTCGTTGTAGCGGTAACGCTGGGAGAAGCTCATGCGGCCGCCGTCGGAAAATTTACGCAAAAGGCTTAAAACCTTCCACTCAACGTCGGTGGGAGGCCGCTTGGTCGGATTGCTGAAGTAGATCTCGTACTCGATTTTCAATCGGCGCAGTTGCGAGTCGAGAGTGTTCAGTTCCTCGTCGGTGGTCACACGTGTCTCCATGCACAGTGTAGTGAGAACGTAAGGTCGGAGCGAGATGCCAGTGGGTCACTCAGGGACATGGAACGAAAGTAAGCTGTCAGCCTTCAGCCAAATCGGAAACTCCGCGAGCTAGCCGGAGTGGCCGCCAGGCAACGCACTGCGATGAATCGGTTTGGCTTAGCGGAGAGCGAAGAGCCAACGGCGAACTGCTACTTTCCCGAATTCGACGCCATTTTTTTGACCATGGCAAGAACCAGTTTGCGGTCGCTGTCATTCAGACTGGTGGAGTAGCGGCGGATCTGGCTAAGGAAGCGGACTTCGTCGTCGGAAAGTTGCGGCAGTCCCTTGGAGCCGTTGTTGTGGCCGGGTTCGGCGAAAAACTGCGACAGTGGAAGTTCCATGGCGCCGGCGATTTTGGAGAGCGTGTCGAGCGATGGAATGGTATGGCCGTTTTCGACGCGCGACAGGTAGCAGCGCAGCAGGCCGGTTCGTTTTTCGATATCGCCCTGGGACATGCCTTTCTGGAGTCGGTAGTTGCGGATGGTCTCGCCGATATTCATGGTAGGGAGCATGACAGGATGGGTCATAGTAACCAGATCAGTATCTTCTGGCAAGTGGGAAATTCGTGCCATGAGCCGGACATGAGTGCCATCAGAAAATACGCCTGACATCCATCCGAAAACCTATTTCTTAGACGATGTAAAAGCAATAATCCGGGCAAGCAGAATCCAGCGTCCGGCGCGTGTTTTGGGGCGGCTTGCGTTTTTTGTCCTATTTTCTTAGGGTCATCGCCAGAAAGTCGACCGTACGGTTCCATGCATCGGCGGCGGCGCGGTACCCGTCTTTAGTTATTGGGATTTTCGAAAGCGTGGCCGGCGTCATCGTAGATCTTTACCTCGACCTTTTTCCCGCAATTGGTCCATTGCGGCTCCGAACTTTTTACGTCGTCCGGTGTGATGCCACAATCTTGTGCGCCGAACAGGCCCAGGGTGGAAGCATTGATTCTTTTCAAGGTTTCCGGGGCGGTGGCCAGGCGGCCGTAGTTGATCACGAGCGCGGCGAGGTCCGATTCCTGCAAGGCCACGTCGCGAGCATAACCTCGCCCATGCACCAGCCAATCGCGCCGGGGCGGTCCTTAGCTTACTTCGGCCTGCGACTTGAGGAACTCCACGGCGGCCTGAAGATTGCGTTTGGCACGGTCTTCAGGGACACCTCGCATGATTTCATGCGCCATGTCGGGCGTGGTGGCCACCTTGCCGCGATAAAGATCGATGGCGAGCGAGACGTAGCCCTAGTCGGCCAGCATCGAGGCTTGCACTTTCACCCAATCGTTGAGCCCCCAGAATTCGTGAATGACGACCAGAGCGGGGAATGGACCTTTGCCGCTGGGCGTGTAGAGAATGCCTTGCACTGTTTCGTCGCCGCTCTTGTAAGAAACGGGCTTGCCGTCGGCCGCGAAGGCGGAAGTGGCGGCGAGTATAAGAGCTAGTGCAAGGATCAGGAGCCTCTCCATAGGTTCGTTCTCCATTGTCGAGCAGCGGAAATTCTTGCCGAGGTGGCGGCGAGATTACAAATGAAGTTCCATGTACAGAGCGCCCGCGATTGGATTCGTGCGGTAAGGTGCGACCTGGTGGAAGCCGATTTTGCGGTAGATCGCAACCGCATCTTTCATCACCGGTTCCACGGTGTCGAGGCGCATGCGCTGGTAGCCGATCTGGCGACCCTCTGCGATGATCTGGTTCACAAGTGCGCGGCCTAATCCTTGGCCGCGAAACTGCGGGCGCAGATAGAGGCGCTTCATTTCGCAGATGCCCGGCTCAAGTTTGTGCAGGGCGACGCATCCAGCGAGTTGTCCTTCAAACGTTGCCAGCAGAAGGCGACCTTCGGGCGGAGCGTAGTCGCCGGGAAGAGCCGCGAGTTCCTGGTCAAAGTTTTGAAAGCAGAGGCTGAAGCCCAGAGATTGCGCGTATTCGAGGAAGAGTTCGCGGGCTTGGGCGATTTGCGACGCCGTCTCGGCTCGCGTAAGCGAAACACCCATGACCATGCTTCGGTCTTGCTCCGGGCAGGCTCCGGACACAGGCATACGGAGGAGTTCCGAGAAATTGGATGTTTGGCCGTCACTTCCTCTGGGCTCCGGTGTCTTCATTGTGATTAAGGTCTTGACTATCCCATCAGCATGCCGCCGTTTACGTTCAGGACGTGCCCGGTGATATAGGAAGCCTCGTCTGACGCCAGGAAGGCCACGGCACTGGCTACGTCTTCGGGAGATCCGACGCGGCCGAGCGGAATCTGTTTCACGGCTGTCTGTTTGAATTCTTCGCTTAGGCCCGCGGTCATGGCGGTTTCGATGAAACCGGGGGCGACGGCGTTGCAAGTAATGTTGCGGGAGCCGACTTCGCGTGCGATGGCCATGGTGAGGCCGATCAATCCGGCTTTGGAGGCGGCATAGTTCGCTTGTCCGGCCTGGCCCATCTGGCCGAAGACGCTGGTGATGTTGAGGATGCGTCCCCAGCGCTGTCTGAGCATGGAGCCGATGACCTGCTGGATGCAGAGATAGGCGGAGGTGAGGTTGGTTTGCAGGACGGCGTCCCAGTCGGCGCGCTTCATGCGCATGACCAGCTGATCGCGAGTGATGCCAGCGTTATTGACCAGGATGTCGATTTTGCCGAGCTGAGCGATGGCGGACTTGATGGTGGACTTGACGTGCTCTTCGTCGCCAACGTCGAGAGCGAATGCGGACGCCTTGCCGCCGGCAGCGGTGATTTCGTTGACCAGTTCATTCAGCTTTTCCTGATTGCGTGCGGCGACGGCCACGGTTGCGCCATCTTTGGCGAGGCGCAGGGCGCAGGTGCGTCCGATGCCTTGCGAGGCTCCGGTGACTAGCGCTACGCGTGTGGAAAGAGACATTTTGGCGTTCTCCCGATTCCTTGGGTGACGAATGCGATGGAACGCAGAATTATACCTGCCGTAAGGGAGGGCGCTGTCGAGCTTCGCTCCACCCGACAGCCGGGGGCGGCTGTCCCCACAGGAGTGGCTCGACGGGACCGCCGAGAGTGGCTGTCTCTATAGGTCTGCACAAAACTGGCATTAACGAATCACATTGCTAATCCACAAGGGCGACGGGTAACATTCACCCACTCATGCCTCAGACTCTTGCCAACAGTGTGATCGTGATGCCCGAGCCTTCCAACAAGAATCTGTCAACCGTCGCGGCGAGTTCCGCTGGTTCGGGACATCGCTCGACGCAGAGGGCTTCGGCTGCGGAGCAGTCGATTCCCTTGGCTGCTGCCGACGCGCCCTCGACCGAAGTGTTCGCCGTATTTGGGGTTGAGCCCGAGATCCAAGCCTATGCCATGGCCAAGTATTCCCGGTCGTCGCTTTCGATGAAGGAGTCGCTGCGGGAGATCAGCACGCAGAAGGCGGAGAAGTTTCTTAACACGTTTTATTTTCAGTATGGGCACCGCTCCATTGCGGACCTGGCGCATATTGCGCTGGCGGTCGAGAGGCTGTCGATTCTTGCCGCGATCGAACTTGCGGATGAGCAGCGCTGGGACGGGCAGGAGCGCTCGACGCGATATCAGGATTTCAAGAAGAGCGGTTATTACACACCGGACTTCGCCGCGGATGACGACGCGCGCAAGCTCTATCGCGAGACCCTGGATTTCCTGTTCGCCGAATATGAAGCGCTTTCGGCGCACATGACGGGGCATCTGATCAGCATCACGCCGAAGCCTGGCGAGATGAAACAGGAAACGTACGAGCGCACGCTAAAGGCGCGGGCGTTTGACATTACGCGCTATCTGCTGCCGCTGGCGACCAATACTTCGCTGGGCGAGATTGTGAATGCGCGCACGCTGGAGACCCAGGTGGCGCATCTGTTGTCGCATACGCATAAGGAAGTGCGCGGGCTGGGCGAGTCGCTGAAGAAGGCCGCGACCGGTGCGGCGTACAACGTCAACGCAGATTCTTTGCGCGATCTGGTGGACGCGATTCGTGCAGCGGACCCTGAACTGGGCGCGCGGGCCGAGCAGGAATTGCTCAAAGAAGTACGAGTGGCGCCGACGCTGGTGAAGTATGCAGACCCGAACACGTATGAGATGGAGACGCGGCGGGAGTTGCGGCAGGCGGCGCGCGAGTTGATGGCAGGCGAGCCCCTGGCGCCGTCAAAGGCGATTGTAGACTTGCTCGATGAAGAACCCCTCGAAGTGGAGATTGCGACGACCCTGCTCTATGAGCATTGCCAC
>Ga0209624_10000715_pt1 | contig 28738 bp, 29 predicted proteins | sample JacPinW_OM2H0_O1_FD_188565 | JGI IMG/M metagenome (GOLD analysis project Ga0209624, IMG submission 188565) | Forest soil microbial communities from Algoma, Ontario, Canada - Jack Pine, Ontario site 1_JW_OM2H0_O1 (SPAdes) (version 2) | ecosystem: Environmental > Terrestrial > Soil > Boreal...
AGCAATGCCTCCGTGTCGTCTACCCTTTTCTGGTTGCGCGACGCGACGGTGACCCGCGCGCCGGCCGCTGCCGCCTGCTCGGCAACGGCTCGCCCGATGCCAGAGGTGCCCCCGATTACAACCACATGTGTGTTTCCGATATTCCCAACTGGACCGCTCGTTTTTGATGGACCGCCCACAGATGTGCCTCCGGGTAATTCCGAGGTTGCGGTGCTGCGCGCCCTTTATATCGCACTGCGCCTGAAAAAGCTGCATTGGGCGCCTTGGGCCGCTTTCGCGGCCCGATCGGTCCGCAGGCGCGATCTCTTGCGCCGCGTTGCGCATTGTGGCAGCGTGGATGCCGGGGCGCACAGCTCAACGTTTGGTGCCCGGCAGGAGGCGAGAGACGAAATGCCGACGAATTTCAGCAAGGAGCTCCTGGTTACGCCCGGAAAGAAAGTCGCGCTCGGGAAGTGGGATCCTGATGACACGCTCGGCTGGGAAAAGGGTCACAAGATGACCGCCAGCCTCGACAAATCGTGCGAGCGCCTGGACAAGCTTCAATACCTGCTCTACGCCGAGCACAAGCGCGCGCTTCTGGTTGTGCTTCAGGGGCTTGATGCGGCGGGCAAGGACGGCGCCATCCGCCACGTAATGTCCGGCGTGAACCCGCAGGGATGCACGGTGACGCCGTTCAAGAAGCCGTCTGCGGAAGAAATGGAGCACGATTTTCTGTGGCGCATTCACAAGGCCGTTCCCGAGTACGGCGACATCGGAATCTTCAACCGCTCCTACTACGAAGACGTGCTGGTCGTGCGCGTCCACAACCTGGTGCCTAAAGACGTCTGGTCGCGCCGCTATGATCAGATCAACGAGTTTGAGCAACTGCTGCAGCACAACAATATAAGGATCGTGAAATTCTTTCTGCACATCAGCAAGGAGGAGCAGAAGAAGCGTTTTCAGCAGCGCATCGACGATCCCGACAGGCGATGGAAAATATCCGAGGCGGACTTCGCCGAACGCAAATTCTGGGATGACTACACGACGGCGTACGAAGCCGTCCTCACGAAGTGCAGCACCGATCACTCACCCTGGTATGTCATTCCGTCGAACAGGAAGTGGTTCCGGAATCTGGCGATTTCGCACATCCTGGTCGAGACGCTGGAGGCCATGCACATGAAATTTCCGGCGCCCACCGTGGACGTAAAAAAACTCAAGTGGAAGTGAACGCGGTATTCCGGGAGGCTCAGGGCGAATGAGGAACTTCTTACTGGGAATTCTATTCGCGCTTGTTGCGCTCGTCGTCGGCGGCTGGTGGTCGGTCAGGCACGGCTACATCAATTTCGCGGCGGACCAGAAGGCGTCGTTCGTCGAACAAAAGGTCGCCATGGCTGCCGTTGACGCTTCGATGGATCGCCGCGCCGGCGAAGCGAAGAATCCGGTCATGCCGACGGAAGAAAACATCGCTGCCGGCGCGAAGCTTTATCTGGATCACTGCGGCGGCTGCCACGGTGTGCCGTCCAATGCCGACAGCGAGTTCGCACGTTCTTTCAATCCGCCGGTACCTGAGTTTTTCAAGGATGCCCCGGACATGTCCGACAGCCAGAATTTTTACGCCATCCAGCACGGCATCCGTTGGTCCGGAATGCCGGCCTGGAGCAAGACGCTCAGCGACCTTGAGATCTGGCAGATCGCGACTTTCTTGGATAACGCGGACAAGCTTCCCCCTGCCGCGCAAAAAATATTTGGGCCGCAGTCGCAGACGGCGCCGACGCCCATGAATATGCCCATGAGCATGCCCATGGCTCACTAGAAGCAGGGCCAGCCACTACATCCTCGACGGCGCAGGCGACCATTGATGCCTCACCCGCAGGGGCGAGGCAGGTCGGAGATGAAACACAGCAATGGTGTGCCGGGTCCTGCGGGCTCGGCCGCTTCGGTCGCGGGTCCTATGCGCTCAGGACCCGGTCGCCGTAACGGGCGCTGCGCACCTTGGCCGTTACGTCAAGCGCCGTGTTCACCGCGATCGGTCCGAACTCGGGTGTCCTAAGGCGATCGGACCGCCGCTCGAGATTGATCGTCTCGGTTTCGGGGCCCTCGACACGCAACAGGCCGGCGGCGCGCCGCGCAAGTTCCGCACGGTTGTCGACGCCGAATTTGGTGAACAGCGACGAGATGTGAAATTTCACAGTACGTACCGTGATGTTGAGCTCGGAGGCGATTTCCTTGTTTGCGCGGTTGCACATGACGGACTGTAGAATCTCTTTTTGCCTGGGGCTGAGGGTGGATGGACCTGCAGCCTCCCGCCCTTGCTTCAAGAGTTCCTTGGCGCGAGACACCAGGCGGTTGCCGAGCGTCGTCGCAGCGGGAACCAGGATGGCAAAATCGGTCGGGTCCGACCCGCGAACCAGGCACTGCACGGCCAGCAAGCCGGCCATGCGCTCGATGATGTAGTTCGGGTCGGAGTTTGATTCGGCGTGGAATCGCGCCGCGCCTGTGGATTTCTCACAAAACACAAACACGTTGGGTGGGTCGGGCTCGTGTTTTCTCCTCTGCGGCACCAGCTTTGGGAATGCACGCACTCTTTTCACTAGGGTCCTCTCCGTCTTCGGCCAGGGCTGTACTGGCCAAAGATTGTCGGTTTAAAATGCCTTTCAATGTAAATCTGCTGGCTCGAGCCGGTATCGACATGAGATCTTCCCCGCCCAATAGGAAGATCGAATAGTCGTGCTTCAGCAATGCGCTGCGTGTGGACTGCGGGCCCGACTTCGCCAACATGGCAGATGAGGTGCCATCGTTCGTCTCATTTTAAGACACGCCAATTGAGTTAGATGCGAAAGCGCGAGCTTACAGTGAATTCTGTATTCTATGTAGAATATTCCTGTAACCGGGAATTTTTCCCCGAAAAGGACTTTTCCACAGCACCTTATTCTGTGCGACTGCTGCGCGGTTACGACTGCGATGTACCGCTCGCGTCAAGTCTCGCTATAATCCGTGCGAATGAATTGAGCAAACAGGCGATGACCGGAAAAGTTCTTGCGTTCGACCATCCACCTAGTACGTTCAGGACGCATCAGTGCGTGCGGGCGTGGGCCGCGCTCGCCTATTTCCTGGTGCTTTTGACCCCGATCGTCTGGGGACAAGATGTCCCCATCAATCCTCCGCCGGGGTTCGGCCAGATACCGCAGGGAGCGGGTGCCTGCTCGGTTGAAAAATCCTGCGCGGATCTGGCTCCGCTCATGATTCAAAGCGCGCTCGGTCCCTCGCCGCTGGAAGACAACCTTCGCAAGCTCGGGCATTTGACCAGTGTACAGGCGACGGGTCTGGCCGCATCCGGTCGCACCGTAGCATGGGCGGTTGCGGCGCTCCGCTTGGCTGGCGCCGATCAGGTCCACCCTGAGCGATTCGCGGTCGATACCGGCGGCGGCCGGGCGGAATCAGAAAACGTAGTCGGGGAAATCCGCGGACGCGATAAGCCGGATGAATTCGTGGTGCTCGGCGCACAACTGGATTCGCGGGGTTCCGGGCCCGGCGCGCTCACGAGCGGATCGGATGTCGCAATGGTGATTGACGCCGCGCGCGTGATTCATGCTTCGGGAAATATTCCGCGGCGGTCCATCCGGTTTGTCTTGTTCGCCGGCGACAAACCGCAACAGCCCGGCTCGCAAGCCTACGCGCGCGCGCATCGGGCGGAACTGGACCGCATGATCGCGGGGGTCTTCGTCGACTCCGGGGCTGGACACGTGACCGGTTATTCGCTGGGCGGTCGCAACGACCTGCTGGCAGGGGTGGGCCAGGCGCTCGAGCCGCTGCGATCCATCGGACCGATGAGGTACACACTCGACGCCCGGGCGGACACCGACAATCTTGATTTCGAGCTCGAAGGGGTGCCGACGCTGGTGACCAACCGAGACGTTGCGAACGACATGTCGAGTGATCGAACCTCGCCGGAATCTTTCGACAAGTTGAACTTTGCCGAACTGAAACGCAGCGTGGCGATTGCAGCGGTAACCGCCTACGCGCTGGCCGACGCCGCTGCGCGAATCGGGCACCGCCAAACGCGCGCCGAAGTCGAGCAATTGCTGAAGGACTCGGGCCTGGAACAGATCCTGAAGACCGATGGCGGGTGGACCGCATGGGAAGACGGCGGACGCGGTCGCGAGCCTTAGATCTTTTTCCGCTGCGTTGAACACGCCCGATGTCGGCAAGGCACTCGCGCCCTGCCGCCTCACGTATAATGAGCGGACCATGGCAATTCCCCATCGTGTTGGTGCCCGGGAGATTTCCGCCTCGCCGGGGAAGCCGCGGCGAGTTCTCGCCGTTGATTACGGGCGAAAGAGAATCGGCCTGGCACTGTCGGACGCACTCGGGCTGACCGCTCAGCCGCTTGCGACTCTGAACCGCGTGAACCGGCAAAACGATCTTCGCCGGTTGCGAGAGGCTTGCCGTACACACGGTGTCACGCATATCATCGTCGGCCACCCACTGCACATGACCGGGGAAGCGGGGGAAATGGCCAGCGAAGCGGCGCGCTTTGCGGCGCGTCTGGAGAAAGAGATCGGGATCCAAGTGGAACTCGTGGACGAACGACTGACCAGCTGGGAAGCGGCCGAGACCGTTCGGGAGACGAAATCGTCCGCCCGGCGAAGGCGCAGGCCGCTGGATGACGTTGCCGCTGCGGTTCTGTTGCGCGACTACCTGGAACGAGTTCGCGGTGTGGCGCAGGACGCCGCCGCAGAGAAGGCTTAATCGGAATGCGGCGGCTGGGCTTTCTGGCACTGCTGTTGATTGCCGCATTGGGCGGCGGCGCAAGCTGGCTGGATTCGCAGCTCAGCCGTCCCTATCGCGGTCACCGACCCGAGAAAATCTTTGTGGATATTCCGCACGGCACCTCGCGCTGGGGGGTGGCTGAAATTCTGCGGCACAACGACGTGATCCGCAGCCAGCTGGCCTTTGCCCTTTTCAGCGAATGGCATTTCCGTAAGAATCTGCAGGCGGGTGAGTATCTGTTCGACCATCCCGTCAACTCGCGCGAGGTGTTCTGGAAAGTCGCGCGCGGCCAGATCTATGTCCACACCGTGACGGTGCCGGAAGGCTGGACGATGTTTGACATCGCAGCCGAACTGGACCGGCAGGGGGTCTGCAACCGGGAAGATTTCCTGGCCGCGGCGCACGATACTTCCCTGATCGCAGACTTGGCGCCGGAGGCAGTGAGCCTCGAGGGATTTCTTTTCCCCTCGACGTATGAGTTCACACGCCGGGAGACCTGCGATCAGGCGGTGAAACGCATGGTCCAGAATTTCCGCGCGGTCTGGGAAACGCTCGGGCCTCAGGGCGCGCCGGTGCTGTACCCGGGCAATCTCACGCTCGGGCAGGTGGTGACGCTCGCATCGCTGGTCGAGCGCGAGACGCCGAACGCCGAGGAGCGGCCGCTGGTGGCTGGAGTGTTCTACAACCGCATACGTCTTGGCGATCCCCTGCAATGCGATCCGACGGTGCAATACGCGATGCAGCTCGGCGGTCATCCGGAGAAAAATGTCCGAGCCGTGGATTTGCGCATCGATTCGCCGTATAACACCTATGAACATCGCGGCCTGCCCCCAGGTCCGATTGCAAACCCGGGCGAGGCATCGCTGCGGGCGGCCCTTGCGCCGGCTACAACCGATTATCTGTACTTTGTGGCCAACGATGAAGGTGGCCACGCTTTCAGCCGCACCCTCGCCGAGCACAACCGCAACGTGGCGCGGCTCCGCAAGCTGTTGGCCCGTGACACGGCGGCCGCTGATCCCGCATCAAAGAAAGCTCAGCACTGAGGTTGCATGTGACTTCCAGCCATTCCGACAAAAAAGCCACCGGCGAATCTGCCACGAAGAAGGATCTGATCCTCGAGGCCGCGCGCGGACTGGGCAAGCCACGGTTTACTCCCGCCGAGATCGAGCAGATCCGCAGGCAGCTGATTTCGCAACTGGGGGCATCGGCCGGGAAAACGTCCGCCGACTACGTCGTGAGCGTGCTCGAAGAAGCCGGGATGCGCGTGGTCTGGTCCACGCGATCGGATACCGAGGGGCGTTACGAGGAGGAGTTCACCGACCTGCTGCACTTCTCAACCTTTATCGAGGCGGAGATGTGCCTGGTGCGACTTGACGAGCTGCTGAGGAAATTTTCACTGGAAGGCGAGCGCAACGCTGCCGAGCGAGTGCGCGAAGTGGCGCGCCTCGGAAGGCGGCGCGCCGAGATGATCTCCCGGAACCACAAGGTGGATGCCGAAAACCGCGCACAAAAGGAAGAGGCTGCTCACTGGTTCGCGATTTGGCTGGAGACCCCGGATGCGTTCTTTGACTGGCTGGAGGTCCGCAAACAATCTCCGGAATTTCAAAAGAAGTTCCCGCACGCATTCGACGAAGAGGCATAGATGTACCTGCTCGATATAGAACCCCTGGACCTGGGTGCTGAGGTGCGGTCGGTCGGACTGGATCTGGTGGAAGCCGATGAGAACCGCGAACCGGTGCGCGGAGCCGATGCCGCGCGGATCTGGAGCCGGGTACTGCCGGCGACTGCAGGACAGGAACCCTGGGCGCTGGATTTTTTTAGCCACGTCGATCGCGTTCGCGACTTCTGCAACCTGCACGATATTGCCTACCGCCAGGCCAACCAGCGTTTGATCGTCGTTCCTGCCCCTGAACCACCAGCCCTGGAATCGCTGCTAGAGCGTTTTGAAGCTGAGACATTCGGAGCGCGCGCGGGCGCCTTGGTCGCCCCGGGTGCTGCTGCCGATGCCTCGCTTGAAGCAGAGCTCGCGCGGCGCGGAGTGGACGCCTACCGCGCGGCCTTTTCAAACTATTTCTTCAGCGCGGTATGCGCATTTGAAGATGCGTCGCTGGTTCTGCTGAGCGAAAAGCTTTGGGCGAGCGAAGTGATTCGCCGCGTGCGTCCGGCAATCAAGGGTCTAGACGTGGAGGTGAGCCTGCCAAACTGAACGCTCTCCCCCTCCGTTGCGAAGGCAGCACCCTCTGGAACTTCCGTACCATTTCCCTCGCCATTGGTTCCAGTACACTAGATAGGACAACGAGGAGATCGCCCTGCAAGGTGAACTAACAGTGCCCACCGAGACCATCGTTCCCAATGCCCGCGCATTCGTGCGGAGCCTCAATGTCCTACTTAAGTACACTCGGCTCTATGGTTTAGACCACTTGCGATCCGCCGGTCAGATGGAGATCAGCTGGAACGAGCTCGAGCAGGCGGTGCGCACGGCCGGGCAAGGCGGTTTGCTGCTGGGGGCCTCGGGCTCGCAGCTCCTGCTCGATGGCGTGCCCCTGGAGTCCACGCAAGCGGAACGCAGTTTTGCAGACTTGTTGAACGCCGCAGGCGTCGCCAGCATCTGTTTCCTTCCCAGCGTAGAGCGCGATGAGTTCGGCAATCTCGTTAAGGCCTTCCTGGAATCCAGCGGCCCGAAGGCCGGCCCGCTAACCGACCGCCTCCACGAATATTTCGGCAATCGCGAGACCGCAGGAATCCGCGTGAACGAGATTCGATTTGTTGCCGAGGATGCGGGCTTCTCCGAGGCGCGTGTTGCAGCGCAATTGACGGCAAGAACGCTGGGCGCCGACGCCGAGATGGTACAGGACTGGTTTCGCAGCCCCGAGAAAATGATTCAGCTGATCGCCGCAGCCGAAGGCGCACGTGGAGGCAGGGGCGGAAACGGGACAGGCACAGACACCGGAGAGTCGGCAGCGGGCGGGCAGGGAGCCGGGGCTGGTAACGGCTTCGGAACCGGTGGTGGCGCACGTACCGGCGGCGCCACAGGGTCGACAGGCACGGACGGCGGACTTGCCGCAGGGGTGTCGGGGGGCGACCCGAAAGATCTTCCCCAGCTGGGCGAAGCCGACATGCAGAGCCTACTGCGGTTGCTTGCGCAGTTTGGCGAAGCCGCGCACGGCGGCACAAAGGGCGGACCGTCTCCTGACCAGGTTGCGTGGCAGGTGAAACTGGCCGCGCTGCCCCAAAATGCGCAGGTGACTTTGCGGCAAGCTCTGGCGACCATGGCGGCGAGAACGCCATCGGCAAAAGTGGACGAGACGGTGCTGCTGAAGCTGGCCGAGGATCTGGCGATCCGATTCGCGCTCGACCGTTTTCAGCGCGGCGAAGTGAGGGTCAACGCCGTTCGCCAGATGCTCGACAAGATGGGCCACGAGCTCGGCACGCTGCGCAAGCTGTTGAAGGCGCGCGAGGACAAAATGGCCAGCGCCGGCCTGTCGGTTGAATCGCATGCCGACGTTCTCGACCGGCAGTTCTGGGCCGCCGTTCCGGAATCGGGCAAGCGCGCGGTGCTGACTTCGAGCGAAGCCTGGTGCATTCCGCCGCGAAACGTCCAGCAATATGTGGAGGAACTGCTGGGACGCGGTGAAGCCGACGCCGCAGGAGACGTGCTGCTGCAGTATGCCTCGTGCGTAAGAAACAAGGACTCCGAGGCGCGCAAGAAAGCCGCGATCGGACTGGGCCAGTTGGCCGAACTGTACAGCAAGGGAGCGAGCCAGCGTCTGCAGGATGCGCTTGCGCAAATCGGCCAGCAGTTGGCCGCCGAGAAAGATGCCGAGCTGCAGACGTTGCTCAGCGCGGCTTTCGTGCGGCTGAGCCAGGAAGCGGCCTCGCGCCGTTATTACCGCGCGATGCAGCAGGCCCTGGACTCGCTTGCCGACCTCGAGGAGCTTCGTCCGGCCTGGGCCCAGAGCTTGCGACCGCGCCTGGGAGTCGAGAACCGAATTTCGGAATTCGTTGAAGAAGCGCTGACAGCCGAGGCCATGCCCGAAGGGCTTGTGGGCGTGCTGATGCGGCTGCCGCAAGGCGCGGGCGAACATCTGGCCGTGCGGCTGGCGCGTTCCGGGCGGCGCACCGAGCGCGAAAATGTCGTCCAGCTCGCAAAGGCCGTGGGCGCCGGGTGCGCCAGATACCTGAAAGAAGTGCTCCGGTCGGAACCGCCGGCGAAAGCCGCAAGTGTGGTCGGGCTGCTCAGCAGGCTTGATCCGTCGGCAGTGGATGAGCTGCTGCCGCAACGGCTGCGCCATGGCGCCCGCGCGTTTCACGACGCCGTCGTGCGTCAGCTTTCCATTGCGGGCGCGCCCGAGCGCGGGCAACTGCTTGCGAATCTGATTGAGGCGATCGACGCTATGGTGCTGCCGCTGGCGCTGGACGAAATCGGCATGTGCGGCGATCCGGACACCGCACCGAAGCTGATGCGACTTGCCGAGGGAGACATTCTGCCGCAGGGACCGGAATACCTTCGGGTGAAGGCGATTGAGGCGCTCGGCCGGATGCGTGCAACCGCAGCGGCAGGGCACCTGCGGCGCTTCGTTGAAACCCGCAAGGCATTCGGCTGGGCCTACCCCGAGGAAATCCGGACAGCCGCGGCGCAGGCGCTGGTGAAGCTCGATCCGGAGTGGATCGAGGCGTTCCTGCCGCAGGCGGGTCTGGATGCCAAGGTAATGGCGCTCGCGCCGCTTGATCCGATCCCCGGTCGCGACGTCGTACGGCATCGCCGTTACCGCCGAGTCCGGTTGCCGCGCAACGTGCCTGCCGTTATCACGTCGGCGCGCGGAAAATACACCTCGGCGATCAGTGTGCTGAGTCTTGAGGGTGGACTGCTGAGCGGCGACGTCCAGCTGGCCGTGGGCACCGAAGCCACGCTGAAAATTCCCGCCGGGCTGCGCTCGATCAGCATGCAGGCCGTCGTGCGGTTCGTACGCTCGCACCAGGCGGGTTTCGAAATGGTCGGTATGGGCCTGGAGGACCGCACGAAACTTCGGCGGCTTCTGGTCTCCCTCGGAAGCCCTGACCCCAGCGCCAGCCCGGCGCGCACGAACCAGTAAGTCCCCGAGAGTGATTCAGGCGCTTGTTTCTGTCTTCCTGCCGGAACCCCCGCACCCGTCCCTCAAGGAACACGGTCCTGCTTCCGCGCGTTGATCAGACAACCGACGGGGTAAGGACGGCGTGAAATTTCAGGCCCAGATCTTCCTGGTTCTTTCCAGGCGGTCAGGATGCGGAGACCTTGGGTGGCGCTGCTGGGATCATGGACGGAACGATGCGCCGGAAGGGAAGAACACTGAAAAACTTCTGACGGCATGGATCGCAGCGATAGGCCGGGAAACCCAGCAAGCGCTTCACCGCTGTCAGCGTGCCCTGCTCCACCCTTTCCCGGGCAACGTGCTGGAGATCGAAATTCCCGCAACGCGGGCAGTGCACAAAGCTGGCGAAGCGGATGGCGACCGTCCAGGCATAAAATCTCAGCTCGCAGGCCTCGCATCGCCAGGGTCGCAGGCCGGCAAGGGTGGCGAAAAAGTCGGCTACGCCACGGCGGTGTGAACGCATGCAATCCCCACTTCGGCATCGAGGGCATATCATCTCTCTAAATTGTCTCCCGTCTCGCTGCGTCAGGATACCCAATACCAATATATGACGGCAATAGACTGCCCGGCAGTTGGGTGTCGTAGTTGTAATTTGGCGGGTTTCGCGACGAAGACCTGACCGACGGTGTAAGATGTCGAGCGAAAGGAACGCGAATGCCTGACTACACCGATGCGCACGCGCGTGCCGGGATCCGCGCCAAACTGCCCAAGCTGGAAACCTGGCCGAATCAGTTTCCCGGGTACGAAATCACCATTCGCGTCCCGGAGTACACCTCGGTCTGTCCCAAGACGGGACTTCCCGACTACGGAGCCATCACCATTCAATACCAGCCGAAGAAACTCTGCTTGGAATTGAAGGCCCTGAAAATGTATCTGCTCGCCTATCGCAATCTGGGAATCTTCTACGAAAATGCGGTGAACCGGATGCTGGAGGATATCGTTTCGGCCGTGGGCCCCGGGTGGTGCCGCGTGACCGGTGAATTCACGCCGCGCGGAGGACTGACCACGACGGTTGAGGCGCGCTGGCCTCGCCGAACTGGCAACACCACTCGTTCGCGGAGATAGACTTCGTTCCCCGGCTCGGCGATAATCCAGCGCAACGGCGAGCGATATTCGCCACCAAGGAGGCTCGATGAGTTTGGACACACCTAACGAGGTTCAGGTAGTCGAGGCGGGATCTCTGCCGCGCTGGGTCACCGTGCTTTTCGTAGTGGCATTCGCTCTGGTCGCCTACCTGCTTTACGGGAGTTACACCGAGCGGCAGGCCATGCACAAGAGTGAGGATGAAGCGCAGCAGAAAGCGCAGGCGACTGCAGCGGAGCTCGACAAAACAAATTCGCGGATTGCCGATCTGAAAGGGCAGTTGGACGTGATGTCGCAGAAGCTCGGGCTGACTGAAGACGAGCTCGCCCGGGCCCGAGGACTTGCGCAGTCGGTCCGCACCGAGCAGCAAAAAAGCGATCAGCAGTTCCGCCAGCAGCTTGGCGCCGTTCAGGCGGACACCACGACGAAATTCGGACAGATTTCGACCCAGCTGAGCGGAACCCAGACCGATCTCAACACCACGAAGGCCGATCTTGAAGCGACCAAGGGCGCCATGTCCAGCATGAAGGGTGACCTCGGCGTGCAGAGTGGCCTGATTGCCCGGAATCATGACGAAGTAGAGGAACTGAGGCGGCTCGGAGAGCGGGATATTTTCGAATTCACGCTCAACAGGTCGGCGAAGTCTCCCGAAAAAGTTGGGCCGATCCAAGTGCAGCTGAAAAAGACGGACACCAAGAAATACAAGTACACCGTCAACGTGGTAGCGGATGACAAGAACATTGAAAAGAAGGACAGAACCGTTGGCGAGCCGATCCAGTTCTACGTCCATGGAGCCAGGGCGCCGTACGAAATCGTCGTCTTCGATGTCACCAAGGATTCTGCGAAAGGGTATTTGAGCGCTCCGAAGTCCGCGACGGCTGCGCCGCCTTCGACGACGCCGCCCGGTAATTGACCCGAACACCCGCCTTGGTTGTAGATTCACTTTGCCCTTCGCGCGTCGCGGGGATCGAAAGATCCCCGCAGCACGCCCGGGCGCAAGCAGTGTGCGTCCTGGTTGAGTCCCGCCGTCAGTTGAGCCGCCACCTTCGCGCGCTCCCTTTTCTTGCCCTTGCTGCAGTTTCGATTTGCAGCTGGGGCGTGTCCGCGTGCCGGGCGCAAGCGTCCGCCCCGCAGGAGCCGAAGCCTCTGGAAGCCTCAACCGAACTGGTGAAGGTGGATGCGAGCGTCCTCGATAACCGGGGAAATTTCGTCGGCGGCCTTGCGCGAAACAATTTTCGCATCCTCGATAACGGCTCAAGCCAGCCAATCGCCTATTTCATTCCCGTCCAGGCACCGGCACAGATTCTGGTGATGATCGAGACCAGCCCGGCCGTCTACCTGATTCACAACCAGCACCTGGTTGCCGCCTACGCTCTGCTGGACGGCCTGGCTGCCGATGATGAAGTGGCGCTTGTCACCTACGATCAGGCGCCGCGGGAAGTGCTGAACTTTACGCCTGACAAATCCGCTCTGCTCGCAGCGCTGGGCGGCGTCCAGTACACCATCGGCATGGGGGACCTGAATTTCTACGACTCGGTCTCCGGAGTGCTGGATTGGCTGGGTCCCGCGACCGGCAAACGGGCGTTGGTGCTGTTGACCACGGGACTTGATTCCTCTGCGCCGGCGCGCTGGGATGCGCTGGTCCGCAGGTTGCGTACAGACGACGTCGTCATTTTTTCCGTGGCGTTGGGCGGATCGCTGCGCGGCCGCCCGAGCGCAAAACCGAAATCGAGGCCGACCACGGGCGCCTCGGGTGGGCAGGAAACCGGAGTCACTCCGGAATCCTCCGCAGAAGGTTTCGCAAATGCTGATCGTGCGCTTCAGGAGCTCGCGACGGTGACGGGCGGTCGCGCCTATTTTCCGAAGTCCGAACAGGATTTCGTGCCGATGTATCACGAGATCGCAACCACCCTGCGGAATCAATATCTGATTGGCATTGCGCCGGCGCACGACGGCCAATTCCATTCATTGTCTGTCCAGGTGCTTGACGCAACCGGTGAGCCCGTGAGTTTGCCCGCGAAGAAACCCGTCGTTCGCGTTTTCGCGCGCGAAGGGTATCTGGCTCCGGGGCCCTGATTCGTATAATCTCAACCAGCGAACTGGAACCGGGAACTGTGCGGGGGAGGCTCGATGAAGCGGAGTACGGCAATCGTCATCGCGGCGTTGTGGGCTCAGCTGACGCTAGGACCCGCATCACGCGCTCAAACCAGCCCCGCACCCGTGCAGCAACCGGTCACCTCCGCGCGATTTGCGTTCGGGGGAAACGTATCTCAAGTGCCCGCTGAATTCATCGGCAACCTGATCTTTTTGCCCGTGCGAGTCAATCAGGGCCAGCCTTCGCTATTGGTGCTTGATTCCACGGCGCCGGTTTCCTCGCTCGACCCGCAGCGTGCCGCTGAACTAGGCATCGCAAACCTGCAGGCCCCGGTGCTTGGTCTCAGCGGAGTCGATATTTCGCTGCCCAGTCTTGGCGTAATCCCGAGCAATGATTTCGGCGGGCGGGTGGGCCGCGCCTACGAGGGCGCGCTGGGATCGGACCTGTTCGCCGGTGTCGTGATGGAGATTGACTACGCGCGGCAGACGGTGAGGATCTACGATCCCGCGGCGTACCGATACTCGGGCGGCGGGAAAAGTTTTCCGCTGAAATTTCATGATGGGATGCCGGTGGTGCGGGCGAAAATCGACGTCAACGGCAGGAAGTCTGCCGAAGCCCTGTTCGTATTGAACACGGCCCTGGGTGCATCGCTGGTCCTGTCGGACGCATTCGCCCAGCAGCACCATCTGTTCTCCTCGCATATGAAGACGACGGCCGCGGGCCCCGGCGAGCTGAATGTCAGCGGGAACGCCGTGGTGGCCAGGATCGAGAGCTTCCAAATAGGGCCTTACAGCGTAGAGATGCCGCTTGCGACGTTTGCGCAGGGCAAATTGCCGGGAGACGGCGACAAGGAAATCGCGGGTGAAATCGGCGGGGGAATGCTCCGGCGGTTCACGGTTATTTTCGACTTCCTTCGCCAGCAGGTGATCCTGGAACCGAACCTCGAGTTTCGCTCCGACGACCGCGAAGATATGAGCGGCCTGTCGATTGCCGCGAGCGGCCCCGGACTGAAGACGTTCACCATCACGCAGGTGCGGCCGGGCACACCTGCCTCCGCTGCCGGGGTCCAGACAGGCGACGTTATCGCAGGCGTCGACGAAGAAGCCTCGGCGGACATGACTCTGGACGCGCTGCGGGGGCTGTTTCACCAGGTCGGGCACAAATACAAGCTTCTGATCGAGCGAAACGGCAAGACGCTTACCGTCAACATCCAGATGCGCCGCTTGCTTTGATTTCGCGATTGTCCTTGCGCGGGATCACTACTCAAATTTGTGAAGCGTGGAGGCCATCTGCGCCAGGCGCGTGTCGACTTGCGCAAAGACGCTGCCCGCCTGGAACTTGCCGGTGGCGTCTCGGGCGCCGGCGCGGACGCCGGTGAGGATTTCGATTCCCTGCTCGATCGACCCGACCGGATAGATGTGGAACCGGCCCTGGGCCACTGCTTCGATCACTTCATCGCGCAGCATCAGATCTTCGGTGTTTTCCGCCGGGATCAACACGCCTTGCTTGCCGGTGAGGCCTTTCAGCCGGCAGACGTCGTAGAACCCTTCGATCTTCTGGTTCACGCCGCCAATCGGCTGCACGTCGCCTTGCTGGTTTACCGAACCGGTGACGGCAAGTTCCTGACGAATGGGCAGCCCCGACAGCGCCGACAGCAACGCGTAGATTTCCGTGGAGCTGGCGCTATCGCCGTCGATGCCGGAATAGGATTGCTCGAAGCAGACGCTGGCAGAAAGCGACAGCGGCTTGTCCTGTGCAAATGTGCGCCGCAAATAGCCGGAGATGATTTGCACGCCTTTGTCGTGGAACCGGCCGCTCAGATTTGCTTCGCGTTCAATATTGATAATGCCCGTTTTCCCAAGCGCCACCGAAGCCGTGATGCGCACGGGCTTGCCGAAGGCGTAGCCGCCGATTTCCATCACGCTCAGCCCGTTGATCTGTCCCACCCGGCCGCCCGTGGTGTCAATGAAGACGAGGTTTTGCTCGATCATCTCGCGGATTTTCGTCTCCAGCAGATTGTGCCGGTCAATTTTAGCGTCCAGAGCCAGGCGCACGTGTCCGGAGGTGACGACGCTTGCGCCGTCGTGCCGCGCGACGTAGCAGGATTCCCGCGCGAGATCGGCAAGATCGAAAAATCGCGTCGTGATTTTGCCGCGCCTTCCGGCCAGGCGGACGCCGTGTTCCAGGATCGAGGCGACGGCCGAACGGTCAAAGTGCAGGAGCTTTTCGTCGTCCACGAGCTTCCGCAAACGCCCTCCATAGTGGCGGAAGACCTCATCGCTCCACTTCATCTCCTCGTCGAACTCGACGCGAACCTTGAAAATCTTCTTGAAGTCGTCCTCGTAGTCGTAGAGCAGCTCGTACATTTCGCGGTCGCCGATCAGGATGATTTTTGCATGGACATCGATCGGTTCCGGCTTGAGCGCCGCTGTGCTGAAGGGAAAAAACATATCAATCGGCTGGATCTCCAGCTTGCCGTGGTTGAGCGTACGTTTCAGCGTGCGCCACACGCCGGTTTCCGTCATCGTGTCCAGAGCATACATCACCAGGAATCCGCCGTCGGCGCGCAGCAGCGAGCCGCCCCGCAGATCCATGAAATCCGAGTTCCAGGAGCCCCGCGCATCGTAGCTGCGGTGCACGGTGCCGAAAAGATTTGCGTACGTGGGTATGGTTTCGAAGATGACCGGGCACTTTTCATGTTCGTTGTGCGCCAGAATCACATTCACCCCATAAATGCGAAACGGATCGCGTTCGGTGCGCTCCGGGCGCGGGCCGCCGCCGGCCTCAGACGGCGGCTGGTCCTCTTCACCCTCGCGCTCCTTGAAAGGATCGAGGTTGTCGAGGATGTGGTGCCGGACCTCCTCCAGATATTCCGAGATGACTGCGCTTGCGTACTTCTCCTTGAGTTCCTCGATCACGCCGTCCACCAGGACGGAGGCGGCCTCCTGCTCGAGATAGTTCATCTCGCTTGCGAGTTCCCGCGAGAGCGAGAGTGTCCGGCGGTAGACGATCGTAAATTCCTGGCGGAACTGATCGTATTTGCGCTCGAGTTCTTCGGCCGCCGTGTTTTCAAGCTTCCCGTCCTGCACCATCTTGGGGATCTCTTCGATCGGGACCATCTGGCCGTCGAGCACCGGGAAGATTTCAGGCAGGGCCACGGCGCCCACCTGCATCCGGCCCAAGGCGAACTGTTCGCGGGCGATCCGCCGCGTAAAGTCGTCCATGAGTTCCTTTTCGCGGACCGTGAAGCGTTCGACGATGCGCGTTTTCTGGCGCTGGAACGGTTCACCTTCGAAGACTTGCGGAATGCGCCGGCGCAGGAAGTCGATGCCCGATTCGACTTCTTTCTTGAAAGCATTGGCCAGGCCGCGCGGAAGCGTCAGCAGCCGGGGCCGGTCGGCGTTCTTGAAATTGTTGACGTAGCAGCGGTCCGGCGCCGCCTCCGTCTGCGGGTGCAGGTCCTCGATCATGCGCACGACCATGCCGCCGCGGCTGGTTCCGGAAAGGCCGCAGACAAACAGGTTGTAGCCCGACGCGGTCAGCTCGACGCCCATTTGCAGCGCGCGAAGTGCGCGCGCCTGGCCCATATCGCTTCCCGACGGCTCGATCTGTGCGGTTGTATCGAACGGCACGTTCGCCGGATCGCAATGCCACCGGAGTTTGTCCGGGGACAGCGTCGCGTGGTAGGGACTGGAGTTTTTGGCCATCGGGCGTGCCATCGGCTGCTCTAAAGGGCGCTACTCTAGCACGGCGTTCCCCTACTTCCCACCCGCGCGGGCCGGGCTGTTTCCAACGCGCGCACGGGGAACGTAGAGGTCCAGCAGGCTTGCCGCGGAGGCAACGATGATGGGTCCCAGGATCACGCCCAACAGCCCAAACGCGGCGATTCCCCCGAGCACGCTAATGAAGACGACCAGGCCGCCCATCTCGGCGCGCCCGCTAATCAACCACGGGCGGATCACGTTGTCGACGCTTCCCACGATGACAGCGCAAATAACCACGAGAACAATTCCGCGGCCCCAATGCCCGGAGGCCATCAGACTGATCGCGACCGGAACCCAGATCAAGGCCGAGCCCACGAGCGGGACAAAGGAGAAAAATCCCATCATCACCCCCCAGAAGATGGGAGCGTTGATCCCGGTCAGGGCAAAGGCGATACCACCGAGCGCGCCGTGCGCGGCCGCGGCGACCAGGCTCGAGGTAACGCTTGCAAAAATCAGGTTGCGCGCATCGCTGAGCATGCGGTCGCGATGCACCAGCTCAAAAGGCAAGAGCTCGCGGAGCCGATCGACCATCGACGCGCCGTCGCGATACATATAAAACATCGCGAGAATGGTGACGCCGAGATGAAACACAAAAACGGCCGTGTTCCTGAGGATGGTGCCCAGGCGCGCGGCGACGAATTTAGCGGCCATCTCGCCATAGTGGCGCAGCGATGTTGCCAGATCGTCCGAGCCCGCATCGGGAAACATGTCCTGAAACCTGGACCACAGATCGTTTACCCAGTCGAAGTGGCCGTTGGCTACCTGGAGTTGGACCGACTGTACGGCGCCCATGCCCTGACGGACGAAGGAAACCATCACCAGCAGTGTTGGCACGATCAGGATCAGTGTGACACCCAGTGTGCTGACGATCGCAGCCGTGACCGGGCCCCATCGCCGTGCCAGCCACTCGTAGGCCGGGTAGGAGACGACGACCAGAACCCCCGCCCACGCAAGCGGCACCAGGAAGGGAGCGAAAACGAGAAACACCAGATAGGCGAGCAGAATCACGATGCCGTAAAACAGCGCCGCGCCCAGTCGTTTCTGCGAACTCAGCTCGCTGGTCATGATTTGTTTGCGAAAAACCTGGCCAGGAGACTGATAGTTGCATTCGCGTGTTTTGTCAACCTTTCGGGTGCCGCCGCGTGGAAAGCTCCGATGCTATAATCCGCTGTGGTTCCATTCCGGATTTCCACCATGACGAAACCTGCCTGCCCGCACAAGCGCACCCAGCTGATCGCCAAAGACAATGACGCCCAGTACGTGGAGTGCCTGGATTGCGGTGAACTTCTCGAGGCCGGTGAAATGGAAAACACGGAAGGCGTCGGGTTTGACGAATCGCTCTCCGACGCTTGATCGGCCCCCCGCGGTCCCGGCAAGAATCGCAATAGGTCAAGCGAAGTCACGCCGTCCCGTACCCCGCGCTTGACCGCGCTCAGTGGTACTGGGCCCGACCAAGTTCCAGTACGCGCTCCATTCTACTGAAGCCCGTACCTGCTCTAGTTTATTGACTGCTGCACGGCGCCTGTGATACCCATGCAATGCATTCAGACTGGGGTTTTTCCTCTCGGCCAATGGCGGCTCCTAATCAACGTCTCGAGGTTACGCTGGACACCCAGCTGGAAAGCGTAGACCTTGCTGAAAGCATCGTGACGCGCGTCGCCGAAGCGGCTGGCTTCGGTGAGGACGACCTGCACAAACTCGGGATGGCCGTCCGCGAGGGTGTGATCAACGCTTACAACTACGGCAACTGCCAGGACCGCCGGAAGAAAATCAGGCTGGCAGTCGAGTTTGAGGCTGAGACCATGATCGTCCACGTCGTGGACGAAGGATGCGGTTTCGAACTGTCGGACGTCGAAGACCCGCTCGCTGAGGAAAACCTGCTGCGCACGTCCGGGCGCGGAATCTTTCTGATGCGCGCCTTCATGGACGACCTGGCAGTACGGCGCGCTCCGACCGGCGGAGCCGACCTGGTGATGTTCAAGAAACTGCCCCATCGAGTTTCCGGCAACGGGCGGCCCCAAGCAGAGTAGAATCGTTTCGAGAGGCTACCGTGTCCTTACGAGGAACATGTCGGGAAGTGGGCGATATCGCCATCGTGGATTTTAGCGGCAAGATCACGCTTGGCGAAGGCAGCGCGACCCTGCGAACCATGGTACGGGAGCTGATCGGCGCCGGCCACCGCAAGATTCTGCTCAATTTGGGCGATGTGGACTATATCGACAGCTCCGGCATCGGTGAACTGGTCGGTGCGTATACCACGGTCCGCAGCGCAAGCGGCGAGTTGAAGCTGGTCTACCTAACCAAGCGTGTCCACGATCTGATACAGATTACGCGGCTGTTCACCGTCTTCGATGTGCAGGCCGATGAGTCTGCTGCAATCCGCAGCTTCGGTTCGGCGTCCTAGAAACACCTCCACGCGGTTGCCGGCTGAAATTCATCCGCGCACCGGTTTGTGATACGATCCGAAATCATCGAATACTTCCGGGAGCAGGGTATTGGCACAACATATCAGCCGCCGGGAATTGAAGAAGGATGAAGTGCGCGACACCTTCGCGCACGGCGCCGAAGCTGTCCTTTCGCATCAGCAGCTGACCTTGTACCTGCTGATCGCTGTGGTTGTCGTGGGGGTGTGCGTATTTGGCTGGCGCACCTACGCGGAGCGCCAGACCGTCAAGGCGTTTGCCGAATACGACGGGGCGATGAAGATTTTTCAAGCGCCCGTCGGCGCACCGGCTGCGCCGGGCGAGGCGAGCTACGCTGACGCGAACAAGAAATTCACCGACGCGGAGCAGAAATTTTCCGCGGTCGCCTCGAAATACCCGCACACTCGCGCGAGCGAACTGTCGCGCTACTATGCGGCGCTGAGTTTCGAAAAGCTCGATAAGAACGCCGAGGCCAAGGGACTGCTCCAGGGCTTGACGGGCAGCAGCGACGACGAAGTAGCGGCGATGGCGCAATTCGAACTTGCGGGTCTTGACGATCGCATGGGGCAGGGCGCCGAGGCCGCGAAGCTCTACCAGCAGTTGATCGCAAAGCCCACGGTCCTGGTGCCGAAGCCGGTCGTGATGCTGGCGCTCGCTCAGCACTACAGCCAGACCGATCCGACCGAAGCGGCTAAGCTTTACGGACAAATCAAGACCGACTATCCCGACACCCCGATCGCCGAACAAGCCGATCAGGCGCTGTCGCTGTTGCCCGGAAAGTCCTGATCCACGCTCTTTTCAGCTGCCGTTTTCAGCGTCGCGCTTTTCCAGGCTTTAGCCCCCGGTTTTTTGGGGCCTTCGGTGCCGCCAGCAGGTAGCTCCCCTTAACGAGCCCGCCGATCTCATTCCAGTTCAGGCGACCTGCGTGAACCCGCAACGTGACCCATCCATATTTTCCGATATAGGGCGTGCGAAAGAAACGCGAGTCGTCCAGGAAAATTCCTTGTAACAGTTTTCCTACGTTCACGCAGATGCCGAGTTCGCCTTTGTACTCTTCCAGGACAGCAAACGTTTTATTCCGAACTTTAAATGTGGGATGACCGAAACTGACCGTCTGCTCGACATCAGGCAGGCCGAGGCAAACCTTTCTGAGCCTTCTGAGGATCGTTTCCTCCGGGACCATGCCGCGATCATACCAGTTTGCTTAGGCGCCTCTGCCGTCGGCCGAAAGTAGCCGAGCCCTCGCCCGATATACACTAGAATGGCGGCAATGCCGCTTGAATCCTACGCCATGGATGTGCTGCGATCGCGCGGACGCCGTTACCCGGAACCGCAGCATCCCTACCGCAACGACTTCGCCCGCGACCGCGACCGCGTCATCCATTCCCGGGCGTTTCGGCGTCTCGAGGCCAAGACCCAGGTTTTCACCGTGCGTTTCTCCGACCATTTTCGCAACCGGCTGACACACACGCTGGAAGTAGCGCAAATCGCGCGCACCGTCGCGGGCGCGCTGCGGATCAACACCGATCTCGCCGAGGCCTTGGCGCTGGTTCATGACATCGGCCATCCGCCTTTTGGACACGCAGGAGAGCAACAGCTTGATCGACGCATGCGCGAGCATGGCGACCGCTTCGATCACAATCTTCACGCACTGCGGATTGTCGAGCAGTTCGAACAACGCTATCTGGATTTCCCGGGACTCAACCTCACGTTTGAAGTGCGCGAGGGCATCGTCAAGCATTCCCGCGATTATCCGGAGGCAGAGTTTCCGTCGCTTGCCGAGTATCTGCTCACACAGCGCCCGCCGCTGGAGGCGCAGATTATCGATCTCGTGGACGAAATTGCCTACAACACCGCGGATCTGGACGACGCCTTTGAGGCGCACATTCTGGATTTCGATCAACTCCGCGCGGAGGTCCCGGTCTTCGGCAGTGCCTACGACGACGTGGAGCGGGGGCACCGGCAGGGTTCACGAAAACTGAAATTCAACGAAGCGCTCAAGCGCATTCTGGATCACTTGGCGACTGACCTGATCGAGAACACTCGCCGGCAGGTGGAGGCAAGCGGTGTCAAAACCGTCGAAGACGTGCGCAGCCAGGAAAACAGACTCGCGGCATTCTCGCCTGCGGTTGCTGAGCAAGACGCGGTTCTGAAACGGTTTCTCAGTACGCGCGTCTATTCCCATCCCGCGATCGCCGAGGAGCGCGGCCGCTCGGTAAGCGCTCTTGATGAGTTGTTCTGTTTCTTTCTCGCACACCCGGAGCGGATGCCCGAACACTATGCCGGCCTCGCCGAAAGCGAGCCCAGTCATCGCATCGTCTGCGATTACATCGCCGGGATGACCGACCATTTCGTTCTGCGCCAGTGCCACGAGCTTCTGGGCGCACCCGCCCCGGAGCAGGACTGAACAGGAGCTTCGTTGCCCGTTTGGTGTCAGCCGGGACACCTTTGTAGGTGGCTTCCTTGACAAGGGAAGCAACAGACTTATAATGGCTTTGCGCTTCGAAAAAAGGCGGGGAAATCCAATGTTTCTGGATGTAAACGAACTCGCCGTCCGAAAAACCCGCATCCGGAAAAGCTACGCGCCGGGGACGCTGGACTTTCATTCCGGCGAATTCCGCCAGGTTGAGCCGCTGGAAGTCCGTGCAACGGCTGAGCTTGTGGAGGGACAGATCCGCATCTGCGGGAACCTTCACACCCGGGTGGAGTTGATCTGCGCCCGCTGCCTGGACACTGTGATTGAAGAGATCAGCCGCGATTTCGACCTTTTTTACCGTTCCATGACTTCGATGTCGCCGGATGAGGAACTCAAGCTGAATCTGGATGATACGGAGATGGCTTTTTTCGAAGGGGACGGACTTTTCCTCGCCGACGTGCTTGCCGAGCAAGTGAACCTGGCGCTCCCCATGAAAGTAATCTGCTCAAGTGACTGCCGCGGGCTGTGTCCCCACTGCGGCGCGAACCTGAATAATGAAGAATGCCGCTGCGAGAAGAATGGCTCTGATCCCCGGCTCGCCCCGCTAGCCAGGCTGAAGCAGGACTGGTTCAAAAAGCAATAAACCGCTACACTATGTGTTTCCATTCAGGCCCTACTGAGTAGGGGCCTGTCACGAGGAGCAGGAATGCCGAATCCAAAGCGACGACACTCGAAGAGGCGCACGTCCACGCGGCGTGCCCACGACCATCTCAAGGTGCCCATCCTGGGCGAATGCCCGCATTGCCACGAAATGAAGCTGCCCCACCGGGCGTGCCTCAAGTGCGGCTACTATAACGGTCGCGAAGTGATTGACACCGCGGCCAAGACGGCCTAACTTTCCCTCGCCTGCCGTACCACGCTGGTAACTACTTATGACCACCATTGCCCTGGATGCCATGGGGGGCGATCATGCGCCTCGTATAGAAGTCGAAGGAGCAATCCTGGCGGCGCGCGAACTCGATGTGCGCGTGCTGCTGGTTGGAATCGAGGCCACGGTCCGCGGGGAACTGGACCGGCACAAGACGCGCGGGCTGCCGATTGAGATCGTGAACGCGACCGAAGTGATCACCATGACGGACTCACCGTCGCATGCCTTCCGCCGCAAGAAGGAAAGTTCGCTGCACGTGGCCGCGCGTCTGGTGCGCGATGGCCGGGCCGACGCGCTGGTGAGCGCCGGCAACACCGGCGCGGTAATGACCATCGCGCGATTCGTGATCGGCACTCTGCCATCGGTTGACCGCCCGGCGCTTGCCGCCGCTTTTCCGAACATGAAGGAAAAGATATCGGTGATTCTGGATGTCGGTGCGAATGTGGATTCCAAACCGGCGCAGATCGAGCAGTTCGCCGTGATGGGCGAAATCTATTATCGCGCGATCTGGGGCGTGAAGCGGCCGCGCGTCGCGCTGCTATCGATTGGCGAGGAAGAAGCCAAGGGCAACGAGCTCACCAAGGAAGCGGCGACGCGCCTGAAACAGCTGTCGCTGAATTTCGTCGGCAATGTCGAGGGCCGCGATGTCTTTCGCGGCAACGTGGATGTGGTCGTCTGCGACGGTTTTATCGGCAATATTGCGCTGAAGCTCAGCGAGGGCCTGGTGGAGCACATCGGCGGGATGCTAAAGAAAGCGATCAAAAGCAGCGTGGCCTCCCAGATCGGTTATGCGCTGTCCAAGCGCGCGTTTGACGACTTTCGCAAGCGCACCGACTATTCCGAAACAGGCGGGGCTCCTTTGTTGGGAGTCCGGGGCATCACCGTGATCGGGCACGGCCGATCCAATCCGAACGCCATCAAGAACGCGATACGCGTCGCCGCCGAACTCTGCCGGTTGGGTGTAAACGAGAAAATCGAACAGGAGCTGTCGTCAGCCGCCGCAGTCCCCGCCCGCGGCTGAACCGGAAGGAACCCGTAACGGCCATGAGCAAGCTTGCATTCCTGTTTCCCGGCCAGGCTTCGCAGTATCCCTGCATGGGGCAGGATCTTGCCGCGAATTTCCCCGAATCGCGGGCCGTGTTTGAGGAAGCGGATGCAGCACTCGGCTTTTCGGTCTCGCGGTTGTGTTTTGAAGGTTCCGAGGACGCGCTCAAGCTGACCGAAAATACCCAGCCGGCCATCCTGACCGTCTCGGTTGCGGCCTACCGCGCGCTTGCCGCACGCGGCATCGAGCCGGACTTCGCAGCGGGGCACAGCCTGGGCGAGTATTCGGCGCTGGTCGCAGCAGGCGCGCTTGAATTCGCCGAGGCCGTGAAGCTGGTCCGCCAGCGCGGACGCTACATGCAGGAGGCCGTGCCCGCAGGGGAAGGCGCGATGGCCGCGATTCTGGGGCTTTCTCCGGCCGACGTAGCGGAGGTCTGCAAGAGGGCGGCCGATGGTGAAGTGGTTTCGCCCGCCAATATGAATTCACCGGAACAGACCGTGATCGCCGGCGATGCGGCAGCAGTGAAACGCGCCGTGGAGATTGCCTCGCAATCAGGAGCCAAGCGCGCTGTGATATTGGCGGTCTCGGCGCCCTTTCATTGCACGCTGCTTGCCCCGGCGCAGAAGCGCCTGGAGACGGATCTGCGCAGGGTGAAGTTCAGCGCGCTGCGTTTTCCGGTCATCACCAACGTGGATGCCGAGGCAATCACCTCTGGCGACGAGGCGCGCGAGTCGCTGATCCGTCAGGTGACCATGCCGGTTCGGTGGCTTGATTCGGTGCGGGAGATGATCGAGCAGGGAGTCAACATCTTCGTCGAAGTCGGGCCGGGCAAGGTGCTGTCCGGCCTGTTGCGGCAGATCGACCGCTCGGTGCGCTGCTTCAATGTCGAGGACGCTGCAAGTCTGCAAGCCACGCTCGACAAGGTCACGCAAGCGCGCGCCGAAGCGCCGGAAAGCTAGCCGCATGTTCTCGCTCAAGGACAAAGTCGCTCTGGTCACCGGTGCCTCGCAGGGCATCGGCCGTGCCACATCGGTGGCGCTTGCTGGAGCCGGTGCGAAGGTGGCCGTGGCCGCGCGCACCGCGGACAAGCTTGCTTCGCTCGTCGCCGAAATCCAGGCAACGGGCGGGGAGGCGCTCGCCGTACCGATGGACGTGGCCGACGCGGCCCAGGTGAAAACCGGCTTCCAGCAGGCGCTCGCGAAGTTCGGCCGGCTCGACATCTTGGTGAACAACGCCGCGATCACGCGCGACACGCTCGCACTGCGCATGAAGCTCGACGATTGGGACGCCGTGCTGAAAACCAATCTCACTGGGGCGCATCTGTGCATTCAGCAGGCGCTTGGCGCAATGCTCAAGCAGCGCTCCGGCCGCATCATCAATCTCTCTTCGGTGGTCGCGGAAATCGGTAACGCAGGGCAGGCCAACTATGTGGCCTCCAAGGCCGGCTTGATCGGCCTGACGCGGGCGATTGCCGTTGAAGTCGCGTCGCGCAACATCACCGTTAACGCCGTCGCGCCCGGCTTCATCGAGACGCCGATGACCGATCCGCTCTCGCAGGAATTGAAAGACAAAATGAGATCCATGATCCCGCTGGGCAGGTTCGGCCGGGACCAGGAAATCGCCGCCGCGATCGTGTTTTTGTCCAGCGACGAAGCCGGCTACATCACCGGGCAAGTTCTTGGCGTCAACGGCGGCTTGCACGCAGGTTAGATGGACAGGGAGCTGTTGTTGCATTCGATGAGGTCCGCGCGTAAGGTTGACCCGGCGATAGGCCCCGCATAGAATGGGCAGGTTACGTTCGGGCGCAACTCTCCTGCGTGCAGCCCAGGTCCCAGATCGCCGACATCGGAGGAACAATCAGAATGGCCAGCGTCGAAGAACGCGTGAAGCAGATTATTGTCGAGCAGCTCGGTGTGGATGAAGGCGAGGTGACTCCCAGCGCTTCGTTTGTGGACGATCTTGGCGCCGACTCGCTTGACACCGTCGAGCTGGTGATGGCTTTCGAGGAGGCGTTCGGTATCGAAATTCCTGATGAGGATGCCGAAAAGATTGCCACGGTGAAGGACGCGACCGAGTATATCGACAAACATTCCAAAGGGAAGTAGGCAGTTCCGCCGGATCGTCCTATCCCTAACAGGAGAAGTTTTCTTTGAACCGCCGAGTGGTAGTGACGGGCGTTGGACTGGTATGCGGTTGTGGCATCGGTACCGACGAGGTCTGGCGCAACCTGCTGGCCGGAAAAAGCGGCATTGGTCCGGTCACGCACTTTGACGTGACAGGATTTGATTGCCGCATTGCCGGTGAGGTCCGCGGCTTTGATCCGCTGAACTGGGTCGAGAAAAAAGAGCTGAAGAAGATGGGGCGTTTTATTCAGCTCGCCATGGCTGCTTCCGATTTTGCGATGACCATGGCAGGACTTGAGATTACGCCCGAAATCGCCGACACCACCGGCGTCTATATCGGATCCGGGATCGGCGGGTTCGACGTAATCGAACGAGAACACTCGAAGTATCTGCAGGGCGGCCCCGGCAAAATCTCCCCGTTCTTCATTCCCTCGGCGATTGTGAACCTGGCCTCGGGCAATGTGTCGATACGCTACGGCGCAAAAGGTCCGAATTCGGCCACGGCCACCGCCTGTTCAGCGTCGGCACACGCCCTGGGTGACGCATTCAAGATCATCCAGCGCTGCGACGCGGAAGTGATGATTGCCGGCGGATCGGAAGCCGCGATCACGCCGATGGGCATCGGCGGATTCGCCGCGATGCGCGCGCTTTCCACGCGCAACGACGAGCCTGAACGGGCCAGCCGGCCGTTTGACGCTGCGCGCGACGGTTTTGTGGTCGGCGAGGGCTCCGGCATGCTGATTCTGGAAGCGCTTGAATTTGCCCAGCGCCGCGGCGCAAATATTCTCGCCGAACTGGTCGGCTACGGTATGTCCGGCGATGCCTACCACATTACTCAGCCTGCCGAGGGCGGCGACGGGGGATATCGCGTCACGCTAGCAGCTGTGAAAGATGCAAAGATTTCACCCGATGAGGTGGGCTACGTCAACGCTCACGGTACCTCGACGCCCATGGGTGACTCGATTGAAACAGCCGCGCTCAAGCGCGTCTTCGGTGCGCGCGCGAAGAAGGTTCCCATCAGCTCGACGAAATCCATGACCGGGCACCTGCTCGGTGGAGCGGGCGGCCTGGAAGCGGGTATCAGCGTCCTGGCGCTGCGGGATCAGATTCTTCCACCCACGATCAATTACGAGAATCCCGATCCGGCTTGTGATCTCGACTATGTTCCCAACCGGGCGCGACAGACCGAGGTCGTCTACGCACTGTCGAACTCGTTCGGCTTCGGCGGGACCAACGCCTCGCTGCTGTTTAAGCGATGGGAAGGTCGTTAATCGTGAAAATCGGTGTTTGCGTCAAGCAGGTTCCCGCCAAAGACGCGCCATTGGCCATCGCCGATGGCGGCCCGTGGATTCGCGAAGCCGACATCGGATTTGAAACCAACGAGCCGGACGGCTTCGCGCTGGAAGAGGCGCTGCGCCTGAAGGAAAAGCATGGAGGCGAAGTCGTGGCCATCTCCATGGGTCCCGAGCGCTCCAAGCAAGCCATCAAGGAAGCTCTCGCCAAGGGCGCCGATCGCGGCATCCATGTTTCCGATCCTGAATTCTTCAGGCTTGACCCGCTCACTTCGGCACGCTCGCTGGCTGCCGCCATTCAAAACGAGAATTTCGACCTCCTGTTGACCGGTCTTCAAAGCGAGGACCAGGGCTTCGGCCAGACCGGAGTGCTGCTAGCCGAATTGCTGGGCAGGCCGCATGCAACGATTATCATGGCAATCGAGGCGAGCGAAGGGCGGGTGAAATTGAAACGCGAGCTCGAGGCGGGATGGTTTCAGTGGGTCGAGCTGCCGCTGCCGGCCGTGATCACCATCCAATCAGGAATCAACAGGCCGCGCTATGCCACTCTGAGGGGCATCATGCAGGCGAAAAAGAAAGAAATTGCGACTCTCGAGCGCAGCTCGCTGGGCGTTGCGGATGCACGGACGCAGCAGGTCGAACGTATCTACGTCCCGCAGAAAACCAAGAAGACCGAGTTCATCACCGGTTCGCCGAAAGAGGCCGCGGCCAAGCTCATCGAGAAGTTGCGGCACGAAGCGCGAGTGCTTTGACGATCAGATCAGGATCGCCGTCCTGACCGAGCAACGCGAGCGGGCGGTCCAGGTTTGGCAGCGGGCACAACGAAAATGAAGATTCTTTTGATCACCGAACAGCGCGACGGCCAGTGGAACAAGGTCAGTTTTGAGACACTGGCTGCCGCACAGCAAATCGCCGGGCTGGAAAAAGCCTCGCTCTCAGGGGTCGTCGTCGGCAAAGGTGTTGCCGCGCTCGCTGGCGAGCTTTCTGGCTACCAGCTCGATGAAGTGCTGCTGGTCGAACACGAACTGCTCGCGCAGTACACCCCCGACGGCTTTTCCATCGCGCTGCGGCAGGTGATTGAAAGCGCGAAACCGGATCTGGTCCTGCTGCCGCACACGTATCAAGTCCGCGATTTTGCGCCGAAGCTCGCCGCTTCAATGCAAAAAGGAATGATTGGCGACTGCATCGGCTATCGCCATGAAAATGGGAAACTCATATTTGTCCGCCAGATGTTTCAGGGGCGTACGGCGGCCGACGTTGTATTTATCGGAGAATCACCTTGGATCGCCTCCTTCCAGGCCGGAAGCTTTCGCTCCGACCTGGCCGCGAAACATACGGCTGGGAAGGCGCCGGTGAAGTCTGCAAGCGTCGAATTGAAGCCGGAGCAAATTCGCACCAAGCCCTTGGAGCTTTTCCGCGAGGCAAAACAGGCTGTGGACCTGACGCAGGCTCCCATCCTGGTGTCGGTTGGGCGCGGCATCAAGGCGCCGGAAAACATTCCCATGGCTGAGAAGCTGGCGAAACTGATGGGAGGAGAAATTTCCGCCTCGCGACCGATCTGCGATGAGGGCTGGCTCCCGATGGACAGGCAAATCGGCAGTTCGGGCCAGACCGTGGTGCCCAAGCTCTATCTCGCGCTGGGAATCAGCGGGGCGATCCAGCACGTGGTCGGTATGAAGGGATCGCGCACG
>Ga0209624_10000716_pt1 | contig 28697 bp, 20 predicted proteins | sample JacPinW_OM2H0_O1_FD_188565 | JGI IMG/M metagenome (GOLD analysis project Ga0209624, IMG submission 188565) | Forest soil microbial communities from Algoma, Ontario, Canada - Jack Pine, Ontario site 1_JW_OM2H0_O1 (SPAdes) (version 2) | ecosystem: Environmental > Terrestrial > Soil > Boreal...
AATCTCGTAGGCTTTGTTGAACTCTGCGCGCGATTCTGCTTCATTTCCTTCCTGTTGTAGCGCCAACGCCAGATTGTAGTGTGCTTCCGCGTACCGCGGCTTAAGACGCACCGCATCAACAAACTCCTTCTGCGCCGCGCGAACGTTGCCAGCCTGCAGCAGCACTAATCCGAGATTGTTGTGACCCTCCGCGAAGTTCGGATCGCGTTGCACGAGCTCACGGAATACATTTGCAGCGCTGGTGATGTCATTTTTCTGGCTGAGCGCTAATCCCAGCTGAACCCGCGCGTCGGTGTACTCCGAATTGAGACTGATGGCGTCTTTCAGTTCGCTGATGCCTTCGTCCAATTTGCCCGATTGCGCCAGGGCCAACCCGAGGTTATAGTGCGCCTCCGCCAGGTCGGGATCGCACATGGTTGCCTGCCGGAATTCCTCAAGCGAGCGCGCGGGCTCGTTCTGACGCCAGTACAGCAGGCCGAGGCCCGAGTGGGCCTGTGCGTAGTCCGGCTTCAGCTCCAGCGCTTTCTCGAACGCTGTCAGAGCCTGCCCGGCGTCCCCCTTGCGCTCCCACGTGAGGCCTAGGTAGTAGTAGCCGGTCGGCAGCTCGGGACCCTTCTCAATGGCTTTTTGAAAGAAACCAAGAGCGTCGTTGAGTTTTTGGTCCTGCAGTGCGCCTACGCCCTGAAGGGTAAGCAATTTCGCCTCCGCCAGGCGTGCACGAAACCGCCGTAGCCCGCTGATCTCGTTCAATTCCTTTTGTCCCGCTTCCGTCTGGCCCTGGGCACGCAAGGCGATACCGAGGTTGTAATGCGCGTCTTCGTCGTCAGGTTTCAGCTCGATGGCGCGCTGGAAGGCCGCAATGGCGCCTACCAAGTCGCCGCCAGCTTTCAGTTCCTTTCCAAGATTGAATTGTGCTCGGGGATCACTAGGATCGGCAGCCACCGCTTTGCGGAATTCCGCTAAGGCGGCAGTGTGATCGCCTTGGCGGCGCAGCGTCACACCCAGAAGCAGGTATGCCGTCGTAAGCTGCGGATTCAACTGGAGGGCGCGGCGAAACGCGGCCGCTGCACCGGGAAGATTGGCAAGCTGTCCTTCGGTCAGCCCCAGCTCAGTGTAAAGTTCTGCTGAGGGTTTCGATGCGATCGCTCGCTGAAGTTCAGTCTTGGCAGACGAAGGATTGTTCTGCTCCAGATAAATGCGCGCCAGCAGCCGATGTGCCGCTGCGTTTGCGGGGGCGAGCCTTATGGCAGTCTGCAGTTCTTTTGCGGCGGCAGGCTGGTCGTGAAGATCGTACCAGGCGGCGCCCAATCCGTATTGGGCATCGGCCCATTTCGGTTTGAGGCGCAGCGCCGCCTGAAACTCGTCAACCGCCTGCCGGGCCTCGCCTTTATATTTAAGCGCAAGGGCTAAGTCGTAGTGAGTGAGGGCATCGTTGGGCTCGAGCTCCAGTGCCTTGCGATAGTTGACGATTGCTTGATCCCACGATTTTTGGCGGGCACACTCGGTTGCGTCGCGGCGGAAGGTCTCCGCGGTTTGCGCAAAACAAGATGCTGCCATCATGAGCGCCAAAAACAGGGAACCCTTCATGACCACAGCCTAGCACGGCTTGTCCGGCGGGGGATTTTCCCTTGGGAGTGATTACAAGAGGCAAAAAATGCGGACGAGGCGCCGAGCCCCGCCCGCATGATTACGTGAGCGCATCACCAGACGAACTTCGCACTGACCTGCCCGATGCGCGGATCGCGGGCATTTGTGACATTTCCGAAGCTGCTGCTGCTGATGTCCCCGCTCGGATTCATGAATTGCGCGTGGTTGAAAATGTTGAAGAATTCGCCGCGAATCTCGAAAGACATGGCTTCCCTAACGGGAACGATCTTCGTTATTCCGAAATCCGTGTTATTGAAACCAGGGCCGTGGAAGAACCGCCGGTTCGCGCTCCCGAAACTTCCGCAATCAGGACCGGTCAAAACACCCGACACGAGAGCGCATTGAGTTGCGGTAAATGCGCTCTGGTTGAAATATGTGAAGGTACCGGGAGTAGAGCGGGGGTTATATTTGTGAACTGGACCCACGAGATTGGGCATATCGGTGGAGGGGCTGCCGACAAGCGAGGCATCTCCCGGGCAGTTCCCCGACGGACACAACGGCCCCTGATTCACGGGATTCGATTCTCCCATCTGAACCGGGAATCCGCCAGAGAATCGTGTGATGCCCTGCACTTGCCATCCCTTTGTCAGCCTTGGGAAGCGGGGGGATATCCGATTGAAAGGCATCTGCCAGATATAGCTGACCACGAAGTTCTGGTGCACGTCGGTCGAGGACAGGCCACGGCTAAGCTTGGCGTTCTGGAAGTTGATCAGCTCGCCGAAGGCCGAGGAATCATCGATGGCTTTCGCCAGCGTATAAGCGGCCAGGAAGGTTACATCACCAGCTTTGCGCTCGACCGTTACTTCTCCAGAGTGGTAGATCGAATTTGCCACGAGATTGGTGAAGGTGTTGCCAAAACCAAAGCAGAGAGTCTGGGCGCCGGGGCAGTAGTTCGGATTCAAAAGCATATCCCTGGTGCTGTAGGTGCAAGGCGGTCCCGCGCACGAGGCCTGCGGTGTCAGCGTGAAGACATCCTGCTCAGCATTCGGCCCGCAGCCAGTCACGCCGGCTGTCGTATCCGTATACCCTTGCGCCGCGAACTGCTTACATAGGGCGGCATCGCCGGGGTTGGACTCGGTCTGCGCGATGAGCCGATGACCCGCCGTGCCAACATAGGAGACAGTCAGTACTGTCGATCTGCTCAGCGACCGCTGGATGGAGAAATTGAAGTGCTCGGCGTACGGGAGCTTGTTGTGAATGTCGTAGCCGGGGAAATAGGACATCGGCTCGTAAACCGAGAAACTGAGTGTCTTATTTGCCGGGCTCCCTGGAATTGGGGCGGTGAAAGGGAAGCGCTGACCCTCGCTATCGGTGCCTCCATCCAGCCGATTTCGGAAAGGCTCGGAGAAGTCAACGGATCCCGGACTGGTCCAGTACAAGCCAAACGGAGCGTCGGCCACTTCATAGAAGAGATTCAGGTCCTCAACCGACGTGTAATACAAGCCGTACGAGGCGCGGATGCTGGATTTGCCCGACCCTCCAAACACTTTGCCCAGAACTCCGTCACTAAAGCTCGGAGAGTAGGCAATGCCGATGCGCGGTCCGAAGTTGTTGTATCTCGTCGGGGCCAGGGTTTTCGGAATGCCCGGATCGCCGGGAAATACCAGCCCTGTGGGAGAATTCGGAAATACCGTGGACTGCTCTCCTTTAACCCAAGTCTGGATCTTACCCTGGGTATCATACCAAGGCATGCTCACTTCCCAGCGGAGGCCGAGGTTTAACGTCAAGTCGGGGGTCGCCTTCCACGAGTCTTGCGCATACGCAGCTCCATAGCGCGTGCGCGAATCCAACAGTTGTATCGCTGCCTGCGTGTACCCATTTCCGGCGCCCGTGGTCGCCCCAAGGAGGTAGTCGGCGAAATCGGAGCCGGTCACCGTACCATCGAAGACAAAAGCCCCGTCCTGGCTGGCGAGGTTGCGTTCGTTGATCTGCAGGTAGCGGGCTTCTCCCCCGAACTTTAGCGTGTGCCTGCCCACTACCTTAGAAAATCCATCCGACACCGTGTAGGTGTTGTTCGGCTGGAACGTGATCAGAGAAGGGGCGCCGATCGTGAAGTTGTTGAAGTAAACCTGGGGCACATACTCCGGATATCCGGGAAACGCATCGGGGATAATCCCAAGTGTACCGACACCGGTCACGAAACCGAGAGAGGAAAGCGTCGCTTGGCCACCCGTAGGGTTGTCCAGGTGAGTAGAGGTGCGGAAGAACGTCACGCGCGCCTCATTCACAGCGCTGGGCCCGATAGTCTTGGTGTTACTTATGACAAACTCCTGGGCTCGGGTTGGCGTTACCGCGGGAAAGCCTGGCACGCTTGCGCCGCCGCTGGGCAATGTGCTGGAAACCGTTGAGTCGTCGAAGTGGTAGTAGAAGGACCAGTTGCCCGTCTTACGGTTGTTGAAATCGACACGCTCCCCGATCTTATTATCGGTAATCGTGTCCCGGTGACTGTTGTCTTGATACGTACCGGCGCTGGGATCAACGTTCGGCATGGGAATGTACGGGAGAATTCCAATCGCGGCTGGCGACCACGCACTTTTGGGAATCACGCCGCCGGGAAAGACGCATTGCGAGGTCGAGCTACAGCCTGCAAAACTGTACTGCTCGCCAGCTGTGACCGTGTAGCCCAATCTATTTGAAAGCGTCGTGGGCCAGTCGAGGCAGGGCTGGGCAGCCGGAGGACAACTGCTGGCGCTGGGAAGGGTAGAGGTATCGACTGCGCCGGTCAAAAGTGAGGGATCAAAATTGCCCTGAAACTCCGCAGCCGGTGGCAGATTAACGATGCCAGTTTCGGCGCCTGCCACTCGTCTTGTACCTTGATAGTCCGTAAACCAGAAAAGCTTGTCCTTCCAGAATGGGCCTCCGGCGGTGAACCCGAACTGATTTTGTCGCAGCTCCGATTTAATGGGTGTGAAGAAATTCGCGGCATCAAGCTTGTCGTTGCGAATAAATTCGAAGACATCTCCGTGGAAACCATTGGTGCCTGACTTGGTGATGGCATTCATCACCGCGCCACTGAATTTTCCGTATTCCGCGTCGAAGCTGTTGGTGATAAGGCGGAACTCCTCCACGGAATCGAGATTCGGAACCAACCCCGCGCCCAGGTTGCGCCCTTCGCTGACATCGCCCCCATTTACCAGAAACGCGTTGGCCGTCTCGCGCTGACCATTCACTGAGATGTTGCCAGCGTTTGTGATATAGCCCGAAACTGGCCGGTCACCACCGATTGTCCCGGCCGTCGTGGGCGCCACACCGGCTTGCAAGCCCAACAAATCCAGATAGCTGCGGCCATTCAGCGGCAGGGCGAGCATTTTTTGTGAGTCGACAACGTCCCCTAGTTGTGTGCTCTCGGTTTCCACGTGAACCATGTCGGCGGAAACGTTGACCTGTTCATTGACCGCGCCGACCTGCAGAGTAATGTCGATGCGCAATTCATCGTTCACCTGAAGTGTGATGTCGGTCGCCGTGTAGGGCCGGAAACCAACGGAGGTTGCAGTGATCCGGTAGCTCCCTGCTGGCAAGGCGAGGAAGTGGTATGACCCGTCTGTGGCCGAGGTCGTTACCTGGCTAAGGTTGGTTTGCACGTTCCTGATCTCCACCTTGGCGCCAGCTACGACCGCTTGTGCACGATCACGGACCACGCCCGTGATCGAACCAGTCACGTCCGCACGCGCGATGATCGAGGCAAAGGTGAGTATTGAAACGATTAAATACGACAACCTAAACATTTGGTGGTTTTCGGCCACGGTTTACCCCTCCCAAAAGTTGCCCAGTACAATGCCACAAAGAGTTGGGACGAATCAAGGCGCGAATTTTAATACGGCCAATTCATTTCTACAGGATAAGAAACGTGACATCGAAAGGCCGCGGTTATTTCGCTGAAAGCCCTTGCCGTGAGGTGCCATCGAAAACGGCATCGCCAGTGCTAGTGGCGAAGTTCACGTGCAGAATTATGCGGTCTATAGTGTTGCTGGGGGTGGATCGAGAAAAAGGAAGCCCTGGGGCTATGAGTGGCGCAGCCAGAGGGAGCGAAATTCTGGCTGCGAGTAATAGCTCTCAAACAGCAGCAGCCACCAAAACGGGTGCATGGAATTTCCTCCTGGCCGTCAGCATGACCGAAGGAAAAGGCTGGGAAACTATGTATTTTGCACCAGAACCCATGCAGAATCGGCGGGAAATCAATTTCGGAAGCATAGTCCGGGATGACGCATAGTGTCTCAGGGCATGGGAATGGATGTGCTTGTGTCCAAGCCCAGCGCGTTCGGCGGCCGGCTGACAGGCTGTGCAAAGAACCTGAGGATAGCTCGCGGTTCTCAGGGGCACGCCCGCAACGAATTTGGGGGACGTTAAGGAAACGATAAGAAGTGGTCTGGCGATCCCGTTTTACGTCAAACGAAGTCCTTCGACACCGTTTCTGGTGGTAAAGGTTGCAGCTGTCGCGATGGATCTACGATAAGCCAACTCGCCGCACCCACCAGGCATAACCCGGCCGCAACGAGAAAGGATGTCGTCCAACCGAATCTGGCTGCGATCCAGGGAGTAAGAAAAGCCGTAAGCGCGGCCCCAATCTGGTTGCCCATATTCATGAAGCCCGATACCGAACCCGACGACGCGCCAGCAATATCGGCTGTCACCGACCAGAAAGAACTCTGCGACAAATAGAGCGCCCCTGCCCCGCCGGCGAGTACGACGCTCGCGAGCCGCGCGCTTTGAACCTGTGAGCCGAAGGCAATGAATATCCCTGCCACGGCGATCGAAAATGCCGCCAGCCCACAGCGGCCAGCGCGAAGACCGCGCCGTTTCGTGAGCCGGTCGTTGATGGCTCCTCCTAGCAGGCAGCACACGAGCATGGCCAGAAAAGGCAACATGGTGTAGAACGCGCTGGCTTTCAAATCCAGTCCACGCACTCTGGCAAGATAACGATAGAACCAACTAAAGAAAATCCACGCAACGTAGCCGTAGCAAAAATAGCTTACCGTGATAGCCCAGACTTCTCTGCTTTTCACAACCCGCACCCAGGACACGAGCTGTGTTGGATCATTGCTCTGTTCTACTTTCGTGAGCCCGGAGCGAATTAGAGCCAACTCCGACTTCGATACTCCAGGATGCTCGCCGGGCGTGTCGCGGGCGCAGAGGAACCACACCGCGCCGGCGCCGAATCCGATCATGGAGCACACCCAGAACGACGACCTCCAGCCGTAATGAACCATGATGTAAGTGATCATCAGCGGCGTTAGGCCAGCGCCCGCTCCCACCCCTGCGAAGATCCAGCCATTGGCGACGCCTCGTTCTGAAATCGGAATCCAGCGGGCAACGAAAAGGTTGGCGGAGGGATAGATCACCGCTTCGCCGGCTCCCAGAAGAAAGCGGATCGCGACAAAAATGAATAGTGCGCCGGAAATATTCGGTGGAACGAGAGCAGTCAGGGCGGTGAAGATTCCCCACCATGCCACTCCCCAGGCCAGCACGGACCGCGGTCCGAAGCGGTCAGCCAGCCTTCCGCCCACAGTTTGGAAGAGTGCATAACCAACCAGCATGGCGCTGAACACTTTTCCCAGTTGCACATCGTTGAGATGGTAGGCGTCGGCGACAGATCCACTGGCGATGGAAATGTTTACCCGGTCGAGATATGACACCGCGCTGAGGATGAATAGCCAGAACACAAGAAACCAACGCACCCGGCTCATTCTGGCTCCGGTCATTGCTTACTCCTTGCCGGGCGCGCGAGGAAAACCTCTTGTCGCAACGCACTTCCGCCGGCGGGTGAGCGATTGCCGCGGCGATCACTATGTGATATTTTCGCGGTCGCAATGCAGCTGGTTTTCAGTCCACCTACTCTTCTCGGAGTTCTATGATCAGAATTACGCTTACTGCCGGACTGATGGGTTGGCTGGTGTTGCTGCTGGCGGCGCCGGCGCATGCTCAGCTCGACCTCTTCTCGAAGAGCCAGCGCATTGAATTCACGCCGGAATGGCAGGGCGATCGTTTTCCTGACGGTCGCCCGAAGGTTCCGGATTCGGTGCTGGCTCGCCTGAAAGACGTCTCCGCGGACGAGGCGTGGGACGTCTTGCAAGATGCCGGCTACCGCAGCCAGTTCGAAGGTGGCTGGAAGGTGATTAACCCCGGAGAGCGACTCGTAGGCCGCGTCGTCACCGCTGTTTTTATGCCGAAGCGGCCCGACCTGGATTCGGTAATTCGCCAGAACGGCAAGAAAGAAAATCGCATTGGAGATGAAAACTCCTGGATCATAGACATCTTGACACCGGGCGACGTTCTGGTCGTGGATCTGTTCGGAAAAATCCGATACGGCACGATCGTCGGTGACAATCTCTCGACTGCTATCTACGCCAAGAGTCACAACGGATTGATTGTCAACGGAGCGGTGCGGGATGTCACCGGTATTCAGAAAATTCCGAGCTTCGAAGTCTACACGCGCGGCGTGGATCCCTCCGCCCTCGAGAACGTCATGCTGACCGGAATTAACGTCCCCATTCGCATCGGAGATGCAACCGTGATGCCAGGTGACATAGCCATCGGCGATCCCGAGGGTCTGACTTTTGTTCCGCCCCAGCTGGCGGAGAAAGTAGCCGACGACACCGAAATGGATCACTTGGTCGATGAGTGGGGCCACATGATGCTTCGCCAGGGCAAGTACACGCCTGGTCAGATCGACTCCAGATGGACAAAGGAGATGATCGAGCAATTCAACGCCTGGCTGGAGGGCAAAGGATCCAAGATCCGCATGCCGGAGCGCTGAATAACTCCACCGAATCTCGTGGGCCCCATGTTCCGTGAGTCCCAAACAATCTCCCGTTTCCATTCCTTAGCTGTGTGCTCTCTCGATTAGGCCGCGTGTTCGCGCAAAATTCGCGACAGTTGCTCAGCCACGACTTGACCTTCGCCAGGTTGCAACATGAACGAGTTCATAGCCAGCCCAGACCCTTCTTCACTGGCTCCCATCACGATGGACGGCTTTGAACTGCGCAACAACTTCGAGGCCTGTCCCGGCGTCAACGAAATGCGAGCTTTGTCCCATCTGATGCTCATGTGTGGCACGTGATTGGCGATGTCGGGAACAAAGAAGGACGTGCTGACGCCGGGAACTTTATTGATTTCGCGGGAGATCCCTTCCAGCCGGTCCTGCCACTCTTTAGCCAGAGCATCATGATCTTCCGCGAGAAAAAGTTCGAGCGCTTTGACCATGCCCACGATCTCTTCTTTCCCCACTTTCTGGCTGCGGCCTAGCGTGTCCTCGTGGGGACTGTTATTAAGCAGCGCGTTTGCCACCATGTCTTTACGCCCAATCAACAGACCGGCGCACTGCGGCCCGCGAATCGCCTTTCCTCCGCTGAAGGTCACCAGATCGTAACCCATGTTGGTGTAGTCCCAAAGATGAGACACCGGCGGCGTGTCGGCGGCAGCGTCGTTCATGCAGGGAAGGTTAAACTCCTTTGCCAGCTTGACCCACTCGTCCACTTTGATCTGGCCGGTTGCGTTGGCGAAGTTGGAAAAATGCGTCATCGCCGTGCGCTCACTCACGGCGGCCCGGAACTGATCAGGCGTTTCGATCTCGACGAGTTTGATTCCTGTGGACCGCAGCTGGTGATCGAAAGGGTTGCGATGCGATTTCTGGATGATCACTTCCGACTTCATGCCGGTCAGGTCGGGCAATTGCCGGATGAAAGCCTCGTTCCCACCCGTCAGAATGCCTGCCAGTCCCGATTGAATCGCCGCCGCCGCGCCCGACGTCACCAGAGCGGCGTAGGCGTCTGGCAGCTTGAGCATTTCTGCGATGCGCTTGCCCGCAGCAACCTCTAACTCGGGGATGCTTACAAAGTGGCGCCCGGCCATAGTCATGACCGCTTCGAGTTCCGCGTGGGGAAGCGAACCGCCCAGCATGGTCATGGTTCCCTCACAATTAATGACGGTCGTAACCCCGAGTTCTTCGTAAGGATTACCGGTCTTTCCAAAACCGCTCACTGGCGCGCTTGCGCGAGCTGCGCGATTCCCGCCAAAAAGCTTGGGTGGCGCCAGGATCGAACCGGGCAAGAGCGAACCAGCAATCGCTCCCACGGTGCCGAGAAAACTGCGGCGGTTCCACTTTGAGTTGAGTCGCATGATCGAAGCTCCTTTGCCGGTTACTTGCCGGTGACAGCGGCGATGCAATTGATTTCGACCAGCGAATCTGCCGGAAGCGCAGCCACTGCCACGGTCGTGCGCGCTGGGCCGCCATGGGGAAAATATGTCGAGAATACCTTGTGCATTCCGTCCCAGTGTTCAATCTTCACCAAGTAAACATTCAATTGAAGAATGCTCTCCATGGTCCCTCCGCCAACTTCCACATGCTTTTTGATCTTATCCATGACCATGGTGGTATGAGATTCAATCGTCCATTCCTTGGTATCTCGCGTATCGTGGGCGCCCTGCCCCGAAACATAAATCAGCCCGCGGTGGACAATAACCGGCATGATGATGTCTTTATCGCTGCCCGGTTTGCCTTCGCTATTGAGCTTGCGGATTTCACCTGCATCGTGCCCAGCGGAACTCTGAGCCAAGGCGTGGTTGGGCAACACGGCGGCGGTTACTCCCAAAGCGGAGAACAGGGAAGCGAAGCGTGCGGTAAATGTTCTGCGAGTAAAAGGCAAGTTCATATAGGTCTCCCTTCAAGGTTCGTCTTCGAGATCCGAATGCGATCAAGGCAATGCGAAGCTGAAAACGTCGCTGCCCGCGGCAATCGCCACATACTGTCTACCGGCGATTGCATAGCTCATCGGGGACGCACTCAGGTCTTGCCCGGTATTGAAATGCCAGAGCGGCTTGCCGTCTCGCGCATCCACGGCTTCAAACGAACCGGCATCGTCCCCGAAAAACACCAGGCCGCCGGCCGTGGTCATAGTGCCAGCCGACGATCGTCCGGCCCCGGTTTGGAGGTATTTCCAGGCAATCGAACTTGTATCCAGGTTGAACGCTACCAGAACCTTCTGAGAAGCTTCGCCGGGAATGCGCTTCACTCCGGTCGAGTAGAATTCGTGACCTTCCTGAAAACCTTGCGGTTTGAAAAAATATCTTTCACACTCCTCGAGGGCCATGAAATAAATCGAATGAGTAGACTCGCTGTAAGAAGGCGCGAACCAGTTGGTGGCTCCCGAGTAACCCGGACAAACCCGGGTTCCCTCCGCGGTCGGCTGGATACCGGTCAGCAGCGGCTTCCCTTGCCCATCGATCCCTTTTGCCCAATTCAGCTTCTCCACAAATGCAGTTGCGGAGAGGAATTTCCCGTTGGTGCGATCGAGTACATAGACGTAGCCATTCCGGTTTGCTTGCACCAGCAGTTTTCTAGCTGCGCCCTGATAGACACCATCGATGAGCATCGGAGTCTCGACCGCGTCAAAGTCGAAAAGATCATGAGGCGTGAACTGGAAGTACCATTTTAGTTTTCCCGTATCCGGATCCTGCGCCAACACACAGTCGGTATAAAGGTCGTCTCCAGGTCGCACGCCTCCTTCGAAATCGGGCGCGGGATTGCTGGTGCCCCAGTAAATCGTGTTGAGTTGCGGATCGTACGTTCCCGGCATCCACGTCGTTCCGCCGCCATGCAGGTACAGTTTTCCGGGCCAGCTTTCGGAACCGAATTCGCCTGGACCGGGTATGGTCCAGAATCGCCAGACTTGCTTGCCCGTCAGTGCGTCGTAGGCGGCAACAAAGCCCCGCACGCCGTCATCACCACCCGATGTCCCCACTAGCACTTTATCTTTGACCACCAGTGGCGCGCTGGTTGCACCGTAGTTCTTATTCCAATTCGCGTAAGGCACGTCCCAGATGAGATTGCCCGAGCGCACATCCAGGCAAAGCAGATGCGCATTGTCGGTCTCCATGTAGACCCGGTTGTGCCACACAGCGACGCCGCGATTGATGTGCCCTGAGGCGTCATCGATCAATCCTTCCGAAATCGGCCACGCATGATGCCACAGCACTCGTCCGGTACGGGCGTCCATCGCGAAGGCATCATTTGCCGAGGTCACCAACATCATCCCCTGGATCACCAGGGGAGTGACTTCTAGCCGCTTGGTGTTGCCTGCATGGAACACCCACTCCGCCCGCAATCCCGAGATATTGCCCAGGTTGATGTCGGAAAGAGCGCTGTAGCGCCGTCCTGAATAGTCCCCGTTGTAGGAAACCCAATTCGCTACCGGTGGTTGTTTCCGCAGATCCTCGGAACTGACATTGATCGCCGTGGATGTGACGGCGGGCGTGTCGTTTCCCGCTCGAGATGCAAGACAGGTGAAGACGACCACGATAAGCAGTGCCAGCTGCTTGCCACTGGGCTTGTTGCGGCGCCGGATTCGGAACCCGAAAGCACTCGTCACAGGCGGTTTAGAGAAGTTTCGCAAGGGTGCCTCCGGAAAACGATGGACTGTGCTTAGCGGCAGCCGCGAGAGGCCCGCAACTTGTTTCGCAGTAAGTCCGTGCGGTGACTCGCTGAAGAGTTGACGAAGACGCAACCCGCGCTCGAGCGCCGTAATGTTGTAGCTTGGTTTTGGATGATCAGCCATGGATCACGGAACAAAAAGGGTACGGATGGAAGCTTGCAAGATAAAAACGCGAATTGTCTAAAGGAAAGTCGGTTTTGCGCAAATGGATTCTTTCCCTACAGTCTGCCAAACTTCTTGACCGCCTCTACGATCGATTTCGTCTGTTCGATCACGGGATACATGGAGTGCTCCTTGAAATCCATTTGTTGGGCCAGGGCGAGCACTTCCTGGGCTCTGGCCTTCGGCACAACCACTACTCCATCGCTGTCTGCCGCAACGATATCGCCTGAATTGACCGTGACCCCGTCGCAGACCACCGGAATCTGGGATCCTGCGAATCGATAATGGTGCACCGAAGTGGAAGGTACGATGCTCGTAGCGTAAACGGGAAATCCGATCTTGCGCAAATAGGCCAGGTCGCGCACTCCGCCATCGATCACAGCGCCGGCGTACCCGCGCGCCGCCATGGCTGTGCCCATGAGTCCGCCCATCCCAGCGATGTCCTCGCCGTCTTCGACGGCCATCACATAAACGGAGTCGGAGGAGCCCTGATCGATGGCGTCCAGCATTCCGTTCAAAGCAGTGGGATCGCTGTTGCCTTCGTCCTTCTTCAGTTGGACCGTTCGCGCAAAGCCGGCGAACTTTGTGGTGAAGATGGGATGCATGCGGTGACTCATGTACATGCGCTTGCCGGTCAGTTGTTCCAGCGCATCGGAGACCGAGGCCACTTCTACGCGACGATAATCTGCAATTAAAGCGCCGTCGGACCCCGATGCGGTCGTTCCTTTGGATTGCGCCGGCAGAAGTTCGGCTGCGCAGAAGATGGCAGACAAAGCCCCGAAGGATAGAAGGGATGCTGCGATAGCGTGGGATTTCGCAAACCGGCGCAACTTGTTCATCTTGCCCTCCAGGCTGTATATATGTGCGCGGACTCTAACATGGTTTTCTGCCATGCGGAAGGGCCAATCCATTTGTCGCAAAGGGGAAAAAATGAAACGCACAATTCGCACCAGAACTGCCCGGCTGTTCATGTCGGCCATCGCTATTGCACTAATCGTAGGCGCTGCAGCCGCGCCGAGCCTTGCACAGGAACGAAAAGCAGTAAATCTGTCCGCTACCAGAGGACTTCCTTTTAGTGACGGAATCGTGGCCGGAAGCACACTGTATGTCGCAGGACAGGAGGGTACAGATGCGTCCGACAAACTGGCAGCGGGTGGAATTGGTCCCGAAACTACTGCGGCGCTGGAGAACGTCGAGAAGGTGCTTAAAGCCGCTGGCTTCGAACTGAAAGATGTTGTCAGCGTCACAGTGTACCTCGCCGACATTCATGAGTTCCCGGACATGAATAAGATTTACAAGGGCGTCATGCCCGATCCCAAGCCCGCCCGCGCGACGATCCAGGCAGCGGCTTTGGTCAATAACGCTCGCATTGAAATCTCGGCAATCGCTGTGAAACAGAAATAGCTGCCCCTGGCGCTACCGGGAATTTCGCCGCGCACGCCAGAGAAATTGTTCCGCCGCGAACCCGATTTGCGTGTTGCCTCCGTTTCAAAGCGAAAAGGGTTGACAGGCGCGACGCCATTGAGATAAACACTCATTCCATCGGGGTGGAACTTTCACGACCAAAGGTCAGGGGCGGGCGGTTTTGGGTATGTGACTTCCGCTCGAGATCCCCGCGTTATGCAACTCGCCTTAAAGTTACTGTTCTGAGCAATGTTTCGCCGATGCGTTCAAGCCCCAGATCGCATTTCGTCCTAGCACTGGTGATTCTGTGGGCCGCCAATGGCCTCGCCGCAGGGACGCAAATGCCACGGCAAAGTCTGCGACAGAAGAATGTCACGCTGGTTTCGGCGCGGGGCAAGCAAACTTTCGTGTCGACTTGTGCAACCTGCCATGGCCTGGACGGGAGGGGCGCCGAACGCGCTCCCAACATCGCCGAAAATCCAAAAGTGCAGAAGCTCTCCGATGCCCAGATCGCCCGCATCATCGAGAATGGCATTCCGGGCACTGGAATGCCTGCCTTCCGCTCCCTCGAAACTTCTGACGTCAAAGCGGTAGTAACCTACTTGCGCACGCTTCAGGGAGCGAAGCAAATGGTGAAGCTGCCCGGTGATCCCGTCCGCGGAGAGACCATTTTCTTCGGCAAGGCAGGATGTTCCGGCTGCCACATGGTTGCGGGCAAAGGCGGTTTCATCGCCTCTGATCTGTCCGCGTACGCGAGCACTCATGCCGTGGAGCAGATTCGCAGCGCAATCGTCAATCGCAATCCGGACACCAACCTGCAGGCGCGACTAGTGACGGCGACCACTCGCGACGGCGGGAAAATTGTCGGCAGAGTTCGCAATGAAGACAATTTCTCGGTGCAGCTAGAGGCGCTGGACGGGACGTTCTTCTTGGTGGCAAAGTCAGACCTCGAAGGTCTGGAATACAGTTCTGAAGCCCTGATGCCCTCTGACTACAGTTCCACCCTCAGTCCCCGTGATCTGAACGATGTCGTCAGTTATCTGATCAGGGTGTCCGGCGTCGGCGAGGCGATAGCTGCAAGGGAGTCTTTTGAAGATCCCTAGACGTCCGACTCTCTTTTTGGGGTTGATGGTCAGCGAAGTTAATTCAAGTGCTCATTCCAAGAGAAAGGCACTCTCATGAATCGCTGTGTGAAGATCCTGCGCACCTTCCTTATCGCAACCTCATTGCTGCTGGCGGTGGGGTCGTCAGGCTCTCTAACGGCTCAGAGCGCACCCCGGGATTTTAGACTGCTCGCCGAATCGCCTCAGTTCTGGGAACTGGTGGATCACAATGCCAAGCTCAGGGTCGTGGGCACAGGCTTCGGCTTTACCGAAGGCCCGGTGTGGGACGAGGCGGGATTCCTGTATGTGAGTGACGAGACCATTAACAAGATTTTCCGCCTTTACCCCGACGGCAAGAAGGAGGAGATTATTGCGCTGGGCGATCCCGATGGTAATACCTTCGACCGTCAGCATCGGTTGATCGACTGCGCCAGCGTGTTGCGCGCCGTCATCGAAGTAACTCCCGACGGAAAATACAAGATCCTGGCGGATCATTATGACGGCAAGAAACTGAATACTCCAAACGATGTCGTCGTTGGTGCAGATGGCGCGCTTTATTTCACCGATCCGACCATGGATCTGGTGGCCGGAGCAAAACAGGAACTCCCATTTCAGGGCGTCTATCGCCTGGACGCCAAAGGCAACCTGAAGTTACTCACCAAAGACCTTTCGCAGCCGAACGGTCTCGCATTTTCGCCGGATGGCAGGCACTTCTACGTCGACGACAGCGAAAAGAGAAACATTCGCGTGTACGACGTCACAGCCGATGGAACCCTCAGCAACGGCGCTATTTTCGGCGAGGAACCGGGCGGAAAGGGCGATGGCGTACCCGACGGAATGAAGGTGGATAAGAACGGTAACCTCTATGTCACCGGGCCAAAGGGCATTTGGGTTTGGGACGCCAAAGGCAATCATCTTGGAACAATCGTCATACCTGAGCAACCCGCGAATTTGAACTGGGGCGACAAGGACTATCGCACGCTCTACATCACGGCCACGACATCGGTATACCGGCTAGAGATGAAGACGCAGGGCTTCGTGCCGTATTGAAGTGCCTGGTTCACCGCGCTAAGAGCTAACCGTGACCTCCGACTCATGGTTTAGTATCTTTTGCAGGGCCGGGGCCAGGAGCGAAGCCGATTTCTTGTCGAGATAGACGGTGACGTTAGGATGGGTGCGCAGAATCGACGCCGGCAACATAGGGCTGATCGTACCCTCAATGCAAGCCTTCACGGCCTGGGCCTTGCGGATGCCGGGTACCACCGCTAGAATCTCGTTGGCTTTGAGAATCTGGCGGGCCGACATGGAGATTGCACGCTTCGGCACCTGGGAAATATCGGCGAACCAAGCCTCCCCTACCTGCTGCTGGCGGCAGGCTTCATCCAGATTCACGATGATGTAGGGTTCTGCAGTCTGGAAGTCGGCGGGGGGATCATTGAACGCGATGTGCCCGTTCTCGCCTATACCGAGGAACGCAATATCCACGGGCGCCGACGCGAGGCGCGCACCGACGCGCCGCACGACTTCCAATGGATCAGCGGCATCACCGTCGAGCAGATGGTAATGGAGAATTCCCGTTTTCTGCACGAGTTGTTCCAGCAGCATTTTGCGGAAACTTCCCGGATGCGTGACCGGCAACCCGAGGTATTCATCGAGATGGAAAACTTCCACGCGGGGCCAGTCGATCCCCGGTGTTTTGGTCAAAGCATCCAGGAATTCGAGTTGCGACGCAGCCGTCGCAGCGATGATCCGCGCATGGCCAAGCTCTCGAATGGCGCGGCGAATCGCTGCCGAAGCCTGGTCGGCGGCCGCTTGTCCCGCCGCGATTCGATCATCGAATACTTTGAGCAGCACGAAGAATGCTCCGGGTGCATAGCGTAGGACTTCAGGCTACTGAATCGCCGAATTATACAAAATAGCGAGGCCAAGAGAGAGACGGATCCTGAGTTTCATTCCGTGATAGCGATTTCTTTTGTGTCATGGAAGCGGAGTCGCGCTTTGATGTATGACTTTTGATGCGGGGACTACGCTTCAGGTCTGTGACGGCCAAAGCATGCAAAATAACCTGTCGCATTTACCCGGGCTGATTCGCAGCAGAACCCTTGGCGCAACGGTTGTCGTGCTAGCTGCCCTCGCGTGGCCCAGGCATGGAATTGCACAGAGCGTTTTCGTCGACGCAACTCCGAGCCGCGTGGTGAACACCTTCAGTCCGCTTTACGCGCTCGGATCAACTGTAGACCGCGTGCCGAGCAATGCCACCGACGTATTTTTTCGACCTGATCAGATCGAGCAGGTTCTCTCCGCCGGCTGGGGAGTCATCAGCTACCGCCAGAACACCGATTTATTTGTGCAAGCTTGGCATTGGAATCCCATGGGGACATGGAGCGATCCCGCGGGGAGGGGATACTTTACAGGCGATGCCACTCCCACGAAAGAGATGATCCGTCACTCCTATGGGTATTCACTTCGTCATCGCGGTTTCACCCGGAACGGCGGAACGGAGTTTGACGGCTTCTCGCGCCTCGACGACGGAGATCTGCGATCGTACTGGAAAAGCAATCCCTACCTCGCAAGGGAGTTCACCGGAGAGGACGATGGTCTCCATCCGCAATGGGTCGTGATCGCTCTCGACAAGAAGGAAAACATCAACGCGATTCGCATCGCTTGGGCGGAGCCTTATGCTCAAGCCTACGAAGTGCAGTATTGGCTTGGCGACGGCGATGCCATGGATGACCAGGACAAAGGGGCGTGGAGGCGGTTCGCGTCAGGGACGGTAAGCGATGGAAGAGGCGGCACCGCTACGCTGCGTCTCGATTCTTCTGCGGTCACTACGAAATATGTGCGGGTGCTGATGACCCGCTCCTCCGATAGCTGCGACACTCATGGGTCCAGCGATCGGAGAAACTGTGTCGGCTACGCGATTCGCGAGCTTTACCTCGGAACCATCGATGCCGGCAACGAATTTAGAGATCTTCTTCATCATTCGCCCGATCAGAAGCAGACACTGACCCTGTGTTCATCGGTCGATCCGTGGCACGAGCCTTCTGACCTTTATCTGGCGCCGGACCGCATGGAATCAGGAGATCAGCCCGGCTTTGACCTGTTCTTCAACAGCGGAATCACCCGCGGCCTGCCTGCCATCGTCCCCGTAGCCATGTTGTACAGTACGCCTGAGGACGCCGCGGCGCAGATGACATATATCAAGAAACGCAGTTACCCGGTCTCGTACATCGAGATGGGCGAAGAACCCGACGGCCAGTACATGCTGCCCGAGGACTACGCCGCTTTGTACTTGCAGTTCGCCACCGCTCTCCACCAAGTTGATCGGGACTTCAAACTGGGCGGACCTGTGTTTCAAGGAGTCAGCGAGGACATCAAGGTCTGGCCGGATGCGCAAGGCCGCACTTCTTGGCTGGGACGATTCCTCGACTATCTGAGGGCGCATGAACGTCTTCAAGATCTTGCCTTCATGTCATTCGAGCACTATCCGTACGACGGATGCGAGACGCCTTGGGAGAATCTTTATCAGGAACCAGAGTTGATCACGCACATCATGAAGGTCTGGCGTGACGACGGCTTGCCTTCCGGGATTCCGCTGCTCGACACCGAAACCAATGATCACGGCGGAGAAGCCGCGGTCGACATCTTCGGTGCTCTATGGCTGGCGGACTCCTTTGGTGGATTTTTGAGCGCGGGCGGTAAATCGACGCATTATTATCACGCTCTGCCCTACTCGCCACCTCATCCCGCTTGCCCCAACAGCTGGGGGACCTACCACATGTTCATGGTGGACGACCGTTACCAGATCCAGCAGAAGACTTCGCAATTTTTCGCAGCGCAACTCATTACACAGGAGTGGGCAGAACCTAAAGATGCCGAGCACAGGCTTTATGCGGCTTCTAGCGATGTCAAAGACTCCGTCGGACACCTGCTAGTGACGGCTTATGCGCTGCAACGCCCGGATGGTCAATGGTCGCTGATGCTGATTAACAAAGATCCCGGCCACCCTCATCCAGTGCGGCTTGTATTTCATAATGCAGACGCCAAGCGCGACACGTATTTCCAGGGTACGATCACGATGATCACGCTCGGCAGCGCGCAATACCAGTGGCACGCCGCAAGAAAAAAGGGCTACGCTGATCCCGACGGCCCACCTGCATCCGCGCAACTCACAGGCGGAGAGAACACCCAGTACAACTTACCCGCAGCTTCTGTCACTGTCCTTCGCGGAAGACTAGCCGCGGTAGCCAAGTAAGGCAACAGCTCGTTAATGAGGAAGTGAGAAGCTGATAACGTCGCTTCCCGCGGCGATAGCCACGTACTGCACGCCATCGACCGCATAACTCATCGGCGAAGCGTGGATGGTCTGGCCTGTATTGAATTGCCAGAGGGCGCGGCCGGTTCGCGCTTCAACCGCTTCCAGTGCTCCGGTATCATCCGCGAAGAACACCAAATCACCGGCCGTCGTGAGCGTCCCACCCCAGGAGTTTGCTGGGCCGACTTGGGGATAGCGCCAAACGATCTTCCCTTCGGGCACGGAGTACGCCAACAGGACCTTTTGAGCGTGGTCGTCGGTTGCCAGCTTCGTGCCCGTACCGTAGTAGGTTTCGCCTGGAGTAAATGGTTCCGAGTGAGCGAGGAAGACACTGCAACTCTCAAGCGCCATGACATAGAAGAATCCGGTGTCGGGATTATAAGAAGGCGAAAACCAATTCGTGGCTCCTTCGATGCTGGGACAAATGTCGATGCCCACCGTGCTCGGTATTCGTCCTGACAATATGGGACGACCGGAGGCGTCAATTCCTTTCGCCCAGTTCAGCTTCTCAACAAACGGTGTCGCCCTGAGAAACTCTCCGTCAGTCCGGTCGAGAACGTAAAGAAACCCGTTACGGTTGGCTTGCACCAGCAAATCACGAGTTCGGCCATTCACTTTGGCGCTCACGAGTACGGGTGTTTCAGTGGCGTCGTAGTCGTACAGGTCGTGAGGGGTGAACTGGAAGTACCATTTCAGCTTCCCGGTGGTGGCATTCAACGCCAGGACGCAGGCTGTGTACAAGTCGTCACCGGGGCGGGAATCCCCCACAAAATCGGGAGCTGCATTGCTGGTTGTCCAGTACACAGTGTCTAGTTTGGGGTCGTAGGTGCCGGGCATCCACGTCGTGCCCCCACCGTGGAGATAAGAATCTCCGGGCCAACTGGAAGAGCCAAATTCTCCCGGCCCGGGAATGGTCCAGAAACGCCATTTCAGGTTGCCGGTAACGGCGTCGTACGCGGCCAGGAAACCGCGCACGCCGGAGTCACCACCGGACGTCCCCACGATCACTTCGTCTTTCACAATCAGCGGAGCACTGGTTGCGCCATACTGTTTTGCCTTCTCGGCGTAGGTCACATCCCAAAGCAAGCGTCCAGAGCGCGCGTCGAGACAAAGCAGGTGAGCGTCGTCGGTTTCCATATAGACGAAGTTCTTCCAGACTCCCACTCCGCGGTTGTGATGAGCCGCAGCATCATCGAGCAAGCCTGCGCTCACCGGCCTTTCGTGATGCCAAATGACCCGGCCGGTCCGCGCGTCGAGCGCGTATGCATCGTTGGCCGACGTGACGTACATTACGGCCCTGACGACCACAGGCGTCACTTCCAGCCTCTCGGAATGGGAAGGATGGAAGATCCACGACGCCCTAAGTTGGGCAACATTGTTAGGATTGAGTTCTTGCAAGCTGCTGTGGCGACGCCCGCTGTAGTCGCCATTATAGGAAGTCCAGTTAGCACCGGGAGGCTGCCTAAGCAGATCGTCCGCGCTCACGTTCACATCGGCAACAACAGGAGCCTGACCCTGTTGTCCCGCGGCGGGCAGCCAGGACAAAAAAACTGCCAATGCGAGGACGGTGAACTCTCTACCGAATAATTTCATGTCCGTGGGTTTCGGCGGCGCTAATTGGGACTTCCTGAAGAGAACCTCGGTCCAGACCATTCCCGTCTTCCAGATGAAGCGAGATCCGGGAGGGCTTTGCAGGAGGCGTCAACTCCGTCTCCAGCAGGACGAGATCTGCGGGGTCAACCTGAGTCAGGGGCATAGTTCCCAGCTGGGCGCCGTGTTCGTTGTAGAAGTGCGCGACCAAACGTCCCGCGAAAAACACGCCAAAGGAACCTGAAAGCCGGACGTGGCCAGTTTCCAAACGGATCGCTTGCAGAGGATGGACCACTATGCCAGCATCTTCCACGCCGTGGAATTCACCGCCGGCACGAGTCGGAAACCACTCCGTGTCGAGATCGCGGGTTTCGCCCGGTCGCAACTGAACGAGAGGGCTATTGATCTCGGCTTCGAGATAACGAGGAGAACCATCGCCTCCGGAAGTCAGCGAAGGGTTACCGTCGGAATCCAAACGTAGTTCCGGGCCGTTCGTCCAAAAGATAACCGATGCCTTGCCCGGATAAGTTTCGTTCTTTTCATATCGGAAGCGCTCGACCATGGCATATTGGCTGTCTCCATCCACCACCGCCAGCCAGCCTGGCGTCGAGTCCAGCCACAGTTCGGCGGCCACATGCACATAGTGCAGCGCGAACAAACCGTCGTCCCTGACAGAAACAGCAGGATTTTCTGCGGGACCGAACCGTACGTGATAGCGGTTGAGATAGCTGCTGAACGGATTCGCCGGTGTGAAGGTCCAGAAATTACGGTTGCTTCGTGAAGGAGTCGTTGGGTCTGCGGTGTTGTATTGCGAAACGGATTGCATGGACCACTCGATGACATGCCCGGTCGTGTTCTGCATGGTTGCGCGAAAGTGGATTCGAGGGGAATCGGCGTCCAGGTGGATCGTACGTCGGATCTGAATCCCAGTCTGCGGATCGGCCGGGCCGGTCAATTCGATCTCGCATTCGCGTCCTTCCGAGACCTTTCGAAAGGCGTAGGGCCCGTCATCGATCAAATCAGAATTGCCCACCCAATGCTGTTCATCGTCGTTTCCCTCGGGTAGGAGCCAGAGTTTGTCGCCTCCATAGTTGAACCATCGGGACGGGTCGGGCGGCAAGTATTTTCCTTCGTACTCGGGATTCACAAACAGGAACGGATGCCCCACAAAAAATACCTGCATGAGTCGTCCGCCATTTTGCGGTACGACTTCCAGCCTTAGCCAGCGGTTAGAAAGTTGTTGCGCGCTCCAGCCCCTGTAATTCGCGGCCTCGATGCGACAAGACGAATCAGGCTGGGCTGGCTGACCCGTAGCCTGGGCGGGAGCAACGTTCAGGTTCAAGAACCAGGAAAGCAAAACTACTGCGAGACGCCGCATCATGCCTCATCCTTGGAATCGCCATGCCATGATACCTCCCCGTGACTGATAAAATTGAGTAATCGGACAGAGCTTCACTCAACAACCTGCTTTGCCTGCTTACCGCCAAGCTTCTAAAAACGAAACGCCATGAAACGAAATTTGATTTGAGTCCACCAGATTCTGTGATATATGAACTTCGCGGTGATGAGAAAGCGCGACCTGACCTGGCGAATCGGTACAAAAGTTGGATTGGCACTGATGTTTCTCGGTGCAATCGGCACTGCCCTGTGCCAGAACTCTAACGACAGATACTCCTCTCCTAGTAGGCAGCCGCAACTCAGGGGAAAAAGCATTTTCGAGCTGAGATGCGCGACTTGCCATGGACTCGACGGGCTCGGGGGTGAGCATGCGCCGGACGTCATCCGCCGGACCCCGGTGAGGACGCTCTCGGATCAGGCGCTGCTCAACTTGATTCACGATGGAATTCCACCCGCGGGCATGCCAGGTTTCGCCGACATGGGCAAAGAGGATGGTCAGGCACTCGTTGCTTATTTGCGCTTCTTGCAAGGCAAGTCTGCCGGAACTTCCATCGCAGGGGACCCAGTCCGCGGTCGGGACGTTTTCTTCGGAAAGGCCGGCTGCTCCGCTTGTCACAGCCGGGGACAGTTCATGGCCGAGGGCCTCTCAGGGTTTGCACGGGATCATCAGGTCGGTGAGATTCGTGAAGCGATTCTCAGGCCGACCCGAGGCCGGCCTGAGACCGCGACCGCGATTGCGCTGGATGGTCGAAAATTCTCCGGCATCGTCCGAAACGAAGACAACGCTTCTCTGCAGCTGCAGGATGATGATGGTGGCTTTTACCTGCTTATGAAATCCAGCTTGATATCGGTTCAGCGGAAGACTGGAGAGCCCATGCCTGTCGACTACGGGCAGCGGCTCAACGCCACCGAGCTTGATGATCTGGTCGGTTACATCCTGCGAGAGGCACGCGCTCCAAATGTCTCCTCATCGCCATCGGGAAAAGATGAGGCGCCTCATGCTCAGGATTGAACTCCGACCCGACCGGATTAGAATTCGACAGGCGGGCAGAGAACGAGAGACATCGCCAAATCGGGAGCCCAGAAGGTGAAAAAACTGTTGCTGTTCCTGCTGGTGGTTGCACACGGGCTCCGAGCGCAAGAGCACCCGGTCGATCCCACCTGGTTGCATCGCTACCTTCCAGATCTAGTGGAGATGAAGGCTGATCTTACCTCTGCAACTTGCCACTACCGGCCGATTTTCGGAGAAGGTGATAAAGCGAATCGATCCCTCCAAACCGTAGCTCGCTTCGGTGCAGTCACAGTGGACGCACGTGGCGATTGCCAGACCGTACTCTACGACCGCCAGGAGGAGATCTATTTCGTTGTCGACGGAGCAGGCATACTGCACTACGAAGATCAGGTCCAACCGTTGCGCAAGGATGACTTCACATACTTACCCCCGGGCCTGAAACATTCGATCTCAAATCATTCGGACCAGCCGCTAAGAGTGCTCGTCATGGGGTTCAAAATCCCGTCATCGATTGCAATCAGAGCCCCGTTGCCGCATCCGAAGGTCGCAAACCTGGAGGATGCCAAACAGCAGACTGTCAGCGGCCACCCGAACTCAGTTTTGTACAAACTTCTGGTCGGCCAGAGCTCCGGGAAGAGGGATTTGATTGATGAAGCCTACGTGATGGACAGTTTTTTCTGGATGGATTTTGCTCCCGGAGGCACGAACTGGCCTCACCATCATCCGGCAGCAGAAGAAATCTATTTGGTAATAGACGGCCAGGGCGAAATGGTCGCGGGCAGCGGAATGGATGGAGTCGAAGGCCGCCGTCCCGCCAAAGCGGGAGACGCCTACTATTTTCGTCCCAACTGCACGGTCGGCTTCTACAGCCAAAACCAACCAGGGGCGAAGGCATATATTCTCGCCGTTCGAGCCCGCGTCCCACTGCATGAGGACGAAGAGTAGGTCATCCGTCCCGGAGGTATCGAAAATGTATTCCCTGAATTCCAGCCGGCGGTCATTCATGAAATGGGTGGCAGCCGCTCCCCTGTTGAGCCAGATCGCCGTCTCTGACCTTTACGCGAAGGCTGCCAGCGCCGTGGGCAAAGATCCTCGACAAAATGTCTACCGCCGCTTGGGAGTAAAAACCGTCATCAATTGCCGAGGAACGTGGACCTACCTCAGTGGCTCTCTGGAGTTTCCCGAAGTTCGCGAGGCCCAGATCGAAGCGGCGCAGTATTTCGTGAATGTGATCGATTTGCAGCATGCCATCGGGCGACGATTGGCCGAACTCACCGGCGCCGAGTCTGGAATGATCACCTCCGGCGCTGCTGGTGCCATGGCGGTCGCAACCGCTGGATGCATGGCAGGCACGGATGACAAGTACATCTGGCAACTTCCCGATACCACCGGCCTCAAAAACGAAGTCATCATGTCTGGTGGCCGAAGCGCCTTTGATAGTGCGATCCGGCTGACTGGCGCGAAACTCGTGCTCGTCTTCTCGCCAGAGGAACTGGCCAACGCCATCAACCAGAACACGGTCATGATTTACACCACGCACTTGGGCGAGGAACTGCAAAAGGAGCTCGCCATCGCGAAAGACCATAAGGTGCCACTGCTCCTCGACGATGCGGCGGGCATTCCTCCGGCTGACAATGCCAAGCTTTATGCCCGCATGGGAATTGACCTCTATACCTTTTCCGGCGGCAAGGGCCTGCGTGGCCCTCAATGCAGCGGCGTGCTCCTCGGCCGAAAGGATCTGATCGAGGCAGCCATTATGAACTCCAGCCCGCGCGAGGGAGCCGTGTGCCGCCCCATGAAGGTCGGAAAAGAAGAAATGATTGGCTGCCTTACCGCTCTTGAAACATGGCTGAAGCTGGACGATAAGAAGCTGTACCGCGAGTGGAACGAACGTGTGGACAGCATCAGGAAGCTGGTGGAGACCGTGTCGGGGGTGGAGACGAAGATCTACATTCCCGACGATGGGAACCGCTTTCCCACGCTGAGAGTCTCCTGGGATCAGCATGCCTGGGGATTTACCGTCGCTGACTCCGTGCAGGCCCTGCGTGAAGGCGACCCGATTATCGAAGTGCTCGGTGCGGATAATCCCAGCTTGGTAAAAGCTGTTCGCGAGGGCAAACCCAATCCAAACAGAAAAGAACGACCGGAAGCCGACCATATCGAACTGGTTTCCATGACCATCCAGCCCGGCGAAGAAGTCATCGTGGGACAAAGACTTCGCAACATTCTGGGAGCAGCGCAAAAAGGAGTCCGGGCAAACTAGAAATTGGGTTCTGGCGAGGCGCTCCCTTTCTCAAATGCTGAGGGAAGGCTCGAATGAAATCATTTCTGATTGGATTGTGGTTGCTGTGGTCTGCCGTCGGCGCACAAGCTCAGGCGGGGGCGAGCACTCCCTCGCGGGAGATTTCTGCGCTCCAGGGTGCCGGCTCATCTAGTGTGGATGCGGGAGACTATGTTTATTTCTCCGCTGAGGGGCCTCGCAGCGCGCATGGCGCATTAACTTCAACTTTCGCGGCGCAGGTCCGGCAGGCTCTCATGAACTTGAAATCGGCCGTGGAAGCTGCGGGCTTGACCATGGATCACGTGGTCTACACCACGGTCTACCTCACCGACATTAGCCAATATGGAGAGATGAACCGCGTTTTTGGCGAGTTCTTCGGGAAGATGCCTCCCGCTCGTGCCGTGCTTGGAGTTGCCGGGCTTCCTGATCCACCGATTGAGATTAATGCTGTCGCAGTGCGGAGTCTATCGGAGATGCGCCCGGTCTATCCGCCGAACTACAAGTCAGAGGAGCCTTTTTCGCCGGGCATTCTCACTCACGATCGCTTGTTTATTTCTGCTCTGCCCGTTTCTGCCATGCCTAGTACCGGCCCTTCTGGCGACAAGGTTCTAGACGATCCGGCAACCCAAGTAGACTTCGCCCTCGACCGAATGAAAGCTGTCGTCGAGGCGGCCGGTCTGAACCTCGGTCACGTCGTTTTCGTGAATCCTTACCTGACCGCGCAAGTTCCGATGCGGATCATGAACGAGCATTATGCCCACCGATTCGAGTTCGGCAATACCCCGGCCCGGGCAACGATCGAGGTGTCGAGCCTGCCCAATGGCGCCCAAATCGAGTTCACAGGCATAGCTGTCCGCGACCTGGAGAAACGCCGGACCGTGCGTCCCCGGAACATGGCGCCCAGCCCCACGGCAAGTCCGTGTGTCTTTGCCGGCGATACGTTGTATTGTTCCGCCAAGAGTGGTTTCATCCCCGGAGCGAACGGCGGAGTTTATAGTTCTACGACAGCCCTGCAACTCCGTCAGACCATGCGCAACCTTCTGGATAATCTTGAGGAAGCGGACATGGATTTCTGCCAAGTTGTGACCACCAATGTTTACCTCGATGATCTAGCCGACATGCGGGCATTTGATGAAGTGTATGTGAAGTATTTCCATGGTGAGTTGCCTGCGCGCACAACCCTCCAGCAGATTGCGCCTGCGGAGCGCAGCCCCGACAAAGATGGGCACTACCCTGACTTGGAGCAAGTTTCCTTCCTCGCCGTCCGACACAACTGTCATCGCTGACGGAATTCCAACGATCCATAGACAGACAACTACCATCACTGGGGTTCGATACTGATAAACGCTCTGGAAGCCGCATGCGCGGCTTTGCTCGCCGCCAATCAAGGGTGTCGGTTGCGATATCCCCATTTGTACAGCCTTGCCGGGGGGAAGAAGACTCCGTGAGTCGATGCGGTCTGTTTATGAAGCAGATTTCCGATTTTCGATGTTCAGTGTTGTCAGGGGGCTTTCGCACTTAACTGAAACAGGAATGCAACAATGCCTTTCACCGCGCTGACCAATGAACAACAGCGAGAATTGTGGCAGCTTTGATCTTCAGCTTCCCATAGAAGTAAGAGGTCCTATAATACGATCCTATCAACACGGTACTCGTTAAGCTCATGGTGTTAGTACTCCACCGGAGGATCAATGAAAGCCAAGACCGAGATTCTCGAAGAGTTCAACCTCTTTTCGATGCCTACCAGGGGGATCGGTAGCTGGCTCACGGAGACGACGCACGCAGATGTCTTCGAGCGTCTCGGGAGGATCGATAAGGAACCGCTTTCCGCCGTTCAACTCAACCAGCGTCTAGTGATGGGACACGAAGCCCCGCGGGTGACGGGGTTCTTCCGGTACTATTAGTTTGGCGTCGAGGGGAACACCACGAACACAGAGCGTTAGATCGATTGCCTCCGGATGGCAGGTTTTCTAACTCCTCGTGTTCGAGAATCCTGAAGAGATCAGCCGACGCGGCTCGCCCTCAAGGCGGCGGAAGCAGCAGAGTGCCAATTCCTCAGTGGTCGGCAATCCAGAAGGAGTCTACTTAAATTAACCCTTGTGACGTGTCACCACCCGTATTGTTCTCAGGGAAAAAAAGTTGCGGAGCTTTCGCTTGTGACCGTCAAAACCACGTGCAGAGCGATCGCAAGTGCCGTTGCCCTTAATTGCAAATCGCTTACAAGGTGCTCTCATCCTCACCTCGATAACAACTTCTTCCATAGAGTCCTTCTAATCTTCGTAGACGTTCTTCTCCAGCACAACTGATCGCAGCAATGCCGTTGGACTTGTTGATTGGGTGAGGTTAATTTTGCGCGAAAGGCAGTCGGATTAAACGTGCTGTGGGGGTGGATATGTCACGATAGTGAGATTCCATTTCGGTCACCCAATCAAACCTCTTCTACGGTCGCAACCCCGCCGTGGGGTCACTTCAAACGAAAGAGGCACAACATGACGACGAAGACTCTCAGTAAGAGCGACCTCGCGCAGTTCACCGGCAGCGAAAACTGGTATCGGCGAGGGATCAATCGTAACGTTCTCTACACCGACGGCGCGCACCACGTTGCCGAGCACGGTGGAGCGTATTGGCTTCTGGACGAAATCGCGATCATTCAGCCCTACAACAAGGCTGTTGCGGCCGAGGAATTTCAAGTCTGGAAGCTCGCCGTACGCCCCGATCGAACCGCTACGCTCACTTGCGATGATGGCAACGGCAAGATCGTGTTCAGCAAGGAGATCGAGCACACTGATTTTCCGCTGGATGAGATCACGCTTTACTTCGCCAACAACGTGATCCACTTGCCGAGCGAGTACTGAGCAGACTTTACAAGCTGCTACCCCACGAGTCAGAAAACACCATTCGGCTTTAGACGTGGAAATTGCCCGCCTGGCGACTGCGCCACATGTCGCTCCAGGGTCATCACGGCCGGTAACAGAATCTTCTGAGCGATCAGCCAGGTGGTAACGCGATCAAACAGAATGCCAGGCTGGTCTGTGCCAGTCCAGCAGAGAGCGTACAACCACCGGTTGAGGCGAAACCAGGCTCCCAGAGCGAACCTCCATGGCTGTCAACCCAATGAAATCGTCTATTCGTCGGGTTGGTCATCGGGCTGGAAATTTGGTGAGCGGAACAAACCATCGACTTCCAAATGGTTGAATCATCGGAAGATAATGATGGTGGGCGCTATAGGATTCGAACCTATGACTTCCACCGTGTGAAGATGGCACTCTACCGCTGAGTTAAGCGCCCACTGTAGTGCGGTAAGTTCATCATTATACACAAGTTCCCAGCCCACAAAATCTCCGCTAACTCGCTCCCA
>Ga0209624_10000717_pt1 | contig 28697 bp, 29 predicted proteins | sample JacPinW_OM2H0_O1_FD_188565 | JGI IMG/M metagenome (GOLD analysis project Ga0209624, IMG submission 188565) | Forest soil microbial communities from Algoma, Ontario, Canada - Jack Pine, Ontario site 1_JW_OM2H0_O1 (SPAdes) (version 2) | ecosystem: Environmental > Terrestrial > Soil > Boreal...
GTGGTCGTGGCGCGACTGCAGGAGTCCGTGCCCGGACCCATCACCCAGACGCTGCCCAAGCGCAACTGGTTCCCGGCCTGAGCGCCCACAAAGGAATCACGAGCCATGACGCATGCGACCCTGCGGTCGGAATTCGAGGAACTGATCGACCCTTACGCACCGGTCGGGCAGGTCGGAACCGGGTTCACTTTCACCGAGGGTCCGATCTGGCATCCGGTCGACCATTATCTTCTGTTCTCGGACATCCCAGCCGATGTGCGCCGCCGCTGGGACGCGGCGAGAGGCGTTGCGGAAGTGCGCCGCCCTTCGAACAAATGCAACGGCATGACCTACGACGCCGATCTCAACTTGATCGTCTGCGAGCACGCGACGTCCACGCTCGTGCGCGAACGGCCGGATGGGCGGCGCGAAGTTCTCGTGTCCCATTTCGACGGCCAGGAACTCAACAGCCCCAACGATGTCTGCGTCCGCTCCGATGGGTCGATCTATTTCTCCGATCCTTACTATGGACGCATGCCCGGCTATGGCGTCGAGCGTCCACGGCAGCTCGGCTTCCAGGGCGTGTACCGCGTCCCGCCGGGCGGCGGAGCCCCGCAACTGCTCGTCGACCGTCTGTTGTTCGATCAGCCGAACGGCCTCTGCTTCTCGCCAGATGAAAAGCTCCTCTACATCAACGACACCGTGCAGACGCTAATCCGCGTCTTCGACGTCGCCGCTGACGGCTCGTTGTCGAACGGGCGGATGTTTGCCTCCGGCGTTCGCTCGTCGCTCGAGCAGGGCGTGCCCGACGGCATGAAATGCGACCAACGCGGAAATGTCTGGGTGACCGCGCCAGGAGGCGTTTGGGTTTACGCGCCCTCCGGCGATTTGCTCGGCAAGGTGCGCGCGCCCGAGAAGGTCGCCAATCTCGCCTGGGGCGGCCCGGATTTCCGCACCCTGTTTCTGACCGCGACCCACTCGGTCTATCGGATCGAGACCAAGGTCGGGGCGCGGCGCGAACCGTATATGAATGCGAGGTCGGCGACATCAGCGCCCGCTGTTCGCTCAAGTCAAAGCGTCGAGAGCCAGCCGTCGTCACCCCGGCCGTCGCTCGCCCAAAACCTGACGCTCGACCCCAAGCGTTGCGCGCTCATCATTCAGGATATGCAAAACGACGTCATCGGCGAGGGCGGCGCCTTCGCTTCGTCCGGAGCGCCGGCTCATGCCCGCGAGCAGAACGTGGTCGAGAACACCCGCCGGCTCGCAGCGGCGGCGCGCGCGCGTGGCGTCGCGGTGATCCACGTCTGGTTCGTCGTCGAGCCGGGCGCGCCGGGGTTGACGCTCAACGCGCCGCTGTTCGAGGGTATCGCCGACAGCAAGGCGATGGTGCGCGGCAGTTGGGGCGCGGCGCCGGTCAGCGGTCTCGAACCTCAGCCGGGCGATTTCGTGGTCGAGAAGATGCGGATGAGCGCCTGGGAAGGCTCTCGTCTCGAGACCATCCTGAGGGCTCAGGGCCGCGACATGATCATCGACACCGGCGCCTGGACCAACATGTCGATCGAGCATACGGCGCGCACCGGCGCCGATAAGGGCTACTTCATTGTCGTGCCGGAGGATTGCTGCTCGACGATGAATGCGGCGTGGCACCGCGCTTCCATCGACTTCGCCATGCAAAATGTCGCCGTCGTCACAAACGCCGAGGCCGTCATCAGGGCGCTCGGATGAGTCCTCGACGAAGAGCCGCGCGACTGGCGAGAGCGGAGTAGGTGCCGAAGCTCCTCCATTTGCGGTGCTCGCCGCGCGCGAGTTCGGCGTCCTCCGCTGCGGCCGAAGCGTTCCTGGCGAAGTTTGGTCAAGCGCGGCCCTCGTGGGACATCGACCTCCAGGACCTGTGGCGCGAGACATTGCCGGAGTTCGATGGCGCGGCGCTCGAAGCCAAATATGCGCGGCTGGGTGGCCGGTCGTTCAGCGACCCGGAGCGCGATGCTTTCGCCGTCGTCGAGCGCTTGGCGCTGCGCTTCTTGCTCGCTGAGCGCGTGCTGATTTCCTTGCCCATGTGGAACTTCGGCGTGCCCTACAAGCTCAAGCAATGGTTCGATCTCATTGTGCAACCGGGGTTGACCTTTAGCTTCAGTCCGGCCGAGGGCTATCGCGGTCTGGTCAAGGACCGTCCGACTGTCGTCATCCTCGCCAGCGGCAGCGATTTCGTCACGGGCATGAACCGGGGCCGCGTCGACATGGCGACGCCTTACCTGCGCGACATCCTGCGTTTCATCGGCGTCCACAGCGTACGCTTCGTCGCGGTCGGACCCACTGTCGGGCCGCGCGATCAGGTTGACGCCGCGCGCGAGGCGGCCCAACGACAACTCAGTGAGCTCGCGGCATTATTTTGACGCCAATCTCAATCGACCCTCTCCGCCGAAACAAGGACTGGCGACTACGTCGGCCGGTTGCGCCGGTCGGCTGTGCGGCGGGTAGGCGTTTGCGATATGTCTCGCGCGCCGAGTTCCGTCCGCCGCCAGGCGGCGGGCGAGGCGCCCACCACGCGTTTGAACTCGCGGCCGAAGTGATACACGTCGCAGAACCCGCAGGCCTCGGCGATGCTGGCGATGGGCGCATTCTCGCGGATCATGAGGGATTGCGCTGCGATCAGCCGCTCGCGGATGAGCCAGCGCCGCGGACTTTCGCGCAAGTTCTTCTGAAACAGCCGCCGGATTTGCGAAGGACTTAGTCCTCCGAGATCGGCGATCTCCGCGGCGCTCCACGAATGGCGGATATCGGCGCGGACCGCGGCGACGACGGCGCTGAGCGGGTCGGACGCATCTCGCAAGGCAGGGGTGGCGAGCGAGCGAGCCATCAACAGGAAGAACTCGCCGACGAGCTGGTTGAGATGAAAATCGAGGCTGCGGTCCCGCCGCCTCAACACCAGGAACAGCCGCTCGAACCACGCAACGAGTCCGGCCCTGTCGCTCGCCGCCACTCGCGGGACCCCTTCGCCGAACAGGCGCATGCGCACGGCGGCGGGGTTCGGACCGTCGAAGCGGAACCAGAGGAGCGTCCAGGGATCGCGCGCGTCCGCGATATGCGCGTGCGGCGCTTCGTTGGCGATCCACACCACCTCGCCCGCCTGCACCTCGATCCGCCGGCTTCCGAGTTCGACCGCGCCCGACCCCGAAAGGCAGAAGAGGACGTCCTGCCCGACCTGGCTCTCCCGCCGCACCCCATAAGTGGCGCCCGCGGCGACCTTTCCTGCGCGCAGCACCGTGAACGCGGTAAGGGGCCATGCGGCCTCGGGAACATAGTGCAGGTTTTCGGTGAAAACGGTCTCCGGGCCCATGCGCGTTTTATACAAAAGCGAGGGTCGGTCTGTCCATTGGCTTAGGAGGCGGCGCTCGCCTATCGTCCACGCATGCAAGCCCGATCGGGCTAGAAGTGAAGACGAAAGAACGGCGAAGGGAGATGATATGATCGCCATGACCCGCGAAGAGACCGCAGCCTACGCCCGCGACGGCTATATCCTTCGCTCAGGCCTTCTCAGCCGTGAGGAGGTTGGACGGTTCCGCGACACGGCGCGGGCGCAGCTCGAACGGGAGAACCGCGAGGGCGCCGTCATGTCCAAGGGCGATAAGGACGGGAAGACGACGCTCCTGAAGATGTGGACCAAGGCCGAGGACGATCAATACGGCCTGCTCGCACGCGACGAGCGCCTCGTCGATCTTGCGGAGGATGCGGTCGGCAAGCCGATCTACCTCTACAGCCACAAGATGACGATGAAGCAGCCCCAGGAGGGCGGCGCGTGGGAATGGCACCAGGATTTCGGCTATTGGTACAATTATGGCTGTCTCGCGCCGGAAATGATGAGCATCTACGTCGCGCTCGACAAGTCGACGAAGGAAAACGGCTGCCTTCAGCTTTTGAAGGGCTCGCACAAGCTCGGCCGCCTCAATCACATTCGTGAAAAAGATCAGACCAATGTCGAGCAGGAGCACCTCGAGGCGGCGCTCAAGCGCTTCAGCCATGAATATGCCGAAATGGAAGCGGGCGACGCGCTCGTTTTCGATGGCAATCTCTTGCATCGCTCCGACGCCAACCGTTCCGACACCTACCGCTGGGGCTATATCTGCTCCTACAATGCGGTCGAGAACGCGCCCTTCAAGCGCGTGCGCGAATATGGCAATTATGAGCCCCTGCAGAAGGCGCCCGCCGGCTCGTTCCTGAAGAGGAGTTTGGAGCCGGCTTGATCAAGGGCGCCCCGGCACGCCGTCGCAAGACAAAGACGTCTCGAGGCGTCTGAAATCGGGAGTGGATGCGTATGGTCGATGTGGTTCGGAGCGGCGCGCGCGCTCCAACCCGCGGGTCGTTCAGCCTGTCGCAGCTCCTGTGGGCGCGCGAGGCGGGGGTCTTTTTGGCCCTGCTCGCGCTGTGCCTGTTCCTGACTTTTGCGACCGGCGGCTTTCTCACATCGCTGAACCTGCTCAATGTCGGCCGGCAGATTTCGCTGCTTGGGATCATGGCCGTGGGCATGACCTTCGTCCTAATTGCGGGCGAGGTCGATCTTTCCGTCGGCTCGACCTACGCGTTCTGTGGTCTCGCCAGCGGCATGCTGATCTGCGCCGGCTGGCCGCTGTTCGCGGCGGTCGGCCTTGGCGTGGTCGCCGGCTGCGTCATCGGGCTCATCAACGGCCTCCTTTCGACCTATGGCCGCCTGCCCTCGCTGATCGCGACGCTTGGCATGCTGAGCATGGTGCGCGGCGCGGCGCTCATCTTGACGAACGGCCAGCCCGTCACAGTCAATGTTCGCAACGGCGCGTCCGAAAGCGTGCTCAACGCCTTCGAGTTCATGGGGCAGGGCTATCTCTTCGGCGTCATTCCGATGCAACTCGTCTTTTTCGTCATCGTCGCGGCGATCGCGTGGTTCATCCTGTCGATGACGAACTTTGGCTTCCGCATTTTCGCTGTCGGGGGCAGCGCCAAGGCGGCCCGCGTTTCGGGCATTCATGTCAGCGCGGTGAAGATCTGGGCCTTCATCCTGATGGGCGCGCTCGCGGCCTTCGCGGGCATTCTGAGCCTCGCCTTTCTGCCGAGCGGCCAGGCCGGCCGGACTGGTCTTGGCCTCGAGCTCGACGTCATCGCCGCCACCATCGTCGGCGGTGCCTCGTTGTCGGGCGGCGAGGGAACGATCCTGGGCACGATTCTCGGCGTGCTCATCATCGGCGTGATGCGCAACGGGCTCGTGCTCATGGGCGTCTCGCCCTTCGTTCAGGAATTCATGATCGGCTTCGTCATCGTGGTCGCGGTCGGCATCGACAAGTGGTCTACGCGCCGGTCGGCGTGAGGCGTTGGTTTCAAACTAAGAACTGGGAGGAAAAAATGAAGATTGCAGCTCTGATGGTCGTGGCGGCGACGCTTCTGCCGCTTTCGGCGAAAGCGGACGGGCCGGTGAAAGTCAGCGACTTTCCGCTCGCCGACCGGATCAAGGAGAAGGTCGCCTCGGGCAAGCCGCTCGACATCTATGTGTCCTATCACGACGTCTCGAACGAGTTCGCGCCCGCGATCAAGGCGGGCGTCGCGAAGGGCGCGGCCGACGACAAGGTGAACGCGCAATTCATCGGGCCCGTCGGCTCCGACGCCAACGCGCAGATCAACGAGATCGAGACGCTCATGGGCAAGATGGACGGCCTTGCGATCTCGTCGGTTTCGAGCGACGCGCTGGGGCCGGTGATCGACCGCGTTCTCAAGGCCGGCATTCCCGTCGTGACCTACAACACCGACAATCCGAACAGCAAACGCTTGGCCTTCGCCGGGCAGGACCTCGTCCAGTCGGGACGCGAAGCCGGCAAGCTCATGGGCACGGTGCTCGACGGCAAGGGCAAGGTGATGATCACGACGATCGACGCCGCCGCCCAGTGGTCGCTGGACCGTGAGAAGGGCGTCCGCGAGGCGCTGAAAACCTTCCCCGGCATCGAGGTGGTGAAGACACTCAACACCGGCAGCGATCCACAAAAAATTTATTCCGAGATCGAGAACGCCATGCTTGCCGACCCGAGCGTGACCGGCATTCTTTCGCTGGAGTGCTGCTCGACGCCGGCGGCGGGCACGTGGGTCCAGCGCAACAAGAAGACGGGCGCGATCAAGGTCGTCGGTTTCGATCTCCTCGATCAGACGGTGCAACTCGTCCAGAGCGGCGACATCCAGGCGACGATCGATCAGGCGCCCGAGAAACAGGGTTTTGAGGCGGTGGACCTTCTCGTGCAGTTCCTGAACGGCAAGCCGATCGAGAGCGTCGATACGGGCGTCGGCATCTACACGAAGGACAACATCGACAAGGTCGCCAAGAAGTAGGCGTCCGCCAAGACCGGCCGCAAGTGACGTCCAGTCCGCATATCGTCGAGATCGCCGGGGTGACCAAGAGATTCCCTGGCGTTCTTGCGCTCGATCACATCCACGTGGGCTTCCGCGCCGGCGAGGTTCACGCCGTCGTTGGCGAGAACGGCGCCGGCAAGTCCACGCTCATGCATATCCTCGCCGGCGATCTTCAGCCGAACGAAGGCGAGATCCTTGTCGACGGCAAGGCGACGCATTTCGGCTCGCCGCTCGACGGTCGCGCGGCGGGCATTGTCGTCGTCTATCAGGAACTTGCGCTCTGCCCGACGATGACCATTGCCGAGAATGTCGTCATGTCGGACATGGCGCGGCGGCGCGTCGCCTCGCTCGTGCCTCGGGCGATGATGCGCGCGGAGGCTCGCGCGGCGCTGGGACGTCTTGGCATGGACTCGCTCGATCCGGACACGCGCGTAAGCCGGCTGTCGGTCGCCGAAATGCAGCTCGTCGAAATTGCGCGCGCCGTCCGTCAGCGCGCCCGCGTACTCGTTCTCGATGAGCCCAATTCCGCTTTGGCGCGTCGCGAGAGCGAGCGGTTGTTCGACGTCGTGCGCCAGTTGCGCGCCGAAGGCGTGACGGTCATCTATGTTTCTCATCACCTGCGCGAGGTGCTCGACCTCGCCGATCGCGTCACCATCATGCGCGACGGCCGCACGATCGAGACGCTGGACAACGAGGACTTGTCCGAGCAGCGCTTGATCCATTCGATGGTTGGGCGAGACTTGGGCGACGTGCCGCCATGGCGCGTGAATCCGGCCGCGCGTTCCGAGGGGAATCCTGTGGTCCTGTCGGTGACGGACCTTAGGGCGCCGGCGCTTGACGGGATCAGCTTCGAGGTCCGCGCAGGCGAGATCCTTGGCGTCGGCGGCCTGCCGGACTCGGGCAAGGATGCTCTTGGCGAGGCGCTGTTCGGCCTTTGCCCGCGTGAGGGCCGGGTTGCGATCGACGGCGCAGCGACGCCCGCCGACCCGCTCGCCTCCATCCGCTGCGGCATGGCCTTCGTGCCCGCCGACCGGCGCGGCGCCGGCGGCCTTCTCGCCATGACGGTCGCCGACAATGTCGTGTCGGCGTCGCTCAAGCGCTTCTCCGTCGCCGGCGTGCTCCAGCGCGCCGCCATCCGGCGAGAGGCGCGCGCGCAAGTTGCGCGGCTCGATGCGCGAATCTCCCGTCTCGGGCAGAAGCTTGGCACCCTTTCGGGCGGCAATCAGCAGAAGATCATTCTCGGCCGCAGCCTCGTCACGCATCCGCGCGTGCTCATCCTGCACGAGCCGACGCGCGGCATCGATGTCGGGGCCAAGGCCGAGATCTACGGGATACTCCGCGGCATCGCCGGCGAAGGGGTTGCGATCGTCTTGATCTCCTCGGAGGTCCCGGAGCTCCTCATGAACGCCGAGCGCGTTCTTGTCTTGCGACGAGGCCGGATCTCCGGCGAATTGCGTGGGGAAGCCATGACTGAGGCTGAGATCCTCGGGCGTGCAATGGCGTCTTAATTCTCGGGGTCGGCATGGGGCCTGAAATCACGATCGTCGGAAGCTTCGCCGTGGGCCTGACGATGCGCGCGCCGAAGTTGCCGATTTTCGGCGAGACGATGCTGGGCTCCGACTTTGACATGGGGCCAGGAGGCAAGGGGTCCAACCAGGCGGTCGGGACGGCGAGGCTTGGCGCGCATTCGGCGCTGGTGGCGATGATCGGGGCGGACAAGCTTGCGGGCATTGCGACCGATCTCTACGCCGCAGAGGCCGTCGACACGACCCATCTCACCGTCCGCCGCGAGCGCGCGACCGGCGTCGGCATCATCATCCTCAACGAGAAAGGCGAGAATTTCATCATTCTCGACATGGGCGCGAACGAGCTCATGGACGCCGCCGCGGTGAACGCGGCCGAGAGTAGAATCGCCAAAAGCGCCGTCGTCATGGCGGTGCTGGAGGTTCCGGTCGAAGCCGCGGCGCGAGCGATGGAGCTAGGGCGCAAGCATGGCGCGCGAACGATTCTCAATCCCGCTCCGGCCCGGGCGCTGCCCCTGGAGATGTTCGCCAGCGTCGACTACCTGACGCCGAACGAGAGCGAGCTGCGCATTCTCCTCGGCCTCCCGGCGCATGACCCGAGCTCGTCGCGCGAGCTCGCGGCGGAGCTGCGCAAACGCGGGGTTCGGACCGTCGTCGTCACGCTTGGGCGCACGGGCGCGCTGATCCTTGCCGATGACCTCGACCTGATGATCCCGGCCGTGCCTGTCGATGTCGTCGACACGACCGGCGCGGGCGATGCGTTCAATTCGGGCTTCGCCGTTGCGCTGGCGGAAGGGCGCAGCGTCGTGGACGCCGTGAAATACGGGGTGGTCTGCGGCGCCATCGCCTGCACGAAGCTCGGCGTTGTCCCAAGCCTTCCCGCCCGCGCCCGCGCCGACGCACTCTATGCCGAAGCTCAGAACTCCATCTGGAGAAAGCCAACGTGAATCGCAACAGACTGCTCAACGCCGAACTTTCGCACGCCATCGCCTCCATGGGTCATGGCGATCTCATGATCGTCTGCGACGCGGGTTTTCCGATTCCCTCGTCTGCGTGGCGCATCGATCTCGCCATCACGCCGGACGTGCCGGATCTCGCCACGGTTCTCACGCCGATTTCCGAGAACCTGATCGTCGAGCGCCTGTCCTACGCGGACACTTTGCCGGAATACAATGCGCCGCTGCTCGCGACGATCAAGCGGCTCTTCGGCGACGCCGAACTTGCGCCAGTGAAGCACGAGGCGATTCTCGGCGAGATGGCGGCGAAGGCCAAGGTGATCGTGCGCACCGGCGCGTTCGATCCTTGGGGGAATATCCTGCTCTATTCGGGCGTGGACGTGCCGGCCTGGTTCTCAAAACCCGGCGTCAAAGCCCCGGATTATTACGCCAAGAAGCTCAAGAAGGGCTGATGCCGCGCATCTTCGATTTCGGCGGTCGCGACGTCGAGCGCACCCAGACCATCGCGGGCCTTCGCGCGCTGAAAAGCATGGGGACGCAGGCGGCTCAGGTGACGGCCGAGACGGCCGACGAGGCGGCCGCTGCTGAAGCAGCCGACGTTGAAATGGTCGTCTGCCGCGCCGCCAATGTCGGGCGCGTGCGCGAGGGCTCGCAGCGCGTTTTCGTCACCGCCGCGCTCGGCTTCGCCGAGGCCGTGACCGGCGACGAGATTTTGCGCGCCGCCTTCGCGGCGATCACCGCGGGCGCCGATGCGGTGCTTACGAGTCGCGGCAGCGAAACGGTGCGCGCTCTCGCGCATGAGCAGATACCGGTCGTCGGTCATCTCGGCTTCGTGCCGCGCAAGTCCACCTGGGTCGGCGGCGTGCGCGCAATGGGCAAGAGCGCGACCGAGGCGCTTGAGCTCTGGGATCGCTTCCGGCGCCTCGAAGATTCTGGGGCCTTCGCGGCAGAATGCGAGCTCATCGCCGCACCCGTCATGGGGGAGATCCATCGTCGCACGTCGCTCGTCACCATATCGCTCGGCTCCGGCCCGGACGCAGATGTGGTGTTTCTCTTCACCTCCGACATCTGCGGCGAATCGAGCCGCCAGCCCCGCCATGCGCGCAGGTGGGGCGATCTGGCCGCGAAGCATCAGGCCGTCCGGGATGAGCGTGTGCAGGCGCTCACCCGCTTCCGCGCTGAGGTGAACGCAAAATCCTTTCCTGCCAGCGCCGAATGCGCGGGCGCGCCACACGCTGAGGTCGAGGCGTTCCGTGCGAGATTAGCTGATGATGCGAGGTAAGTGCTTGGATTGAACGACGCCTCGAGGGTCAGCGAAGGAAATCCGAGCACTTCTGGATGTCGCTCCCCGCTGGGCCCCAGGGTCCGATCGGAACGCTTGATGTGGAATTCTTCGGTGAGCCTTCGACGAGCTTGTCGGTGTAAGTCATATACACCAGTATATTCCGTTTTGTGTCGCACCCTCGGACGATCTGCATTTTCTTGAAGAAGAGTGATCGGCTCTCGCTGAACACCACGTCGCCCTGCGAGAACTTGTCCTTGAACTTGATCGGGCCGTACTGACGACAGGCGAGAGAAATGTCGGACGTCTGTTCGGCGAGCCCTAAAGCGCCGGATATGCCTCCTTTTTCCGGTACGGTGTAGTGGCAGGCGATTCCTTCGACGACGGGGTCGTCGATGCCGTACACAGCAAGTTTGTCGTTCGGCGTCAGCAATTTGAACGTCGTCGACTTGCGGAAGATCAGATCGGGATCCTGGGAAGCGGCGTGCGCCGGCGACAGAGACACGAAAGCGGCAAGGAGGACGGCCGTGCGCAATGTCGCCATGGTGAGTTTGCTCGCTGTCGTTTCCATCAGCGAGAGATAAGGGCCTTTTGTCTTCCCGCCAATGATGGCCACCCCTTTCGGTCCGGCCGCCCGCCGCTTAGGCAGCGCGACGCTGCTCTAGCGCGGAAGGCATCTGAGCAAATCGGAGTTTTCGCGCGCCTTCGCTTCCAGGCTGCCGGCAAGCCGGCGCTGAAGCGGAGTGGGGCGCGCGGGGTTGCGCAGAATCGGATTTGGCAGCGCGGTCGCCAGCAGCGCCGCCTCGTGCGGATTGAGCTGACTTGCGCTTTTGTGGAAATAGCGCTGCGCCGCGGCTTCGATGCCGTAGATCCCGTCGCCCCATTCGGCGATGTTGAGATAAATCTCGAGCGTGCGCGCCTTCGGCCAGGCCTCGCCCATGACGAGCGCCATGCCGATCTCGATGCCTTTGCGGATCGTGGAACGGCCAGGCCACAAAAACAGGTTCTTCGCCGTCTGCATGGTGATGGTCGACGCGCCTCGGCTGGGCCCGTGTTTGCCCGCGCCGCTCAGAACCTCGCGGAGCGAGCCCCAGTCGACGCCATCATTGTCGCAGAAGCTCGCGTCTTCCGAGGCGACCACCGAGGCGAGGGCGACAGGCGCGATGGTCTTCAGCGGAACGTGGACGCGCTGGTAGCTCTTGCCCTCGACCATGCGCGCGAGCATGAGCGTCGAGACCGGCCGCACCACGGTATAGAGACCAACCAGGACAATGAAGAGCGCGAAAAGCGCGAGCGCCGCCCAGACGACGCCAAGCGCCAGAAGACGGATAGGGGAGCGCCGCCGGGCCACTTGGGAGCCTTGGCGCAAGTCGCCGTATCCGGCAAGCGACGGCTGCTCGCCTCAAGACCGCTAACGATCTCGTCTGCCGAACTCGCGCCGCGGTAGCCGGTTCGGCGCGACAAGCCGCGCCTCACCATCATTTTTCCGGGACGCCGGCTTTGCGCAGCCCCTCGAGAATACGCTCGCGCTGCTTGAGGTAGGTCGGGTTGTCGCTCTCCGCCATGCTGAGAAATCGGGCGATCGAGTAATTCGGCGCGAGCGTCGCGCCAGCTTTCACCTCGGCTCGCGCCTCATCGAGGCGGCCGAGATGCGCAAGCGCGGCGGCCATATAGAAATGGCTCAGCGGATAGTTTCGGCTGGCGTCGACCGAGCGGCGAAAGAACGCGACCGCTTCGTCGTCGGCTCCAAGGTGCAGCTTGGCCAGGCCACGGACGTGGGTCCACATGAAGGCGACCGCGTCAGTAGGCGATAGCCGAAACGCCTGGTCGACGTGAGCCTCGGCCTCTTCGGCGCGGCCCATGGTGATTTTCGCTTGGCCCATCCAGGCATGCGCCGCGCCAAGGTTCCTGTTGAGCGATAACGCCTGCTCCAATTCGCCGAGCGCGCGCGAAGCGCGATTGGTTTGGATCTGGACGAAGCCCAGCCACATATGCGCCCAATAGTTGCGTGGCGCGATCGAGATGCCCTTGATCAGCAGCGCCTCGGCGTCGGCCAGGCGCTCGGCACGATGCTCGGTGGTGTAGATCGCGCCGACCAGCACGTCGGCGCGCGCAGCGCCGACAAGGGCGTCTATGTTGGTCGGATCGAGCGCCACGGCGCGCTCGAAATAGCCGCGAGCGCGCTCGATGTTGTCCGGCCCGCCCTTGCTGAACCACTGAATGCCCTGGAAATAAAGGTCGACGGAATCTGGGTCGGCCACGGTCTCGGCCCGCTTTGCTTCAGCGGCGAGCAGCTCCGGACGCAGTTGATTGGCGAGTTGGGAGACAATTTCATCCTGCATGTCGAACAAGTCAGCCATCGGCTTGTCGAACCGGTCGGCCCACAAGTGATTTCCGGTGATGGCGTCGATGAGCTGGACATTGATGCGCATCCGGCTGCCGCCGCGCTGAATGCTTCCCTCAAGAACGTAGCGCACATTGAGATCGCGGCCGATCTGCTTGGCGTCGACTGGCTTACCTTTGTAGGTAAAGGCGGTGTTGCGTGACACCACAACCGCGTTGTTGAAGCGCGAGAGGTCGGTCGTCAGGCTCTCCGTCACGCCATCGACAAACATCTCGTGCTCGAGATCCACGCCAAGACTGGTGAAGGGCAGCACCACGATCGACAAGCGCGGCGGCGCGGGCTTCTCGGCGGGGGCCGGGTTTGACGCCGGGCTGGCTTGGGCCGCCGAACCAACCTCGAGCGAATAGACCCGGATGGGCTCGGCGATATTCTTGAGTTCAGTTTGGCCAAGATCGCTGACGATGAGATCGAGGCGGCCCTTGACCTGCCGGTAAGCGTCCTCGGACAGGCAGATCGCGCCGGGCTTGGCGATTCCCTCGAGACGCGCGGCGATATTGACGCCGTCGCCCATCAGGTCTCCATCGCTCTCTTCGACCACGTCGCCGAGATGAATGCCGACCCGGAACTCGATCCGGCGCTCGGGCGGCAGGCCGGCGTTGCGCTCCATGAGTCCATGCTGCAACTCGATCGCGCAGCGCACGGCGTCGACCACGCTGCGAAATTCGACGATGAAGCCGTCGCCCGTGCCCTTGACCACCCGTCCTCGATGGACGGAGATCGTGGGCTCGATCAGGTCGCTCCTCAGCGTGCGCAAACGCGCCAAGATCCGATCCTCGTCGGCGCCCGCGAGCCGCGAGTAGCCGACGATATCGGTCACGAGAATCGCCGCCAGCTTGCGCGACTCAGTCATCGCAACCCTCCGTGAGTGACGACGCCTATATAGGATCGGAGCCGCGACTATCCAGGATTTGCGCGTTCACGCATCCGCGCGTTAGCATGGTTGGTATCGACGTTGCGCCGCGCGGGCGTTCATCGATGCCGCATCGGCCCGGCTCTCCTGCGCGACGACCAGCCAGACTATCGCAATCGAACCTCAGCCAAGAAGGCGCCCTGATGACTGCTTCTCGCCTCGTCATTCCCGATCTCGCCGGCAAAACTGTTCTCATCACGGGCGGCTCGACCGGCATCGGCGCGGCTGTGGCCAGAGGCTTCGCCGAGCAGGGGGCGCGTGTCGCAATCGGTTATCATTCGAGCGCGGAGAAGGCTCACGCACTTGTGAGCGAGATCAAGGCCGCGGGCGGCGAGGCGCTGGCGGTCAAGGGCGATGTCGCAGACCCAAAAGCGTGCGCGCAAATTGTCGCGGAAACAACGAACCGATTCGGCGGCCTTGACGGCCTCATCAACAATGCCGGCCTCATGCTCGGACGGGTGCACTCGCTCGAGGCGAGCGACGAGCATGTACAGGCGGTGATCGATCTCAACTCGCGTTCAATCATCTGGGTGACGCGCGCCGCCAGGCCCTGGCTCGAGCGCCAGGGCGGCTTCATCATCAACACCACCTCGATTGCGGCGCGAAACGGCGGCGCCGGCGGCGCGATTCTCTACGCCGCCGCAAAAGGGTTTGTCTCGACGATCACCAAAGGCCACGCCAAGGAGCTGATCGACAAAAAGATTCGCGTCAACGGCGTGGCGCCCGGCGTCATCACGACGCCCTTTCACGAACGCTATACAAGTGCAGAGGCGCTGGAGGCCATTCGCAAGACGATCCCGATCGCCCGGCTCGGCACGGCCGAAGAATGCGCCGGCGCTTACCTGTTCCTCGCCTCAGAGGCGCTCAGCGCCTATGTCGTCGGGCAGATTATCGAGGTCAATGGCGGCCAGCTTATGCCCTAAGGCGCTGACGCCTGGCCGCTCCAAGGCTCTGGTCCGGGAGCGCCGGACCCAGACTGGGCTAGTGCCGATATTGCTGGATGCGGGTTGTCCGAAGTCCAGCTAAGCCGTGCTGATCGATCGAGATCTGCCAGCTCAACAGTTCATCGACCGTCAGCGTGTAACGCGAGCAGGCGTCTTCCAGCGACAGCAAGCCGCCGCGAACGGCAGCGACCACTTCCGCCTTGCGGCGAATGACCCAGCGGCGAGTGCTGGGTGGCGGCAGATCGGCGATTGTCAGGGGACTACCGTCCGGACCGATCACGTATTTTACTCTCGGCCGCAGCGTTTCACTCATTGGACTCTCACTCAGACGCATGTCACACAACCTCAGCGACAATAGGCGAAGCGATTTAAGATTTGCCTAAGCCACCACTACAAAAATATACCGATACCTAACCAGAATTGTATGGTGATCTGCGTATGGGCGGGACCAGCGCCCGCTCGCCCGAGTCGATAACCATTGAAGGGTCCTATGCCGCCAACTTTCAACCCTGTTTTGCGCTCAGCGGTTTCCAAATCTACGACGACGTTTCTGGAGCGGCGGCGAATGCGACTAAGGGCCTGGAAGAGCGTAGTGTTTTCAATCGTCGCGGCTGCCACGGTCGGCGTCGCGTCGGCACGCGCGGCGGACTGCGGAGACAGCGCGGCGGGCTTCGACGAATGGCTCATGTCCTTCAAGCAGGTCGCGATTCGCAACGGCGTCTCCCAACAGGTGGTCGATTCGTCCCTGAATGGGGTCGTGTTCGATTCTTCCGTCGCTGCGCATGATCGTGGCCAGAACTTCGGAACGAATGCCGCGGCATTCGCCGCACGCCACGTGACCCCTGCCCGGGTAAAGAAGGGCAAGATGATGATGCTTGCCTACGCGGAGCCGTTGGAGAGAATCGAACAGCGTTATGGCGTGCCCGGGTCGGTCGTGGTGGCGATATGGGGGCTCGAAACCGACTTCGGCGCCGGTTTGGGCGGCTATTCCATGTTCAGCGCGCTTGCAACGCTGGCCTACGATTGCCGCCGGTCGCAAATCTATCGCGCCGAGCTCATCGATGCGCTCACGCTTGTCCAGCGCGGTCTTTTGCGCCCGTCACAGAGGGGCGCGTGGGCGGGCGAGATCGGACAGACCCAATTCATGCCATCGGCCTATCTGAAATATGCTGTCAACGCCCAGGGCGGAGGCGGGGGCGATCTCATCTCCAGTCCCGCCGACGCGCTGGCGTCGACCGCGAATTTCCTGCGCTCGAAGGGCTGGAGCCCGGGCGCGGGTTGGGACGAAGGCCAGCCGAACTTCAACGCCTTGCTCCAATGGAACTCGTCACCGGTCTACGCCAAGACGCTCGCTCTGTTCGCGGATAGGCTGGGGGATAAGGAATAGCCGGCGCCGTCAGTCCGCTCTTATCGGGCTTGAACACATTCTAATCTGCGGCGACGACCCGGTCTTCCTATGGCGCGGGCGGTGGATTTGGGCTATGGCCTTGCTGGATCGGGCCAGACGCCCGACATAAACCAATGGTCCGGCGATTTCGCCGGCAAAAGCTCGCCATGCTCGCGCCATCGCTCGCGCCGCCTTTGGACGTCGCGCTGAACAGTCTAGGGCTGGATAAGCCTCCAGCCGAAACCCGCGTCGTCGTTGCGATGTCGGGGGGGGTGGACTCGTCCGTCACGGCGGCGTTGCTCGCCGCCGAGGGCTACGACGTGGTCGGCGTCACGATGCAGCTCTATGACCATGGGGAGGCGACGCACCGCAAGGGCGCATGCTGCGCCGGACAGGATATCCACGACGCGCGCGACATCGCAGCGCGGCTCGGCGTTCCCCATTATGTGCTCGATTACGAGGAGCGCTTCCTCGAGAAGGTCATCGAGCCATTCGCCCGATCCTATGTCGCGGGCGAAACCCCGGTTCCGTGTATCGCCTGCAATCAGCATATGAAATTCGCTGATCTGTTCGACGCCGCCAACGATCTCGGCGCCGATCTGTTGGCCACCGGCCACTATGTCGCCAGCCGCGACGACGGGCGCGGCGGACGAGCTTTGTACCGGGCCGCGGACCCTGACCGCGACCAAAGCTATTTCCTGTTCGCCACCACGCGCGCGCAGCTCGCGCGGCTGCGGTTCCCGCTGGGAGGCCTGCCGAAGGCGCGCGTGCGGGAGCTCGCGCGCGAATTTGGCTTGGTGAACGCCGAGAAGGCCGACAGCCAGGACATCTGCTTCGTGCCGTCGGGACATTACACCGAAATGATCGAGCGCTTGATTCCCGGCGCTTCCGTCCCCGGCGAGATCGTTCATGCAGACGGTCGGGTTCTCGGGCGGCACGCCGGCGTGGTTCACTTTACCATTGGCCAGCGGCGCGGCATCGGCGTCGCGGCGGCCGAGCCGCTCTATGTGGTGGGACTCGACGCGGCCAATGCGCGCGTCATCGTTGGCCCGCGCGCTTCTCTCGCGGTGGCGCGGCTTCGGTTGCGTGATGTCAATTGGATCGGTCCGGGCGCAATGACCGCCTTGCCGTCGCACGGATTGCCAATTGCCGCGCGGGTTCGCTCCACGCGTCCGCCGGCTCCCGCCCTTCTCATGCCCACGGGCGAGATCGAGTTCGTTGAGCCCGAAACCGGCGTCTCGCCCGGTCAAGCCTGCGTTTTCTATGATTCCGTCGACCCGGGCGCCCAGGTGCTTGGCGGTGGGTTCATCCTCGCCTCCTGACGATGGAGAACGGGAAGCATGGCTGCGTTCGATGACGAGTCCGGATTTGGGGCGAAGCCCAAGCCGCCGCTCGCCCACGAGATAGGACAGAACCTTGACGCTTTGTCGGCGCCCGAGCTCGCCGAGCGCATTGCTCTATTGCGATCGGAGATCGACCGCCTCGAGAAGGCGATCGAGGCGCGTCAAGCGACGCGCGCGGCCGCCGACTCGGTCTTCAAAGTTTGAGCCGTCGCAATCCATCTGAGCCGCGTTAACAGGCCCTTAATCCTTATCGTTTATGAACGTCATAGCCCAACAGCAATCTGAATGGGCGCCTACTCCTTAGTGAACCCCTCCCAGATCCCACCTTGAAAGCCGCCGTCAGGCGGCTTTTTTTATCCGCCTGCAGAGCGTGGACTTCCCGGTTAACCTTGCTCAAAGGTAAATGAGCCGAAGGCGCTGCGCGGGCGCTATTGTGCCCTGGGGCTCCAAAAGGTGCAGCGGCTGTGTACGCAACCGCGCCTCAGTGGGACGGGAGTGAGGGCGTATGGGTCATCAGTACGAAGGACCGAAGCGCAGTTTTGCCGCGGCCTCGCAGCCTTCGCCTACGATTCCGTTCATTCACCATCTTGCCTCGTCCGGCGCATTCAAAGACCTCTTTCGAGAGGGCATGACGCTCGTCGAAGAGGCCGCCGCCTACCTCGACGGTCCAGGGCGCGTGGAATCGAGCGCTCTTCCTCGCCCAACCGCTCTCGCATATTCGACCGAGAGCATGCGCTTGACCACCCGCCTGATGCAGGTCGCCTCCTGGCTTTTGCTCCAGCGCGCGGTCAATGAAGGCGAACTGACCTCAAGCCAAGCCCAAGCCGAACGCGTCCGCGTCAAGCTGTCCCGCGAGGAATACGGCTACCGGCCCGAGGTCCTCGAACAATTGCCACCCACCCTGCGCAGTCTCAGTCAGCGCTCGATGCGCATTCAGGAGCGGGTGATGCATCTTGATCAAAGCCTGATGGTCGCGCATTCGCGTGAGCCGGTCAAAGCGCAATCCGCGGTTGCCTCGCAGGTCGAGCGCCTTCGCGCCGCGTTCTCGCCATAGCCGGCCAAGAGCCTTTCGCTCGGTCCGCTTCTCATCCGCAAGCATTCGGACGGCGACCCGTTTCTAAAGCCTTGCGTCGACCCCGATTTGGCCGCAATGGTCGGTGACATCTCCGTCCCCGCTCCGCTTTGCCGCTCATGCCGTTGACCTCTCAGAACTCGCCTCGCTGCTCGCTCTATCTCGTCACTCCCCTGCTGTCGGCCGCCGACGCCGACGCCTTTGGCAAGATTTTCGCCGAGGCGCTTGAGGCGGCGCCGACAGCTTGCGCGCTCGTCCGCTTCGCGCCCGGCTCCGAGGCCCATGCGAAAGCGATCGTGGCGCCCCTGCTTCGTCCCGCCAGGGACGCCGACTGTGCGCTGTTGATTGAAAACCAGGCACGGTTGGCGGCCCGACTTGGCGCAGATGGCGTCCATGTCGCGGGCGACGGGGAGGATCTTGTCGAGGCGATCAAGAGCCTGAAACCGGAACGGATCGTCGGCGCGGGATCCTTGCGCACGCGCGACGAGGCGATGACTGCAGGCGAAATGGGGGCGGACTACGTGATGTTCGGGGAGCCGCATGGAGGCGCACAAACGAGGGGCCTGGCGTCGCTGGTGTCACTTACCGAACGGGTCGTCTGGTGGGCGGAGATCTTCGAGACGCCGTGCGTGGCTTATGCCGACTCGATCCCTGCGGCTGGGACGCTGGCCGAGGCCGGCGCCGATTTCGTGGCGCTCGGCGACGCCATCTGGGACAGCTCTTCGCCGGCGGCGGCCGTGCGCGAGGCTTACGGGCGCGTCGCCAGCGTAGGTGTCGCAACGCCATGAAGCGGATTGCCCTCGTCCTGGGATTGACGCTGAGCTTGAGCAGCGTCGCCCTCGCCCAGACGCCAGCCCAAGGCGTCACGTCCCCGCTTGCGAGTCCTTCGACCCTCGCTGCCCCTCCCACATCGGCGCCGCCTCCCTTGCCGCCGCGAGCGGATGGAGTGCCGGCCGATATGGCCTTCGGCGCCTATCAGCGCGGCAATTTCCTTTACGCCCTGCTGGAAGCTGAACGCCGCCTTGACGCCAATCCGAAGGATACGGCGGCGATGACGCTGATCGGCGAGATCTATCGCGACGGCGCCGCGGTCGCCCGCAGCGATCAAGAGGCTTCCCGCTGGTTCCGCCTCGCCAGCAATCTTGGCGATCCCCAGGCGGCATACGAACTCGGAGCGCTACTGGTTCAAGGCGAGAACGGCGTGGCGAAAGATCCGGCGGCCGCCAAGGCGCAGTTCGAGCGCGCCGCGGCCAAGAATCATCCGGGCGCGCTCTACAATCTCGGAGTGATGGCGCTCCAGGGCTTGGACGGCAAGACGCCGGATTATAACCAAGCGGCGCAATATTTCCTGCGCGCTGCGAACGGCGGCGACGACGACGCAGCGTATTCATACGGCGTGATGCTGCGCGACGGCAAAGGAGCGCCGCAAAATATTGAAGAGGCGGCTCACTGGCTCAAGCGCGCCGCCGACGACGGCATCGTCGCCGGCCAGGTCGAGTACGCGATCATGCTGTTCAACGGCGAGGGCGTAAAGAAAGACGAAGCCGAGGCGGCGAAGATCCTCCTCACCGCCGCGTCCCGTGGCAACCCAATTGCCCAGAATCGCATCGCTCATCTCTATGTCACCGGCGAAGCACTGCCAAAAGATATGGCCAAGGCCGCCGCCTGGAACAGTTTCGCCAAGGCGGCCGGACTTAAAGACGACGGCCTTGATGTCGCCACCGCCAATCTGACGCTCGACGAGCGGCGCCGCTTCACCCAGATGGTCCACGAACTCGCCGGCTTTTGACGCTAAGCCGTAGCCGGCGGCGGTCGTTTCTGACGTCCTTATCGGCTCGGCCTTTTTCTTGCGTGTCTTTCCGCCAGAAACGGGTGACGGCCCGCCTGCCGGATCAAGGAGGCAAGATTCGCATGACCACCCAACTCAATGCCCGCGTCGGCGAAGTGACCAACCGCATCGTCGAGCGGAGCCGCCGGTCCCGTCAGGCTTACTTGGGGCGGATCGATTCCGCCGTCGCCAAGGGCCCAGCTCGCAAGCGCCTCGGTTGCGCCAATTTCGCCCATGGCTTCGCCGCTTGCGGGACCGACGACAAGGAGGCGTTGCGCGAGGGGACAGGCGCCAATCTCGCGATCGTCACCGCCTATAATGACATGCTTTCTGCCCACCAGCCCTATGCGCGCTTCCCCGATCTGATCAAAGAGGCGGCGCGCGCGGTCGGCGGGTCAGCGCAGGTCGCGGGCGGCGTTCCGGCAATGTGCGACGGCGTCACCCAGGGCGAGAAAGGCATGGAGCTTTCCCTTTTCTCGCGCGACGTCATCGCGCTGTCGACTGCGGTCGCTCTTTCCCACGACATGTTCGACGCGGCGGTCTATCTTGGCATCTGCGACAAGATCGTGCCCGGATTGATAATCGGCGCGCTGTCGTTCGGCCATTTGCCGGCCGTATTCCTGCCGGCGGGGCCGATGCCCTCAGGCCTTGGCAACACCGAGAAGTCGAAAGTTCGCCAGCTGTACGCTGAGGGTAAGGCGAGCCGGGCGGAATTGCTGGCGGCGGAAGCCGAGGCCTATCATGCGCCGGGCACCTGCACCTTTTACGGCACCGCCAACACCAACCAGATGCTGATGGAGATCATGGGCCTGCATCTGCCGGGCTCCTCCTTCGTCAATCCCAATACGCCGCTGCGCGACGCCCTCACCATGCTCGGCGTCAAGCGGGCGCTAGAGATCACCGCGCTCGGCAATCAATTCACTCCGATCGGGCGCGTGATCGACGAGCGGGCGATCGTCAATGGCGTCGTGGGGCTTCATGCGACGGGCGGCTCGACCAATCTCACCATTCACCTGGTGGCGATGGCCGCCGCGGCTGGCATCGCACTCCGATGGGAGGATTTCGCCGATCTTGCGGAAGTGACGCCGCTTTTGACCCGGATTTATCCGAACGGCAAGGCGGACGTGAACCATTTCCACGCCGCCGGCGGCATGGGCCTTCTGATCCGGGAACTTCTCGGGGCCGGGCTTGTGCACGGCGACGCGCAGACCGTCTGGGGCGAGCTCGACGCCTATGCGGTTGAGCCGCGCCTCGACACGGATGGCGCGGTCGCCTGGTCCCCGGCCGCCGCCGAGTCCGGCGATCGCACCGTCTTGCGCGAGGCGAGCGATCCCTTTCAGACCAACGGCGGCTTGCGCGTGCTGGAAGGACCGCTGGGCAGGGCGGTCATCAAGACTTCGGCTGTCGCCCCCGACCGCCATACGATCGAGGCGCCGGCCCGGGTGTTTCACAGCCAGGAGGAATTGCACGCGGCCTTCCGCAACGGCGAGCTTAACCGGGACTTCGTCGCGGTCCTCAGATTTCAGGGACCGAAGGCCATCGGCATGCCGGAACTGCACAAGCTGATGCCCCCTCTCGGGGTGCTACAGGACCGCGGACATCGGGTGGCGCTCGTCACCGACGGGCGCCTGTCCGGCGCCTCGGGCAAGGTGCCGTCGGCAATCCATGTGACGCCGGAGGCGGCCGCGGGCGGAGCGATCGGCAAGATCCGGAACGGCGACGTCATTCGTCTCGATGCGCCAGCAGGCCGACTCGACGTTCTGGTCGACGAAGATGTCTGGGCTCGCAGGCCACATGCCGAAGCCGATCTCTCCCAGTCCCATGTCGGCGTGGGGCGCGAATTGTTCGGGGTCTTTCGCGGCGCAGTCAGCTCGGCCGACGAGGGAGCGGCGATTTTCCCTGCCGCGTGACGTGCGGAAGCGCTCACGATGTTGAGGCTTTCTTCATTATTGGCGAGCGAAATAGCCCCTAGTCTCCCGACCACAGAGGGCTCCGATGTCGTCGCGCCTTTGGCTTGCCGTCGCATTCGTTCTCGCCTCCGGCGCGTCGCCGGCTCGCGCCGAGACGAGCATGATTGCGGTCATTCTCGACCAGGCCAAGATCGCCCGGCTGCCTGAGGCCACGGCGACGCTCATTGTCGGAAACCCGATGATCGCGGACGTGACCATGCTCAAGAACAACAATACGATGGTCATCACCGGCAAAGGCTTCGGCCAGACGAACCTCATCGCGATCGACGCAACCGGATCGCTCATTGAAGAGGAGCAAATTCAGGTCCTGCCGTCCAAAGCCGTGCTGGTCTTGCAGAGCGGAAGCTCCAGGATTTCCTACGCCTGCGATCCCACTTGCATGCCGACGGTTCAACTCGGCGACGACGACAAGACTTTCAAGGACGTCGGCGAGCAGATGTCGACCCGCAACGGCTACGCCGCGGGCGGCTCGGGAACCGCCGCAAAATAGGGCGGTTCCCTTTCGGTCGCCTCAATCCAAAAGCAGCCCGCTTAGCAAATTGCATTCGGGTCGAACCGCGATTCCACCCGACCGCAGCGCGCTCTAAGCTCGGCGTCCGACGGCGCCGAGCGGGAGACGCTCCAGGCCAATGAGCAGGGCCAAAGTCGCGGCGACCAGAATCATCGTCAACGCCGCTCCGGAGAAAATGTCGCCGCGGTCCGTGAGTCCGAAGATGGCGACCGGCAGCGTCACCCAGCCCGGCGGATAGACCATGACCGTCGCCCCGAGCTCTCCCATCGAAAGGGCGAAACTCAAGCCGAAGGCGGCGATCAGGTAAGGTGCGATCAGCGGCAGCGTCACCTTGACGAGCCGGTAAGTCGGCCGGGCGCCAAGGCTCGAGGCGACCTCCTCGTAGTCTGGCGACAGCCGCGCGAGTCCGGCCGAGACATTCCCGAACGAGAAAGCCGAAATCAGCACGAAATGGGCGAGGATGACGATCGCCGTCGTGCCGTTGAGGAGCAGCGGCCGCTGGCTGAACGCGACCAGGAGGCCTAGCCCCACCGATACCGACGGCACGGCGCTCGGAATGAAGAAGAGCAAGCCCAAGGTCCGGCTCCATGCCTCCCCTTGCGCGCGCAGCGCAAGGGCCGCCCATGATCCGCAAAGAAGCGCGAGAAGGCTTGCGACAAGCCCGGTGACGAGGCTCGCGAACACGGCATCGCCCGAGGCGCCGCCTGCGGCGGATGCGTAATGTTCGAGAGTGAAGCCAGTCGGAAAGACGCCGTTCCACTGCTGGGCCAAACTCGCGGCGAGAATGACCGCAAGCGGTGCGATGAAGATGATTCCGATGAGCAGTGCTGCGAGGAGCCACACGATGAAACGGCCGGAGCGCGACCAGACGAGCATGCGGCTCAGCCTCCAAGCCGCCGGGCGGCGAACCGATAAAGCGAGAAGAGGCCGAGCGAGAGCGCGATATTGACCATCGCGATCGCGCAGGCGGCTTGGTAGTCCGATTCCTGGATCGCCTTGTCATAGATCAAGAGCGGCAGCGTGATGACGCCCTTGGCGCCGATGAACAGGACGATCCCGAACTCGTTGACGGTGAGCAGCAGGCAGAGGCTGCCGCCGGCGATCGCGGCAGGAAGCGCGGCGGGCAGAATGACGTTGCGTACGATCCGCCACGGCTTAGCCCCAAGAAGACCGGCGACCTCGATCTGGCTCTGGTCGACAAGCGAGAAAGCCGCAAGCAGCGGCCGCAGCACAAACGGCGTGTAGACCGTGACCTCCGCGAGGATCACGCCCCATGCCGAGTAGAGAAAGTGAACCGGCGGCTCGCTCAAGCTGAACGATTGCGTGAGCGCTCCGTTCAGCATGCCGGCCGATCCGTAGAGAAAGGTGAAGGCAAGCGTCACCAGGAAGGTCGGCAGCGCAATGAAAGTGTCGATCAGCCGCGCCACAAATGTCGAACCGGGAAAAGGAACGAACGCCAGGATCAGCGCCAGCGTCACCCCCAAGGCCAGGCAGCCGGCGGTGGCGGCGAGCGCGATCAGGCCGGTATTGATGAGCGCATTGAGAAACGCGCGAGAGTGAAGCACGGAGAGAAAGCCGCCGACATCGATTTCGCCAGCGTCGCCAACGAGCGCCGCGCGCGCGATCAAGAAGAGCGGATAGAGGAATGTGAGCCCGAGGGCGATGAGGGGAGGCGCGACCCAGAGCCCGTTGAAATTGGGTCGCGCCGGCGCCGCTCGGACGGCGAGGTCAGACACCGGCTTCTTCTGGAATGAGGCTGGCGTCGGCGGGCGCGAAAAAGAGATCGAGCGGCGCGCCGCGCTCGGGCAGCGACGGCAGTCGGGTGGCGACAATTCGCATGACGGTGTCGCCGACTTCGGCTATGAGATGCGTGAGTTCGCCCTGCCACAGCACTTCGCGCAGATGGCCGCCGATCCGATTGGAATAGCCGTGTTCCGCGGCAAGCGTCAGATGCTGCGGACGAACGCAAAGCAACCGGCGCGCGCCCGAAGGCGCCCCGTCACAAGCCACGACGAGCCTATCGTCGCCGGCGCGTACCGCAACCATTCCATCCTTGCGGGTGTTCCCCTCCACGATTACCGGGAGCAGATTGGCGCGCCCCAGAAACTCCGCCGCGAACCGATTGGGCGGGCGACGATAGAGATCGCTCGTGCGTCCGATGGCGCTTAACGCCCCGTCCTTGAGAATGGCGATGCGATCGGCGAGCGTCAGGGCTTCGCTTTGGTCGTGGGTGACATAGAGGATGGTGAGCCCCGGCAAATCAGCATGCAGGCGGGCGATCTCCTCGACCATGGACCGGCGGATCTGCGCGTCGAGCGCCGACAGAGGCTCGTCAAGCAACAGCACGCGTGGGCGCACGGCGAGGGCCCGCGCGATCGCCACACGCTGCTGCTGTCCGCCCGACAATTCACGCGGGTAACGCTTGAGGAACTTTTGCATGCCCACGATGCGGAGCGCGTCATCGACCCGCTCTTCGATCAGCGCTTTGGCCGCGCCGCGGGCCTTGAGGCCGAAGGCGACGTTGTCTGCGACCCGCATATGGGGAAAAAGCGCATAGTTCTGCACGACCATCGCCAGGCCGCGCTCGTAGGGCGGCAGGTCGGTCACATCGGCGCCGCCGATGTGAATGCGCCCCGAAGCCGGCCGTACGAAGCCGGCGACGGCTCTTAGCGCCGTCGTCTTGCCTGACCCCGAAGGGCCGATCATCGCCAGGATTTCGCCCGCCGCAACGTCGAGCGTGAGCGGCTTGAGGACGATCGCGCCACGATAGGCGACGGTGACAGCGTCGAACTTGACAGTCGAATCCGCGGCTAGTTGTTGCGCCGCGATCCGCGCGCTCGCCGCCTCCGCGCCGAGAACGGCGCTGGTCATGTCAGCTTCCGGTCGCTTGCTTCCAGCGCCCTACGTCGGCAGGAAGGTCCTTGAGCACCTGCGCCCAGTCCGGCGTCCAGATCGTCACGCCCTGCATGGCCTCGTGCAGCTTGGTGAAATTGGCGTCGGTCGGCGTGACGTCCTTGCGCACGGGCAGGCCGAGCGCCACCGATGAGACGGCGCCTTGCGCCTCCTTCGAGAGAAGGAACTCGATCAGTTTTTTTCCATTGTCGGCGTCGGGCGCGCCGGCGACCAGGCCAATGTAATAGGGCAGCGGCATGGCGGAGTGCTCGCCATTCGGACCGGCGGGCCAGAAGACCTTGATGTTCGGGTTGTCGGTCATCTGCGACATGTTCATCTGCAGATCGCCATTCGCGACGTAGAGCTCGCCCTTGTTGACAAGGGCGGTGAGTTTCCCGGTCGAGGCCGACGGGCCGACATTGTTATCTTGAAGCTTCTTAAGGTAGTCGAACGCGGCGTCCTTCGAGCCGAAGGCGTGGATGACCTGCAGCATCACCGCAGTGCCGTCGCCGGCCTGGCCCGGCGTTGAATACTGGATCTTGCCCTTAAACTTGGACCCGAGCAGATCGTCGAACGTCTTCGGCGGGTCCTTGAGCTCTGCGGAATTGTAGATGAAGTTCTGGAAATTGTTGACAAGCGGCTGATAGGAGCCGTCGCCGCCGTCGATCGCGTCCGCGGCCATTGGCTTGAAGGGTTGCAGCAGCCCTGTGGCCTCGGCGCGCTGGATGAACGGCGGCAGAGTGACGAGCACATCGGCCTGCGGGTTCGACTTTTCCTTCGCCACGCGCTCGACGACCCCGCCGGAGCCGCCCTCGACGTATTGGACCTTGATCCCGGTGGCTTTGGTGAAGGCGTCGAACTGCGTTTCGAACCAGCTGGCCTTGCCGTCGTGCAAGCCGTCGGCGGCATAGATGGTGACCACGTCGGAGGCGGCGAAGGCAGGCGCTGCAAACGAGACCGCGACGAGCAATGCGCTCAGGAGAGACTTCATGGGGGCCTCCTCGTTGTTGCTTTTATCCAACCACCGCTAAGCCTCCGGCGCAAAGCTTTTGTGACAGGCGGAGCCCCTATGTTTTGAGGCTAGACAGAGCATCCTCGAAGATCGAGAGCGCCTCGTCGAATTGCTCGAACGGGATGGTTAGCGGCGGGCAGAGCGTGACCACATTCCCTCCGCCGACCTTGAAGCTGAGCCCGCGCTCAAGGCAGCGATACATGAGCCGTTCAGCCGTTCCGGCGGGATCGTCGCCGCCGATTTCCACGCCGAAGTAGCAGCCGAGACCGCGCGCCTCGCGGATGATCGGATCGCCGACCTGCCTTGCACGGAGCCGCTCGAGGCCGCGACGTCCGAGTTCCTTCGCCCGGTCGATCAGCTTCTCCTGTTCGATGACGTCGAGCGTCGCGAGCCCTGCTGCGCAAGCGACGGGACTCTTCTCGTGCGTATAGTGCCCGAGCGCCGCGTCCGGCGCGCAATCGAGCCGTTCGGGAGCCAGGATCGCCGCGAGCGGCATGATCCCCCCGCCAAGGCCCTTGCCGATGACGAGAATATCGGGCGTGGTATTGAACTGTTCGCAGGCGTACAACGTCCCGGTGCGCGCGAGGCAGCTCGGAATCTCGTCGAAGATCAAGAGCGCGCCATGACGACGGCAGGAGTCCTTGACCTGTGGCCAGAATTCCGGCGGCGGCGCTTCGACAGTCGTCCAACGCAAAGGCTCGGCGATCAGCGCCGAGACGTCGCCCTGAACCGCGAGCGCGTAGTCGATGTAGTCGGCGAAGCGCTCGAACGGTTTGTCCTCGCCAAAGAAACGGCGCGCGAGGTTAAGCGGCGGCAGGTGCTCGGCGCCCGGAATCATCGGCCCCAGCCCGCGACGGAATAAGGCCTCGCCGCCGATTCCGATCGCGTCGAGGTTGGCGCCGTGGAACGAATCCCAGAGTGACAGCGTCTTGTGCCGACCGGTGGCGTAGCGGGCGAGTTTCAGCGCCATCGAAATCGCAGCAGCGCCGTTCGGGGCGAACAGAACCTTGTAGAGGTCGCACGGCGCAGTCTCAACCAGGCGCCGCGCGAGCGCGGTCGCGGTCGCATTGGAGAAACGGCGCGGGCAGAAGGGCAGGGATTCTATTTCGCGGCGGATCGCATCGACGACCTTTGGGTGGCCGTGGCCGAGTTGATGGACGCTGTTGCCGTGAAAATCGAAGATGCGCCGTCCCTCGATGTCGGTCAGGACTGCGCCTTCGGCGCGCACGATCGGCGCGAGACAGGGCGTCGACAGCGACTGGCGCAAGAAATAGCGCTCGTCCTCGTCGAGCGCGGCGCGCGCGGCGTCACTGAGCGAGGCGCGCCATTCGGCTCGGGCGGGCGAAACATTGACGTCGCCCTCGACCGGCGGCGGATGGGCTTCGTTCACGGCCGCTCGCCCCGCGCGAGCCGTTCCTCGATTGCGCCAATGACCGGCATCAGGTCTGCCACGCTATCGACGACATAATGCGCGCCCGCGCGCTCCAGTTTCTTCACCGCAGCCTTGCGTCGCTCTGCGAAGTCGTCAGAGTACAGCGCCGCCGCGTCCTCGCGCGACAGGCCGAAACAATTGCCGCTGACCGATACGCCGACCGTCCACGCGCCCCCGTTGATTCCCTCGGCGATTCCGACCTCCGTGTCGTCGACCTTGATCACGCTCCAGGCGGGCCAAACCTTGAGGTCCAGGAGCGTCTTGTACAGCATGAAGGGTGTGGGCCGTCCGTCGGGTGTGTCGCCCGTGCAAACGAGACTGTCCGGCTTGAAGCCCTGCGAAGCAGCGACCGGCAGGATCTCGGCCATGATCTCGCGAGTGTAGCCGGTCGACGAGCCGATCTTGATTCCCTTGCTTCTGAGCTCGGCGACGACCTCCGCGGCGCCGGGGATGAGATGCGCATAACGCGCCGCCACGGCAAGGTTCTTCGGCACGAACGCGGCGTAGACCGCGTCGATGTCCGCCTCCGTCGGCGCATGCCCGTGATGCTTCGTCCAAGCTTCCGCCACTCGCGGCAGCGTCATAATGGCGACGATATGCGGGCGCTTGGCCATGCCCATCGGCCCCCGCGCTTCTTCGATGGAGATCGAGACGCCGAACTCGGCGAAGGTCTCCACGAACGCGCCCATGGGGGCGAGGGAGCCGTAATCGATGACAGTGCCGGCCCAGTCGAAAATGACGGCCTTGACGCGCTCCATTCCAACCTCCTTCAATCGAAGAGCTCGGCGACCACTTCCTCGGCGATCGCAAAAGACGTGCTCGCGCCGGTGCCGCTGGTGATCAGCACGATGCGCAATCCCTCGCATGGGGCGTCGACCAGCATCAATCG
>Ga0209624_10000718_pt1 | contig 28692 bp, 28 predicted proteins | sample JacPinW_OM2H0_O1_FD_188565 | JGI IMG/M metagenome (GOLD analysis project Ga0209624, IMG submission 188565) | Forest soil microbial communities from Algoma, Ontario, Canada - Jack Pine, Ontario site 1_JW_OM2H0_O1 (SPAdes) (version 2) | ecosystem: Environmental > Terrestrial > Soil > Boreal...
GATGCCGTGCTTGGCCGAGACATAAGCCGCCTTCTGCACCGAAGCGACCAAGCCGTGCGCCGAGGCGATGTTGATGATGCGGCCCCAGCGCTTCTGTTTCATCAGCGGCAGCGCCGCCTTGGTGGCGTGGAACGCGGCCGAGAGGTTGATGGCGATGATCGCATCCCACTTGTCCTCGGGGAAATCGACGATATTGGCGACGAACTGGATGCCGGCGTTGTTGACCAGGATGTCGACCGAACCCAGTTCCTTCGCCGTGTCCGCCACCATCTGCCGGATCTCCGGCGGCTTCGACATGTCGGCGGGGGAATAACCGGTCTTGATGCCGTGCTTCGACGCGAAATCGCGCTTGATCCGGTCGATGACATCCTTGTCGCCGAAACCGTTGAGCATGATGTTGGCACCGGCGGCGGCCAGCGCCGTGGCGATGGCGTGGCCGATGCCGCTGGTCGAGCCGGTGACGATGGCGGTTTTTCCGGTGAGGGCGGGCATGGTCTCTCCTATCGCTTGAACAATTGCTCGGCGCCGCCGCGCTGTCTGCGCTTGGCGGATATCTCGGCACGGGCGCGCGCGATCTCGCCTTCGAGCTCGGCGATGTAGACTTCGAGATCGGCGACCGAAACCGGCGTCAGATCGCGCGGCTTGGGCTTCTGGCGCTGTGGCGCCAAGTCTTCCTCGTCCATGGGGCCTCCCATGCCCGTTCGGTTATTGCCAGTGTGGCGCGATCGGGCTAAGGGTGCAATCCGCCGCAAACGAACAAAAGCCGAGGCCTGCCATGTCCGAGCTTCCCCCGCACATCCATATCATCGAAATAACCGCACCGGGCGGGCCGGAGATGCTCAAACCGGCCCAACGGCCCATGCCCAAGCCGGCAGCGGGCGAGGTGCTGATCAAGGTGGAAGCCGCCGGGGTCAACCGGCCCGACGTGGCGCAGCGCAAGGGCGAATACCCGCCGCCGGCGGGCGCCTCGGATATTCCCGGGCTGGAGATCGCCGGCACGGTGGCGGCGCTGGGCGCGGGCGTGAAGCAATGGAAGCTCGGCGACAAGGTCTGCGCGCTGGTCACCGGCGGCGGCTATGCCGATTACTGCCCGGCGCCCGAAGCGCAATGCCTGCCCGTGCCCAAGGGCCTGTCGATGGTCGAGGCTGCGGCCTTGCCCGAAACCTACTTCACGGTCTGGACCAATTTGATGCAGCGCGGCGGGATGAAAAAGGGCGAGTCCGTGCTTATCCACGGCGGCAGCTCGGGCATCGGCACCACCGCCATCCAGATCGCCAAGCTCTTCGGCGCCAAGGAGATTTTCGCCACCGCCGGCAGCGCGGAGAAATGCCAGGCGTGCGAACGGCTGGGCGCCACCCGCGCCATCGACTACAAGCGCGAGGATTTCGTCAAGGTGGTGAAGGAGGAAACCAAGAACCGCGGCGTCGATTTGATATTGGACATGGTGTGCGGGCCTTATGTGCCGCGCAATCTCGCTTGCCTGGCGGTGGAGGGCCGGGTGGTCGTGATCGCGCTTTTGGGCGGCAATATGTCCGAGGTCAATTTCGGCGCGTTGATGATGAAGCGCCAGACCATCACCGGCTCCACATTGCGCGCGCGCTCGGTCGAGCAGAAAGCGCTGATCGCGGAACCGCTGCGGCGCGAGGTCTGGCCCTTGCTCGAGGCGGGCAAGCTCAAACCGGTGATCTACAAGACCTTCCCGCTGAAAGAGGCGGCCGCGGCCCATGCGCTCATGGAAAGCTCGGAGCATATCGGCAAGATCGTGCTGACGCTCTAAATGTCCTTTTCACCGGGCATCGGAGTGACTATATAAGCGGCATCCCGGACATGCCGTGGTCTCTTGGGACGCCTGTTCAAGGCGTTGCGCGGGGCACCGGCCTTAGGAGATTAAGCTATGTCGTTGCCCCTCATGCCCAAGGCCACCGCGGTGTGGCTGGTCGAGAACACCGCGCTCACCTTCGACCAGATCGGCGAATTCTGCGGCCTGCATGCCCTCGAGGTGCGCGCCATCGCCGACGGCGAAGTGGCGATCCAGATGCAGGGGCTCGACCCGATCGCCAACGGCCAGCTCACCTTGGCCGAGATCGAACGTTGCCAGAAAGATCCCGAGGCGCGGCTGCAGATCGCCAAGGAGGCGGTGCCGGCCCAGCTCGTGAAGCACAAGGGCCCGCGCTACACGCCCATCGCCAAGCGCCAGGACAAGCCCGACGCCATCTCCTGGCTGATCAAGAACCATCCCGAGCTTTCCGACGGCCAGATCTCCAAGCTGGTCGGCACCACCAAGCCCACCATCCAGGCGGTGCGCGACCGCACCCATTGGAACACGCCCAACATCAAGCCGCGCCATCCGGTGGCGCTGGGCCTGTGCACCATGGAGGAGCTGGAAAAGGCGGTGAAGCGCGCCAACCGCGGCAAGAAGCCCGACGAGGTGCCGGCGGTGCAGCCGCCCGGCGCCGACGACATCGTCGCCACCACCAGCGAAGAGCCGGCGGCTTAGGCCTGACTCTTCCCATACCCTGCGCCTTTGAGGCTCGCGGTGATCTCGGTCAATATCGCCGGGTCGTCGATGGTCGCCGGGGTCTTGTAGTCCTCGCCGTCGGCGATGCGGCGCATGGTGCCGCGTAAAATCTTCCCCGAGCGCGTCTTGGGCAGGCGGTCAACCACTACTGCGGTCTTGAAGCTCGCCACCGGGCCGATGCGCTCGCGCACCAGCTTGACGGTCTCCTCGGCGACGGTTGCGTGCGACCGCGACGCTCCGGCCTTCAAGACCAGGAATCCGACCGGCACCTGGCCCTTGAGCTGATCGGCGGCGCCGATCACCGCGCATTCCGCCACCTCGGGGTGGGAGGCGAGCACTTCCTCGATCGCCCCGGTGGACAGCCGGTGGCCGGCGACATTGATGATGTCGTCGGTGCGCGCCATGACGAAGACATAGCCATCCCGGTCGATATAGCCGGCATCGGCGGTCAGGTAATAGCCCGGATAATCCGCCAGGTAGGATTTGATGAAGCGGTCATCGGCGTTCCACAGCGTTGGGGCGAAAGAGGGCGGCATGGGCAGCTTCACGCACAAGGCGCCGATCTCACCCGGTTTCATCTCCTTACCCGAGGGATCGAGTGCCTTGAGGTCGTAGCCCGGTGCCGGTTTGGTCGGCGAGCCGTGCTTCACCGGCAACTGGCCCAATCCCACGCAATTGGCGGCGATCGCCCAGCCGGTCTCGGTCTGCCACCAATGGTCGATCACCGGCACCTTCAACTGCTTCTCGGCCCAGTCCACCGTCGGCGGGTCGGCGCGCTCGCCCGCCAGGAACAACGTGCGGAACTTCGACAGATCGTATCGGCGGATGAGTTTGCCCTCGGGGTCGTCGCGCTTGATCGCGCGGAAGGCGGTGGGCGCGGTGAACATGGCGACCGCGCCGTGCTGGGCTATCACCCGCCAGAAGGTTCCGGCGTCGGGCGTGCCGACCGGCTTGCCCTCGAACAGGATGGTGGTGAGGCCATAGAGCAGCGGCGCGTAGCAGATATAGCTGTGCCCCACCACCCAGCCCACATCAGAGGCGGTGAACCAGGTCTCGCCCGGCTTCAGGCCGTAGACATTTTCCATCGACCAGGCGAGCGCCACGGCGTGGCCGCCATTGTCGCGCACGATGCCCTTGGGCGCACCGGTGGTGCCCGAGGTGTAGAGAATATAGAGCGGGTCGGTCGCTTCGACCGGCACGCAAGCGGCGGACTTGGCCTTGGCGCATTCCTCGGCCCAATCGAAATCGCGGCCTTTCACCAGATCGCATGTCTGTTGCGGCCTTTGGAGGATGAGACAGGCTTCGGGCTTGGACTTGGCGAGGCTGATCGCCTGGTCCAGCAGCGGTTTGTAGGGAATGATCCGGTTGACCTCGATGCCGCAAGAGGCCGAGAGCACCATCCGGGGCTTGGCGTCGTCGAGCCGCGCCGCCAGCTCGGGCGCGGCGAAACCGCCGAACACGACCGAATGGATCGCGCCGATGCGCGCGCAGGCGAGCATCGCCATGACGGCTTCCGGAACCATCGGCATATAGAGGATGACGCGGTCGCCCTTTTGCACGCCATGTGCTTGCAACGCGCCGGCGAGCTTCGCCACCTGATCGCGCAGCTCCCGATAGCTGAAGCGCTTGATGGTGTCGGTGACCGGGCTGTCGTAGATCAGCGCGGTTTGATCGGCGCGGCCGCGCTCGACATGCCGGTCGAGCGCGTTGAAGCAGGTGTTGAGGCGCGCGCCCTTGAACCAGCGGTAGAAAGGCGGGTTGCTCTTGTCGAGCACGCGGTCCCAACTCTTTTCCCAATCGATGGCCCGGGCCGCCTCGCCCCAGAAGCCCTCGGGATCGGCCAGCGAGCGGCGATACTCCTCCGCATATCGGCTGGTCATTGTTATCCTCCCTGGCTAGAACTGTGAGCCAAAGGCGGCCCTTTGTGAAGCCGCCGCAAGGGCAGGAATGGGCAACGCCTACGACACCGGGCTCGACCGCAACCGGGCCAATTACGTGCCGCTGACACCGCTGGGCTTCATCGCCCGCGCCGCCGCGGTCTATCCCGGGCGCCTGGCGGTGGTGCACGGGCCCCGGCGCTATAGCTGGGCCGAGAGCTATGCGCGCTGCCGGCGCCTGGCGAGCGCCTTGTGCCAGCGCGGCATCGGCAAGGGCGACACGGTGGCGGTGATGGCCGCCAATACGCCCGAGGCCTTCGAGGCGCATTTCGGCGTGCCGATGGCGGGCGCGGTGCTGAACGCGCTCAACATCCGGCTCGATGCCGCCACCATCGCCTTCATCCTCGATCACGGCGAGGCCAAGGCACTGATCACCGACCGCGAATTCGCGCCGGTGGTCGAGAAAGCGCTGGCCGCGGCCAAGGCGCGGCCGCTGGTGATCGACATCGACGACGCGCTCGCGCCCCCGGGCAAGCTGTTGGGCGAGATGGATTACGAGAGATTCCTCGCCACCGGCGATGCGGATTTCACCTGGGAGAATCCCGCCGACGAATGGGACGCGATATCGCTCAACTACACCTCGGGCACGACCGGCAACCCCAAGGGCGTGGTCTATCATCACCGCGGCGCCTATCTCAACGCGCTGGGCAACGTGCTGGCGTGGAACATGCCGCCGCATCCGGTCTATCTCTGGACGCTGCCGATGTTCCATTGCAACGGCTGGTGCTTTCCCTGGACGGTGACGGCGCTGGCCGGAACGCATGTGTGCCTGCGCCGGGTCGAGGCGGCACCGATCTTCGCCGCGATATCCGGGCATAACGTCAGCCATCTTTGCGGCGCGCCGATCGTCATGAACATGCTGTTGAACGCGCCGGAAGAGCAACGCCGCGGCCTCGGCAACCGGATCATCCGCATGATGACCGCCGGCGCGGCGCCGCCCGCCGCCGTGATCGAGGGCGTGGAGAAGCTCGGCTTCGCCATAACCCACGTCTACGGCCTGACCGAGGTCTACGGCCCGGCGGTGGTCTGCGCCTGGCACGAAGAGTGGAACGGCCTGCCGAACGAACAAAAATCCCAGCTCAAGGCGCGCCAGGGCGTGAATTATCCGGTGCTCGACGGGCTGATGGTGGCCGACGCGCAAAGCCTCAAGCCGGTGCCGCCCGACGGCGAGAGCATGGGCGAGGTGTTCATGCGCGGCAACATCGTGATGAAGGGCTATCTCAAGAACGCCCAGGCGACGGACGAGGCATTTTCCGGCGGCTGGTTCCACACCGGCGATCTCGGCGTCATGCATAAGGACGGCTATATCGAGATCAGGGACCGCTCCAAGGACATCATCATCTCGGGCGGAGAGAATATCTCGACCATCGAGGTCGAGGGCGTGCTCTACAAGCACCCGGCGGTGCTCGAGGCCGCGGTGGTGGCGCGGCCCGACGAGAAATGGGGCGAGACGCCTTGCGCCTTCGTGACCTTGAAGCCCGGCGCCGTTGCTTCGGCGGAAGCGATCATCGCCTTCTGCCGCGACAATCTCGCGCGCTACAAGGTTCCTAAAACGGTGGTGTTCGGATCCTTGCCCAAAACATCAACCGGCAAGATCCAGAAATTCATGCTGCGCGAACAGGCGCGCGATCTGAAATAGCCCTTGAAACGAACCGCCCCTCCGAGGGGAGGGGGTTACTGCTATCCCTCGCATGAGCCGCACTCGGGGCTCCTTCTTGGCCGCAAAGTTGGGCGCGTTCGGGCACTCATTGTGTCTGTTCTGTAGAGTTGGCGCGGGAGGGCGCTCAGCGGCGTTAAGTTCAGTACTTGTCTTCGGGAGATACGGCACGAATGGTCTGGCTTTCTGGCTGGTACAAAAGAATCCAGAGATTGAGTCGCCTCCGCAATGGTTTTTGGACGCGGCGCTTCAATTCGCGCAGGTAATCTGATGTTTCTGGCAGTCCTAATCCTAAGTGCATTCGAGCCGCCTGAAATTCTTTCCCATGGTCAGGAAGCGTATCGGTGTAATAAGAAACCACGCTTGCCAACGCTCGGTCAAAATTGTTTCTCTGTGTTGACTGTTTACCGAGCCCAGAGCCTTTGCATTCAATGCGCCAATATTCGGTGCTCGATATTCCCACAATATCTGGTCCCTCAGAACTCAAATCATAGGGATAATCTTTTTCGGCTATTTTCCCTAGTGCTTCGCGCAGTCGGGTTGCGTCAGCAGTTAGATCAATTCCCTTTCCGCGAGCGATTGAGAAATGATAGGTGAAAACATTCCGAGACCGCAGCCACACGGTGGTGGAAATCAAAACATCAATTTCTCTGATTGCCGTCTGGGGCATTGGCTCAATTTCAGGTAGTGTCTCAGTTTGACCGCGATGCTACAAATCCCTTCTGAATCTATCCTGCTGCGATCCCCAAAACCAAAAAACAAGAAGGGGTACCACTAAGCTAAACCGGTAGCGGCATAGTTCGTGGCTCTGAATTGAATCATAAAAGACATTACTGCAACCCAAAAACCGTGACGTAAGGTTTTCCATCAGAAGTATTTTCGACTTTGTAGGTTATGGGTTCCTTTGCGCTACCCCAATCATTTGGGACATCGACGTTCAAATCTGCGGCGCATGAAATGCTACCCGTTGTAGCATCCTTCGCTGTTAGGCGAATAATATCTAGCGTGTAGGATGCGGTTGCTATCGCCTGATTTTTCTCCTCGATACGCTCGCTACGAACATGATCGAAGCAGGCATTGGATTTATCTTGAAAATTCTCCTGCAGCGTATTGCAATCAAGATAAGCCTGCCGATCAGTGCCTAATAGGCGAATGCAACGCCATGGCGTTCCAATTGGATCGGCGTGCCATTTATCAAAGACCACTTTAGCCCAATCTTCCTGAATTATTTTTCTGCATAGGTTGTCTTCAGTGCCAAACCGTATATCAGACTGTTTAGCGGCTGGACTCCCCACCATCGCCACGTCGAGCAATTGTTGTGGAGGATTTTGCTGCGCGATTTCTGCCACTGTAGCCTTCGTCACGCTACTCGCGCAGTCAGGATTATCCGTTCGCTGTGCAAATCCATGAAGAGCGTCCGATAAGATAGGAGACCCGTGAAGCACATCCCATAACAACACTAACCCGACGACGGTGATTACTATTGAAATAGGAGCCTTCCACCACCAGCCTGATCCTTTCCACCTAATGCCGTCCATCTTCCACCATGAAGGCTCTGTGTGTGCGTTTAGTACTATTCGAAACGAATTTCGCGAAGAAGCTAATTACGCTTTATTGGGTAAATACGACAGAAATGGTCCAGCTGGCATAACAGAAACTTGAGATAGAGAGAAAGAAAAATCCATATGCCAAATTTCCTCGGAATGTGGCTGCGCACTTGTTATCTTTTCCATTCCTACTCTCGGCTATATCCCTCCAGTATTCCGCCCACCGCTCAACGCAAAACGTCATTAAAAACATCATCACCGCACCACATGCTACGCCTGTGGCGTATCCCATCAGTCCATTTCCAATGCTCGCGCCGTCGAATTTTGTCGCTGTCTCATTTGAAGCAAAGGCAAGAACGGCTGTAGCAGCGCCACCATTGATCAACATAGCCATATAGGCTGCGCTACGCGCGTACTGATTTGACGCTTGTGCATCTTGATTGCTACGAACTCGGGCTAGCTCTTTGTCGATCATGCTTTGCCCCCTAGTGGCCACCACTGATACATCGGACTAACTCAATCAACCTACTTCGGTATCCAATTGCTGATAATCGTAGAAATAATCGGATTCTCAAGAAAGCTCTTCAGTAAAGACTTTGCTTTTTCTTTTTCCAATACGCTGGCATTGGCTTGATCTATCGCGAGAGCAATCTTCTCCGCACTGAATCTTACGTTCTGAAAGTTGCCCTCCCCAACTTGTACGTTTGATGATGAGGAAATCGTCACGCTCCGATCAATACTGACACTTATTGGAGATGTCGCGTTGCCCTCAATCACATCAATTCCAAATGCTGTAATCTGGGCCATTCCAGTACGAAGATAGCCGCCTCCGCCTTGTCCTTCGATAGGTTTCCATCGAATCAAACCCTTTTCAGCGAGTTGCCTACATATTTCAAAGACTGTATCCGGCGTTAGAACGCTGCTCGACAATTCAACCGGAAGTGGCACCATTCCTTGTCGGCGAGAATCATAAAGTTTTCTAAGCACAATGCCGCGTAGCTCAGAATCACTCATGTTTCACCTACCGGCAGTAAACCCGCTGCCTTGGCGCTTTCAAAGCCGAAATCCACAAGCTTATTGATATCGCGTAACGGCAAAACCGGCGACGTGATGCTCTCCAAATTACCAAGACGTAGCTTTATCGCTTTGTCGGAAGCTGGGCGAAACACAAAGCGGAATTCATTCTGGAAGGAAAAATGTGATGACTTTCGGAAAGGACCGGTTTCCCCCGAATGTACGTCAGGATCAAAATACTCAACTAATCCATAGTCACATGCCAACCCAGCCGCTTTCGCCGCGTTACAAACGCGGTTCACAAATTCCTTTGTATTCAGGACGATTGTAAACGAATCCCCAAAATCAAAGTTGCTCTCATCAACAAATGGGCTACTGCCCGGTTTTGTTACAGCAAACATACAATAGATGTTGCAGGGAAAGTTTTTGCCGAGCGAAATCAGCAACGGACCTGCCAGATGATCTGGTGGGATTACAATGTTAATGCCCTGAGCTTCGTTCGCTATCGTTAGATTCTTTATTGCCGCAGGCTGGAAAATTCTATCTGTGCCTTCAAATCGATCTGCCCTGACAATGTCGGACTTTGCTTCTAAATCAGAAAAGAATTTCGTGGTATTCAGGTGCAATAAGCCCTCGTGGCGCAGTTCATTTAGGTGTTGGCGTTCGCCAAACTTAATCAGTACTGCCCATCCATTCCAGATGTTATTTGGCATGTCAATTCACCCGCTCATCTTGCTCCGGCATGGTCCGCTGTAGCTCATTGATCACTTTCACGATCTCCTTAAACACCCGCTGCCCCTCAATGTCCCCTTCGGCCAATAGTGCGTCAGCCTTTTGTCCCGTGATAATCGCCGCGTCTTCGCCATGCTGCTTCACAAGGACGTTAGCGGCTCGCCAAATATCGACGTTAAGCACTTTCCTCTGTCTCGGAATCATCAGGTGAGTCGTTTTCTGGTAGCATTCTCCCTCTGATTTGCTTGACGAGCATTGATATTGACTGACGGGACCGCAGCCACATAGAGAGCAAAATAAAGCTGCCAACAAATCCACAGACTGTGCAGATAACGAAGACATAGAAGACTCTGTTAGATTCAATCGAGGCTGTTAAGAGTGATATGAGCAAGACAACGGCAGTCGAGAATAGAAAAATCGCCAAGTTCAGAAAGATCGAATCTGGTGCGCCATTCTCTAGGATTTGAAGCTCTGACTCGGACACATCATAAACAACCAAGGTGCCAATTCTCCCACGCCGTATGACCGGCAGAAAATCTGAATCTAACTTTCTCCGTTTTGTCATGTACCACCTCGAAGTGTGCGGACTGATGCTCGCACAGTCCCGGCATAGCCTCCCAAGTCGATCACCACATGCCAATGGCCCGCATGCGGAGCAGCAATGCGTACCGGCGACTGTTTTGCGAGACCGCCGTAGGAAGTGGCGCGTTGACCGCTTTTGTAGTTTGAGAAGTTAGTGTCATCCATAAGTCGTACATTGGCCTGTTTGTCGAGTGTGACCTCGACTACATCGCCAGTTGTCAGGGTTAGATCGTAGTGCAGATAGTTCATCCTAGATTCCATCCTTTCCAAAAGTCCGCTTGAGCTAATTCCGATTGCTTTGATGTAGCAGTATCACCACTCATGGCATCCCGCCAACAAACCCGCTTGTATCCTCGTTTTTGATCAGCGCCAGCCTCACGCCAACATGTCGGCAGCCCGGCCTAGGGCACGCCAGGTGTTTGGCGACTTCATCAAGGCGTACGTCGCGGTGTGCGACTTTTATGAGGAGTTGCACCGGGCTTTGCAGCCATACATGCAGACATCGTAGACACGTCGCTTCCAGCAACACGCTGTCGTCCAAATCCCTGAGTGTCGTGTCGTTCTGCCAATTCACCAGAAATCCTCCGCCGAAGGAATCCGGTTATAGGCGATCTTTCCCCCTGCATTGCCGCCGGGCGGCGGCGTCCACGGCCCGAGGGTGACGACGCGTTTGCCGAACTTCCGGTTCAGCCCGTCAATCGTGTTCGTCAGCAACTCGCATTTCTGCCGCTCAGAATCGTCGTTCAGAAGAAGATCGAGCTGCCGTCTGTTCGATGGCGATAGCTCTGACAGCGTAACTCCAACACGCACAATCTCGGTGCGGCGAGGCAGTTCGGCGCGGGCCTTATACCAAAGGACATTGAGCGCGCTCAGGCAGGCTTGGTCGTCTTGCACGCAAGGAATCTCCCGTTGGCCGTACCAAGCTCCATTTCGGTTATCGAGCCATAACGAGAGTCTTCCTGAGTAGTATCCATCGCGCCGCATCCGCCGTGCTGCTTTCGTCAGGAGCAGGCGCGAGACCGATTGTGCATGGTCAAAATCCCGCCAGCGGGGAGATAAGACGCGAGCATGGCCGAACATGCCGCGAGACGTGGGCATGGCGTGAAGGGCGTAACCATGCAGCGCGTACCACATGCGCTCGCCGTTCACGTTTCCCCATAGGGCGCGAAGCTGCTTCGGCTGGCTGTTCCAAAGGTCGCGGATGGTTGTAATAGCCGCGTCGTTGAGGCGCAGTTCCATCCGCCGGCCGATGCCCGGAATGTCCGACAAGGGTAATACGAATAGTGGCTCGGGCATCTGCTCGGGGCGCCAGATGGTCACGCCGTTCGGCTTGTCGATCTTGCAGGCGATCTTGGCGAGCAATCGATTCGCGGCGAATCCTATCGAGCAGGTGATTTGCTCACCGATATTCTGCCGGATGCGCTTCTTGATCCTTGTTGCCAGGGCTAAAGGATCGGCAATCCCTGACGGGTCGAGTTTGCATACGAGTTCGTCAATAGACTTCACCGTCTCAATCGGTATTTCGCAGTAGATTTCATTGAGCAGCGCATTATGGGCGCGCCGGAATAGGTCGGGCCGCTGCGTGACGAGTACGAGACCTGGGCAGGCTTCCAATGCGTCCGGGACGCGCATGACGTTCTTACAGCCCGCCGCTTTGGCCTCTTTGGAGCAGGCGATGACCACCGTTGAGTGTGCGGCAGAGGTTTCAAAGGGAATCACGCCTACAGGGCGTCCCCGAAGCTCCGGCATGGCCTGCTGCATGACGGATGCGAAGAAGCCGTCGAAATCTAGGTAGAGCCTTTCGATGGTTTCGGGCTTTCGCATCTATCCCCACATCCAAGAACCGAACATGAGAACAAACAAAGAACACGTGAGTCAAGCAGACTGATAACTGGCCAAGAAGCTAAGGGCGCGCTCGTGATTACCCTGATTTCTTGGGCAATAAGCGAGCGCCCTCGCCCAGCCCATGTTCGGACAGAAATTCAACCCCAGCCTTGGCCAGGGCCTTTTGTAGGGCCGTCAACGTGCTCAGACGTGGATCGACTTCTCCGCGCTCAAGGCGCGCTACCGCATTGAGTGAAACAATCGCCTTGTCGGCAAGCTGCTGTTGAGACCAGCCCAAGAGGGCGCGGGCAGCCCGAATCTCGCGCAGGGTGACCATGCGGACACCATCGCGATTTGGTGGAATTACGCCATAAAGAGGGCCTAATAGGACCCGTTAAGGTCTTTATTAATCCCTATAGAGCCAAAAATAGGCTGAAAACCCTGCGAATCGCAGCGGCTGGGCGAATCATGGAACTGCGAGCCAATGGCGCTCAATCGATGATCGGCGCAAAGAGCGAACAACGCTTAATCGGTGTCGATTTGCTGCGGGCGCTGTCGATTCTCGCTGTCCTGCTGGTTCATTGGCAACTCTGCGCGCCCATAGCGCCACCATCATCATGGATTGATCGACTAACCCTGGCGATTTCCTTTCGAGGAAATTATGGGGTCACCCTGTTCTTCGTGATTTCCGGCTTTCTAATCATGAGGAACATCATGCTGAGGGAGCCCGACATCTACAGGCTTTCTCTCCGGGCTTTTTACATTCGGCGCATCGCCCGTATCCAGCCCCTCATGCTGGCGTCGATCGCCTTCGGAGCCTTGATGCTGGCCTTAAGCGGACACTCGGCGGTATTCCGCTGGGGCGCGCCGTTCACAGCATCGTTCTGGATTTCCTTGTTCACCTTCACGTTTAACTGGCTGCGCGTGTTCCACAACGGCCCGATTAGAGGATGGGGACTGCATTGGGATGTGATGTGGTCACTGGCCATCGAGGAGCAGTTTTATCTCCTGCTTCCTTTGGTGTTGCTCTGGTCGAAGAAGGGATGGCGATTCGTCCCGGTCGCCATCTGCGTCATCTTAATCTGCACGGCCTCACGATACGTGATGGCGTTTACTGGATTGGTAGATTGGGAATATACGTCGCTCGCCTGTTTCGATGCGCTGGCTATAGGTGTTATCGCCGCCCAAATCGCGCCGTTGATACCTTCAAGGCTAGGTGCTCAACTCATGACCGCCGGTGGAATCATCATTGTCGTCGCGGGCTATCCGGTAAAGTTCAATCCGCCGTTTTCCTTCCTTTTCGTCGAGCTCGGGGCGGCAGCCTTTATCCTAGGTGCTCAAGCCAGCGAGAACTTAATCGGACGCGTATGGTTCATTCCATCGCTGATCGGACGGTTGAGTTATGAAATGTATCTGCTGCATCCGGCTGTTCTGTTTTTCATCGCGCCGTATATGAACGAATGGCCACTGACTTTCGGATGGCTTGTCTTCAGCGGGATTACAATCGCTGTCGCACAATTCGTGCAACAATATTTTACTGAGCCAGTAAATGTATGGCTGAGATTTGTATTGCTAAAACGTAGAGACGCGGAGCGGAAAGTTCTTGCTCGCGTTGTCTAACGGGACATGAGCGGCGGGTAGCTGAATATCTATTCTTCCTCGCCTCGTGCTCGTGCGGCACGACGTTGGCACTCCGCTAAGGTTGTCTTATCAGCAGGAGTTGCCAATCCGGCTACTTCAAGACGGCTATACCAATCCCTTGCGGCGATCCAGTTGAGAATGATCATTGCACGATCCTCACCATACTGATCGATCAGGGATTGCTCCTCCTCAGGACTCATGTGATCCTCTTCCTTCACCCACTAGTTTTCATCGATCAAATCCTATCCCAAGAATTCACTCTCTTATCATTAGCTCACGCAACGCTACTGTTTCCATCAGCCCTTCGTCTGACCCAAAAAGGGACAAAGAGTTTATGTTGTGCAAATCTAGAATCCTAAGAATCTCCAAGCGTTGCTTGGTAGGCAAAGTCATCTTCCAAAGTATATCCTGACCGGTCTCCGAATTTTCAAAAGCTGTTTGATGGGAGCGGTACATAAACTCGTCGTCAGTGTCCTGTGTGCAAACGGTATATTGGCTTTGTTGAATGAAATGTCTCTTATGACTCGCTACATTCGGACCAAGTCCAGATATTTTCGGCGATCCTCCTCGCGCGAACTTACCTTTCCCAGCATGTTCCAGGAAGGAATACACAGCTACGCATCCTTCTTCGAATGGAGCATCTCGAAATGCAAAGAAAGCGGCCACATACGGTGAGCGAGACCAATCGAGTAAGGGCGACGGAAAACCATGGTGCCGAAGGAAAACCATGTATTCATAAATTTTCCCTGCGAACCGATTGTGAAAGAAAGAACTATCTTTGAGCCGTTTGTAATATTGCAGCGGGTCATCTATCTCCCAGTGTTTCCCCGTGTATGTTTCAATCTGTGGTTTAGCAGCATGAATGCGCTGGTAGTAATCACCTGCTCCTAGCAGTTTTGGCTTTTGAACGGCGTATCTTTCTAGTGTCGTTGTGAGAGTCCAATTTGCGTTTGATTGCCCACGGAATAATAAATCTGATACATATCCTGAGTTAGGGTCTTTTTTGAAGCCCCGGTGTTCTTCGTATCGCTTGTGAAGCCACTGCTCGAAGGCATCCCAGTCATCAAGATTTTCGGTGTTCCTCATATCGGGACCTATAAGTCGTTTCTCAAATTCCATTTTGTCGAGGGAGCACGCCAGCAGCAAACCTTTTTAAGGACCAAGGCGATATCCCGTTACCATAATGCCTAATACCAGCGCAGTGTCAGCTTGGGTCTCACAGAACGTTATTACATTTCTTGCCGCATGTGTTCTATGGTGCGCACCAGTTTGAAAAGTGAACTATCGGATATTCGCTGCCCCGCACGAAGTATCCTGATTGTGTGATGAGAAACATGCGCTCGTTTACAGAGATCGCGATCACTGATCCCAAATTTCTTCTGCGTGCTCATCACGAAAATTCGCAGCTTGGATTTATCGTTGCCAGCTAACGGGTGCTTGATAACATCGTCTTCATCGTCGCCGATGAATTCCCGCTCCTCGATATTGTCGGCCTCTTTTCCGATGAGCTGGAAAGCTAATGCAAATACGTGGCGGCGGCGTAGCATCCCGTGCTGATCATCTTCGCCATCTAAGAATTTTCTTTCCGAGTGCAAATGATAACGGATCAGGCTCCGTCCATGCGATTTCAGCCAAGAAATAGGTATTTGCGCATTAGACATCTCACGGTCAAATGCATACTCTCCAGCTTTTATTGGGTTTTTGAAATATGGCGCTGCTGGTCTCGGCTTTCGGCCTCTTCTCCACAGTGGATCGTTAAGCGCCTCCATATCGGTAGCGGCTATCTCGATACGGGACTTAGCTTGGAGGGAGAGCAAAAAATTGAATGGCTTGACCTGATCGGCGTAGGGCTTGCCCGCATTGTAAGCCTTGAACCAGTCGAGCAAACTTGTAGTGGTCGCCGCGTATCGACTCGCGGCGGGCATGTCGAAATTCAACAATGTATCGAACGCCACGGTATCTGGATTTCCTGATTTCGCTGCTCGGATGATCTCCCGCCAAAAATCTTCCTGCCACAAAGGGACACCAATCCGCTTAATTCGTTCGCGCCGGAGATCGGGAGGCTCGTCATATGGTTCTAATAGGTGGCCAAGCCCATGCCCCGATGCCTTGCGGATGATCGGTTTCCCAGTATCATCGTGATTGAACAGCACATACCGCTTTGCCGATATGGCGAGGCATTTAGGTGGCACTAGGTGATCGAGGTCACCCTCATGATCCGTCGGGAAATCGACCTTTTCCAATTGGAGGATCGGACCCTTTTCAGCATAGGGATTGAGATCGGTAAACCAATCCCGCGCAGTCATCGCCCGACTCTTGAACTCTTCCGGGGGAAGCATCGTCACATTCGCAATGGCGATGCTGTCGGTGTCACAGAATGCCCAATCGAGTCCCTGATTAAGAACCTGGTATTCGGCGAGTGCGAGCATAAGCCGTGCGCCGCCGGTAATCAGGGTAGCCAGCAGAGGATGGAAGTACCGGCCTCGCTTTTCGAATTTCTTCCACTTGAAGGCCGCCGCATACTCGCGGGCACTATATGCGAGCATGTCTTTCGATTTGTCGTATTCCTCAACATTTAGCTCAACGAAAATTCCGTAGCTCGTGGCATTGGCGAGAATTTTAATGCCCTGCTGATCGCTATCGAGCCGGGCTTTGTCCGCATCCGACGCTAGTTTTTGTTTGGCTTGTATTTCCCGGCGATGGTCAATCAATGCGCAATAGAAGTCATCAATTTCAGGATCAACTAATTTTCCAGCGATGGTGATTGGATGCAATCTATCCTGCGCCGCCAACGCATGAAAGCGGATAACCCTCAAGATTTTCGGTGCCTTCCCCGTCAAAACTTTCGAAGCCAGCACGTCAGCGAGCGTGAACCATATCGGCGCATCGGCAGAAAGATAATTCAAGCCGATGGTCGCTGCTTCTTCGTCACTGTAATGCGCGCGGACGGGGAATATATCGCGGTCTGGAAGAACCTGGACGATAGCCGTCAGGTCTCGCCAAGCTTTCTGTTCGCGCAGCGAATCCGGTGTGCAGCTTTCAACAAAATCGCGGATTTTGTTCGTATCGTCATCGTAGTCGATGCCCTTTGCGCGAACAAAATTCCAAAGGCCCATGAGCGTGCAAATGGTTGGGTACATGGAACGAAAATCACAATGGATGATGTCTGCAATTTCTCGCCGTATATGAACCTCGGAGCGTCCGCCGTAATAGGCGCTCATAATTTGGCCGGTGATTTCAGCCGAAAAGTCAGGCTGTACATCCTGCCAGGACTTGATACCCATACCTTTCAAATACGCTTTACCCAAACTCGCCTCGCTATAGAGGTCGTATAGACCGGTACCGGTGAGGCCGAGCGTGCTGAATCTCCGCGACAATACCTCGAAACATTCCCAGGTCGTTTGCACATCTCTCATGCCATAGCGGACATATTCTGGTTTTAATTTCTCGCCGTGATCTTCTGACGGTTCTTTCGGTGTGTTGACCTTTAGGAGCTTTGACAGGCTTTCCAGTGAATGTGATTCACTGGTCAACGCCGCCGCCACCGTTTTTACATCGACAAAATAGCCCCGATCCGGATATCGGTTCGCGTCTTCATTAAATTGGTCGTCATCTTCGTTAGTTTGGCTTGCCCCTCGCGTGCCCGTAAAATGGATAAGCGATGCACGTTGGGACAGATGCCTTACTGATACGCGCGGCCATTTCTTGTCATTTGATAAGGTAAAACTGAAACCACTTTTCATGCTCCGCCGAGCGTTGACGTGGCCGATTGCCAATCGCGACAAATCGAAGGGCAAATTGAAACCAACGATTTGCGCACCAATCAGAAAACCATTTTCAAACAATACGTGCTCCACGAAATCGTCGCGGGTCAATAACCGGATTCGCTCTCCATCACTAGTCGGTTGCTGTTGGGCGATTTCAGTTCGAAGAGTTTCCTGCTCATGGACACTGAGCGTCGTGTCGTAGAACACGCCTCGTTCTATGAGATGCCCGCGATGGCGAAGCTGATAAGCCCCGAAGCGGAGATTCTGATCCGGCGTGGTCCTGGTCTCACAGTCGAAAACAAGGGTCCAGTCGTCTTGGGCAGCGATGCGTTCGCCGTGCGAAAGACCGGGACGATTCCTTCTCTTATGCTTGTTATTGCCGCCCCGTTTCGGCTTCCGAATGACATAAGAGCGCAGGGAGATAATTAGCCGGTCAACCGGGGTGTCTTCGCCTTTTGGCGGTTCCGTCCCGTTGACCGGTCTCATTGCATCACCCTGGGGGAGTATCGATACCTTTTAAAGCGAGCTTCAGTAGTAAGTCCTCAACCTCGCGCAAATGGGCTGTGGCGAATTCCAGGTAATCTACCACGCTTCCGATCTTGTTGATTTCGATTACCAACGGGATTTTAGAGTCCATCCAAAAACCGGCGTGCTCGCTGAGTTGACGAGCCGTCCGTTTAAGATGGCAGTTACGGCACAGGGCATAGACCTCGTCGCTAAATTTCCGACCATCGACGTGCTCTACATCAAGGCAAAGCGGATGTGATTCCCCGCAAATACAACGGCAATTCTTAAGGCCATATTTCTCCAGCTTTGTGATTCTCTCCTGCAATATTATCGGTTTTAGGATTGCTAGTTTCTTTAAATCGCAATTTGCGCATGTGCCCTGTGCCTTAAGACCACTTTTTATTCCAAACAAACTGTCGGGCAAAAAGCATGCTGGATTCGATTCACCGCATGCACAATCTACACTGCTGACGCCAAGCCTCTGTAAATCTCTCCACAAAGTCTGTGCTCGAATAAATTGGCGATCCATGTCGTCCATGATCGCCTCTTCAATTTGCTTTATCGCGATAAATATCGACGAACGAGAGTTCGCCAATACTATCGAGTTTTCTGAGAATATTTGGTCTTGTTTCCCAAGGGTGATATTTACGGTTAGCGTCGAAAACTCCACGGTCCTTATAAGGCTTTAAGTGCGAGACTTTATTTGTTTTGATAAACCTATTTATCGCATTCCAATGATGGCTGATCTTGCTAGCCGCTTTTTTGTGAACCGGAACCCAGTACGGATTTGGATTATCGAGTGACAAAATCAACATCATCACCGGCCTCCGGTCGATGATGATCACTTTGCGGCCCTTGCGCTTGACGGTCGTATTCTCTTTCAGATAGCGCCGGAGCGTCTTAACCGATACGCCCGCCGATTTTGCAGCGACTTTCTGGGTCTTTCCGGCCTTCATTAACGTAAGTGCGCACTCGCGAGGATCGCTAGGATCGGCAATTGTGAGGGTCTTACGCCGAATTTCGCCAGAGCGGGCATGCCCACGGGCCTGCGAAACACTCAATCCGCGAGCACGGCCTCGGGCGATTCTGTCTTTATATTCCTTCTCAAAATTGCGAATTCTTTTCGCCACGTCTCGTGACCCGCTCTCATTTGTGCCAAAAGGCTGAGAGCGAGTGTGCAAGTGAGTAATTGCGCGAAATACAACTTTAAATTGGTTTTGGATTTAAAGTACGAAGGTACTATGACGGTGATTTCAAGGATTTGTGCTCTGTTTTGTCCTTCCGAAAATCTGTTGTGATCACCTTTCTGATCGCATCGTATTCGAGGCCCTTTGTGGACGTGGGATCTAAACCGGCCCGGCTACAGACTCGGAATTTGATTGCTGACACATTAGCCCCTATAGAGCCAAAATCAATTTTGCCCTCTGATTTCAGTTCATCATAAGCAGCTTTGATCTCGGATGCTAGTGAGGGTCGTCCCGGTCGCTTTCTGCTTGGGGACGGCGCAAGCTGGATATTTTGATTATCTGCACCTTCACCTATTGTGATCGGAACCTGGGGGCGCACAACCCGAACATCCGTAAAAACCTTGCCGTCTGACCAAAGTTCTGAATTTTCCCAACTTATTTTATTTTTATACCCATCATTCCAATAATCGGCTGAAATCCACCGAGGTTCTGCGCCACGATTTTTCGGTCTGAGAAAACCCACTCCCAAAAGTTTTCCAGTCCTAAGAAAGACGACAATTTCCGATTTCAGTCTTTCCAGAAGTGCTAGGTATTTTGGAAATTCCTCTGTAGGCGATAATTCTAAAAGAGGCTGGGGTTCCAGTTTAATTTTCTCGTGAGGGAAGTCCGTTGGAATTGTCTCAGTGAACTTTTCGTGGAGCGGCTCGAATTCCTGCCATAGATCGTCACTGGAAAACGTTTCCAGAGCAGCAGATAACGACTTACCCCGATCCCAGGCGGCTTTGGGAAGCGTTGTCATATTGAATTCGCAGGTTTATTCCGTTGCAACCCCGGATGTGCGGTCATTTGAATTTGACGCTTCGGGATGCGGTATTTCCTGCACAATTCAGGCTCCATTTGAGTGCCTTCAAATGTCCAGTTTTTAAAGTGATTCTGTTCGAGGGTACCCCAAATTCGCGAAATTCGACTGCAATTTGAATGCCCTACAGGTTGATGAATTTGATAAAAACTGAGATTTTTCCTATAATAATCAAGAAGATAACAGGGAGCCGAATTCCTCGAAATACCCCATTTTTTTTCAAATTTCCTAAGCAGAAATTGGAATTAAAAAATTAAATATGGGGAATTTCGAATTTGGTCCGCCCAGGTAGGGAATCTATTTTTTTATGCATACGAATTTGAGCCCCGATTTCACAAATAAGGGTCGAAATTTGACCGTCAAAATTAGTTCCACGATTCGAGAAATAAATCAGGAAAAACACGAAAAATCTTCAGCTTTAATAAAAGCTCCCACGGATGATTTTGATTGGGTTGAGCGCAATGAATATTGGCTGAAAAATACGCCCTCAATTGCACATCGCTTTTCGCGAAGGGCTGGTATTCGCCGGCCACTAATTTTAGGGGGGCATGGGATAAGATTACAAATCGATCACGGTGCACTGTTGGTTCGGGATGGATTTACCCACTACCCACAGGAACGAGTGACATGGCGGTTTTTCCCAGGTGAATGGCGTCTGCCATCTCGGATCGTCATTCTCGACGCTGACGGTAGCGTAAGTTTTCATGCACTGGCTTGGCTTTCAAAACAGAATATTTCACTCGTCCAAATCAATTGGCGCGGTGAGGTCACAAACGTAACTGGGGCAAATTCGAATATCGTGGATTTCGCGATCAGAAAGTCCCAATTGGCAGCACGGTCCAAGGGCAAGGAAATTAATATCGCCCGTGGATTAATCCATTCGAAAATAGCGAATAGTAGGGATACTTTGCGTTTAGCCCTGCCGAAATCCGGGGGTACTGAGCTGGCTATCAAAAAGCTCGGTGAAATGCTTCGCGAAATAAAGCGCCGCCCACCGTCAAATCTTAGCCGCCTATTGGGAATCGAAGGGAATGCCGGATGGACATACTTCAATGCTTGGCGCTCTTGCTCGCTGCGATGGAAAGGAACGGATAGGGTACCGATTCCGGATGATTGGCACCGGATCGGGAAACGAACATCGGGTCTGAATTTCAAAGCCAGCAATCGCAACGCAACCCATCCCGTTAACGCGATACTCAATTACGGATATGCCATTCTTGAAAATCAGGTGCGAATGCACGTGGTAGCAAGTGGGCTTGATCAGGCCAGTGGCATACTCCACGGGAATGGACGTGATAACCAAAGCCTCGTACTCGATTTGATGGAGCCGTTGCGACCAATTGTGGATCGGAAGGTGCTCGAATTCGTGCAGCAGCACATTTTCGCGCCGGGAGATTTCACGTTGCTTCAAAATGGCGTATGCCGCCTCAATCCACAACTGGCCCGAAATGTCGTTCGTGCAATAGATGTTTCCGTGAATATCGAAAAATCCGTGGGTCGATTTGTGGCAGTCTTAAATCCACGTTGAAAAACTGGGAGACGAAAATGGACGGTATTAAATATTTTACTCACATAATATGGCGCATCGGATTTTTTCCTTTCGCAATCTCAGGGCTGCTAATTACTGTTGGATTTCGGGGCTCGATTTCGATTGCCGGATGCGGCCTATTACTTTTCGCCCTTCGATATGTGAGGGCACCTTAATTTATAACCGAGTGAATTTCACGGGTCTAACGTTAGAGGAATTTGATGCCAACTTTCGTCCGTAATATCGACGTCGGATATGTTATCTGACTCTGTGAGGATTTATTTGCTTCGACCGCTCGAAATCGGCCTTGGCTCCTGCCGTATCCCCTTTTTCCTGTTTCGCCACGCCCCGTTTGTAATAGGTGTCAGCGTCTTCGGGATCGAGCCGGATCACCTCGCTATAGTCTACAATGGCGCGGTCGTGGTCACCCTTGAGTCCATAAACCATACCCCGTTTGTAGTAGGCATCGACGAGTTTGGGTTCAAGTTGGATCGCTTTGCTGTATTCGGCGATGGCGCGGTCGTAGTCCCTCTTGTTCCCGTATATATTGCCTCGCCCGTAGTAGGCGACGGCGAGATTAGGATCGAGCCGAATCGCTTCATTGAAATCGGCTAAAGCGCGGTCGTAATCTCTCTTGCCACCGTAAGCAATGCCTCGGTCGCAATAAGCGGTAGCGCGGTTTGGGGTCGTTTCTCGATCAGACTGGATTATCGCCGTGCTTTTTTTGATCTGTTGAATCTTTTCTAATTCATCCCAGTCTATGTCATTAATGGATCGACTGGTCTGATTCTCAACTTTTGTAATTGCTTCTTTTAGAGTTACGGCTACCTCAGCGCAGGTCGAGCAATGCAGGATTGCGTTCGTAAAAGAGCTTAAGACAGGCGAAAACCAATTTATTTCATCGTTCTTATTTCTATAGCGGAGCGGAAAAAGATTATCATCAAATAGAAAAAGCAATGCCTTCGCAGTCAATTTTGTCTGATCTAAATTATTGTCTTTATAGAGAACTGGCCCAAGAAAACCTAATCGTGATTTCTTAACACGCGCTCCATTTTGAGCAATGCTGACTGTGCACGGCTCCCCGCTGTCGAGTCTAATTGTGGCCCCATGACCACCAGCTTTTGAATCTGCAAAATGGAGTAAAACCGGCATAAATAATTTGGTCCTCTCCTCCGAAGCCCCAATTTAGCAATCTTGCGGCAAATACGGCGCTGCGGCAACGTAAGTACAACCCCTGATTCAAGCAGGTTAAACCGCTCGGAACCAACATGGATGTATTTCTTCTGATGACGTTCAAAATTTATTTCCTGCAGTTATTGATACAGTCGTTAGTATCTGAACTCTTCTCTGGAGGTGTGCGTACGGCTAGCTAGGAATTCGTGAAGTATGTACTGACGGATATCAGTGATACACTGAAACCAAAATAAATTTAGTTAGCCCAAAACGGGAGAGATTTTTATGGCGGCCTTTATTGAACTTCTAAGTATCCCGATCATAGTTCTCAATTCTCTCGGCGGAATTGTAGCTGGAATCTGGCTGATCGTTCTTGGAAAATGGAGCGCATTCTTTCTTGGTTTATTCGCTGTGTTCTTTTCGAGCTGGGCACTCGGCATCGCTTTGTTGCCTTCGATTGGATTAGGAGTTCTAGGGCTTAGTTTTCTTGAAAAGAAGCAAAAGACCTTCGGATACTTCTTTGCATTTTTAGGGCAGCTATACACTTATTCACTTCTTAGCGCCTGGTGTGTTGGTGTGCTCCAGATTTTTCTTGCTAACTCAGACACGAGCTCGAAAATTCCATTAGTCATATGGTCATATGGTGTAGCTACAGGGCCGTGGACCTGGATGGCCCAACAAGAACAGCGATCAGGTGATAGTCCTGGCTCAGTGTTAATAGCTTTTTTTGCTCAAGTTGGTTTCATCGCAATGATGATGATGGTTTTATTTTTCGATGCCAGTGTTACTGCTGCCGCAGAAGCCTTTGCGGCGATTATGCTGGTGCCTCTTTTTATATGTTGGAAGCTCATGATTGATATGGAGCGTCAATCAAGAGGAAGACCAGAAATCAGCGACCCATAATTTGTCTAAAAGCTATTCACAACGCGATATATGCCGTATTCAAATACGGCGCCCACAACGAATCCCAATAAAATGACGACAACGCCGGAAAATTGTCGGAGCAAAAAATTCCAATTCGGCTTTACTCTACCAGCCAATAGACCAAGACCATAAATTAGTGGTGCACCGAAAATAATAATTGGGATCATGGAAATGATTGTTCTGAACCCTGACATAATCGGGTTTATGTCGCCCTCGGCCAACCATGTACGGGCAATCGGTGGAATCAGAGCTAGGCTATACCAATACGTAGGAAGCCATAGCCAGAGAAAATGAGCTCGATTTATTCCTGCAAATCCCTTTGAGCTGCTCAAAGTAAGTTCGCGAGCTTCGTTGCTCACATATTTTCCGATGAGCGGTGCCGCCGGAATGATCAAAAAATTTATCAAATTCTGATACCAGGGTTCAGCAAACTCCATTCCCTCAATGTCAGAAAATGACATAACAAGAACAACGACCAATTTGATTGCATAGCCGACGCTGATTGTATATCCGGCAATTAACGCAGCAGTGGCAGCTCGGTCTCGCGCTATACCGGCTGAAATAAATGCAGCAAAACTAATCGAGATTATTTCACCAAAGATACGGTATATCCAATGGCTGCCCCATTGAACGGCATATATAATTTGTGAGTCAGTTGACCAAGAAAAAATATCATGAGGATCGGGTACGACATCACCAATCGATTCGGTGAAGCCTCCACGGATTGATACATAATAAAAAAATGCGGTCGCGGGTGTTATAAATAAGGGCAATATTGATGAACGTGGCCTAACTGGGCTGTTACTTGTCATCTAGTTTGTCACCTTACTATGAGCGGAAGAGTGATTCCCATATGTATCTAGGCTTTACTACATAATATCGTTACACTCAAAATCACAATTAATTCCAGATTGGAAAACTATTTCAGTATGGCCGCTAACTTTACCAAACCGCATTTGGAAGAAATTGAATTGATGCGTGGCGGTGATGTTGTCTCGACGCTCACTGGCGCATTCGGTCAGTCACTAAAAGAAACCCGCCTCACCGCATTACTAGGCTATCTGATTGCTCTCGATCCAAAGCCATTCATATCACTATTAGGATTTGTCGGAACACCTCAACGGGTATGTCTTGAAGAGCGCCACGATCAAGGTCGCTCGGACATACTGGTTGAGACAAGCTATGGAAAAGGAATTATTGAAGCAAAAGTTGATGCGACCGATCCACTAGAACAATCGCTTCGGTATCCGGCACGTTGGATTGCCTTGTTGACCCACCGCGTACCACAGAAAGTTACTGTTGGACGGGCACGTTACGTAAGCTGGCAGCAACTGGCGGAATTGTTAGAAAAGCTAGGCCGAGGCGGATCTGCACGGGTGCGGTATCTCAGCAAAGACTTACTCAACTACATGAGAGTGCATCACATGACAAAAAATCGAGAATCCGTTGAAATTTATGCGCGTGAGATCAATGAGCCGGTAACACTTGAGCTATTTCTCAAGGCACAGCTTTACGGGTGCAACTACGATAAGGGCAGTCGGCTTGCAGAAGCGCTCTACTTTGCTCCGCACTTTGGTGCGCAAATTGCCAACGATCACCCTGGTGTCAATATTGGGATTAGTTACATTGCTCGAATCGAGTCAGTTGGTATTGCTGCCACGTGGAAAGAGTTTCAAAGCCTCATGCGAGAGAAGCGCGGAGGAACATGGTTGAATCGGCACAAAGAGATACTGCGCAAGCTTCGCAGAGAATGGACATGGGACAAAAAAGAACAACGCTACTTCCTATTGCTTGGCAAACCACGCCTTGCATTTAACCCGCCGGTACGAAAGGAAGGGCTCCAAAAAGGGAAAGGGTGGTTGAGCAAACGTTTCCTTTCGTTTGACCAACTCTACAATGCATGGGGACAGCGAATCTAATATCATAGTCCTGTGAATCTCAGTCGTATTCCCAGATAGTCAATCTTCGAAGTGTTTATATGAAAAGAGCGCCATCGGTTTTCCTTTCATACTCATGGGATAGCGCTGCCCATAAGAAATGGGTTGGGCAATTAGCCGCACGCCTCATAAGGAATGGGGTGCGAGTGTGGATTGATCAACTGAATGTGCGTCCTGGGGATAGTCTCACTCGGTTTATGGAAGAAAAAATTCGATCAAGTGGCCATGTCCTTGTGATTTGCACCCCATCTTATGCCAAGAGGTCCAATAGAAGGATTGGAGGTGTCGGCTACGAGCAGCAAATTATTTCAGGACGAATTGCGGCTGGGATTCCGAGACGAAAATTTATTCCAATAATTCGAAAGGGTGAAATCAAACTAGGGCGACAATGCGCAATTCCGGAACATTTTATTGGAAGCTACATACTGGATATGCGCGGAAAGCGATTAAATATAAGCAAGCTTGAAGAGTTGCTTCGCGCGATTTATGGTAAGAAACGAATTCCTAAACGAGATCACAACAAAAGTATAAGACAGCCGAACTTAATTAGATTACCTTCTCTAAAAATAGATAACTGGCACTTGAAGAGTGGCGAGGAGAGTAATCGAAGATATCCCAAGACTTTCTACATCCCACCCGAGAATAAACGAACAAACCTCAGGCCAGGTGATATTGTTAAGCTAATTTTTGACATCAAGGGGCGTGGAGGGTTGCAGCTCCATGAGCGAATGTGGGTGAAAGTAACTGGGAACTCTGGACCCTATTATCTTGGCGATCTCTCAAGTAGTCCTCTTTCAGACAATCGACGACTTCGCTGGGGCAGCCCTGTTGTTTTTCTACCTGAACACGTAATCGATATTGTACCGCTAGCAAAAAAACGGTGACATTCTAGACAGCACCTCCACCCCTGAGCGCCCTCCCGCGCCCAACTCTCCAGAACAGACACAATGAGTGCCCGACCGCGCCCAACTTCGCGGCCAAGAAGGAGCCGCGAGTGCGGCTCATGCGAGGGATAGCAGTAACCCCCCTCCGAGGGGAGGGGCGTTCAGGCGCTGGCCTATCGCGGATGCTCCAGCTGGACGAGTTCGTCCTTGATGCGGAGTTTTTGGCGTTTCAGGCCGGCGAGGGTGGTGTCGTCGGGATGGGGTCGATGGATTTCTTGGTCGATCTCGATTTCGAGGCTGCGGTGACGGGTGCGGAGTTCCTCGATCTGATCTGTCAACGTCATGGCTCCTCCTGTTGGATGAGGTGACATGAAGATGATAACGCCGCCGGGCGGGGTTGGCCAAGCAGGATCGAATTAATTTTTACGAGTCCACCCGCATTCCCCGGCGTTTCCGGGAAATTCGCTTGAGAATTGGGGGCTTAGAATCATTCCATGCCGCCATATTCGGCGCATGCCGGTATTCATCCGGCGGCGTGAAAAGCCGCGTGGGTCCCGGCGCAGGAGATCAAATTTCGCGAAACGTGAATCGAGCGCGGTCGCCTCGGCCGTCCGGCATAAACCGATGACCTTGGCCCGTCATGAGACGGCCCTGCGCTTGTTCGCCGTTGGGCGATTCTCCGGCGGGTTTGGCGCCATTCTTGCGGCCTTCCGGTGATCCTCACCCCGGGCCGCCGTTTTTGCTATAATGCCGCGGTTCCCGCGCGAGGCCTGGGCACATTCCCGCATGGATCTTGACGTCGAAGCCATCAAGGCGAAACTCGAGCTTCTCAAATCCGAGCATCGCACGCTCGACCAGGAAATCCTCCGTCTCGAAACGGACCCGCCGGACAACCCGCTGGACATACAGCGCCTGAAACGCCGCAAGTTGGCGCTCAAGGATCTCATCACCAAGCTCGAAAGCAAGCTGCTGCCCGACATCATCGCCTGACGGCGCTCCCATCACCCGCTCGCGGGGGATGGCAAGAGAGACCGGCGGGTATCGCCGCTTAGCCGACGGCCTTCTGCTTGCGGCGGTACATCGCCCGGTCGGCGGCGGCGATGACGTGCTCGGCATTCTCGCCGCCGGTGAAGGAATGGACGCCATAGGAAATGGTGATCGGCACCGCGCGGCCTTGCCACATCAGCGGCTGGGTATTGATCTTGCGCGCAAGCAACGCCGCCTTCTGCTCGGCCGCGATTTCGTCGGTCTGGACCAGCAGCAAAGCAAGTTCGTCGCCGCCAAGGCGTCCGACCACGTCGCTGGCGCGCACGTTCTCTGACAAATGCTGCGCCACCTGCAGGAGCGCGGCGTCGCCCGCGGCGTGGCCGTGGGTGTCGTTGATATACTTCAAATTGTTGAGGTCGACATAGACCACGCTGCCGGCGACGCCGTAACGCTGGGCGAAAGCCATCATTCGCGTCAGTTCGCGCACGAAAGCCCGGCGGTTGGCGATCGGAATCAGCGGATCTTCATCGACCAGCTTCTCGAGGGATTGGCTGCGCTCGCGCGCCTGCGCCAGTTCGCGACGCAATTGGTCGATCTCCAGCAACAGCGGCGCGAGCTCCCGCATGACGGGAGCTTTCCTCGTCCGGACCGTGCGGGATGTCCCGGGAGACGCGCGCATCTTGGCGGCGCGCACAGGACGCTTGCGAACCCGTTTCCCCTTGCGGGTTGTCATGGCGATAAATCCCGCGTTTCTGCGGTGAATAGGCCGCGGAGTATGGCAGAAAGGCGGCAAAGCGCAAAGCCGGGCTCCGGCGTCCATACGGCTGTTACAACCGAACTGCCGCAAAGGGGCAAAGCAGGCCGCCAACCGGGATCGGCCACTATGTAATTGCGCTTGGTGCCCCGCCATTGGACAATTCGCGCTGCATGCCACAACGGAGACGCGTAACCACGCCATGAGTTGGATTCACACGATCGATCCGCTCTATTCGCTTTCGGGCTTCCTGGTCGGCGCATTGGTCGGCATGACCGGCGTCGGCGGCGGCTCATTGATGACGCCGCTGCTCATCTTGCTGTTCGGCATACATCCGGCAACCGCGGTCGGCACCGACCTGCTTTACGCTGCCGCGACCAAGACCGGCGGCACGCTGGTGCACGGCTTCACGCGCACCGTCGATTGGCGCATCGTCGGACGCCTGGCGACGGGCAGCCTGCCGGCGACGGCGCTGACGTTGTACGTCCTGTCTCGTCTCGAGCTCACCGGCAAGGCGGCCAGCGAGCTCATTACCCTGGTGCTGGGTTGCGCGCTCTTCGGCACCGCCCTGGCGCTGATTTTCCGCACGCAGATCGTGAAGTTCTACGCCAAGCATGTCGGCGAGCTCGATCCGCGCCGCACCGCGCAACTGACCATGGCGACGGGCGCGGTGCTCGGCGTGCTGGTGTCGGTATCGTCGGTTGGGGCGGGTGCGTTGGGCGTCACCGCCCTG
>Ga0209624_10000719_pt1 | contig 28658 bp, 23 predicted proteins | sample JacPinW_OM2H0_O1_FD_188565 | JGI IMG/M metagenome (GOLD analysis project Ga0209624, IMG submission 188565) | Forest soil microbial communities from Algoma, Ontario, Canada - Jack Pine, Ontario site 1_JW_OM2H0_O1 (SPAdes) (version 2) | ecosystem: Environmental > Terrestrial > Soil > Boreal...
TCGACCTCCTCGTAGCGAGGGGGAGCCAGCGCGCGCGACTGGGCCCATTCCTGCACCGCGGTCTTGGCGTCGCGGGCGGGCTCGGCGCCGGCAGTGACGCGGTCGCCCCAGGCGCTGAGGACGAGAGCCTCGGCCGCGGCGAAGCCGCCGTCGACAAACACCGCCCCGATCAGAGATTCACACACGTCGGCCAGGATCGCCGCCTTCTTGCGGCCGCCCCCGCGCGCTTCGCCCAAGCCCAGCGCGACATGCGGCCCCACGTCCCATTGCGTGGCGATCTCGACGCAGGTCTCGCGGCGCACGAGCTTGGCGAACCGCATCGACAATTCGCCCTCGCTCGCCTTCGGAAAGGCCTGGTAAAGGCGGCTCGCGATCACGACGCCGAGCACCCGGTCCCCTAAGAACTCGAGCCGCTGGTAGGATTGCACCCTGCCCTGTCCGCTTGAATTCTGCGCCGAAAGATGCGTGAGCGCCAGCACGGCGAGCGCGGAATCGCGGAAGCGGTAACCGAGCCGGGATTCCAACGCGGACAAGTCGGCGCGCGGCTGTTTGTTCATTGTCCAACCGATCGAGGAATCGTCGCGCCCTGGCGCCGCCATTAGACAGGCAGGAAGGAAGGAAAGACCCCCCGCGGGACTATATCGCCTTCGGGTTCTTTGCGGGAGCCCGATTGTCCGCGTCTAACGGACCCGCTGAAAGATGCGGTCCCAGCGCACGGTCCATGGCCAACGCCACACCTCCCACGCCGGCGTCCCCTCGTCGATCGAAAAGAAGATAACTTCGGCCCTGCCGATCAGGTTCTCGAACGGCACGTAGCCGACCCCGCCCTGATCCCCGGAAAGGCGGGAATCACTCGAATTGTCTCGATTGTCGCCCATCATGAAATAGTGGCCGGGGGGCACTTCGTAGACCTTCGTGTTGTCGAAGGTTCCATCGTCGCCATCGATCTGGATAATGCGGTGCTGGACCCCGCCTGGAAGCGTTTCCAGATATTGCGGAGCCTCCATCGGCTTGTTGAAATGGTTAACGGTGTTGAAAGGCTGGATCGGTTCGCGCGGCACCATCTCGCCGTTGATGATGAGGCGACCGTGGGTGACCTGGATCTTGTCGCCGGGGAGACCAATCAGGCGCTTGATGTAGTCGGTCTGGCCATCGCTCGGCAGTTTGAACACGATGATGTCGCCGCGCTTTGGGTCGGAGGCGAAGATGCGGCCGGGCATGGCTGACGGGTCAAGATCGAGAAAGCTCGGCAGCGAGAAATGCGAATAGCCATAGGCATATTTGGAGACGAACAGGTAGTCGCCCACCAGCAGAGTGGGCACCAATGAACCAGAAGGGATGTTGAACGGCTGGAACAAGACCGTCCGCACCACCAGCGCGATCAAGAGAGCTTCGATGATGACCTTGACGGTTTCCCACCAGCCCTCCTCCTTCTTGACGGACGGGACGGCGGCGTCGGCGGATTTCACGGTCGGTTCGATCATTCGGGTCAATACGCCTTCCTCGTCTCGTCCACGCAGCACTCGGCGCTGGCCGCCCGCGCCTCCTATACAAAGGCGGGCCGCTTGCGCCAAGCTCCGGCTGGTGACGCGTAAACTTGGCGCAAGAAAGGCCACGGCCTCGCTTTACGGTACGAGAAGCAGGGAGCCAGTCGTTTCGCGTTTCTCGAGCGCAATGTGGGCCTGCGGCGCCTCCGCCAGCGGCCAGCGCTGACCGATCCGGATCTTGACGTCGCCGTTGGCCACCACGCGGAAAAGGTCGCGCGCCATTTTCTCGGCTATCGCGCGATCCGCCATGAACGTGGTCAATGTCGGCCGAGTCGCAAACAGCGAGCCTTTCTGCGCCAAGAGGCTGATGTTGAATGCTTCAACAGCTCCGGAGGCGGAGCCGAAGCTCGCGAACACGCCGAACGGCCTCAGGCAATCGAGCGACGCCGGGAAGGTTGCTTTGCCGACCCCGTCATAGACCACGTGGCATTTCGCGCCCTTGGTGATCTCGCCGACCCGCTTGGCAAAATCCTCGTCACGATAGAGGATCGTGTGCTTTGCGCCCGACTTTTTGGCGAGCGCAGCCTTTTCCGTCGTGCCGACGCAGCCGATCACCGTCGCGCCGAGCGCTTTTCCCCATTGGCACAGGATCAAGCCCACGCCGCCCGCGGCGGCATGGACCAGGATCGTGTCGCCCTCTTTGACGCGATAGGTCTGGCGGACCAAATATTGCGCCGTGAGGCCCTTGAGCATCATCGCCGCAGCAGTGTCATAGGAAATCGAGCGCGGCAGCTTGAACAGGAACCTGCCTTCGATATTGCGCTCCTGGGCATAAGCGCCTGGAGAGCCGGCGTAGGCGACGCGGTCGCCCAGCTTCAGTCCCTCAACCGACGGACCGACCTCCACCACTTCGCCCGCGCCCTCGGAACCGGGCGTGAACGGCGTCTTCGCTGGCGGATAGAAGCCCGTACGATGATAGATGTCGATGAAGTTGATCCCGATCGCATGCTGGCGGAGTCTGACCTCGCCCTTGCCCAGCGGCGGCAACTCGACCTCTTCAAGGCGCATAACTTCCGGGCCGCCGGGCTGATCTATGCGGATGGCGCGCATCGTTTCCTCTTAAATCCTTGCTGTGATCTGATACGCCAGCGGAGGCTTGCCAGCGCGAACGGCCGACCTTATAGCATCGCGCCGGTCCGGCAGAACCGGATTCCTCTACGAACCCGCGCCCATCGTCTAGCGGTCCAGGACGTCGCCCTTTCACGGCGAAAACACGGGTTCGATTCCCGTTGGGCGCGCCAAAATAGGTTCTATGCGCGCCTGGCTTTTTGTCGTGCGAAGACTTCGTGGCCTTCGCGATCGAGGATCCGCACTCCGATCGTCTGCGGCGGCCACTTTATGTTTGCGGCGGCAATGATGGCGGCAGGCGCGTCCGCCACTTGGATCTGTTTCTCCGTCAAATTCGTCGGACCGCGGTCGACCGTCCCGCAAACAAACTGGATCCGGAATGTCCGCGGCTGTTCCGAGACAGTCCGCGATTGCTCGTCGAGTAGACTAAGCTTTGGCGGCGGGTGCGACGCGGGATCGAGGTCGACGCGCGCAGACGTCCGGCGGGCGACGACCAGGGCGACGCGTCTCCAGTCTTCCGCCGTCTCACCGCGATCGGCCGCGCTTTCCCGACGCCGCGCTTCAGCATAGGCCTCATCGCCAAATTCGCTCATGAGCGCGCAGGCAGCCGAGCGTATTCGCTCGATCTTTTCGAGTTGCCAAAGCAACCACGCAAGCATATCCGCCCTCTTGGTCTCGACGCTGAAGCGTGGCTCGGGATGCGTGTCCTAGCGACAGCGCGTCGCTTACCCAACGGTTTGCGCGATATTCCGCCAATCGCGTTGAGATAAAATTAACGGCGGCAATAACGAAGGTCTCTCTGACGCAGCACTTCGTGTCCAAAAACTCGCGATACGGCCTCCAAACCATTGGTGCGGCAACCAAGCTCCGATAGTCTGCGCGCGAATAGCGGGAGCCTCCGGAATGATGGTCAGTATAGCCAATCTCTTCAATGACAAGCAGGAGAATATCCGGGGCAAAGTCCTCGCACTCTACGTCCTCCTGTTCGTATGCAACGCCGCCGCATGGCTGTGGGCGATTGTCGCCTTCCATAACTATCCGGTCCTCCTCGGCAAGGCCGCGCTCGCCTATAGTTTTGGCCTGCGGCACGCCTTCGACGCCGATCACCTCGCGGCGATCGACAACGTGACCCGAAAACTCATGCAGGAAGGCCGTCGCCCGGTAGGGGTCGGATTGTTCTTCTCGCTCGGCCACTCGACGATCGTCGTCGCGCTGACGGTCGCGATCGCGGTCGCGACAACGACGTTGCAGGGTCGTTTCGAGATGCTCAAGAGCTTCGGCGCGGTGGCGGGCACGCTGGTGTCGGCGCTGTTCCTGTTCGCCATCGCGATCGCCAACATCATCGTCCTTGTCTCGGTGTGGCGGACGTTTCAAACCGTCAAGAGCGGCGGCCGGTTCGTCGAGGAAGACCTCAACCTCATGCTAGCGAGTCGGGGCCTGCTTGGGCGCCTCTTCCGACGCTTCTTTCGCCTAATCGAGCGCAGCTGGCAGATGTATCCCCTCGGAATCTTGTTCGGCCTCGGCTTCGACACGGCGACGGAGGTGGGCCTGCTGGGCGTCTCGGCCAGTCAAGCGTCGCAGGGCCTCTCGATCTGGTCGATCCTGGTCTTTCCCGCGCTGTTCACGGCCGGCATGACTTTGCTCGATACGACCGACAGCATCCTCATGCTTGGGGCCTATGGCTGGGCCTTCATCAAGCCGATCCGCAAGCTCTATTACAATCTCACCATTACCGCCGTGTCGGTCCTCGTCGCGATGATCGTGGGCGGCCTCGAGACGCTCAATCTGATCGGCGATCGACTGGGCCTCATCGAGGGTGGCGGGTTCTGGGGCGCGATCGGTTCGCTCAACGACAATTTCGGCGCGCTCGGCTATGTGATCGTCGGCATGTTCGTGGCCGCCTGGGGGATCTCGTATGTCGTCTACCGCGTCAACGGTTACGACGAGATCGAGGTCTCCGCGGGTTAGTCTGTGGGTCGGCGGCGCTCCGATAACGCCTGGCCACGTCAAATCGTCCGCGATCGCGGCCTTATCCGCGGCGAACATAAGAGACAGTAAACGCCAATAAACGCTAATAAACGCTAGTAAAAGTGCTAGCGTTTACTAGCGTTTATTTTTTCTAATCGTGACTTTTCAATGGGTTACGGCGGTTTGGAGCAAAATTTTTCTTGGCCGTCTCCCGACCATCCCAGCGTCTCTCTCGGGTTACCACGACCCTCTTTCGTCATTGACCTTTGTCCAGCCGCCTGATCCGGCGATGGGAAAGTTATAGCACGGATCTGGTTTTCAGAAAAGAAAATGTCGACTCTTTCGACATTGGTCGGCTTTTTGCTGCTGCGCGACGCGGTCCGCAGGCCTGCCGGGACCGTCGCCGCCAGCAAGGCGCGGACGTCGGACAGACGCCGGTCCGTCGGGACGCTCCCGAGCTCAATCGGATGGCGGACGACCTGAGCACCGCTCCCGGCAGGGGAATCTCGGTGTCCCTCATCTCGCCGATGTGGAACAACCGCCGAAAGTCGTTCAGTTCTGCACTCGACTTTTGCACACTCGAGGCCGTTAAGTTCCGGGCTTGGCGCAATCGTGCATAAATCTTATGCACGCGTCACTTAATTGGGGGCGGACTCGTCCAATGCTCCTGAGCAGCGGCATCGCTCCACGCCGAGCATAACGGCTGCATCGACAGCCACGTCTCTACAAGCTTGCCGCCCTCAGTTCGATAAGACTGCATGCCCGCTCGACTGCGCGGCTCACCCGTTTTGGGATCGGTCCATTTGAACGCAAAGCGAAACCACGCACGGTTACCTTCGAAGGAGTGATCGTAAACGACGACACGGATGTCAGGGCGTTCCTGCCGAATTTTTGCAATCTCCGCCGCATAGGCCTCGCGCGTGACGGTCCGGTCGCCTTGCTCATCGTGGCGGATGTAGTGTTCCCCCACACACCCCTGCACCAAGTCGAATCGGCCTTCGCGCCAAACCCGCTCCCACCGGTCGAATAGATCGCGCATCATTGATTGCTCTGACATCGAGGAAGCGTCTCCTGTTCGTGCTTCAGTCACGGCCGGATTGTTTTCGGCGGCGCGCAAAGTTGCGCGGCCCGCTCCCCAAAGCGCAGTTAACAGCAGAAAGCAGGCCCTTCGCTTCATTCCTCGCCCTCGGCCACTGCCATCACGGCTTCAGTCTAGCAAACCAAAAAGCGGCATTCTCAGGACGCGCTGCTCTCAGCCCTCCACCTCTCGCGGGATGGTGCGAAAGTCCTTAATTTTCGCACGTGACCCTCGACCGGCTGAACTGCTCACTCCGTTGAGCTCAGGCTGGCGAGAAGCGTATCGCGCAGATCGAGCTCGCGCTCGATGCGGCGGCGGCCTTCATCCTTCAGCTCGCCGGCGCGGTAAAGATTGTTGACGAGGTCCCTTTCCGCCTCGATCAGCGAGAGCTCGATTTCATCGCTAAGCTCAGCGATTTTTTTGTGATGCTCGTTGCCGTCCTTGCGATGCTCGACATCTTCGAGCCGGTTGCGCAGATGAGCGAGGATCGGTCCAACCACCGTCTCGCCGAGCTTGCGGCTCTCGGCGAGCGATTCGAGTCGCTCAATCGCCGCCTCGACCGCGCGTCTGCGGACCTTGAACTCCTCCTCCCGCTCGGCCTGTCGCTCACGGCGTCCTGCGTTCGACAGACCAAGCACGCGGGTTACCGCGGGAAGGGTCAAGCCTTCGCCGACCAGGGTGACGAAGATAACAGTGAAGGTCAGAATCAAGATCAAATCGCGATCTGGAAATGGGCTCCCGTCAGCGACGGTGAAGGGGATTGCAAGCGCAGCGGCAAGCGAGACGATGCCGCGGATGCCAGCAAACGCCGTCAGGAACGGGTGCTGCCACGGCGGATAAGGGTCGTTGCGCCGGAGCGCCGGGAAGAGCCAACGCGGCAGGTAAGTCGCCGGATACATCCAAACGAAGCGAGCCAGGATGACGACCCCGCAAACGACAATGGCGGCCATGGACAGGTCGGCGAGTGAGTAATGGCGAATGCTGGGAATGAGCGTGCGCGCCTGAAGACCGGTGATGAGGAACACCATGCCCTCGATCAGAAAAGTCAGGAAGTCCCAGAACACCGCGCCCGGGAGCCGGGTCGCAGCGGGAATCAAGCGCAAGCCGTTCCAACTGACATAGAGCCCCGCCGCCAAAGTGGCGAGCACGCCGGAGCCGCCAAGCTGCTCGGGGGGCCAATAGGCCACGAACGGCGTCAGGATCGAGAGCATGATCTCGATGGCGGGATCGCGGACCCAACGGCGTAGGCGAAGCCAGAGCCAGCCGACGCCGATTCCCCAGATGACCTCCCCTGCAACGATCGCCACAAAGCTGCCGCCGGCCGTGACAAACGAGAACGATCCCGCGCTCACCGCCATGACCGCGAAGCGATAAAGGACGAGCGCCGTTGCGTCGTTCGCCAGTCCCTCGCCTTCGAGGATGACGAGGAGGCGCCTTGGAAGCTGCATTCGCCGGGCGATCGCCAGCGGCGCGACGGAGTCGGGAGGCGAAATGATGGCGCCCAGGACGAAGCCGACGGCCCAGGGAAAGCCCAACAGGAAATGGGTCGCGGCGGCGACCGCGACCGTGGTGAACACGACACAACCGATCGCGAGCAGCGCGATCGGGCGCAGGTTGAACCGGAACTCTTTCCAGCTCATCTTCACCGCGTCCCAATAGATGATCGGCGGCAGCACGAGCAGCAAGACAAGATCGGGCGCGAGTTGCAGGCTCGGCAGCCCAGGGATCAGCGCAAGCCCAACGCCGGTGATCACAAGGAGAATGGCGGCGGGAATCTGCAATCGTTTCGCTATGACGCCGACCAGGGATATGACGGCCAAAAGCAGGATCAGGATTTGAAACGTCTCGGTCATCGTCGAATAGACTCCAGCCGCGCCACGTTCCTCATCGGGAACGACAGTCATCGATGCAAGTATTATTCTGCACGGGGCGACGCCGCCAAGCGCCGAGGTCTTATCCCGGCATGCATGCAGCCGGGCTTGAAAAATCGGCTCATAAGGGGCAACGCTTGAGGCAATCGAGCGGCGGGGCGGAGCGCGGCTCAGCCAACCTACGGCCCTTCGCAGCGCAAGTTCGATATCAGTTGAGCTCGTCAATCTACTCAGTGTTCGGCGCGAATAGTCGAGACCTATGGCCGATTTTGTGCACCCCGCTCAGTTGCCTCGCTACCAGGAGACGTTTCCCGCGCTGACGGCGCAGGAAATCGACCGACTGCGCCGCTATGGGTCGTTACGCAAATATTCGGATGGCGAGAAGCTGTTCGAGGCCGGAAGGGTCAGCCCCGGCATGTTCGTCGTGCTCAAGGGCATGGTGGCGCTCACTCAGCGCGATGGCTTGGGCCATGTGACGCCGATCGCCGAACAGGGCGAAGGTCAGTTCCTGGCCGACGTCGGCCAGCTTTCCACTCGCGCGGCGCTGGTCGACGGCGCGGCGGAGGGCGACGTCGAGACCTTGTTGATTCCTACGGACGGCTTGCGGGCGCTCCTGGTCGCTGAAGCCGAGCTCGGCGAACGCATCATGCGGGCGCTCATTCTTCGACGGGTGGCCCTGCTTCAAGGCGGGGCCGCCGGCGCCGTTCTGATCGGCGCGGCGGGCGCGGCGGACGTGATCCGACTGCAGGGCTTTCTCACCAGGAACGGCTATCCGCACCATGTGCTCGATCCGGCCCGCGACCCCGAGGCCAAAGAGGTGATCGGCCGCTATGCAGATATCGCCGGCGGATTGCCTCTCGTCGTCTGTCCGGACGGTACGGTGCTCGGCAACCCGTCGGAGGCGGCCCTGTCCCGTCAAATCGGCTTGACGGTCGCGTCGCGGGCGAACTTCGTCTATGACGTCGCCGTAGTCGGCGCGGGACCCGCGGGGCTCTCGACTGCAGTCTACGCCTGCTCCGAGGGCCTGTCAGTCGCGGTTCTCGACGCTCGCGCTCCCGGCGGTCAGGCTGGCGCCAGCGCCCGGATCGAAAACTACTTTGGCTTTCCGACCGGCATAAGCGGCCAGGCGCTCACCGCCCGCGCCTTCAATCAGGCGCAAAAATTCGGCGCCGATGTCATGATCCCGGTCGGCGTCAAGACGCTCGACTGCTCGCGCGCCAACGGCGCATTCGTCCTCGAGACGGAGGGGGGCGATCGCATTCAGGCCCGGACCATCGTGGTCGCCAGCGGCGCGCGCTATCGCCATCCGACGATCGCCGATATCGCGCAGTTCGAAGGCCGCGGAATCTGGTACTGGGCGTCGCAGATCGAAGCGCGCCTGTGCGCCGGTGAAGAGGTCATTCTGGTCGGCGGCGGCAATTCAGCCGGTCAAGGCGCGGTGTTTCTCTCCGCCCACGCTTCCAAAGTCCGCATGATGGTGAGAGGGCCGGGCCTGGCCGAAAGCATGTCCCGCTACCTGATCGACCGCATCGGCGCCACCCCAAACATTGAACTCATGACTGAGACTGAGATCGTCGCGCTGAGCGGCCCGGCCGGCGGCAACCTCGAGCAGGTACGGTGGCGCGACCATCGCGCTGGCCGGGAGACCGAGGCCGCGATTCGAAACGTCTTCCTGTTCGTCGGCGCCGACCCCGCCACTGAATGGCTGCAAGGGTGCGTTGCGCTGGACAAGGCGGCCTTCGTGATCACAGGCGTTGGAACGGCCAATGGCGCCCCTGTCCCCTCGCCGCTGGAATCGTCCGTGCCTGGCGTGTTCGCGGTTGGCGACGTGCGGTCGGGATCGGTCAAGCGGGTCGGGGGGGCGATCGGCGAGGGCGCGCAGGTGGTGGCGGCGATCCATAATTTCCTCGGACATTCTCACGCTCCGCATCTCTAGACCCTCGGGCGAACCCAATGACGAAGACCTGCGCGCATCTGAACACCATTCGCGACGTGACGCCGAGCGCGCTCGGTTGCGAGGAATGCCTCAAGACCGGCGACGTCTGGGTGCATTTGCGGATCTGCCGCACCTGCGGCCATGTCGGCTGTTGCGACGAGTCGCCAAACCGGCACGCGACCAAACATTTTCACGCCACCGGCCATCCGATCATTGAGGGCTATGATCCGCCGGAAGGCTGGGGATGGTGCTATGTCGACAAGGTGATGTTCGATCTCTCGGACCGCAAGACGCCGCATAACGGTCCGATCCCCCGTTATTATTAGGCGCCGGGCGCAGGGGTCCAGCCTGCGGCGTTAAGCCCGTGAGCGCAGCCCGCCGCGGGCGATAGACCGCCTCCCCCTCGACCGTCGCGACCCGCGCTGAGGCGCGACCAGATAGCGAGTCTCGGCCGGCGCTTTCAGGAACTGGCTCGCCTGCTCCTCCATCATCTCGTCGGCGACGGTGACGCGCGCCTGACGATATTTGAGCTCGAGCACGGAATGGATGAGGTAGGTCTCTATCATCTTGCCCTCCTCACCCGCGTCCTCGAACATGTGCCAGGCGTAGGCGCCGTCTCGCTTCCTTTCGAGGCTGACGTTCTGCATCACGGCGAGGAAGGCGGGGCTGTCCTTGGGGTCGATCCGATATTCGGCGATCGCTAGGATCGGGCCCCGGTCGTCAGTCACCCGATTGGCGAAGGACGGCGCTCGCCAGCGCATCGACGGCGTCAGATCCTGCCCCTCGCTCGTTTGCAGCTTCCACGCCCATGTGAGCGCCATGCCGACGAATATGCCTACGCTGGCCGAGTAGAGGGCGAAGGGCACGCCTTTCACTGTCGCGACTTCGCCCCACACCGCGCTCCCGAGCGTGAGAGCGCCGAAGTAGACAGTGAGGAAAATCGCCAGGCCCCGGCCTCGCACCCATTCTGGCAAAGCCACCTGCGCCGAGACAAAAAAGGTCGTCAGCGCGACGATCGACGCAGCGCCGGAGATGAAGCTGGCGATGAGCGCCAGTATGGGCTCACGCGCTGCTGCGAGAAGAAGCAGGGAGACGACGGTTCCGATCGCGCCAAGCGCCGCCTGCCCGTTCGCGCCCAGCCGCGTTTTCAGCCAGTTGAGAGCCAATGTCGCGATGATCGAGCCGAGGCCGATCGCGGCCATGAGTTGGCCATAGACTTCCGCCCCGTCGCCCCTCTGGCTGCGGGCCACCAGCGGCAGCAAGGCGAGATAGGCGCTGGCGAAGGGGAAGAAGGCGATCGCGCGGATGAGCGTCGCGTCCATTTCGCGGCTGTATCGGACGTAACGCACCCCGGCCATCATTGCGCTGATCAGGCGTTCTGCCGGCAGCGTTTCCTGTGGCCTTCGCGGCGCCCGCCACCAGATCAACGCCGCAAGCAGCATGAGATTGCCAACGCAGCAGCACCAGAATGGAAACGCGATACTGAGTCTTGCGATCGCGTAACCGGCGACCGCCGGACCGATCGCCCGCGCGACATTGTAGCCCGCAGTATTGATCGCGATCGCACTGTCGAGCTCCGTCCTTCGCACGAGGACCGTGGTTATGAGGAGCCATGCCGGCGCCGCGAGCGCGCCGAACATGCCCATCAGGAACGATGTGGCAAGGAGCGAGAGCGGGCTCGCGAGCCCCGCCGAAACCACTGCCGCGAAGGCGACCGAAATCGCCGTCACGGCCGCTTCGGCGACGATCAGAAGTCGGCGCGGGTCCACAACGTCGGTCAGCGCGCCGGCTGGCAAGGTCAGAAGAAAGAACGGCAGGGTCGTGGCGACCTGGACAGCGGAGACCAGTATCGGGCTCGGATTAAGGCTGGTCATCATCCAGGCCGAACCCGTGTCGAACATCGCCAGTCCGACGCTCGAAAACGAGGTCGCGATGAGGATAACCATGAAAGCGGGATTGTTGAGCAGGCCCGAGGGCAGCTCAGCGTTCGATGACGTCTTGGGCTCGACGTTCAGTTCGGTGGTCAAATTATCCGCTCGACATCCGGACGCGATCCGGTCCCCAGGTTTGCGTGCTCGCATTGAGCAGCTTTGGCAAGCGCATCCGTGGGGGGCGCCGCTTAGAGGTGTTCGCGCAGGAACGCGCCCGCGTGCGCCAGCGCGCGCCGCCCTGGCTCGAGCCGCGCATTCCAGAGCGGCCACGCATGGATCATATGCGGCCAGATTTCGAGGGTCACGGAGACGTCGGCCGCGCCCGCGGCGGCGGCGAAGCGCACAGCATCGTCGAGCAAGGTCTCGGCCGAGCCGATTTGGACGAGGGTCGGCGGCAGTCCTTTGAGATCGGCGTACAGAGGCGACAGGCGCGGGTCTTTCCGATCCATTCCGGCCGGCGCGTAGGCCTTGGCCAGCTCCTCCAGGTACCCTTTCTGAATGAGCGGATCGACGGCGACTTTACTCCCGAGCGTCGCCCCCGACATAGTGAGATCGATCCACGGCGATAAGAGCCAGAGACAGCCGGGCAGGTCCTCGCCCGCGCGCTTGAGTTCCCCGACCAGAGCGAGCGTCAAATTCGCCCCCGCGCTGTCGCCGCCGACCGCAACCTGGTTGGCCGCGTAGCCCTCGCGCCGCAGGCGCCGCCACACGGTTAGCGCGTCGTCGCGCGCGGCCGGAAAGGGATGCTCGGGCGCCAGGCGGTAGGCGGGGGCCAAGGTGCGCAGGCTCCCTGCCCGTCCGGCCTCGGTCACCAATCGGCGGTGACTGACAATCGAACCCGAGCAATAGCCGCCGCCATGAAAGTAGACCAGCGCGCGGGAGGCGTCGGCGCCTGGAGCGATCGACCATTCGCTCGGGACTCCGTCGAGATCAACCGCCTCGAGCTTGACGTCGCCCGCGACCGGCCAGACGGCGCCAACCTCCTCGATCCGGCGTCGGCGTTCTTCCCAGCCCACTGGCCGCGGCTTGCCGCTCAAGAGAGCGCGAACGGCGTCGATTTCGCTTTCAGCCACGGTGAGCCCCCCTGCTTGCCGCGCCCATTCTATGTCGGCGTACGCTCGATTGGACAGTGCGCCGAGGTGGCGCGAGGCTTGGAAGGCGTGATCTCTCTTGATGTTACGCGATACGTACAGTATATATCGACGGTGATTGTCAGCTTTGCGGACGCCAAAACCGAGCGATTTTTCAGGGAAGGGGTCTGCCCCGCTCGGTGGCGCTCCATTTCCAAGGCAATCGCTCGCAAGCTGGACATGTTGGACGCGGCGCCGACGCTGGCCACTTTGCGTTCACCGCCGGGCAATCGACTCGAAGCGCTGAAGGGCGACAGAGCGGGAGAATACAGCATTCGTGTGAATCAGCAGTGGCGGGTCTGTTTTGTCTGGACCGAGACCGGTCCCGACCGGGTCGAAATCGTAGACTATCATTGAAGGAGCGGGTCATGCCCCGAGTGCGAACGCATCCCGGCGAAGTCCTCGCCGAGGAATACCTCCAGCCCCTTGGCCTCTCGGCGAGCGCACTGGCTCAGGCCATCGGTGTCCCTCCGAATCGCATCAGCGACATCATTCGCCAGAGGCGGGACGTGTCCGCCGACACCGCAATTCGGCTTGGCAAATTCTTTGCGGTCGACCCGCGCTTTTGGCTGAACCTGCAAACAGCCTACGACCTGTCCCTTGCCGAAAGCGAACACGACTATTCAAGCGTGCGCCCCCGATCAAAAGCGCCCGCGTAACAGCGGATACGCGATAGCAACACACAGCTTTAGTCGGTGCGCCAGCTGCGCGCCCGTCGCACCGTGGCTCAGCGCAACTCGCAATGCAGGCCGTGCCGCTGGGCCAGGATCGGCAGCAGCGCCTGGAACACGAGGCCGGCCACGCGCTTATTGCCCGCCTCGGTGAAGTGAACGATGTCGAGATAGAGGTCGTCGTCCCATTTTCCGTCGACGCCCGACGCCATGTCGATCAGCGGCGCGCCTGACTCGCGGGCGATGAGGTTCACAATGCGGTTGTGCGCGGCATTGGCGGCGATGATATCGTCGATCGGCTTGAACACCGCGCCGTAGAAGTCCTTGACCTCGCGCGGACTTGATTCGTTGACCGACATAGTGGAATCAGCGAGCGCGATATCCGCGCCGTTGTCGCGAGCAAGCGCGATCAGCTTACGATACTCGTCCGCGTATCGGCTCTTCATCAGCTCAGCATCCGACATCGGCGCGAGCGCAACCGCGCTCGCTCGGGCTGAATTCCGATCGCGCCAATCGTGCGCGACGCGCTCGATCGTCAGGACGGCCCGGCCGATCAGCGCAGAGGCTCGGGGCCTGACCCCAGGCTCGCTAGGCTCTGGGACGCGTCGCAAGCCGAACGGAAAAAAGCCGTTCATTCCATGCGTGCTGAGAATAAGATCCGGCTTGAGCGGCAGGATGTCGCGGCGCATGCGCTCGAGATTGTTTTCGAGCGTATAGGCCTCGGTTCCGGCGTTGATGACCTCGATTTTGCGTCCGCATGAGGCGTGCTGGTCGAACCAGTCCTGCAGCAGTTCGGGCCAAGGCTTCTCGCCATCGCGCAACGTGGGCCCGAACGTCTGCGACTCGCCGAGCGCGACAATGCGAAACGCGTCGCCCTTGTCGCGCGGCAAGTCAGGACCGCGAAAACCGAGGTTGTTGATCCGGATCGTGGTGTCGAACATGCGCCCCGAGCTGCCCGGAACCTGGATGAAGGGCAGCTTCTTTTGTGGGTCCGGCGCGTCGATCGCGGCTCTAATGCCGTCCTCGCGGATCCATTCGTTGAGATAATAGAACCACCAAGTCGCGAAGGCCGTCGGATTGGCGTGGGCCGCGCGATAGGAATAGGTCGGCTCTGCGGTCGTCGCGACCAGCGGCAATCCGGTCGAGCTGCGGTAGAGAGCGTCGACGCAAGGCAGCGCAAGCGCGAACAGAAGGAAGGCGCGCGCCGCGACGGCCGCCGCGCCGATCGTATGTGGGCGCACTGTCTCCGCAAGCGCAAAGACGAGAACCGCGGTCGCGACGAGCAGCGAATAGAAGGCGTAGGGCTTGTCGGCCATGAAGGCGTTGCGGGCGAGCACGCCGACGCCGAGCGCCGCAAGGCCGAGCGCGATAGCGAGAAGCGACGGGCGCCAGCGGCGAGCTTCTCGTTGCGGCGTAACGGTCGCCGCCGCGGCTACGCGTCCCCCAGCGCTGTAGTAGGGCCGGGCAGCTAGGATGGGTCGCTCGAATCCGGCAAAGAAGACGGTCGAGAACGCGAGGATCAGCGCGACGTAGATCGCGAGTTGCAAGGCCAGCGGCGCGGCCGCGAGCAGCGGCTTCAACGCCATGATTGCGATAAGGTGAAAGAGGTAGACTGAGTACGAGATGCGGCCAAGATAGAAGCTCGCGCCCCTCACGAAGCGATTGCGGAAAAGGCCCTCGGACAACCATACGGCACCGACCGCGATCATGCCGAACGCCGCCGAGACGTAAGGAAACGCCCGCTGTGCCAATGGGTCGCCGCTTACGGCCAGGATCGCGACGCCGAGCTCGGTGGGAACTGCAATCGCAAGCAACCCGAGCAGGGCGCTGAGGCGCCATCGGCCCGAGGCGTCCTCGAGGGCAAGTGGCTCGCGACGCTCGAGCGTGAGATAAAGCAAAAAGCCCCAGACGATGGAGTCGATGCGAAATAGCGTGACCCGCCGGACGTTCAAGTCCCAGTCGTGCGGCGCGATCGAGAACCGCAGCGCCGCCAGGACGAAAATGACCAGGATCGCAAAAGCCAACTCGAGGCGCCTGTCGCCCCTCCCGAGCAGCCGCGCTACAAGAAACAGGGCCGGAGCAAACAGCACATAGAACCATTCCTCGACCGCCAAGCTCCAGGCGACGGGGTAGAAATCGACGCGATTGGCGGAGGAAAAGAGGTTCTCGACATAGAAGAGATAGCGCACGAAATCGGCGGTCATGAGGTTGCCGGTGAGGAGCGCAATGGCGGCGAGCGCGACGACATAAGGCGGGATCGTGCGCATCCAGCGCCGGACCAGAAACACACCGAGATTGCGCCACGGCTTGCCGACCACCCAATCGACGATCTGCGGCGCGAGCACGAAACCGCTGAGCACGAAAAAGATCTCGACGCCAGCGATCGCGAACGCTTCCGCAAACGGCTGAAACGGCGCGTTGGCCGTCAGATAGTGAGGGATCGCGACCGCGAACGCCGCCGCTCCGCGCAGGAAATCGAGCGAGGCGCTGCGCTTCATTTCGGCGCGGTATAGACGAACAGGGCGCTGACGGTTTGACCGGCGAGCGCAAACAGAACGACGAACGCCGCGAGACAGACAAGCGCCGCGGTCGCCCAGGGGCCTTTGAGGAATCGGAGGCCAAATTCAAGCATTTCCGATCGAATCTCCCAGGAAACCAACGATCGCGCGTTGGCCGGGTCATTAAGCCTCCCGCTTGAGCCGCCTATCGCATCCAAGCCGTCATGTCATCCGTGGTGACCGACGGCGGAAGACTCGATGGGGAAATTCCCAAAGGAACATTTCTGTCGGCCGACGGTTCTCGTATGGGCGCTCCAGCGAGCGCCAACCGAGCAGCCTCCGCACCTGTAGGTGCGGAGCGGCGGCGAGTGCTCGAGCGACCTAGCGTCGGCGCTTGACGCCCATGCTTCTGGAAAAGGAGGCGACGATGCTTAAGACGCTTGCTTACGCAACCTTGTTCAGTACCGCTCTGATCGGGTCCAGTGCGTACAGTGCAGACAACCCCGCGGTTCCGAAGGACCAGCCGCCCCAAGCCCAGGCGCCATCTGGCGTCAACTTCGTGACGGCGCAGGAAAAAACGCAGTGGCGTGCGCCGAAACTGGTGGGAGTCGGCGTCTACGGCCCGGATGACAAGCAGATCGGAAAGATCGACGACCTGTTGATGGACCGTAACGGCGCGGCCGAAACCGTTGTCATCGGCGTCGGCGGATTCCTCGGGTTCGGAAAGAAGGACGTCGCCGTGCCGTTCTCGACGATGCAGTGGCGCACGGAAGCCCGCAAGGTTCCGGCAACCGATCAGCCGCCGACCAACCCTGCTCCTCCGAACGGGCAACCGCCTGCGATGAAAGAAACAGACCCGGCGGCCACCGAAGCGAGCCAAGGCTATCCTGACAAGGCCATTCTCAACGTTACCCTGGCAGAGTTGAAGGCGGCGCCAGACTTTAAATATGCGGCAAGCCCGGTTTCCGAGTCCGAGATGCAACCCGCAGGCGGCGACCAAATGAAAAAGACGACCCCATAATCCAGCCTCGCGGAGAGGGGTCGATAAGCGCTCGACGCTCCGGTTGGCTTATGCCCAGCCGGAGCGTCGCGGCCCCGGTCGGCGTCGGATCGCTCAATCGCACACGGAAAGCCGAACGGAAAATGACTGCGGCGGCTTACTGCCCGGGCGACAGAGGGCCCGCTAGCGGGCCGAGAAGTTTCGCTGCGCCCTTGACGATGTCTCTGACCGGAGTCGACGGCGGCGCTCCCTTGGCGCGGTCACCGTACAGGATTGCGGCGGCCTGCCGGTCATCCTCGGTCGCCAAGCCGAAATCGCGCTGGTAGAGGTCGCGAATCCAAACCTCCTTTGGATCCGGCGCGGCGTCTTTGGCGAACTCGAGCCACATCAGCCCACGCGCGCGCTGATGTGGCACGCCGTCGCCCATGAATAGCATATGGCCCAGCAGGGCCTGGGAGGGGGCATGGCCCTTTTGGGCCGCGACCGCCAGCCAACGAACGGCGGCCACGTTGTCCTTTGCAACGCCCCCGGCGCCGACCATGTACATATGAGCGAGATTATATTGCGCGTTCGGGTCGCCGAAGATCGTCGCCGCATATTGGAACAACTCGTGCGCACGCTCGGGGTCTGGCCGCACCTCGCTGTTGGCTATGCCATTCAGGCAATAGACGCCGACGGCCACGAACGCGTTGGAAATCGCGCTCAGGTTTCGCCGGTCAGGTTGGTCCTCGTCGTAGTCTTCGACCAGCTGGTTGAAGTAGTGGTACGCCTTCACGTCATCGCGCTGCACGCCTTGACCATCCGCGTACATCTCGCCGAGTTTCCAGCGCGCGAGATCCTGCCCGCCATCGGCGGCGTATGTAAGGGCGCGGACCGACGCATCGGCGTCGCCTGCCTTCAAATCGTCGATCCCGGCGAGCAGCGCCTGCTTAGGGTCGGTGAAATTCTTGGGAATCTTCTCCGCGGGATTGGACGTGGACCCATCGAACCCAAAGGCGGGGGTCAATCCCAGCGTCGTCAATCCGATAATTGCGAAAGCGAAGCGGCGGCGACACAACGCCCTGTCGACCGCCACCTGCACATACGCAACCGCCTGCATATCGATCCCGACTCGCCATCCCGCCACGCCGCGGTCCCTTAAGGCGCTCGCGACAAGGACGATTTTCGTCATCAAGTGATTTCAAAGTGCTGCCCGTTTATGGCGCAATCGCGGCGCCTTCCGGCCGGAATCTCGACTCGCGAGAGTTGCATCGGAGCTGTTGCGCAAAAGCAACATTTTCCGCTGTCTGGGGCGGCTTCAGACCCTCTCCAGACGCTCGCGCGCGCCGGTAAGCTTAACAAGTCGCGCCTGAAACGTTTCGAGACGGTCCTGATGTTCGGCAATGATGTCCTCGGGCGCCCGGGCGATAAAATCGTCGTTGCCCAGTTTGGCCACGACCTTGGCGATTTCAAGCCTCTCCTTCGCGATCTCCCGATCGAGACGCGCCTTCTCCGCCGTAAGGTCGACGACCCCAGCGAGCGGCAGCGCGGCCGTTTCCCCGCGCACAACCAGGAGCAGCGCGCCCGGCGGCGGCGCCTCGGCGGTTTCAATCGAGCCGACGCGAGCGAGACGCCCGATGCTGTCGCTCCAGGCCCGCGCGCTTCGGGCCGCCCGCTCGCTCGGAGCGATGAGAATGAGAGGCGTCCGGGTCGATGGGGCCACCCCCATTTCCGACCTTACCGACCGCACCTCGGCGATAAGATCGACCACCCAGCCGATTTCGGCTTCAACCGCCTCGTCGACTTCGAAGCCCTGTCTCGGCCATGGGCCAAGCGCCAGGGGGCCGACGCGCTTCAAGCCCGCCTCTCCCGTAATCGCCCAAAGCTCCTCGGTGAGGAACGGCATGAACGGATGCAGCATGGCGTAGATCGTGTCGAGCACGTGAGCGATCGTCGCCTGCGTCTCGGCCTTGGCCGCCGGGTCGGCGGCGGTCCCTTGTAACACCGGCTTGGCCAGTTCAAGATGCCAGTCGCAGAAGACGCTCCAGACGAACCTATAAGCCGCGTTCGCGGCGTCGTTGAAGCGATAGGCCTCGATCGCCCCCGCCGTCTCCGCCGCGGCCGAGGCAGCCTCTCCCAGGCTCCAGCGGTTGAGCGGTTCGCGCACGGCCGACGGATCAAAACCCTCGACACGGAGGCAGCCGTTCATCTCGGCGAAGCGCGCGGCGTTCCACAGCTTGGTCGCGAAGTTGCGGTAGCCTTCGATCCGAGATTCGCTGAGCTTGATGTCCCTGCCTTGCGCGGCCATCGCCGCGAGCGTGAAGCGCAGCGCGTCGGCGCCGAACCGGTTGATGAGCTCGAGCGGGTCGATGACATTGCCCTTCGACTTCGACATCTTCGCCCCCTTCTCGTCGCGGACGAGGGCATGGATATAGACGTCGTGGAACGGGACATCCTCCATGAAGTGGAGGCCCATCATCATCATCCGCGCGACCCAGAAGAAGATGATGTCGAAGCCGGTGACCAACGTATCGGTTGGGTAGAAGCGCTTGAGCTCCGGCGTAGGGTCCGGCCAGCCGAGCGTGGAGAAGGGCCACAGCGCCGAAGAGAACCAGGTGTCGAGCACGTCCTCGTCGCGCTCGAACATATCGGCCAGTCGCGCAGGATCGCTCGCCAGGGCTTGCGCTTCGGATTCAGTCAGAGCGCCGCGTTCGACACCATCGGCGAGCGCCGCGGCATAAGCCACTTCTTCCGTCTCCTCGACAAAGACGGCGCCCCAGGGGGCATACCAGGCCGGAATCTGATGCCCCCACCAGAGCTGGCGTGAAACGCACCACGGCTGGATGTTCTCGAGCCAGTCGAAATAAGTCTTCTCCCAGGTCTTGGGGACGAACTGGGTCTTGCCCTCGCGGACCGCGGCGATCGCTGGCTCGGCGAGCGTCTTGGCGTCCACGTACCATTGATCGGTGAGCCAGGGCTCGATGACCACGTTCGACCGGTCGCCATGCGGCACCGCGTGCGCGTGCGGTTCGATCTTGGCCAGAAGACCTGCGAGCGCCATCATCTCGACGATTCGGCTCCGCGCGATGAAGCGGTCCTGACCGTCGACGGCGGCGATGAGCCGCGCGTGATCGTTGTCGCTCTCAAGCCCTTCGAAGAAGTCGACATTGCCCTTCAGCGTCACTTGACCCTGCGCATCGAGGATATTGATCGCTCGCGCGCCCTCGGCCTCATGCCGCTTGCCGACCTCGAAATCATTGAAGTCGTGGGCTGGCGTGATCTTGACAGCGCCGGCGCCCTTCTCGGGATCAGAATACTCGTCGGCGACCATCGCGATCAGGCGCCCAACCAGCGGCAGTCGAAGACGCCTGCCGAACAGGTGCTGATAACGCGGGTCGTCCGGATGCGCCGCGACCGCCGTGTCGCCCAGCATCGTCTCTGGCCGCGTGGTGGCGACCGTCACCCGTTCGCCAGTCTCTTCGCCCTCCGCGTTCACCACCGGGTATTCGAAGTAATAAAGGTGCCCGTTGGGGTTTTTGGCCAGGACCTTGGCAAGCGCCGCCGCGTCGAGCGGCGCGCCGTCCTCCCGCGACCATTTGAAGGAACCCTTGGTCTCGACCTGCACCACCTCAAGGTCCGAGATCGCGGTCTGGAACTTGGGGTCCCAGTTGACGAGGCGCTTGTCCTTGTAAACAAGCCCCTCGCGATAGAGCTGGACGAACACCTTGGCGACCGCGCGCGAAAGCCCCTCATCGAGTGTGAACCGTTCGCGGCTCCAGTCGCAGGAGGCGCCGAGGCGCTTGAGCTGGGCCACGATCGCGCCGCCCGATTCCGCCTTCCACGCCCAGACGCGTTCGACGAATGCCTTGTGTCCCATCGCGCGGCGGTCCGGCTCCTGCCGCTCCATGAGCTGGCGCTCGACCACCATTTGCGTGGCGATGCCGGCATGATCGACGCCTGGCTGCCACAGCACGTCGCGGCCGTTCATGCGCCAATAGCGGCATAGAATATCTTGGAGTGTGTTGTTGAGCGCATGACCCATATGCAGATTGCCGGTGACGTTCGGCGGCGGAATGACGACGCAAAATGGTTGCGCCGCGGCCCGGTCGGGGCGGCCAGCCCGGAAGGCGCCGGTTTCCTCCCAAAGCGCGGAGGCGCGGCCTTCCGCCGCAGCGAAGTCGAACGATTTTTCCATCGTGAAAATTCTGGTCTGCGACGCCATCGGAGACGCTCCTGAGATCAGGCAGCGGCCTTCCGAGCGGAGCGGATGGCTACGGACGCCGCAGGCGCAAGCGCCACGGGCGTTATAAATGCGTCGCCGGGGGCGAAGTCAACGCGCGTGAGAGCCGAGAGCCTACTTCCGCCCCCGCGCGACCCTCTGAATTTCCTCCCGCACCAGGCGCTCGACGAGGGTCGGGAGATTGTCGTCCAGCCACTGCTTGACCATCGGCCGGAGCATGTCGCGCACCATGCTGTCGGCGAGCTTGGCGCTGCGAACATCGAGATTGGCCGTTAAAGCCCCGAACGACAAGGCCACCGCTTCGTCCGCTTCCGCCGACAGCAACGGCTCCTCGCTTCGCTGGACCGCATCGGCGTCGCCGGGTTCGGCTTCGACCGCTTGCGGCCGGCGCCACACGACCGTCGGCGCGTTCGCTTCTGGGCGCCGGGACGGTCCGGAGGCGTCGCCGTAGGCGGCGGCATCGTCCTTGGAATAGAGGATCTGCGGCATGGGCGCCGAAGTCTGCTGCGGCTTGGGCGCCGCCCCCTTGGCGGGATCATCGGCGATGATGTTGCGGATCGAGGCGAGAATCTCCTCCATCGACGGCTCGTGGGCCCGCTGCGCGCGGTGAATCGCCTCGAGGTCGCTCTCGCTGGAATTCGAATTGATCGCGCTCATCAGACCGCCTTGCTCCAATCCAAGGAGCCTTGTCCTATGCGCCTATCGCCAGGTCGGACTCACTTGACGCCGCCATCGACCGTCGAGTCGGCGATTCAATGCACGACAGTCACTCGACTGCCGGCAAGCGATCCGGGAAAATCCTAAGACCCCTACTGTCCGCTCGGCGTCCTCAGGCCGATCCACTTACTCTTCACCTGATCGAAATGAACCCTCGGATCGTACTCGGCGACCGCAAGTCCTAGGGTCGGGATGTTAAGGCGGCCAATCGCCGACAACAACGAGTACGAATCGACAACCTGATCGTGTTCGGCCTGAACCAGCGTCGTTCGCGCCTGCAACAAAGCCTGTTGCGCGTTGAGCACGTCGAGCGTCGTCCGCTGGCCGACCTTGGCCTCTTCGCGCACGCCGGTCAGCGCCACTTCGTTGGCGGAGACCGCCGCGCGTGCGGCGCGCACCACGCCGACCGCGGCTTCATTGAGGCCCCAGGCGGCGACGACAGCCTGGCGGACCTGGTTGCGTAAGGAATCTGTCTGCATTTCCTGTTGCGACAGGCTCTCTTTTGCCTGGCGGGTCGCGGCGTATTCGGCCCCGCCCTGATAGATCGGAATCGTCAGCTGGCCCGTGATCGTGCCCGACAGTACTTTAAAACCGGGGATTCCGTTTACGTCGTACTGGTTGGAGATCGAGGCGGAGAGCCCGATAGTCGGATAAAGCGCGCCCTCGGCGATCTTCACCTGCAATTGCGCTGCATCGACGCCATGCAAGGAGCCACTGATCGCTGGATGCTCGATCTGTGAGATTGATATCGCCTCGGGTAGGGTCTTCGGCAGCGGCCTCACGATCGGCTTTACCGGCGCGAGGCTGGTCGGCTGATCGCCGACGAATTGACGGTAGCGCGCGACCGCCGCCTGCAAGGTCGCCACCGCGCTGAGCGCGGTGGCCTCAGCGCTCGAAAGACTCGCCTCCGCCTGAGCCACGTCGGTGCGCGTCACTTCGCCGACAGTGAAGCGGTCGCGCGTCTCGCGCAACTGTTCCTTCAGCACGTCGACGTTGTTGCGGTCGAGGTCGAGGATGGCCGTATCCTCCAGCACGTCCATATAGGCGGTGAGGGCCGAAAGAAGCGTGTTCTGCTCGGTGTTGCGCAATTGCTCCCGAGCGCCGAAAACCTGCGACTCGGCCTGGCGGATGGAATTGAGCGTCCTATTGCCGTTGAACACGGTCTCGTTCGCGCTGACGCCGTAGCCCCGCGGTTTAAGAAAGACATCTGTGGTGCTGCTGGCGGCGGCAGCAGCGCCAATCTCACTCGTTTGGGCGCGTTCGATGCCTATATTGCCCGTCGCTTCGACGGTCGGCAGATAGCCGGCGTTCGCCTTGGGGACGTTTTCGTCCGACACCCGAACCGCGGCGCGCTGCGTGTTGATGTCGGGATTGGTCAGATAGGCCTTGATGAGCGCTCCGCTGATCGTTTCCGCCCGACCCGCTCCAGCGCCGAGCGCCGCCAGACCGGCCCCCGCGAGGAGCGCCGCGCGCAAAAGGCTGCACGGCTTTCGGCTGGGCGATGCAGCGCGCCGCTCCTGAGATGCGCCTGAGCCCCAAATCATCCCCGCTTCATGCGCCCCCATCTCACCGTCAAACAATGCAGTCGCCGCCTCGCCGCCCTAACTCGCACGTCCGCCGCGAAAATCAAAGACGCCGTCGCGATCATTTAAGATCGACCTCAACCGATGCCGCGCTCCGCCGAAAGCGGTCAAAACGCAGGCATCATAGGCGTAGAAATCCTCATCGCGCTATGGAAGCTGTGCCAGTTCGACCGAACGGGCCCATTTTTCCGTCAAGCGTCGCAAAGATGAGACACTTGACATGATCGACAGCCCCTTATGCCGAGCCTCACCACACGTTTAGAAGGCGAAGCTAACACTGGGCTGGAAGCCGTCCAGCAGATCGGCTTTGGTCTCGAACAGGGCTCTGCGGCTAATCGCGCCGCCGGTCCTTTCATAAACGACCGCCTGCGACGGCGCGGAGGAGGCGTCAATGCCAACGAGGCGACCAGGATCGGCAAGCAGGTCGACAAGACGGTCCGGAAAGACCCCGAATGCGCCCTCGACCACGATGAGGTCAAAAGGCCCGAGGGTGGCGGCCCCGTCATCGAGCATCCCAATAACCACTGTAACGTTCGCGCGGCTGTGAAGTTCGGCCTTGGCCGCTTCCGCTGCGCCTGCGTCGGATTCCAGAAGAACAACCTTCGCGCCCATTGCAGCGAGAATCGCCGCGCCATAGCCCGATCCGCCCGCGACATCGAGCGCACGGTCGCCGGCGACGACCGTCGCCGCCTGGAGCAGCCGCGCGAGGCTCATCGGCGCGAGCAGGCGGCGGAACTTCGCCCCTCGTGCCGGCAACTCGCGATCCAGATACGCCAGCGACTCGTATTGAGGCCCGACGAAGCGCTGACGCGGCACGTCGAGGAACGCGGCCAATACGGCCTTATCGACAATTCCGTAAGTGCGCAGCTGGCTGTTGACCATGTGCACGCGCCGGTCGAGCATCGTTTCAAAGGAAATGTGCGCCCCCTTGGCTCAGACCCGCGATATGGGACGGATCGCCCGCCCCGGACGAAAATTGTCTGGAGGCCTCGGGTTGCAGCGATTTGCAGCCCGTCACTCATGGCGCTTAAAATATCCGAGAGTTGGCTGAAGAAGCAAGCGGCTCCAGCTTTCGGCGCTACGACATTCTGGGATTCGGACATTTCCGGATTCGGCCTGCGCTTCTTCGCCCCAACGGGCGTCATACACCGGGCGCGAGATCGTTCTCTGTCAACTATCGGGTTCGTGGGCGGGAAAAGCGGTTCACGATCGCTGCTGCTATCCGTAAAGGACGGGCTAGCGACCGATATGGTCGAGCGCGAGACGCTTGGCCTTTGAGCTCACGTCGGCCCGTGGCCGCTAACTTGAGCGGGAGTGTCGTGGAAATTGTCCGCTTTGGGGATGGGCTTGCGATACGACAGGACCAAAAAGCGGAAAAGGCACGCGCCGTTACCCGGCTTTAACAGCGCGAACAGATACCTAAGTATCGGCGGCGATACCATCGTGCAATAGCTCAGTCGTCGTACTTGTGATGTTCTTCTCCCCGCGAACTTAACTTGGGGCGCTGATCGCCTACACTGAAGAGACGCCGAGGGGTACAATGAAGATTTCAATCCTGGCGCTGGCGTTGGGCGGCCACACAACGGCTTACGCGCAACATAATCGGCGAGCTCTTCTTTGGATCGGCATCGCCTCAACGCCACGCCGATGTCGAACCGTCACGACTTTGTGTTTGCGGGGCAGCACCCGACCCATGAGGGATTCACACACAGCATTTCTAACTTTCCTGCGGACAAAAAACGCCCAAATAGCAATGGTTCCACGATTTTTTGGCTTTGCCTGGTGTGACCTCTGACGTTGAGCGGGAGCTAGCAATGCGAAAAAAGCATGCCTGGTTCTCTGATCCGAACCTACTGCTCCCGCGCGAAGCCATCATTTCGCAGTGCAGCAGACGGACAGACGGACAAAACACAGCCGGACAGCCCGCCAAAACAGAAGAGGAATAAGAAAATGATTTCCCTGAAAACGGTTTCTGAGAAGCTGAACGCTTGGCGCCGCTGTCGCGCAGCAATGCGTGAGTTGTCCCAGTTCTCGGACCACGATCTCAGCGACATCGGCATTGGCCGCGGCGATATCGAGTATGTTTCGCGCCGCCCGGTCGTGAGCAAGGCGTCCGCCTGATTGCAAAAGCCCTAACTACAGGGCTTAATGACAAAGCGAGGGGCGCGTCATGGGAATTGTCCGCTTTGCGCTGAAGTTTCCGCACACGTTCTTCGTGTTGGCGGCGCTTATTCTGGTGCTCGGCGTGTCGGCCATTGTGTCCATGCCGACCGACATTTTTCCCGAGATCAACATCCCCGTCGTGACGGTGATATGGCAAGAAACGGGTCTTTCGACGCCGGAGATGGAGCAGCGGGTCACAACCTACAGCCAATATTCGATCTCGACGAGCGTCAACGGCATCAGGGATATCGAGGCGCAGACCCTCAACGGCATCTCCATTCAAAAGCTTTATTTCCAGCCCGACGTCGACATCGATCTGGCGATCGCCCAGATTGTCGCAGCCACGAACTCCATTCGCGCTCTGATGCCGCCCGGCATTCAGCCTCCGACCATCGTGCGCTACGACGCATCGAGCGTGCCGGTTCTTCAGATCTCGCTCAGTTCCGATACGCTCAACGGCGCCCAGCTTTACGACTATGGCATCTATCGGATGCGCCAGCAGCTCGCGCCGATTCACGGCGTAACGCTGCCGACCCCGGCCGGAGGAAAATATCGCCAGATCATGGTCGATATCGACCCTTTGAAACTCCAGGCCAAAGGCTTGACCCCGAACGATGTCGTCAACGCCGTCAACGCACAAGCCTTCACTGTCCCTTCTGGGACCGCGAAGTTGGGAGACAAGCAATATACAGTCCGGACCAACGCGCTGCCGTCGACGATCGACGATCTCAACAACATCCCGATCAAGTTTCTCAACGGCGCGACTGTTTTTATCAAGGACGTCGGGCAGGTTCACGACGGCTGGCTGGTCCAGCAGAACGTCGTTCGCACGGAAGGCAAGCAATCTGTTCTTCTCAGCATCATCAAGAACGGCAACGCCTCGACGCTCGCGGTCGTGAACGCGGTCAAGGAGGCATTGAAGACCGCCCGGGCCGCGGCGCCGAGCGGCATGCAGATTGAGTCGTTGTTCGATCAGTCGGTCTTCGTCAAGGACTCGATCATCGGATTGCTGAGGGAAGGTGCGATCGCCGCCGGCCTGACGGCGCTCATGATCATACTGTTCCTAGGCTCGTGGCGCTCGACCTTCATCGTTATGGTCTCCATCCCCCTGTCGATCCTCTCATCGCTCGTCGTCCTCTATTTCCTCGGCGAGACGATCAATACGATGACGCTTGGCGGCCTGGCGCTGGCTATCGGCATTCTCGTCGACGACTCGACGGTGACGATCGAAAATACGCATCGCTACCTGTCTGAGGAAAAGATGCCGCTGCCTCAAGCGACGCTCCATGGCTCGGCAAATATCGCAGTCCCGACGCTCGTCTCCACACTGGCGATCAGTTGCGTCTTCACCTCTGTCGTGTTCCTCACCGGACCGGCCAAATTCCTGTTCACGCCGATGGGCCTTGCGGTGGTTTTCGCCATGCTCGCGTCCTACGCACTGTCCCGGACGCTGACGCCAATTTTAATCGGCTATCTCTTGAAGGGCGAGCATCACGGCGAAGCGGACGCTCGGCGCGGCTTCTTCGCGCGCTTCAACGCGGGGTTTAACCGGGGGTTCGAGCATTTTCGCGCCAGCTACGCCGATCTACTCGGAGGATTGGTGCGACACCGATTCATCTTGCCGGCGGTAGCGGGATTGATTCTGATACTTGGCGGCGTGTTGTTCGTCTTCGTCGGACGCGATTTTTTTCCCGCGATCGACGCCGGCCAGATCCAGCTGCACGTGCGCGCTCCCCCAGGAACGCGCATTGAGACGACGACGCAAATATTCCAGGCGATCGAGAACAAGATTCGCCAAATCGTCCCGGAAAGCGACCGCGATATTATCGTTGACAATATCGGCCTGCCGGCGCGCACGTACAATTACGCGTTCATGGATGGGACGGCGATCGGCGTCAACGACGGCGTGATCCTGGTGGCGCTCAAGGAGGGGCACGCGCCGACAGCCGATTATGTCAAGAAATTGCGGCAGACCCTTCCGGCCGCCTTTCCGGAGGAAATGTTCTACTTCCAGCCCGCCGATATCGCCACGCAGATCCTCAATTTCGGCATTCCGACGCAAATTGATGTACGAACCGTCGGATACGACCGGACGAAGAACCTCGCCGTCGCGAAGGAGCTTCGCCGCAAGGTGGCTGCGATTCCCGGTCTAGTGGACGTCCATCTCCAACAGGAGCTGGACGGGCCCGACTTTCTCGCCAATATCGACCGCGCGCGGGCAACCCAATTTGGACTCACGGCGAGCGGGATCGCCAACGACATCAATATTTCGCTGAGCTCTTCGGAACAGGTAACGCCGAATTTCTGGACCGATCCCACCAGCGGAATACCCTACTACCTGGCGGTGCAAACGCCGCAGTATCTCGCCGACTCTTTGAATGAGATCAAGAACACGCCGATCGGCGCCATCGCTGCCCCTGTCGTGGCCACCACCGGCGCGGTGCCCGGCTTGTTGAGCAACGTCGCGACATTCACGCGCGACACCACCCCGACGAACCTGAACCAAGCCAACATACAACCCGTGTACGAGGTCTTCGCCAACACCCAGGGCCGCGATCTTGGCTCAGTGTCGAGCGACATCAATCGGATTATCGCGGACGAGCAAAAACAGATGAGGCCCGGCAATACCATACAAGTGGTCGGCCAGATAGAAAGCATGAACTCAGCCTTCCAAAATATGTCGCTCGGGCTCGTGTTCGCGGCGATATTCGTGTACCTGTTGATGGTCGTCAATTATCAGACCTGGGCTGACCCGTTCGTCGTGATCCTGGCGTTGCCTGCGACCCTTTGCGGCGCTCTGACCATGCTGTTCATTACGGGCACAACGCTCAGCGTTCCCTCGCTGATGGGGATGATCATGGCGGTCGGCGTTGCTTCGGCGAATTCAATTCTGCTGGTGACCTACGCGCGCGATGAACAGCTTGCCGGAAAACCGGCGCTGGTAGCCGCAGTGGAGGCCGGCGTCACCCGAATTCGGCCCGTGCTGATGACCGCGACGGCGATGATCGTCGGCATGCTGCCGATGGCGATCGGCGAGCCGGGCGGAGAGCAGAACGCCGCTTTGGCGCGCGCGGTGGTCGGCGGCCTTCTGTTCGCGACGCCCACCACACTGTTACTGGTGCCATATTTGTTTGCGACGCTGCGCCGAGGCGCCGACGGCAAGGTCGCACATGGAGTATTCGCCGAAGGATTGGAATGATGAACATTCAGCACGACACTCGACCGGTCGAGCTTCTCCGACCCAGCGAACCCGAGCCTGCTCGCAAGCCTGAGCGCGA
>Ga0209624_10000720_pt1 | contig 28650 bp, 31 predicted proteins | sample JacPinW_OM2H0_O1_FD_188565 | JGI IMG/M metagenome (GOLD analysis project Ga0209624, IMG submission 188565) | Forest soil microbial communities from Algoma, Ontario, Canada - Jack Pine, Ontario site 1_JW_OM2H0_O1 (SPAdes) (version 2) | ecosystem: Environmental > Terrestrial > Soil > Boreal...
TGTCTAAAAACCGCAGTGCAGCAGCGGCATTGTTGCGTGCAGTCGCAATAGGCTGCTTGATTTCATGAGCAATCGAGGCGGTGAGCTGGCCCATGGTGGCGACGCGGTTGGCACGCGCCAGCTCGCTCTGCATCTCGCGATATTGCCGCTCACGACGGGTGATCTCCAAGGCAATGGTGGCTTGCGCAGCGAAGTCCCTGAACAAGGAAATCTGTTTGTCGGTGAACGGCCGCACCTCTTTGCGGCCCAGAGTAACTATCCCGACGATCTCATCGTCTTTGAGCAACGGCACAAACAGGCTAGTTCGAAAACCTGCGTTCACCACCGCCTTCCAGGTATCATCCCGAAGATCGCCTTCAACCGATGCGAAGTCGGGGATGTGGGTAGGTAACCTGCTTGTGGCTATTCGACTCAGATGGCTCCCCATTTCTGCGAGCGCTGGGAATGATAACGCCCGGCTAACCAAAAGGGGGTCGCCTCGTATTGCCACGCGACGAAGGCCGCTTTCTTCGGAGAGACGTAAGCTGCATACGTCTGCTCGACAGAGACGTGTGGCGCTGTCGAGGATGGCGTCGAAGATGGGCTGCAAGTCGTGCGGCGAGCTCGCAATGGTGCGCAGCACTTCCGAGATCGCCGTCTGTTGCTCGAGGAGTTCGGTCACCCGATCTTGCAGCTCAGAGGCGGTCCTTTCTCCGTGGATACTCTCGTTCATGCGGAGCAGTTCCCGGGCTTAGGTGGTGAGGGCAAGCATAACCTCCAGCCGTAGTTCACGATAGCTCTCACGGCCGCCCAAACCGAAGAAGCGAAGGCGTTTTCGCCCCGCTTGTAAACCAAGGTTCAGGGCTGTGCGACTAAGACGGTATTCTGAACGACTACCGCCCAATAGATCGCGTCATTCGAAATCATCAAATTGGGTGTCATCAGATTTCGGCTTGCCATGGAGAGCGGCAATGTTCCCGGTGACCTCTCGCGTCACATGCCTTTGCGCCGCGCCCGGCGTTTATCGACTCTATTACCAGAGCCGTCGGGTTGGCGAAGCCGTGACCATCGATAACGAGGCGCTCTATGTGTCGCACTCGTCCACCGAGAACGGTCGCGTTGTCGCGTCGCTCAGCGCCGCGGCCCGCTGGCTCGAGGCGATCGAGGACGCGGTCGCCGCTCCTCTCGCCGCTGCATGATGGCCCCTGAACCGAAAGATATCGCCCTTCATCCAGGGACGAATGAGGAGCAATGCAAATGACAACGACGATTGCGGCGACAGCAGCACAAGCAGCGACATCGGCCACCCCGGCGCGACCAACAAGGACAGAAGTTCGGCAGCCAAAGCCGCTGCCGGCACCGAACAGCGACTTCTATGAGGTCTATGAGACCTTGAGCGCCGAGGAACTCGCGACTGTAAAGCGGGTGCGCGCGTTCGTGGAGGCCAAGGTCGCGCCCGTCATCACCAAATACTGGGTGGACGACGCCTTTCCCTTCGAGCTGCTGCCGGCGGTGAAGGAACTGGGCATTGGCGGACTTGCAATGCACGGCTACGGCTGCGCGGGGGGAAGCTTGGCGCTGCTGGGCTTTGTCCAGATGGAGATCGCCCGCATCGACCCATCGTTCTCGACATTCATTGGCGTGCACATCGGCTTGGCGATGGGCTCAATCTACATCGACGGATCCGAAGAGCAGAAGCAGAAGTGGCTGCCGCCGATGGCGCGCTTCGAGAAGATCGGCTGCTTTGGCCTCACAGAGCCGCTTGTTGGATCTGGCGCGTCCGGCGGCCTGCTGACCACGGCGAAACGCGAGGGCGACACTTGGATCCTCAACGGCGAGAAGCGGTGGATCGGCAACGCTCCGTGGTGCGATGTTTCCATCATCTGGGCGCGAGATGTCGCCGATAACCAGGTCAAGGGCTTTATCGTCGAGAACAAGACCACGCCCGGCTTCAGCGTCGAGAAGATAGAGAACAAGATTGCGCTCAAAGTCGTCCAGAACGGCCACATCACGCTCAAGGACGTTCGGGTGCCAGAAGCGAACCGCCTCCAGGGCGGCAACTCGTTCCGCGACACCGCGAAGGTCTTGAAGATTACACGCTACGCCGTGGCGTGGATGGCGACCGGATGCGCGATGGGCGCGTACGAGGCGGCGCTCAAATACACCCAGGAGCGCTTGCAGTTCGGCAGGCCGATCGGATCCTTTCAGTTGGTGCAGGACCTACTCGCGAAAATGATCGCTAACATCACCGCCTCGCAGTGCCTGATTGTGCGTCAGGCGCAGCTGCACGCCGAAGGCAAGTTGACGGATGCGCATGCGGCGCTCGCCAAGGCGTTCTGCACGGCCAAGTGCCGCGAGACGGTTGCATGGGCCCGAGAGCTGCTGGGCGGCAACGGCATCGTCGCCGACTACAAAGTCGCGCGCTTCTTTGCGGACTGCGAAGCGCTGTACTCCTACGAAGGCACGTTTCAGATGCAGAATCTGATCGTTGGAAAGGCCGTTACGGGTTTCGGCGCCTTCGTTTGACAACGCCGGCCAACCCCAGTCCAGACAGGAGACAAGAGATGGCCCCGGCAACGGCAACACTTGCGCCTTCGGCCGCATCTGAACTTAGTGCTCGGCTGACGACGCCGACGCTCGCCAATGTCCTGTACGAGAAGAAGGATGCGATTGCGTATGTGACGGTCAATCGGCCGAAGGTCCTCAACGCCTTGAATACGCCGACCTGGGCGGATCTGCGAACCGCATTCGAGGATGCGCGGGACGATGCCACGGTGCTCGGCGTCATCCTGACGGGGGCCGGCGACAAGGCGTTTATCGCCGGCGCCGACATCGGCGAGCTCGCGCATGCCACCGCGATCGACGCCGAACGGTCGAGCCGCTTCGGTCAGAGCGTGCTCGATCTTATCGAGAATCTCGGTAAGCCGGTAATCGCGGCCATCAACGGCTTCGCGCTCGGCGGCGGTTGCGAGACCGCTATGGCCTGCACCATTCGGATCGCAGTGGACAGCGCCAAGTTTGGCCAACCCGAGGTGAAGCTCGGTCTCCTTCCGGGCGGCGGCGGCACGCAACGCCTGCCTCGTCTGGTCGGCAAAGGCCGAGCCCTGCAACTCATCCTCTCCGGCGAAATGATCAGCGCCCAGGAGGCCTATCGCATCGGGCTCGTGAACGAAGTCGTGCCGGCGGCAAACCTCATCGGGCGGGCTGAAGCCATCCTGAAAAAAGTCGCCGCCAACGCTCCTATCGCCGTCAAGTTCGCGCTCGAGGCGGCGAACAAGGGGGTGGAGACCAGCCAAGCCGAAGGCTTGCTGCTCGAGGCTTCGTACTTCGGCCTTTGCGCTGCAACCGAGGACAAGAAGGAGGGCACGACCGCCTTCTTCGAAAAGCGCGCGCCGCAGTTCCAGGGGCGGTGAGAAAATCCGCCCCGCGACGAATTTAGGAGAGACCCAATGGCAAGCGACAATATTTTTTCCGGGCTGAAGGTGGTGGACTTCGCAAGCTTTATCGCCGGCCCCAGCGCCGCGGTGATCCTGTCTGACTTCGGCGCCGACGTCGTCAAAGTAGAGCCGCCGACTGGCGACACTTGGAGAATAGGTCACAAGATCCCACCGCAGCCGCAAGCGAAAGAGGCCTATCCTTTTCAACTGGCCAACCGCAACAAACGCGGCGTCACACTCGACCTGAAATCTCCGAGCGCTCAGCCGGTTCTCGAACGGCTGGTTAAGTGGGCCGACGTGTTCATCGTCAACACCCCGCATCCCGCGCGCAAGCGACTGAGGCTCGAATATGATGATGTCGCGCAGTGGAATCCGCGTCTGATCTATGCGGATCTCACTGGCTTCGGCGAAAGAGGGCCCGACGCCGATCTACCGGGATTCGACATCACGGCCTATTGGGCGCGAAGCGGCTTGTTGTCCATGACGCGCGATGCGGGCGAGCCGCCGACCTGGCCGGTGGCCGGAAGCGGCGACAATGCCACCGCCGTCGGCCTCTATTCTGCGATCGTGACGGCGCTCTATCGTCGTGAGCGCACCGGCAAGGGCTCCTATGTCACGACGTCACTCCTCGCTGAGGGCGTCTGGTCAGCCAGCGTTTCGATCCAGGCCGCACTATGCGAAGCGAAATTCTTCGGACCGCACGACCGAAAGAATCCGGCAAATGCGGCCTTGAATGTGTATCGCGCTTCGGACGGCGCCTGGTTCCTTCTTGTCGTTACGCCCGACAAGCTTCCTGCTGTCGCGAAAGCAATCGGCCGTGCCGATCTTCTAACGGATCCGCGCTTCGCCGATTCAGCGAAGTTGACTCAGAACATGGCGCAGTTGACCGCGATTTTCGACGAAGTCCTCTGCTCGCAGCCGATGACGCATTGGTACGACGCCTTCAATGGCGTTCACGTCACTTTCGGCGTCGTGCGGGGGCCCGAGGAAGTCATCAACGATCCGCAGTTGCGGGCGAATGAGATCGTCGTTCCGCTCGAAGGCGCAGGTGGCAAACTGACCTCGACGATCAGTAGCCCCATTCAGGTGCACGGCGTGACGAAAGTGGCTGCGAAGCGCGCGCCGGCGCTTGGAGAACACAACCAGGAAGTTCTCGAGCAGCTCGGGTTCACCGCCGCCGAAATCGACGGCTTGCGCGCGAGCGGCGCCATTCCGAAAGCGAAGGAGCGCGCGACAGCGGCCGAGTGAGGCCACGCCCCAACGACGGGGGGATGGTGTCGCCGAATAGCTCGGGCGTAGCCGCGCACATTTGAAAGGCGAGAGCGTACATGAAGGCGACTCCAGAAACCTCGATGCTCTGGCGCGTTGCGACGGCGCGCATGCCCACCAAGTGGGGCATGTTCCACGCCCTCGGGTTCAAGCGCGAGATCACAAGCTGCGTTCCAGGAGTAGAAACGGCGCTCGCGATTGTCATGGGCGATCTGAGCGAGGACGCGCCGCTGCTGCGCCTTCATTCGCAGTGCTTCACCGGCGAGGCGCTGGGCTCTTTGCGTTGCGATTGTGGCGACCAGCTTGCAATGGCCTTGCAAGCTGTCGCCGATGAAGGGCGTGGCGTGGTGATTTACGAATATCAGGAGGGTCGAGGCATCGGCTTGATGGCGAAGCTGCAGGCCTATGAGCTGCAAGACGCCGGCATCGACACCGTTGAGGCCAATCGGGCCCTCGGATTCAAGACGGACTACAGGGATTTCAATTTGCCGGTCGCGATCTTGCGCGATCTCCGCGTCAGGCGGGTCCGCCTTCTGACGAACAATCCTCACAAGGTTCACGCCTTAACTGACGCCGGCATTGAAGTTGTCGCTCGGATTCCATGCGAGGCCGCGTCAACCTCCCATTCGTTGGCCTACCTGCGGACCAAGAAGGAAACAATGGGCCACGCGCTGAGCCTTCGACCGAGCCGCGCGGCGAGCGACAAGTTCGCCTGGTGCGGCAGCGATTGCAACCGAACCGTCGGCGCAGCCGCCGAGCTTTAGGCATCGACCTCCAACTCTGACGATGAAAGGAAAAACCGTGACTGAGCTTCAAGCCACCAAGTCAAGATCCGCGTCAGGGGGCAAGACTGCAGTAGGCCGTCTCTTCTTCCTCGATGTCGCAGGCGGACGAGTCTTGTCCGCAAATCCCGATGGTTCCGATCTCAGGACGATCGTCGAGGAAGGTAGGAAGATTCCGGACGGCTTGGTGGTCGATAGCGCCGCCGGTCACATGTACTGGACCAATATGGGCAATCCCAAAGCGAACGACGGTTCCATCATCCGTTCGGATCTCGACGGGAAAAACATGACCACCATCGTCGCTCCCGGCGGCACGTTCACTCCGAAGCAACTCCAGCTCGAAAAGAAAACCGGCAAGCTCTACTGGTGCGACCGGGAAGGCATGCGCGTGATGCGAGCGAACCTCGATGGCTCGAACATCGAGACCCTCGTTGACACGAGTGAGGGCGATCCCAGGCCGGGCCCGGATGCCAGGAAATGGTGCGTGGGCATTGCGGTGGACGCCGCCGGAGGCAAATTCTACTGGACCCAGAAGGGAGACGACAACGCGGGTCAGGGCCGCATCTTCCGCGCGAATATAGAGCTCCCACGAGGCCGGACACCGGCTAACCGCCAAGACATTGAACTGCTCTATGACAACCTGCCGGAGCCGATAGATCTCGAGCTCGATGTCGCTCACCGGCTGATGTACTGGACCGACCGCGGAGACCCGCCGCGCGGCAATACCGTGAACCGCGCGCCGATGGATCCAGCGCCCGTCGCCCGCAAAGACCCCGAGATTTTGTTCTCCCATTTGATGGAAGGCATTGGCCTGGCCCTGGATCTGAAAGGCGGGCGGATGTTCTTCACCGACCTCGCCGGCTCGGTCTACAGCGCCAATCTCGACGGCTCCAACAAGAAGACCTTGCTCTTCGCTGAGGGTAACCTCACCGGCATCGCCTACGCCGAAATCTGAAAATCTCATCCAAAGGAGAACTGACCATGACGACCAAGCCCATTCGCCGCGTAGCCGTCATCGGCACTGGCGTCATTGGCGCGAGCTGGACCGCCCTCTTCCTCGCAAATGGCCTGGAGGTCGTGGCGACCGATGTCGCGCCAAATGCAGAACCCGCTCTAAAGCGGTTCGTCGAAGCGGCGTGGCCCGCGCTCAAGAGGTTGGGCCTTGGCCCCGGGGCGTCCCAGTCCAAGCTGACGTTCGAGTCCGACCTTGCGACGGCGGTCAAGGGCGCCGACCTTGTCCAGGAGAACGGGCCCGAGCGGATCGATTTCAAAAAGAAGCTGTATGGACAACTCGACGAGCTGTTGCCGCCCGAAGTGATCATCGCGTCGAGCTCTTCTGGCCTCACGATGAGCGAGATCCAGTCGGGCTGCGCCGCTCACCCCGAGCGCTGCGTGATCGGGCATCCTTTTAATCCGCCCCATTTGATGCCGCTGGTCGAGATCGTCGGCGGCGCGAAAACCTCCGAAGAGACGATCCAGCGCGTTACGGAATTCTACACAGGCCTGGGGAAACGGCCGGTCCGGCTGCACAAGGAACTGCCTGGACATGTCGCCAATCGTTTGCAGGCGGCCCTAAGCCGGGAGGTCTACTATCTCGTCTCCGAAGGCGTGGTCAGCGCCGCCGACGCCGACACCGCTTGCTCATGGGGTCCGGGCCTGCGTTGGGGCATCATGGGCAGCCTGCTTCTCAACCACCTCGGCGGCGGTGAGGGCGGCATCGAGCACTTCTTCAAGCAGTTTACCGGTCCTATGACGGCATGGTGGAAGGTTCTCGGACAGCCCGTGCTGACGCCAGAAGCGCAAAAGAAGATTATCGACAGCGTTCACGCTGAGGTCGGCCCGCGCTCCATTGACGCGCTCGCGGCGGAGCGGGACGAAATGCTGCTCGGGCTGATTGAGCTGCGCACGAAAGTGGAGAGCGCGGCGACGCCGTCGAACAAGGCTGTCGCCTGACGGTCCTGAGCGCTCTGGCCAAACTTCAACGACCAGAGGCGACAAGCATGAGCAATATTCTTCTCCGATCCATCGCGCCGGCGCTCAATTCGGCGCTGCTCGCTACCGATGCTTTCGGCGCTGCGGATTGTCACCGGCTTGGCGTTTCTCGAACACGGGACCGGCAAGCTGCTTGGTTTCCCCGCCGGCCTGCCGTTCATCGACAAGATGCCGACTGGACTGCTGTACTTCACCGGAACGATGGAGCTCGTCGGCGGCGCGCTCATCGTGCTCGGCCTGTTCACGCGCCCGGTGGCGTTCATTCTGTCCGGCTTCATGACCGCCGCCTATTTCATGGTGCACTTCCCGATGAGCTTCTTTCCGGCGCTCAACTTCGGCGAGCCGGCGGTGCTCTATTGCTTCATCTTCCTTTATCTCGCTGCGGCCGGCCCGGGGCCGTGGGCGCTCGACAGGAGCTGACCGGAAGCGTCAGCCGCTGGGGGGAGTAATCGTGCGCCTGGTTGCGGATCGTTCGAGAAGGCTCTCCGGCGCACTGTTTCGGCGGTGGGACAAGGATCGCTGCGCGAGCGTCGTGCGCCGTTCACCTCCGGCCCATGCCCAAGATTTTGAGAGATTGTAATGAGTGAAACGTTGGAAATATCGCGATCACTCGAGCAGTCATCGACCAAGGGGAAGGTGCGCCACGATAAGCCGCGCATCGTGATTGTCGGCGGCGGCTTCGGCGGTATTGCCGCGGCAAAAGCTCTGCGACATTGCGATGCCGAGGTCGTCGTGATCGATCGTCGGAACCATCACATCTTCCAACCACTCCTGTATCAGGTGGCGACCGCGGTCCTTGCGCCATCGGAGGTGGCGGCGCCGATTCGACAGCTGGAAGCGAAGCAGAAGAATGTTTCCGTGCTCTTGGCTGAAGTCGTCGGCGTCGATCTGGGATCTCGCTCAGTTGACGCCAATTGTCCAGGCATCGGAATTAAGAAAATAGGCTTTGACTATCTGGTGGCCGCCGCCGGAATGCAATCAAGCTATTTCGGCCATGACGAGTTTGCCGAGTATGCTCCGTGCCTGAAAACGATCACCGACGCGGAAACGATACGATCGAAAATTCTCAGTGCGTACGAGTTGGCGGAATCGACCGACGATGCGGACGAGCGCCAACGCCAAATGACGTTTGTTTTGGTCGGCGCCGGACCGACCGGCGTCGAATTGGCGGCATCCATAGCGCAATTGGCGACAACGACTTTGCGCAGGAACTTTCGGCGGATCGATCCGGCGACCACAACGATAATCCTGCTCGACGGCGCTAGGCGCATCCTTCCCAGCTTTGCTGAGTCGCTGTCGAAAAAAGCCGCTGACCGACTGGCAAAGCTCGGCGTCCGGGTCATCACCGGCGCCATGGTGGAAAGCATCGACGCTCGAGGCGTCACCGTTGGCGGAAAGCTGATCCCGTGCGGCGCCGTATTGTGGACCGCGGGCGTTTCGCCCTCGCCGCTAGTAAAGATGCTCGGCGTCGCGACCGACCGGGCGGGGCGAGCCCGCGTCGGCCCGTCGATGAGCGTTCCGGATACTCCCGGAATATTCGTGGTCGGCGATTCGGCGACGCTGATGCAAAACGGCAAACCTCTGCCGGGTGTGGCCCAAGTCGCAATCCAACAGGGCCGCTATGTCGGACGATTCATCTCAAGAGAGCTCCGCGGCCGAAAACCGCCTCGCCCGTTTCGGTACTTCGATAAGGGCAATATGGCAGTCGTCGGCAAGAATTTCGCCATCATGGAATCGGGCCGCATAAGACTGGCAGGCTTCACGGCCTGGTTGGCGTGGGCCTTTATTCACCTGCTCTTTCTACCACAGTTGCAAAATCGGCTCCGCGTCGAGCGCCAATGGATGTGGAGCTATTTCACCGGGCAGCGCAGCTCGCGCCTGGTCACCGAGGCTCCGCGGTTCGGCAAATAGCCGGCTCATAACAGTTCCTGGATAGCCACCACCGACTGCACGAGGAAAACTATGACCGAACGGCCAACCCACCACCGCCGGGGTGCCGGTCGCCGACAACCAGATCCTGCTGGGACTGCTCCAATTGCACAATAACTATGAAAGGCCGTTGGCGACAACCCAAAGATCGGCGCGCGCGGTCTAAGCGCGAGAACTCGTTTGTTGCGGTCGTAGTGGAACGCGCCGTCATTCCGGTGTCCATTTCAACGAAGCGAACCCATGTAGATGTTTATTTCCGAAGTTGGTTATTTCGTTCTTGCCTCGATTGGCGCGGGGGCCCTCGCCTACAGTCCTGTCATCGTTCTCGGACTGTATGTGAGCCTTCACGAGGATCGAACCGGGGTGGAAGCACCTCGATCGGCTAGTCAACCCAAAAGGCGAGCCATGAGTGAAACGTTGCAAGAGGTTCGGCGGAGAACCTCGGACGTTACTTGGCCACGAGATAGCGAAAGCTCGCCGATGGCAGGCGCACCTGGCGAGCGGCGAAATCGGATGCCAACTTACCCGGGCAGCAGAGCGGCCGGCAGTGTCCAGGGAGCCGAACAGGCCCAGCTAAACCAAGGTGCAGTGTAGCAAACTATAACGGTGTCCGGGTCGACCTGCGTGCAATAGACCGCGACACTCCAGGTCATCAAATTGGGTCTCACCAGGAAACTCGCAGCATACCTGGCGGCGTCTTCCTTGTGGATCTTTGCGGATCTTTGCGGAGCACCGTCGAGCCCTGGCGTCCGAATGAAGGAGGTCCCCATGTTGAGCAAACCGGCTCTGGGGTTGGCCGTGGGTCTCGCGGTCGTGCCCCAAATGGTCCATGCGGGTGAAAGCGCCGCTCGCTGCGTCGACGCCTCGGCGCCCAGGCACGCCGCCGAAGCGCGCCACGGCAAATGGATCGAACTAACGTCCGATCAGTGGCAGTTCCTTCGCGGCATCTATGCAATGAATCCGCTGACGCCGCGGGGCCTGCCCTACGGCGACAAGGCTCCGCTCGTAAAGATCGACGGCAGCTCGGGCGGCATGGTGTTCTTCATCGACGGCGATAAGGCCTGCACGCCAATGGCGGGTCCCGAGCAGCTTCTCGCCATGATGGACGCGGTCGCGACCGCCAAGATCAGCCACGAAGGAAGCGTGCTCTAACCGACTGCGCGGGGCACGAACTGTGAAATTGGAGGCGCCCGTGAACGGCAGAAGGATCGCCGTGACCCCTTCGGCGTACGCTTACCCGTTGCTGATCAAACAGCTGCTACACACACCGCTTGCTCAGACGGCGCATCAGGAAATTGTCTATCGCGATGTTCGACGTCTTACCTACCTCGAATTGCGGGATCGCATCGGAAGGTTGGCGAGCGCTCTTCAGAAAATCGGCGTGCGTCCGGGCGATTCGGTTGGCGTTCTCGACTGGGACAGCAACAGATTTCTCGAGGCTTTTTTCGCCATCCCGATGATGGGGATGGTCCTGCAGACGGTGAACGTGCGGCTATCTCCGGAGCAGATCGCCTACACGATCGACCACGCCGGCTCATCGACGCTACTCGTCAATGAGGAGTTCGTCGACCTCGTGCATTCGATCCTGCCGAAATTGTCCAAAGTCAAAAGGCTGGTCGTCCTCACCGACCACAAAGCGCCGGCGACTGGCAAACTCGAGTTCGCTGGCGAATATGAGCAGTTGCTCGCAGCCGCGTCTGAGGACTTTGACTTCCCTGACTTTGATGAGAACGTCCAGGCGACGACCTTCTATACCACAGGAACCACAGGGCTGCCGAAAGGCGTCTACTACAGCCACCGCCAGTTGGTGCTGCATGCAATAACGGAACTCGCCATGTTCGGCATTGCGCCGAAGCAAGGCCGCTTCCACCGCGACGACGTCTATATGCCGATCACGCCGATGTTCCACGTCCATGCGTGGGGATTCCCATGGGCGGCGACGCTTGCAGGCGTCAAGCAGGTCTACCCCGGCCGTTACGATCCGGCGCTCCTCATCAGGCTGATCAAGACCGAAGGCGTGACCTTCACCCATGGCGTGCCGACGCTCCTGCAGATGCTCCTTGATGCAGCGGCGAAGGCCAAAGTCGATCTTGCCGGCCTGAAGATGGTGATCGGTGGCTCGGAGCTCCCCAAGGCGCTCGCCAAGCGGGCGATGGACCTCGGTGTCGATGTGTTCGCGGGATACGGGATGTCCGAGACGGGCCCGCTAGTGAGCGCTGCTCAACTCCGGTCGCGTGACCTCTCTGGCGATCCCGACCGGGAGGTCGAATTGCGCACAAGGGCTGGACGCGCCTGCCCGCTGGTCGATTTGCGCATTGTCGACGCCAATATGAACGAAGCGCCTCACGACGGCGCAACATCAGGTGAAATCGTCGTGCGCGCGCCTTGGCTGACCAACGGCTACTTCAATAGTCCTGACGCCTCCGAGCATTTGTGGTCCGGAGGCTACTTGCACACCGGCGATATCGGAGTGATCACGCCCTGTGGGGATCTAGAGGTTATCGATCGCATCAAGGACGTGATCAAAACTGGAGGCGAGTGGATTTCCTCGCTCCAGCTTGAAGACGTCATCGAGCGCAGAGTCGGCGTGGCGGAATGCGCCGTAATCGGCGTCAAAGACGACCGATGGGGAGAACGGCCGCTTGCGCTCATCGTGCGTGATCCGAAGACGGCGCCGCCGGTGAGCGAGGAGGGCATCAAGGCTCACGTCCTCTCCTACAGCGAAAAGGGTGTGATCTCGAAATTCGCCGTTCCGCAGAAGATCCTGTTCGTTGAAGCGTTGGCCAAGACAAGCGTCGGCAAGTTCGACAAGAAAGCGCTGCGCGCTCAATACGGTGACAGCGCGTGACCATTGGTAGGCAGCATAGTTCTCGGCGAGTCGAGGTGCGTTCCAAGGATGCATCGACCCTCGATGGCCGATCACCGCGAAGCTCGTGAACCCGAACTAGGCCCTGTGGACGAATTTTGGAGAGATGACGTTTTTGGGATTCCTGAGGTGAATCGGACATGATTCGCCAGCCATGAAGACTGTCCTTCGCATTCCGATTTGAAGTCTGGAGGTAGCTAAGGGTCCACGGCAGCGGGCGATGTGGAAAATGAACGTCCATTAGCTTCCCAAGGTTGGCTGAATGGCCGACAGGCTCAAGCTGGTGTCTGAGAAGCCCCAAACCTCCCGTACCAAGAGTCACCGTTTCTTGCGCATCGCTCGACCACCGCGCCCGTGCGCACTGCGCTGACGTGCGACGGCCTGTTGGCGCCGGCTTGTAAGCCAAGGTTTAAGGCTGTCTCACGAAGAAATTACCCTGAGCGACCAGCGTGCAATGGATCGCTGCGCTACATAGTACCAAATTGAGTCCGGCCAATGCGGCGAGGTTTTCTACGCGTACCTCGGCCTGCGCCTCGGTCAAGGTGCCGGTGGCGCTGAAGCGATAGAGATTGTCAGCGAGGCGATGAATCGTATGCAGCCGAGCTCCCCAGGAGGGGTTGTGTCAGCTTTTCGATGGCCGGAAGGGGTCGATCTTGGACGCGGCTTACATATCTGCGATCTCGGCTCTCGCCGGGTCGGTGATCGGGGGCCTCACTACGGGCTTCACGACCTTACTCAGCCAGCGCTCCCAAGCCCGTGCGGGCATGATCGCGCACGACCTGGCGCGCCGCCAAGACCTAGTCCGAGACTTCATCATCGCGGCGTCCAAGACCTATGGCGACGCGATCGGCAACAACGAGCCCAAGATGCCCGAGATCGTCGATCTCCGATGAAACCCGGCGATCGGATCAAGACGGATCGGCGAGATGCGGTGATGCTGGCGAAGCTGCACCGCGCCGGCGAATTGACCGCCGTTTGGGTTCCTGATGCAGCCCATGAGGCGATGCGGGATCTGATCCGGGCGCGCGCAACCGCAGTCAGGGTGCTCGGCAAGGCGCGTCAGCACCTGCAGGGATTCCTGTTGAGGCATGGCCGCGTCTATGCCGGAAAGAAAGGTTGGACGCTGCCCTATCGCCGCTGGCTGACGACGCTTCGCTTCGACCACCCTGCCCAGCAAGTTGTGCTGCAGGACTATATCCACTCTGTGCATGACGCCGAAGAGCGGATCGCCCGCCTGACGAAGCAGATCGAGGATCTGGTTCCAACTTGGTCCATGGCGCCCGTCGTTGAGGCGTTCCAGGCAATGCGCGGCGTGGCCTTCGTGGCGGCTGTCACCGTCGTCGCCGAAGTGGGCGATTTCACGCGCTTCGATAATCCGCGACAAGTGATGGCCTACCTTGGTCTGACGCCTTCCGAGCATTCGAGCGGAACCGCGATACGCCGCGGCGGCATCACCAAGGCAGGCAACGCGCTTGCACGGCGCGTCTTGATCGAAGGGGCTTGGACCTATCGAATGCAGGCCCGCGTCAGCCGCAAGCTGCACGACCGGCTCGAGGGACTTCCACAGATCGTCCGCGACATCGCCTGGAAAGCCCAGGTCAGGCTCTGTTCCCGCTATCGACGGCTCGCGGCGACAGGCAAGCCCAAGGTCGTCGTCACGACCGCAATCGCGCGGGAAATGGTGGGATTTCTCTGGGCGATCGCAAACCAGACGCAGATCGGTTCCATCGCCTGATTTTGCGTCGGTAAACAGATCGGCGTCCACTGCCGGGGGCGGGGCGCGGTGGAGAATCCTCGTGCCTGCTATGAGCCGGCTCATGCCGACGCTCGCCTTTCTAGACAGAGGCAGCTCCAAGACGAAACCACGGTCATGCGGTAACCAACCCGCGCATGAGAGCTTGCTCAACCGTCGTCTTTCAGCTCCGCCCCCTGCCGTGGACACCGTCCAGAATCACAGCGCCTGGGCTGAACCAGAACGCCGACGCTTGCTCAAAGCCCTTGACGGCGAACATGAGAGCAGGCTGTTGAAGAAGCCGCTGGTCAGTGAAGTGCGGCTGTGATTCCTTCGCCTTGGCTTCGGCGGAGGGAATCGATGCGAGGTGGGGACGAGCGGTCGGGGGCGCTGTTCAGCTACGTCGATTTGGAGGCGCGGGTCGGCAAGGATCACCCGCTGCGGACGATCCACATGGTCGTGAACGCGGCTCTGGCGGGGCTCTCGGGCGAGTTCTCGGCGCACTATGCCCGGATGGGTCGACCGTTGAGCGCAGTGATGGCGCAGCCGCGGGTGAAGCGACTGCTCAGCACGGATCATTTCTCTGTCGACGGCACGCTGATCGAGGCGTGGGCGTCGATGAAGAGTTTCCGGCCGAAGGACGGCTCGGGCGAGCCGCCGCCGCCGGGCGGCGGGCGGAACCGCGAGGCGGACGTTCACGGTCAGAAGCGCTCCAACGAGACGCACGCTTCGACGACCGATCCGGAAGCGCGGCTCTATCGCAAGGGACCGGGCAAGGAAGCCAAGCTCTGTTTCATGGGGCATGCGCTGATGGAGAACCGCAACGGCCTCGTTGTCGATGCCTGCTTGACCGAGGCCAACGGCCATGCTGAGCGGATCGCGGCGCTGCACATGATCGAGCCGCGCGCGGATCGGCCGACGCCGATTACGCTCGGCGCGGACAAGGCCTACGACGCCGAGGACTTCGTCAATGAGTTGCGCTCGATGAATGCGACGCCTCACGTGGCGCAGAATACGAGTGGCCGCTCTTCGGCGATCGACGGCCGCACAACGCGACACGCGGGCTACACTGTGAGCCAACGCATCCGCAAACGGATCGAGGAAGCCTTCAGCTGGATCAAGGCGGTCGCCGGCCAGGATCGAACCAAGTTCCGCGACCGCGAGCGCGTCGGGTGGGCCTTCACCTTCGCGGCCGCCGCTTACAATCTGGCGCGGTTGCCGAAGCTTCTGAAGGCCGGCGCGTGAAGGCCCCGGCGAATTGCCGGCTGATCGGCCGCTGGCGGATCGTCGAGGCCGACCTCTGGGACCGCGCTCACCTCGATCTCTGCGGCCCGGCGGCGCTGACGATCACCCCGCAAGGCGGCGAAATCGCCTTCGGCGCCCTGGAAGCCGGCCTCGAAGTCGAATACGCGCGCGACTCGATCGGCTTCAACTGGGCCGGATGCGAGGAAGGCGAGGTCGATGGCGAAGGAACCGCCGAACTTCTCGACGACGGCACGATCGAGATCGAGTTCGCATACCACAACGGCGACCAAGTCGTCCTCAAAGCCAAACGCGTGACTTCTTCAACAGCCTGCCAGTGCTCGCCACCTAGAGAAAAGCATGTTGAGCGTCAGCGACCCCATGCTCGTGGTCGTGTCGAAGGCGTGGGTCACCTAATGAAGAAGGCACCGTGCGCCTCGACCAGCTCGACAGCTTGGCTAACTCGGCAAGCGCGCAGGTCAGCCGATCGACCTTGTAGACGACGATCACGTCGATCCTTCGGGCATAGACATAGTCCAGCGGCTTCTGAAGGGCGGCCTTTCAATCGAAAGGCACCATCGTCGTAGCATTCGCGGCATCCGCCGCGGACTGCACGGACCATGCTGTTAACGCGGCGGGGCAAAACAGCGAGCGCTTCCGATCGCGCGATTCCGCTATTGCCCTGCCGCCCTTCCGGCTGAAGCTGTGCGCTCGGCGGACCGAGCAAATTGCCGGGCCGCAAATTGTCGGCGTCGCCGTCAATGAAGGCGAGCCGGCCTCACAGTCATTCGCCGTTCGTCAGAAGCCATTAGCATCACCCTTAGGGCATACCCGACAAACTCGGTGTTCAGCGCGTGCCTTATCTTCGTGCTGGACAAGATTCAGTCCCTTGATCATGCATCTGAGAGTTCACTTGCGCTGGATAATTATAGTCGCACCACCATCCGACATAGCAATAAGCCACGTCCCTGGTGCAGGCGTATCCGGGAACGGTGCCGCCGCAATCGGCATAATCGAAGCTGTAGTTGCCAGATTCCTTTCCGGTGGCCAGCAGAGTCTGGCCATGCTTCCTGATATGATCCTGGACCTGAGCGCAGGTCATGGTGAGGGAATTGGGGGTGGATGCGGCTGAAGCCCGGATCAAAGAAGCCGCGCAGGTGATCGCGCCGAAGACAGATACCGTCAACAAAACCGAGATCAGATTTTTCATTAGAAAGTCCCTTGTATTGGAACACGAATTCGCTGTGATCGCCTATGGTGACGCTCTTTGCCGGGCCAGTGGGCGTTCAGTGCAAAGGGCGAGCGATTGTCAGCTGCGTGGAGCGCGATCGGCCGACAGGATCTTCGAGGTTGGCGAGCCCAGGTTCATGCCATTGACCGCCAACCAACGCGGCGCGGCAAACATCGCACGCGCGAGCGCAAAACATTTCGCGACATCGTTGGCGACAAGAAAGGAGTGAGCGCGCCGCGTGTCATAGGGAGCTGCCTAGTTCGAGCGCACGACCGCAGGAAAAGCGGATCACCAGAGCGTGTTGCGATGCGAGGACCATGAGTCCCGTCATGTCGAGCGATGATGATTCCGATCTCGGAATCCGCTCTGATTGTCCGACGAGCGGAAAGGAGAGGACCGCGGTGGCCCCTGATTCGCCAAACCGCCTCTTAACGAAACCGTCGAGCCCCACGGCGAGCGCGTCGACAAGCTGCGTTCCAAGGCCGGGCATCCAAGTTTTGTCCACGGCTCCATCATTGCTCACGCCGCAGAGGACGCGCCCGTCGGACTCTGCGATGCTAACCGATATCCGTCCAGACGTGGATCCTAGGGCGTGACGGCAAGCGTTGTTGATCAGTTCTGCGACAATCAGGCTCGCATGCCAGCAGCGCCAGGCGTCGAGCTCGATCGGACTGTCGTAGGCTAAGAGCAAATCAATTCGGCGGCGGCGGAACTCAGAGACGTCGGTCTGGGCTCGACAAAGACGTGCGATGGTGTCGGTCAGATCCGCGGATTCAGCGACGGACGGTGGGCGGAGGACGCGATGCATCTCAGCTGCGACGTGAAGGTGGTTTACGACTTCGTTCAACGCAGATCTTGCCTCATTGCTTGATGCGTTGGCGGCCCGTACCGAGGCGAACGCGATGGCCCGCGTGTAATCATTGCCGATTCGATGCAGAAGTTCCGCGACCTGGAGCATTTCTGCGCGTGATCGCAGCGCGCTAATCGGGTCATGAATCATGACGCTTCTCCCAAAGGACTGCTTTGACCACTCCCGCCATGTGGCAGTCGGCCTACGGTGGTTGCTCCGCTGGCCGGCAGCGCAGCGAGTCTCCTTGTCCCTGTTCGGCCAAACGTGGCCGCGGGCTTTCGATCCGACCCGACCAACCGGACCATGCATCTTCCGCCACCAAACCCAGATGAGACGGGCGCTATTGCCTGATTGCCTTCACGAAAGAGGACAGCGCCAATTTTCGCGATTTCGCGCCCTTTGCTCTACCTTGCATTTGGTATCGCGTGATTGGCTAATAGTTGACCGCGCTAAACTAGGGCGTAGGTCGAGCCTCTGGCCGTTGTATACTCGTACCGGAGAATGCGCGGGTGCGGGAGTTGGCCCGAGAGCACAACGTCGAACGTCAGCCGCGTCGGCCTTTCGCGCCGACGGGTCTTGCGTAGAATTGCATTGCGAAACTCAATGGCGATTTCTACGGGCGCTCCGCCGAGGTGGCTGCGCAACACGTGACTGTCGCGGTGGCGGAGCAGGAGGGCGTCGCCGGCTTCGAGTTTCTCGGCCCCTCTCGCGATCGGATTCGGCACGAGAATGAAAAAGCTTTAGCCGATCTCAGCGAGCGCGAAATTCGCTGAGCCCCAGGAAGCGCGAAATCATGATTCACCTCGCTCGGGGTCGCCCGAACATCTGCTAAACTAGGCGCCAGTAAGCGACATCGATCACGGATGACGGCTTAGTCAGCGCGGATCGTAAACTGAAAGAGAGCACCCCGCGGCTCGCAGGTGGTCGCCCACAGCCGCCCCCCATGGGCTTCGATAATCGAGCGGCAGATCGAGAGGCCCATGCCCATTCCGTCGGGCTTGGTCGTGTAGAAGGGTTCAAAGAGACGCGGCAGGCTCTGCGAGCGCAGCCCGGGGCCGGTATCCCGCACCGCGACGCGCACACCCTTCGGGTCGATGCTCACGGTGCTGATATGCAATTCGCGGTCGCCGTCCTCAACGCCACTCATCGACTGGATGGCATTGACGATCAAGTTCAACATCACCTGTTGCAGTTGCACCCGATCGCATCGGATGCGCGGCGAGTCGTCCGCCAGTTGCGTGCTCACCGTGACGCCGGCCTTGACCGCTTCGCCGCGAGTTAGGGCGGTCACCTCCAGGACGACCGCATTGAGGTCGACGACCTCTTTCCGGGGTGGCGTTTTCTTGATGAGGGACCCGATCCGGTCGACGACGTCGCCGGCCCGATCGGCGTCGTTCACAACGCAGGTGAGCGCCTCGCTCACCTCCGCCACATCGGGCGGGCTTTTCTCTAAAAACCGCAGTGCAGCGGCGGCGTTGTTGCGTGCAGTTGCGATGGGCTGCTTAATTTCATGAGCAAGCGAGGCGGTGAGCTGGCCCATGGTGGCGACGCGGTTAGCATGCGCCAGCTCGCTCCGCATCTCGCGATATTGCCGCTCGCGACGGGTGATCTCCAAGGCAATGGTGGCTTGCGCAGCGAAGTCCCTGAATAAGGAAATCTGTTTCTCGGTGAATGGCTGCACCTGTTTGCGGCCCAGAGAAATTATCCCGACTATCTCATCGTCTTTGAGCAACGGCACAACCAGGCTCGTTCGAAAGCCTGTGGTCACCGCCGGGATCCCAAAATCATCCAGAAGATCGCCTTCAATTACTGTCATGTCGGGGATGTGGGTGGGTAACCTCCTTGCGGCTAGTCGATCCGGAAGGCTTCCTTTTTCTACGAGCACCTGGAATGATGACCACACCTGACTAACCAAAAGGGGGTCCCCCCGAACCGCCCGAGACGATGGCCGCCTTCTTCGGAGAGACGCAAGCGGCCTACGTCTGCTCGACAGAGACGTGTGGCGCTGTCGAGGATGGCGTCGAAGATGGGCTGCAAGTCGTGCGGCCAGTTCGCAATTGCGCGCAGCACTTCCGAGATGGCCGTCTGTTGCTCGACGAGATCGGTCACCCGATCTTGCGGCTCAGAAGCGGTCTTTTCTCCGTGGATACTCTCGTTCACGCTGAGCAGCTCCTCGGCTTGGCCGGTGAGGGCAGCATAACGACTCCAGCCGCGGTTCGCGACAGCTCTCACGGCCGCTCAAACCGAAGATGCGAAGGCGTTCTCGCCCCGCTTGTAAACCAAGGTTGAGGGCTGTTCGACTATGACGGCATCCTGAACGACCAGCGTGCAATAGATCGCGCTATTCGAAATCATCAAATTGCGTGTCATTGGATTTCGGCTGGGCGCGGGATCTAGCCGATAACCAAGTCAGGGGCTTCGTCGTCGAGAACAAGACGACGCCAGCCTTCAGCGTCGAAAAGATTGAGAACAAGATTGCGCTCAAGGTCGTCCAGAACGGCCACGTCACGCTCGGCGCGAAATACGTCTCGACAATTGTTCGAACGACTGCCTCGGCCTTTTTCCGTGTTCAAGTGTAGGACAAAAGACAGGTGCGAATGAACAGCAAAACCGGAGCCGATGGCGTCATCGCCGGCACGGGCATCGTGGGATGCCTGATCGCCGAGCAGATGCTGGATGCTGGCCTCTCGGTGGTGATGCTCGAAGCGGGACCGGACATCGACCGCGGGCGGATCGTCGAGAACTATCGCAACATGCCACCCTCCACAAAGTTCCTACTTCCAGACGGGCCGTTCCCACCCGTGCCATGGGCGCTGCACCCGACAGCCTACACAGGCAATCCGGAGAAGGACTACCTCATTACAACTGGTCCCGACGCGAAGGCGTACCAACAGACCTATGTGCGATATGTCGGCGGGTCTACGTGGCATTGGGCAGGCACGCTTTGGAGACTGACGCCCGAGGACATGATGATCAAGTCCAAATTTGGTAGAGGGCGGGATTGGCCATTCGACTACTCAGTACTCGAGCCTTACTACACCCGGGCGGAAGACGCGATCGGTGCGGCAGGTCCGTCCGATCCGGCGCTGCAATGGCCCCCCATCCGTTCAAAACCCTACATGATGGAGGTGTTTCCGTATGGATCGGGCCAAAAACGATGCGCGCAGGCAGCAGAAAGCATTGGACTGCGATACATCCCTTGCGCGCAGGCACGCAACAACAAGCTCGCCTACCAGGGTCGCCCGCCATGTTCTGGCAACAACAACTGTCAGCCGGTCTGCCCCATCGCGGCGAAGTATGACGCCTACAGTTCGATACCCCGCATCAAGGCCAAGGGGGGAGCCGTATTAACCAACGCCGTGGTGTACCGAGTGGAGACCGACGACAAGAACCATGTCCAGGCTCTACACTACTATGCCCCCGATAAGTCCTCGATGCGCGTGACGGGAAAAACTTTCGTGCTCGCCTGCAACGGCATCGAGACACCAAAGGTCCTCCTATTTTCAAGGAACGACAAAAATCCGAACGGTGTTGCGAATCGGTCCGACCAGGTCGGACGCAACATGATGGACACGCCGAAGATGTTCGTGCTGGCGCAGTTCAAAGAGCCAGTCTGGAACGGATTGGGCCCCATGAGTCCCGGCGCGATCATGTCCACCTCACAAGGCGAATTCCGATCGCAATACGCGGGCGGACAGATCCTGCTTGTCAATCTTTCCGGCGCCAACACGGCAGGACTCAATGCACTCAAACAGAAACTCGTGGGCAGGGCTCTTGACGAGGCTATCCGGCGTGAAACGGCCTGCGGTGGGGTCTTCTCTGTCGAGCATGAGGTTTTGGCGGACGCCGAAAACCGTCTGACGCTTTCCGATAACAAAGATGTACTCGGACTCAACAAACCGGCAATCCACTACGACGTTGGCGACTACGTGCGCAAGGGCGCCGATCTGCATACTTTTCCCATTACGGAGAAATTGGCCAAGGCGCTGGGCGCCGAGAAGGTGACCCGCGTTCCCGGCTTTTTTCCGAGCCAACACATTATGGGCGGCGCGATCATGGGCAACGACGCGACCACATCGGTTGTCGATCCTGATTGCCGCGCCCACGACCATTCGAACCTGTTCTTGCCAGGCGGCGCGGCGATGCCTTCGGGAGCCGCCGGCAACAGTACTCTGACGATGGCGGCGCTGGCGATCAAGGCGGCCGATGCCATCGTCGCACAGACCAAGCGAGGCTGATCCATGGGGACAGCGAGGCTGGCACTCCCCAGCCTAGGTGTGACGCTGCTAGTAGCGGTTGGCTCTGCTTCTGCCTTCGCGGCGGACTCCGATGAAATCGCGCGCGGCAAATACATCGCTACGGCTTCCGACTGCGAAGCGTGCCACACGCGGTCGGGCGGCAAACCCCTCGCCGGGGGGCTGCCGCTCGAATCCCCACTGGGCGTGATTTACTCGACCAACATCACTCCCTCAAGGCAATACGGCATCGGTACCTACTCGTTGCAGAAGTTCTCTAATGCTCTACGAGCCGGCATTCGCGGCGATGGTGCGCATCTGTATCCGGCGATGCCTTATGCTTCCTACGCCCGGCTCACCGACGACGATATCAAAGCCCTCTACGCCTACTTCATGCAGCAGGTCCAGCCGGTAGACGAACCAGCGGCGAAACAAACCTCGCTGCCGTTTCCTTACAACATGCGCTTTTCAATGGCGTTCTGGAATGCGCTGTTCCTCGACTCAAAGCCGTTCGCGCCAGATCCGTCGCAGTCTGCGGAGTGGAACCGTGGCAAATATCTGGTGGATGGCGCGGCGCATTGCGGCGAATGCCACACCCCGCGCGGCTTCTTCATGCAGCAAAAGCATAGTCAGGAATTCGGTGGGGCCGTAATCGGCTCCTGGTACGCCCCCAACATTACTCCCGATGCAAATTCGGGCATTGGCGCACTGAGCGCCGATGAATTGTTTCGCTACCTCAAGTTCGGGAAAGTCGCCGGTAAAGCTCAAGCCGGCGGAGAAATGGCGCTCGCAGTTCAACTCAGCTTCAGCAGGCTGAGCGATGAAGATCTTCATGCCATGGTCTCCTACCTGCGCAGCGTGCCAGCGCTCCCCGACCCGCATGCCAAATCGAAGTTCATGCAAGGCGGGCCATTCAGCGACGTTACCTCGTTCCGCGGCGTCGGTGGTATGAGTTACGACCGGTCATTGCCTGGCGGCGCCGCCCAGCTGTTTGCCGCCAATTGCGCGGCCTGTCACGGCATCGCTGCGCGAGGCTCGCGCGACACCTATTTTCCCAGCCTTTTCCATAACTCGGCGCTGGCCGCTGGCGGAGGCCGCAATGTGATCGCCACAATTCTGTTCGGCATCAGTCGTTCCCCAACGGATGGCCTCGCGTTCATGCCTGGCTTCGGCGGCAAGACGACCGACATCGCAGATTTGAGCGATGAACAAGTGGCGCAACTGGCGAATTTTCTCCTGCAGCACTATGGCGATACGAGATACAGCGTCACACCGAACCTTGTGAAGCAGGTCCGCGATGGACAATCGCCCGCGCCCGTGTTGATGACCTTGGTCACAGTAGGCGAATGGGTCGGGGGCACCCTCCTCTCAGTGCTTGTGATCTGGTTTGTCGCGCGCCATTCCTCTCGAACCTTCGCGCGGAGTCAATCGTCATGAGTCAAGAGCACCAGTCGAACGAAGCCGCATCGACAGAGCAAGGCCGCCCAGCATCCCTACTGTCACGCCGCGAGTTATTGAGTGCGAGTATGCTCGCGGTGGGGGGCGCGGCAATCGCAGGCACATCGATTCTGCGGATCGCGCAGGCGGCCGATGCTGTGGCGGCAGCAACCCTCGCGGGTCCCGACAAGTTCATGCTTGCCTCCTCTCGCCTGATACAACACCGGCTCTCACCTGGCGTTGGGTCGCGCATGGCGGCAATCTTGCGACGGGAAATACCCTCGTTCGATGCTGATCTCGATGCAATCATTCGCATTGCCGACGAAAAGCACGCGAAAGTCGTCGAAGAGTTCTTCGATGCGCTTCCGGAGGGCCAAGCCAAAGACACCGCTCACCGAATCATCTTCGGCTGGTACGCCGGCGTTGTGGACGATAGTCCGACTGCCGAAGTCCTAGCCTATGAAGAGGCGCTGATGTATCAGCCAACTAAGGACGCGATAGCGCTCCCAACGTATTCCTTCAATGGCCCGGATAATTGGGCCGAGATTGATCCGCCGCTGTCGGCCATGCCGGAATTTTGAACCGCCACAACCCGGCGCGAATATTCGAGCCTGACGCGTCAATCTGGCCGGACCGATGCGGGGTATCTGGCAAAGGAGAGGAACCGGCATCCGGAAACGTCCGATAGCAGCCACCTTTTAGCTGGGGCGTTTTGAGGGGTATCGCACCCTGATCAATCCAACCGTCGCATCCCAAGGCGAAATGTGGATCATGTAACGCAGATGCACCCCGCCGATTCAGGCCACGGGTGGCGGCGTGAAGCTGGGCTCTGACGTCCGGAAAAGGTCGTGTCAATTCACAACAACGCGAACGGTTGCAGCTCCTCGTGAGCCGCTGCGCTGAAGTCCTTCAACGGATCGATGCCCTGGCCGGTCCTCGTGAGCGCCCTGAGATCGGCGAGCGTCCGTTTCGGCGCAAAATAGGTCTCGACGATTGAGCGCATGACAATGTCCGCGCACGCTGTCGTCTTGGTCATACCTAAGACCCTCATCCGGCTGACCATGGCGTAGAGATCGACCAGTTCCGGCATCTTCGGCTCGCTATTTATGATGGCGTCGCCATAGGCCTTGGACGCCGCTATGATGAAGTCTCTGACTAAGTCCTCCTGCCGCGCGAGGTCGTGCGCGACCATGCCCGCCCGGGCCTGCGAACGCTGGCTGAGCCAAGTCGTGAAGCCGTTGGTGAGGCCCCGATCACCGAACCGGCGAGCGCCGAAATCGCCGAAATATACGCCGTGTCCATGATCCGCCCCATTAATCCTTTGGGGTCTGCACAGCGGTGCGCCGCGCTACGGCACTTACTCGAGCAAAAAACCAGCGGCAGGTGACCGTTTTGGCCGCCAACGCCGTCTGGAGCGCGCCACCCTGTCAGGTCCAGGTCGAGCGCCGCCTGCGCAATACCGGCCGGCCGTCCTTGGACGCCGCATGGACTTGGAACACTCGCTTTGCCAAGTCGATCCCAATGATCGTAGCCTTCTCCATGGATGCCTTCTCCTCCAGGGCTGGTCATGCAACAGCACCAGCGTGGCACACTTCAATGCCGTCGGGAGGGGGCATTCACCCCATCAAAACCTAATCAGCTTGGCCGGTTCGACGGAATGGTTTTTCTAACGTGTCAAGGGCGGAAGCCTCTTACAGGGAGCCGGGCCGACCAATCCGACGTCGTCATGGCTTGCGCCGTCGCGGCAACCACTGCGAGGTCGCAGACCCAGTTCGGGTTGCGATGGCGAAGGCTCCGGTCGAATGCTTGGTTGCCCGGCGCCGTTGCGAACTTCGCGTTTGTGTGGACCATGGAGATAGAACGACGACGCCGGAGTGAGTATCGCGGCGGCCCCCTTGATCAATCCTAGGGTCGCTTCCCACGATGAAATGTCGACCATGTTGATGCAAATGTTCGTGTCGGCCGCTGCCTCGGCCAAGCTGAATGCGACGCGTCTAGGGCAATGGGCCCACGCACATTCGTGACGCTTATGGCCTTTACCCAAGCGGCGACCCGCGGCAGGGCGTCCGGATCAGGATCGGAAGGTTAGAAAACGAGGCTCGGGAGATTTCCCACAAAATGGACGATGTGCTTGCCTGAGCCGCTTGCGATTTCGAGGATGGCGAAGGACATCGAGAATGAGATCGCGGTTGCGGAGTGTCGCAGGCGCATACTGGCGGTCGTCGTTTATCTTCCTCACGGATTCCGGGGAACTCCGACCATAGCCCACATAGAGCGGGAGAACGTCGTCGACGGGCAAAGAGCGCCCTGGCCACAGGCGCGCTCTTACGCCCGCGTCGGTCACCTGATCGACCATAGGCCCGCAGACTTTGAAGCGTGGGCGCGCCGGATCACCGGCGGACCGGCGGTCGGGCTCATGCTCGACGCCCATCGGTAGGTATTCTCTCAAGAAAAAGCCATCCGCTACTCGGGTCGAGCGGCAGGCTCGGCATATTTGGCGTTTCGTCGGGGGCCACCGACAAGACAGGAGGGATATTCGGTATGTTATCCATGCTCACGAGCGCGCCCTGGCTTCAGTTTAATCCGCTGTCTCTGATGAACGGCATTAAGGCGCTTCGGCGTCCAACCCGGGGCATGTGGAGGTCCTCCATCTACAGAGCGACACTAGTCGGATGGGAGCGGACTTTGGCGACCCAATGCGACTCGGCGCCTCCGACAACGAAGGTGTAAAGCTATGGATCGGCTATGGAGCGATCTATGTCCAAGGAGGACAACGGACCCGAGGAGGCGCTGACGAGCAGCGAGCGAGAGCTTCGTTTGCTGGTGGAGACGATACCGACGCTGGTGTGGAGAGCCGCGCCAGATGGCAATTTCGACTACGTCAACAAGCGTACGCTCGAATATCTTGGAGCGCCGCTGGGCGAAGTCATCGGCTGGGGATGGATGGACAAAGTCCATCCGGACGACGTCGGATTCAAAGTGAGGAGCTGGCTCCAAAATCTCGAATCCGGAAAGCCTCACGATGTCGTGTGCAGAATTCTAGGGGCGGACGGTCGATATCGATGGTTCGAGGTCCGCGGAGAACCATTGCGAGCGAGCGATGGCACAGTGCTAAGTTGGTACGGCATTCTGATCGATATTGATGATCGAAGAAAAGCTGAGGACGCTCTTCGAGACAGCGAGTACAAGCTCCGTCAAATCATCGAAACGGTGCCCAGCTTGCTCTGGTCACTGGGGCCCGACGGCGAACCGACCTATGCCAATCAGCGCATTTTGGACTATGTCGGTTTGCGACGTGAGGATTTTAGGAATCGTATTTGGCAGCGATTCCTGCACCCGGACGACTTGGCAGAAACTGTAAGGGCCTTCGATCACGCAATTCAGACCGGAACGTCCTACGAAGCTGTGCACCGCCTGCGGACAGCGGACGGCGAATATCGCTGGCACCATGTTCGCGGTGAGCCGCTGCGCGACCGAGAGGAGCGAATCGTCCAGTGGTACGGCGCGTCAATCGATATCGATGAACGCAAGAAGGCCGAAGACCAGCTGCGCGTCAGCGAAGCCTATCTCGCGGAAGCGCAGAGGCTGAGCCACACCGGTTCCGCGGTCTACAACGAGACGGAAATTCTTTATTGGACTGAGGAGAGTTCCCGCATCTGGGGCTTTGATCCGCTGCAGGGCATTCCGAGCCGTGAAGCGGTATGGCAACGGATCCATCCAAGCGATCGAGAACGGGTGAACGAAAACATCGAGCACGCAGTGCGCGAAAAAAGAAGCTTTGCGAACGAGTTCAGAATCATACTGCCCGATGGAACGGTCAAACACGTCGAAGCAACTAACCATCCTGTGTTTTCGGCAAGCGGAGAGCTTCTAGAGATTGTCGCCACGGGGATCGATGTAACGGAACGCAAGGGTGCCGAAGCAGCGTTGCGAGAGAGCCAAGCGAAATTCCGCGACTACGCCGAAAGCGCCTCCGATTGGCTTTGGGAAATCGGTCCAGACTACAAATTCACGCTGTTGACCGAGAATGCGTTTGGTTCAAACGCGGCGGATCGAATCGGCACGGCGTGCTGGGATGGGGCTCTCGACGTTGAAACGGAACCGGAGAAGTGGGGACTCCTTTGGGCGAAGCTCGAGTCACGCAAACCGTTCCGTGACTTCGTATATCGCTCGAGGGGCGGTAACGGCTCTCCAATGTACGTGAAAGCTAGCGGCAAGCCCGTGTTTGACTCAAGCGGAGAATTCAGTGGCTATCGCGGGACCGGCGCCGATGTGACAGCAACCATGCGCGCACAGGAGGAGCATGAGAGGCTGCGCCAATTGGAGTCAGATCTGGCCCACATGAACCGCCTGAGCATGATGGGAGAACTGGCCGCCTCGCTGGCTCACGAGATCACCCAGCCCATCGCCGCCGCACGCAACAACGCTCGTGCGGCGATCAATTTCCTTGATGAGCAGCCATCAGACCTGGGCGAGGTCAGGGAAGCGCTCAGCTGTGTCGTAAGCGATGCCGACCGCGCGGGCGCCATCATCGACCGCATGCGTGATCACATCAAGAAAGCGCCGCCGCGGAGGCATCGTTTTGATCTCAATGAGGCGATCAATGAGGTGATTGTGTTGGCGCGAAGCGCAATCGCCGAGAATGGAGTTTCCGTCCAAACCCGCTTGGCGGAGGGGCTGGCTCCCGTGGAGGGAGATCGTGTTCAATTGCAACAAGTCATTCTGAACTTGGTCCTGAACGCGGCCGAAGCAATGAGCATCGTCGACGGGGAGGCGCGTCAGCTGTTGATCAGTACGGAGGAAGGCGAAGCAAATGGCGTCCTTGTAGCGGTGCGCGATTCCGGGCCGGGCATTGATCCGGAACATATCGAGCGCGTTTTCGATGCCTTCTACACCACGAAGCCCAGCGGAGTGGGGATGGGGCTATCAATCTGCCGGTCCATCATTGAAGCCCACAGCGGCCGACTGTGGGCAGACGCAAATGAGCCGGGAGGCGCCGCATTTCAGTTCACATTGCCTGGCGCGGAAGGACTCATGAATTCTCTTCACGCGACTCACCAGAATGGAGTGCCGCCCGAAGACCACGCATGAGATGATTCTCATCCACGGGTTTGCGAAGGTAACAAATGACCCCATTCTTCAGAGCGCGCGCCCGGACGTCGCTATCGGGGTAGGCCGTCACGAGGATCGTCGGAATCGCATGCCCCTTTTCGATGAGGCGTCTGTGGAGTTCGAGTCCGGTCATCGCGGGCATATGAAGGTCAGCGATCAAGCAGGCAGTTCGACGAGGAGTGGGGAAGCGAGGAAATCGGCAGCCGACGGGAAAGCCTCCACAGCGTAGCCCAATGACCCCAGCAGCCGTCTTATGGACTCGCGAAAGAACTGATCGTCCTCGACGACCGAGACTAATGACGCTTTCGGCATAAGGCCTCCGCCACTCCGCTTAGAGTCGCGATGTGGGTGCTCCAAAATGCCGGCGCCCGCACGCGAACCTCATAGGCTGCGCTAGGAGAGTGCTCCTGAGGCGATGCCGGTGCCCGTAGGTCCCGTCGCGGCGGTGGTTGGAATTGGGTTGGCGTAGTCTCCGGGTTGTTCAACCCAAATGATTCCGGCGTTCGCGCGCTGGAACGGAGACCACGCCATGACGAAGGATACCACGAAGGAGGCGG
>Ga0209624_10000721_pt1 | contig 28631 bp, 22 predicted proteins | sample JacPinW_OM2H0_O1_FD_188565 | JGI IMG/M metagenome (GOLD analysis project Ga0209624, IMG submission 188565) | Forest soil microbial communities from Algoma, Ontario, Canada - Jack Pine, Ontario site 1_JW_OM2H0_O1 (SPAdes) (version 2) | ecosystem: Environmental > Terrestrial > Soil > Boreal...
GTGAAGACTCAGTTCGGCTGGCACATCATCAAGATCGAGGGCGTGCGCACGAAGAGCTTCCCCCCCTTCGAGCAGGTCAAAGACCAAGCGGCCCGATACGTCTCCCAGAAGGCGGAGCAGGACGCCGTCCTCCAGCTCCACAACGCGGCCAAAATCGAGCTGTTCGACGCGGACGGCAAGCCGCTGCCGCCGGCGACGGAGGCCCCGGCTGACCCGAGCAAGGCGGCCCCCGCCGGCGCCGATAAGCCGAAGACGCCCTAACTTCAGGGTTAGATCCTCGCGAGAGCGGTCCATCCGCTCTCTCTTCTGCCTTGGAACGCTCATGGCCGCTCCCGCCCCGCTCTCGCCGCTGGCGCCAAAGATCTATCCCGCTCTTCCACCAATCGCCGGCGTCCGTTTTGCGACGATTGCGGCGGGGGTGCGCTATTCGGGTCGAACCGATGTCATGATGGCGCTGTTCGACCGGCCGGCGGCGGTCGCGGGCGTGTTCACGCGCTCGAAGTGCCCCTCGGCGCCAGTCGATTGGTGCCGCGCGCATCTCGAAGGCGGGAAGGCGCGCGCTCTGATCGTCAATTCCGGCAACGCCAATGCCTTCACCGGCGGCGTCGGCGCCTCCGCGGTCGCCCATGTCGCCGAAGCCGCCGCCAAGGCGGTCGGCGCAGCCCCGAACGAAATCTTCATGGCCTCGACCGGCGTCATCGGCGAGCCGCTCGACGCCACGCGAATTACACGTGTCATCGACGCCTTGGTCGCCGACGCACGCGAGGACGCGCTCCTCGCCGCCGCCAAGGCGATCATGACCACCGACACCTATCCGAAGATCGCGACCGCTCGGGTCAAACTCGGTGATGGCGAAGTCGTCATCAACGGCATCGCCAAGGGCGCGGGCATGATCGCCCCCGACATGGCGACGATGCTGGCCTACGTGTTCACGGACGCGCACATCGTGCCCAGTGCGTTGCAGGCGATGCTGTCGAAGTCGGTGGACCGCTCGTTCAACGCGATCACCATCGACAGCGACACCTCGACCTCCGACACGCTGATGCTGTTCGCCACCGGCGCGGCCGAGCGCGCGCCACGAATTGAGGACGCCGCCGATCCCCGCGCTGCCGAGTTCCGGCGCGCGCTTGACAAGCTTCTGCGTAACCTCGCGCAGCAAGTGGTGCGCGACGGCGAAGGCGCGCGCAAGTTTATCACGGTGAAGGTCGAAGGCGCCGCGACCCGCAAGGCGGCCAAGCGCATCGCGCTCTCGATCGCCAATTCCCCCCTGGTCAAAACCGCCTGCGCGGGCGAGGACGCCAATTGGGGCCGGGTGGTCATGGCGGTCGGCAAAGCGGGCGAGAGGGCCGAGCGCGACAAGCTCGACATCTTCTTCGGCAAGATCCGCGTCGCCCACGCTGGTCAAAGGGACCCGACCTACGACGAAGCGCAGACATCCGCCTATATGAAACGAGACTCGATCGAGATCACCGCGGATCTCGGCATAGGCCGCGGGCGCGCGACGGTATGGACCTGCGACCTGACGAAAGAATATGTCGCGATCAACGGCGATTATCGCTCGTGAGGCGCGACGTCACGGCGCCCCCTCGTCCTGAGGAGCGACGCTTCATGCGTTGCGTCTTGAAGGACGCTTCAACCTGCAACTGTTGCGCCCCGCGCTGGACCATCCTTCGAGAGGCGATGCTCCGCATCGCTCCTCAGGATGAGGTGGGAGGTTGCGCCGACACTCTGGTTCGGGCCTCGTCGTGAGGCTTGTGCTCGTCGTCGCGGCGGCGTTGATCGACGCCGACGGACGCGTGCTGCTCGCGCAAAGGCCAAAAGGCAAAGCGCTTGAGGGCCTGTGGGAGTTCCCCGGCGGGAAGGTTGACGCCGACGAAGGGCCGGAGGACGCGCTCATCCGGGAACTCCGCGAGGAACTTGGAATCACGGTCAAAGCGGACTGCCTCGCTCCGCTGACCTTCGCGAGCCACGCCTATCCCGACTTCCATCTCTTGATGCCGCTGTACGTCTGCCGCCGGTGGGAGGGCTTCGTTCAGCCGCTCGACGGGCAGGCGCTGAAATGGGTGCGCCCGAAGGACCTGCGCGGCCACCCGATGCCGCCGGCGGACGCGCCGCTGATCCCGCATCTGGAGGAGCTGTTGGGATGAGGGCCAGGCCGAAGACGCCTAGGGCGACGTCGTCCAAGCCTTGTACTCGTCGTCAGACACGCTCGGCAACTTCTTGATGAAGGCGACGATCGACCACAGGTCCTGATCGGACGCCCCGGCCAGACCGAAACTCGGCATGCCGGTGAACTTGATGCCGCTCTTGATCGCCCAGAACAGTTGCGAGGCCGTGCGCTCTTTCGCCATGACTTTGAGATCGGCGGGCACGGGCTTTAGCCCTTCCGACCATTTGGCCCAGTTGGCGTTCGGCGGTCCGCCGTGACAATTGACGCAGCCGATCGTCGAATAAAGGCGCGCGCCGGCCTTGACCGTCTCGGCATCGTCGAGATTAGCGGGCGGGGTCTCGGTCCCGTGGGCGACGACGGAAGCCCCTCTCACGCTCGCCAGAGCCCAGTCGACGATGGCCGGATTATCCTCGCTCTCGGCGACATTGTAGAAGCCGCCAAAGAAATAGATCGCCGCGCCAATCGCCGCGATGATCGCAAGGGCGCCAATGAGGGCAAGGAAGCGCATGGAACCATCTCCTGCCGCTGTCGATCGTCGATACGCAAGGAGGGCGGCCGCGATCGGCGCCGCCCGCGGATGCGCCGCGATCGTGCGTCAAGAGGATCGGCCGGGGTTAAGCGGGGGTCAAGCCCCGAAACAGGACGACGTCGTCGGCGATTGCCGTTTTCCTAAAGTTGCGGACGCTCACCGCAACTTTGCGGCGATGCCGCGAATCGAGAGTGATCCAGCGGGCAAGGGAGCAACTCGATTCGCGGCCGGCGCGGGAGGGAGCGCAGGTTGAGAACACCTCAAAGGCGTCCGCTATTCGCTCGCAACGACGCTTTGCTGCCCCTTTCTTGGAAATATATCTTTGGGTCGGCCCCAATTGTTTTCGCCGGCCAGCCGTGATTCGAAGCGCAACCGCTCATTAAGCCCTGGCGCGCATTGTCCTGTCATGCTCGAGCCTCCTGAAGCCGGCGCCCTGTCCGCCGCGCCCGACCTGGCCGCCGCTGCGGCGGCCTGGCTCGTCCATCTCGCCCACGAGCGGCGCCTGTCGGGGCGCACAATCGAGGCTTACGGCCGCGACGCCAGGCAATTCCTCGCCTTTCTCGAGGAACGCTTTGGCGGGCCGCCGGGCATCGCCGATTTCACCGGCTGCGCTCCGGGTGATCTGCGCGCCTTTCTCGCCCACCGGCGGGCGCAAGGCGTCGAGGGCCGCTCGCTTCAGCGGGCGCTCTCCGCCCTCAAATCGCTCGCCCGCCATATCGCGCGCGAAAGCGGGGAAACAGCCGCAGCCCTCGGGTCCATTCGCGCGCCGAAGGCGGCGCGGCGCCTGCCTCGACCCTTGGGCCCGTCCGACGCCAAGGCAGTGACCACGACCGCGCCGCGGGAGGGCGAAGCGCGCGACCCCTGGGTGTTGGCCCGCGACGCCGCGGTGCTGGCTTTGTGCTACGGCGCGGGCCTGCGCATCTCGGAAGCGCTGTCGATCCGGCGCGCCGACGCACCGATCGGCGAAAGGGACGTTGTCACGATCGTCGGCAAAGGCCAGAAGTCTCGCTCGGCGCCGGTCATCGCCCCGGTGCGCGCAGCGGTTGCGGATTATTTGTCGCTTTGTCCTTATGTTCTCAAGCCCGCCAGCCCGTTGTTCGTCGGCGCGAAAGGCGACCCGCTCTCGCCGCGTATCGTGCAACTTGCGATGGCGCGCATGCGCGGCGCGCTCGGCCTGCCTGATAGCGCCACGCCGCATGCGCTCCGCCATTCATTCGCCACGCATCTTCTGGCTCGGGGAGGCGACTTGCGAACCATCCAGGACCTGCTTGGCCACGCCTCGCTGTCAACGACGCAGGTCTATACAGGCGTTGACAGCGCGCGCCTCCTCGCCGCTTACCGGTCGGCCCATCCGCGGGCTTAAGCCCACGCATCCTCCTATCGACGACCTCGGGCGCGGGCTTTAAGAAGGCGGCGCAATATTCGCGAGGGTCAAAGTCCATGTCCGGCAAGCGCATCGTATTCACCGGCGGGACCGGCAAGGCCGGGCGGCACGCCGTTCCGCATCTGGTCGCTCACGGCTATTCGGTCCTGAATGTCGATCTGAAGCCGCTCGACCTGCCGGGCGTCCCGACGCTGATCGCCGACCTGACCGACAACGGCCAGGCGTTCAATGCGCTGACCACCCACCCGACCTTTGCCGGCTTCAATGATGGCCGCCCGCCGAGCCCGCCCGACGCGGTGGTGCATTTCGCCGCCATCCCGCGCGTGCTCATCGAACCGGACAACGTCACCTTCACAACGAACGTGACCAGCACCTACAACGTCATCGAAGCGGCGATGAAGCTCGGCGTGCGTAAAGTCGTGATCGCCTCGAGCGAAACCACCTACGGCGTGTGCTTCGCCGAGGGGGACAAGGATTTCCATTCGTTTCCGCTCGAGGAGGACTACGACGTCGACCCGATGGACTCCTACGGCCTCTCCAAGGTCTGCAACGAAAGGACCGCCCGCGCCTTCGCGATGCGCTACAAGGCGGACATTTACGCGCTGCGCATCGGCAACGTGATCGAGCCGCACGAATATGGGCCATTCAAGGGCTATGCCGCTAATCCGCCGATGCGCAAGCGCAACGCCTGGAGCTATATCGACGCGCGCGATCTCGGCGAGATCGTACGCCTATGCCTCGAAAAGGACGGGCTCGGCTTCGAGGTGTTCAACGCGACCAACGATACGATTACGCTCAATGAGCCAACCGCGAAGGCGCTGGCCAAACTCTGTCCCAATACGCCGATGACACGGACGATGGGCGAGTTCGAGGCTCCTTTGTCGAACCGCAAGATCCGCGAAGTGCTCGGCTTCAAGGAAGCGCACGACTGGCGAAAGCACGTGAGCGGTTGAATCCGGTGTTGCGGCAAGCTCTTGGCTTCCCTTAGCGTTTTGACCCTTCCCCGCGACGTTTTTGCCAGCCAAACGTTAGGTTTCCGTGATTGCGGACCGATGCTGACCGAAAGGGAAATTCCGGCGCCTTAGTTTGGCCTTCCTGTCATGACGGCGATATATTCGCGTGGTCGGTTGTATTTGGTGCGACCATCTCAATATCGCTTGGTTCAGGGGACGCCGCAAATGGGTACCGTATGGGAGAAGCTGTTCAAGAACGGTCCGGCGCCGGCGAACGACTTACGCCCCCTCGCTATTCGCTATCAGCCGGGGGATGACGCCTCTTTAGCCAATTCCAGCACCGTCCTCACCAGTTCTGGCGCGCTCACGCCCAGCGATCTGGCCCGAAACGGAGAAGCGAAGTCGCTCAAGGTCGCGCGCACTTTCGATTCGATCGGTCGGCGTAACGAAGGCCTGCGCACACACTTGGACACCATCGAGTTCTCGTTCCGCAACATCGAGGCTATCCGCTCTCAATTCTACGATGTCCTGACGCCGATTGACCAAACGCTGATTGAGATCGAGCGCACGAAAGTCGCTCACCTTGAGGCCGAGCGGAAGTTCGAGGCCCTGACCGAAGGGCACGAGCGCTTGCGGGCCGAGCACGCCGCCCTGACGCTCGACCGCAACGCGCTCGCGGTCAGGCACGAGGAATCCTCGGAGCGCGTCAAGGATCTCGTGAAAGCGAACGCCGTGGCCGAGGCCGCGGCCTCGGAAGCCCGCGCCGCGCTTGCGGAGCGAAAAGCGAAGCTCGAGCGCACCGAGCGGGAACTGGAGGACAACAAACGGCGCCTGCACACGGTCAGCGAACAATTGCCCGCGCTGCGGGCGGAATTCTCGACCAAGGAGAAACGTCTCCAGGAGGTCGAGCAGCAGCGGGCGGCGCTGCAAGACCAGAACGCTCTCATGTCGCAGGAAAATCGGACTCTCCGGACTAGAAGCGAGGAGTTCGTCGCCAACGCCTCAAAACTCAACCGGCAATTGAGCGACCTCCAGAGCCGGCGGGACGATTTGGCCCGGCGCCTGGAGGAGCTCGAGGCGACGATTGCTCAGGAGACCGCGGCTCACACGAAGCTCAAGGCCGCTCACCTCGACGCCGCCGAAGCGCACCGGCTGACCGCGTCGAACCTGCGCGAAGAGCTCAGCGCGATGACCTCGCGTTCGGAGGCGGCCGAGCGGCTGTTGGCGGAGGCGCGCGAGAAGTTGCGTGAACGCGACGCCGAGATCCGAGCCTTTGAGCAGCGGGCGCTCGAAAGCTCGCTTGCGTTGAAATCTAAAGACGTTGCGCTCGCAGACCTTGACAAAGACCTGACCTCGGCACGCGCGCTGCATGCGGAAGTCGACACTGTGCGCGCTGCGCTTGATCAGCGGTCAACCGAGCTCGCCAAGGCGTTGGAGGCCAAGGACGTCGCGTTGCAGCGCGCCGAACAGAAGATCGTGATGATTGAAGCGCGGATTCCTGAGCAGACCAAGGCAATGGACGCTGAGCGGCTGCTGTTCGAGGAGAGGTTAGCCAAACTCAAGGAACAGCTCGAGGCCGAACAGGCCGCGCGCGCCTTCGCCGAAGGCGGGTTGCAGGCCGCGCGGCAGGAACGCGGCTCCCGGCGCCACGACGCCGAAGCCGCTAGCGCTGCGGCGCCGAAAGACCCGCCAGCCCCGGTCAATGAAGTGCCGCGCGACAAGATCGCCCGCCTGCGCGGGTAAACCGGCGACGCTCGACGAGCCTTCGCAAGGCGCGCGAGAAGCAATGCGGACTCGGTTCATGAGATCGCTCGACGTTCCCGAGGGCAGCGAAAGCCCCGGTCGAGGGCCGGGACGCGATTAAGAAAAATCGACAATTTCTTGCCAAGCCGGCTGGAATGCGATATAGTTTTTCAGAAAGCTTGATATACTCGGCTCGAACTTCTCTGGGCGACGCGCGAGCGGGCATTCGGTTAAGAACGGGGAACGACTCGGGAATGGCGCCGCAAGGCATTGAAATTGCTCAAAACGGACTCGAAGATCCGCCGGCTCCCGGCTGGAAAGGAGAATCGATCAGCATATGACAGCCGCCGAGGTGGGCTTCGGAACGGCGGCCCCCACGGGCCTCATGGCTCGAGGAGCCGTGCGGCAGCGCAACCTCTCAGGACAGGTGGTTGGAGTTACTGCGCGAAATAGAATCGGAGCAGCCCGTATTTGCTCTGAGCCGAGACGGAGCGAGCGAAAAAGATCGCGCAAAAGAGCAGGTAGGCCACTGAAAAGATTGACCCGCGTAACTTTGTGCGCGGCCTCGCTGGAAAGAGAACCGGCTCTAAGATGGTATGGGCCCCGGCGCGCTTCGGCGGAACGGGGCCCTGTTTCGCGGTCAGCGAAACTTCTGGGATGTTGCAGATGATATTTCGGCTAAGGAACTGCTTGGCCTTCGCTGTTCCGTGGCCGCGGATGTTCGTCAGCGATGTTCAGAACGCCGTTCCGCTCTGGCATGTCGAGCGGTGATGGGCGTTTTGACCCTTGTCAAGCCAGGGTCATCCCTGCTGGTCCGGCGGAGTCATGGCTACCCCGACTTTCTGCCGCCCGTGGGGACCGGGCGGCGGTTGCGTCGTCTTGGTGCTGCCTGTTCATGACGACGCCATGACATTGTGCCGGCTAGGCCGGGGCTGTCAAATCACAATCCGCTTCCCGCCCCATCCAGGACGCGGGACACATCGGCTTGTTCACTGGCGGCTTCGGCCGCCGCGATCGCCGTTATATTGACGATACCGCGCGCCGTCACCGTTGGCGTCAGCACGTGCGCGGGCTTAGCGGGGCCAATGAGAATTGGCCCAACCGGCAGCGCGTCGGCGATGACACGGGTCAGCTGCAGCGCTGTGCTTCCCGCATCGAGGTTCGGAAAGATCAGCACATTGGCCTCGCCCTCAAGGCGCGAGTTCGTGACCACCCGCTGGCGAGCGACTAGAGAGAGCGCGGTGTCGGCCTGCATTTCGCCGTCGACTTCGAGGTCGGGCGCGCGCTCCTGCAACAGGCGCAAGGCCTCTCGCATTTTCAGCGACGAGGGCGTGTCGGCCGAGCCGAAGTCGGAATGCGAGATCAGCGCGATTTTGGGCGCCAAACCGAAGCGGCGCACATGCACGGCGCAGGCAACCGCTGTCTCAACGATCTCTTCCGCGCTCGGGTCATAGCGCACATGCGTGTCGGCCAGAAAATAAACGCCCGCAGAAGCGATGACGACAGACAAGGCCGAGAAATCCTTCATCCCCGGCGCGAGCCCGACAATGTCGCGAATATGGTCGAGACGCGATGTGAAGCGTCCCTCAAGACCGCAGATCAGCGCGTCCACTTCGCCGCGATGAAGGGCGAGCGCGCCGATCACGCTCGGCGAGGTGCGGACCACAGTGCGCGCGACGTCCGGCGTAACGCCCTTGCGACCTGCGACTTTCAGATAGGTGGCGACATAGTCACGATAACGCGGATCGTCCTCCGGATTGATGATCTCGAAATCGTCGCCCGCCTTGATCGTCAGGCCGAAGCGCTTGATGCGGTCTCGCATGACATCGGGGCGGCCAATCAGCACCGGCTCGGCGATGCCCTCTTCCAGCACCACCTGTGTCGCGCGCAGCACACGCTCGTCCTCGCCTTCAGAGTAGATGACGCGCTTGCGGGCGGCGCGGGCCCGGGCGAACAGCGGTTTCATGATGAAGCCGGAACGGAAGACGAAGCGGTTGAGCTGATCTGCGTAGGCGTCGAAATCCGCGATCGGACGACGGGCGACCCCGCTCTCCATCGCAGCGCGCGCGACCGCGGGCGCGATGCGCAGCATCAACCGCGGATCAAACGGGCTCGGGATCAGTGAGGTTTTCCCGAACAGGACGGACTGGCCGCCATACGCTTGCGCGGCGACCTCGGAGGGCGTCTCGCGCGCCAGCGCCGCGATCGCCGCGACCGCCGCCTTCTTCATCGCCTCATTGATCTCCCTCGCAACGACATCCAGAGCGCCACGAAAGATGTAGGGAAAGCACAGGACGTTGTTGACCTGATTAGGATAGTCGGAGCGGCCGGTGCAGATCATCGCGTCCGGCCGGGTTTCAAGCGCGAGTTCCGGCATGATTTCCGGGTTCGGGTTGGCGAGCGCCATCACCAGCGGGTCGCTCGCCATCTGTCTAAGCATCTCGGGCTTCAGGACGCCGCCAGCCGAGAGGCCGAGGAAAATGTCGGCGCTGAGAATAGCGTCAGCAAGCGTGCGCGCGCTGGTGTCGCGAGCGTAGACCTCCTTCCAGCGATCCATCAGCGTGTTGCGGCCTTTGTATACGACCCCATCGATATCGCAGACGACGATGTTGTCTCGGCTGGCGCCAAGCGAGACGAGAAGATTGAGCGAAGCGAGCGCCGCTGCGCCAGCGCCGGAGCAGACGATTTTGACGTCGCCGATCTTTTTGCCCGTCAGCTCAAGCGCGTTGACGATTGCCGCGGAAACGATGATCGCCGTGCCGTGCTGATCGTCGTGGAACACGGGGATGCCCATGCGGGCCTTCGCCTTCTCCTCGACCTCAAAACATTCGGGGCCCTTGATGTCCTCGAGATTGATTCCTCCGAAGGTCGGCTCGAGCGCGACGATGACATCGACCAGCTTGTCGACATTCAATTCCGCCACCTCAATGTCGAAGACATCGATGCCGGCGAATTTTTTGAACAGAACCGCCTTGCCTTCCATGACTGGCTTTGACGCCAGAGGGCCGATTGCACCGAGACCCAACACCGCTGTGCCGTTGGTGAGGACTGCGACCAGATTCTGGCGCGCGGTGTAGATCGCCGCGCGATGGGGATCGGCCGCAATCGCCTCGCATGGAAAGGCGACGCCTGGCGAATAGGCGAGCGCCAAATCGCGCTGGTTGGCGAGCGGCTTCGTCGCCCTGATCTCGAGCTTGCCCGGTCGCGGCGCGCTGTGAAACAGCAGGGCGTCGGCCTTAAGATCGGCCTCGCCTTCCAAGGGCATCAAAGGCTCCGTTGCTTTTGAGGCTAGGACTGTTGCTCCAAGAGGCGGCTCAGAACAAGTGCGCGCGCAAACTTAGCGGCGTTGGCGCGTCTTTGGTCGGCCCTACTGCTCTTGGTCCGACGCCCCAGAGGCCGGCTGCAGGTCGCCCGCTTGTTGCACAGCCGCCTGTTCGACAGGCGGAGGCGACGGCGGGACGTTGGGGTCCGCCAGTTGCTGCGCCACAGCCTGTCCTATGGTGTGCTGGCGCGGGCCCGACGGCTGTTCGCGGAGGAAACCGTCCCACTGCGCTTTCGTCCCGTAGAACACGTCGCGATCGACACTGCCATTGATGCCAGGCGTCTGGCCGTCCGACTGATATTGCCAGAACGCCCAGGCGCGCGATCCGTATTTGACTGCTGGATGGTACTTCGTGGACCGGACCCAAATCGGATAGTCGGAGAAAGCGCCCCCCGACAGGATCGCCTCATAGAAGTCCACGGTGGTGTAGATGATCGGCCGCTTGCCGTAGTGGCGTTCCATTTCCTCCAGCATCACCTTCATGTCGGCGGTTGCGCCTGCCTGGGTGAGATGACGACGGCAGGTCGGCGAAGTCGGCGTGGCCTCGACGTCGAGCACCGGCGGCAGGGCGTCGTCTTCGACCGGCGCGTTCTGCTCGAAAAAGGCCATCTCCTCCATCGGCGACCGGCACCAATAAACGAAATGATAGGCGCCGTGCGGCACCCCCGCGCTTTTCGCTCCGCTCCAGTTGGCCTGGAAGCGCGCGTCGGCGCGATCACCGCCCTCGGTCGCCTTGATCCAGGCAAACTTGACGCCGCTGCTGGCGACCGCATTCCAATCGATGTCGCCCTGGAACTTGGAGACGTCGATCCCGTGGATCGGATAGTCATGCGGCTTGGGGAACTTTGAGCTAACCATGCCTCTAGGAAGCTCGGCGACGTCCATGGGTCCAGCGCCGCCGCCGCAACCCGAGAGGACAGCCGCAAGCGCAAGAAAGGGAACGGTGCGCGAAATATGAATCTTGCCGCCCGGCATCGTCACCCTGCCCCCAATCGTCCCGCAAACCGAATTTACGCCGAACGATTGAATTAGACAGATCCCCGTAACGCTTCGTTAATGCACATCGTTAACGCGGCACAATCGCCCTCGTAGCCGGGCGACCCGCGCATCCCGCTCTAAAACCCTGTATGTCTTGCGGACTGGACCTGTCAATGCGGGCGGTTAGATCGGCTCGGGCCCGCGCGAGATCGCGGCGACGCCGGTGCGCGAAACCTCGACCAACCCGATCGGGCGCATGAGCTCGACAAAATCGTCGATCTTGCGCGGGGCGCCGGTCAGTTCGAAAATGAAGCTCTCGGTGGTCGCGTCGATCACCTTGGCGCGGAAGGCGTCGGCAAGCCGCATCGCCTCAACCCTGTTCTCGCCCTTGCCCTTGACCTTGATCATCGCGAGCTCGCGCTCGATCGCGCGTACGGAGAGGGTGAGGTCGTTCACCGAGTGAACGGGAACCAGACGCTCGAGCTGATGGCGGATCTGCTCGATGATTTCGGGAGTGCCGGATGTGACGATGGTGATGCGCGAGAGATGGGTCTCGTGCGCCACCTCGGCCACCGTCAGGCTCTCGATGTTATAGCCGCGTCCCGCAAACATACCGACGACGCGAGCGAGAACGCCGGGCTCATTGTCGACCAGCACGGATAGCGTGTGGGTCTCGATATTGTGTTTCGCCATGGAGGAAGAGTACGGCGACAGCGGCTGGAGGGTGGAGGTCTTGCTCATGCGCTCATGTCCTTATTCGCGGCGCGCTGGGGGACGAAGGGACTTTTCCGTCACGCGGCGACGGCGCTCGGGGCGGCCACGACCCATCGCCGGAAAAGATCGAAGTCAATGTTGCCGCCTGAAAGCACAAGCCCGATCTTGCGTCCTCCGAGCCGCGATCGTTCCTTCACCGCCGCCGCGAGCGCCGCCGCGCCCGCGCCCTCGGCGAGATTGTGCGTATCGGTCCAATAGGCCCGGACCGCCGCAGCCACCTCGTCGTCGCTCACGAGCACAATTCTGGCAGCGCCTTTAAGGATGACCTCCAGCGCCTCTTGGTCGGGGACCCGAGTCGCCATGCCGTCGGCAAGCGTGTCCGCGCTGTTCGTGGGCACGACACGTCCGGAGGCGAACGATAACGAATAAGCCGGCGCTTCCGTCGATTGCACGCCGACGATTTCCGTCTTCAGACCCAGAGCGTCGCGCGCCGAGATACAACCGCAAATTCCCGAGCCCTGACCGATCGGAACGTACAGCACGTCGAGATCCGGGCGTTCGCTGAGAAGCTCAAGCGCGTAGGTCGAAACGCCAAGCGCCAAATCGCGGTGGAACGAAGGAACCAGGCGCAGACCGCGCAAGCTCGCGAGCCGCATCGCCTCTTCTCGCGCCACCTGAAAGTCGCGCCCGAACTCGATCAGTTCGGCGCCGAGCGCCCGCATGGCGGCGTTTTTCTCGGTCGAATTGCCTTGCGGCGCGAGGATCGTCACTTGAAGACCGGCGCGCCGCCCGGCGAAGGCAAGACTTTGGCCGTGATTGCCGCGTGTGGCCGAAATCAACCCGCGCGTCTCAGGCTCGCGCTTGATCAGCGCATCCACATAGGTGAGGCCTCCCCGCACTTTGAAAGCGCCGGTCGGCAAGTGGTTCTCGTGCTTGACAACGACCTCGGCGCCGAGCCGCTCGTCAAGGAGCGGCCAGCTCAGCGCCGGCGTCGGGCGCAACGCGCCGAGCACGACTTCGTGCGCCCGACGTATCTCCTGCAAACTGAACATCGCCAAACCCCTCGCCGCCAGCCTCTGCCCGTGGGAGGAATCAGACCAGCATCTTGCCCTTCTCGTCGACGATGTTGTCGAGTTCGACGCCGGCGTCGTCCTCGAGGTCGGCCATGATCATTTCGTTATGCGCCTTCCCCGAGGGAATCATCGGGAAGCAGTTCTCTTTCTGATCGACGAGGCAGTCGAAGATGACGGGCCCGGGCGTTTCGATCATCTCCATGATCGCCGCGTCGAGCTTCGCTGGATCCGCACAGCGTATCCCATGGGCGCCATAGGCCTCGGCCAGCTTGACGAAGTCGGGCAGCGAATCGGTGTAGCTCTCCGAATAGCGCCCCCCGTGGAGAAGCTCCTGCCATTGGCGCACCATGCCCATGTACTGATTGTTGAGAATGAAGATTTTGATTGGCAGGCGGTACTGCACTGCGGTCGACATCTCCTGCATGTTCATGAGGATCGAGGCTTCACCGGCGATGTCGATAACAAGCGACTTCGGATGCGCGAGCTGAGCGCCGATCGCAGCCGGCAGCCCGTAGCCCATCGTTCCGAGGCCGCCGGAGGTCATCCAGCGGTTCGGCTCCTCAAAGGCGAAATGCTGCGCCGCCCACATCTGGTGCTGGCCGACCTCGGTGGTAATGTAGACATCGCGACTCCTGGTCAACTCATAAAGCCTCTTCACCGCGTGCTGGGGCTTGATGATCTTCTCGGAATTGCGGAAGCCGAACGAGTTGCGCGCCCGCCAGCTGTCGATCGTGCTCCACCATTTGGCGAGCGCGGCGGCCTCGTTTTGGTGCGTGCCCGCGCGCCACAGTCGGGTCATGTCCTCCAGCACATGCGCGCAGTCGCCGACGATCGCGAGATCGACTTTGACGTTTTTATTGATCGAGGACGGATCGATATCGATATGGATTTTCCTCGACTTCGGCGAAAAGGCGTCGAGACGCCCGGTAATGCGGTCGTCAAAGCGCGCGCCGACGCAGATCATGAGATCGCAATCATGCATCGCGCTGTTGGCCTCGAACGAACCGTGCATGCCCAGCATGCCGAGCCACTGCTTATCGGACGCAGGATAGGCGCCGAGCCCCATCAGCGTCGACGTGATCGGAAACCCAGTCGCGCGCACGAGTTCGCGCAGCAGCGTCGAAGCGTGGAACCCGGAATTGATGACGCCGCCGCCAGTGTAGAAGATAGGCTTCTTCGCCGCCGCCATCATTTCGACGGCGTGCCGAACGCGCTCGAGATCTCCCTTGAGTTGCGGCTGGTAGGTTTTGTGCTGGACGTTTTTCTGGAACGTGTAGGGGCCAGTCGCGAATTGCACGTCCTTGGGAATGTCAACGACCACAGGACCGGGCCGGCCGTGCGAAGCAATATAGAAGGCCTCATGCAGAATGCGCGGCAGATCCTCGACGCGGCGCACCAGATAATTGTGCTTGGTACAACTTCGAGTGATGCCTGTCGTGTCGCATTCCTGGAAGGCGTCGGAGCCGATCAGATGGGTCGGCACCTGGCCGGTGATGCAGACCAGAGGAATCGAGTCCATGAGCGCGTCGGTGAGCCCGGTGATGGCGTTGGTCGCGCCCGGTCCCGAGGTGACCAGGAGGACGCCGACCTTGCCGGTCGAGCGCGCATAGCCCTCTGCGGCGTGGGCCGCGCCCTGCTCGTGGCGCACGAGAATGTGGCGAAGCTTGTTCTGGTGGAAGATGGCGTCGTAGATCGGCAGCACCGCGCCACCCGGATAGCCGAAGACCATCTCGACGCCTTGATCCTTCAGCGCCTCGACGACCATCTCCGCGCCGGTCATGTCCTTGGCCATAATTGCAACACTCCGCCTTTTTTCTCGTCAATCGCCAATTCGAGGCAATAAAAAAGGCCCTCTAAGGGGCCTTCGGGTAAGCGCTAGCGAACGGGATGCAGACCTACGTCTGCCCGCATTCTAGCGCCAAAGGTACGATAAGCTTCGCCACGCGTCGCCTCGAAATTGAAAACACCGCAATAATAGAGAAGGCAGGAGGCGGCGTCAAGCCGTTGCGGCCCGCGCCGGCGACCGCGCGTGAATCGGGTTCGAACGGAGCGGGCCTGAGGAAGGCTAGGGTAACGTGTCATCGACCATCAAGACAATCAACGCCGGCGTCCTTTCCATCGCCTACCTGGAATACGGACCCGCGTGCGGCTGGCCGTGCATTCTCGGCCACGGTTTCCCCTATGACGTCCATGCCTATGATCAGGCGGCGCCCATCCTTGCGCAGGCTGGGGCGCGAGTGATCGTCCCTTATCTGCGCGGCTACGGTCCGACGCGGTTCCTCAAGGCCGAGACGCCGCGATCGGGCGAGCAGGCGGCACTCGGCGTGGATCTTCTTGATTTGATGGACGCGCTCAAGATCGAGCGCGCGGTTCTCGGCGGCTACGATTGGGGCGGGCGCGCCGCTTGCATCGTCGCCGCGCTTTTGCCGAACCGGGTCGTCGCGCTCGTCTCCGGCAATTCGTACAACATCCAGAGCATCGCCCATGCAATGGAGCCGGCGAGCCCGGCCGAGGAGGCGGCGTTCTGGTACCAGTACTATTTCCATAGCGAGCGGGGGCGGCGCGGCCTGACGAAGAACCGGAGGGAGATCGCGCGCCTCTTGTGGCGGATGTGGTCGCCGAACTGGGCGTTCGACGATGCGACCTTCGATCGAACGGCGAGCGCCTTCGACAATCCCGACTTCGTCGCGGTCGTCATCCATTCCTATCGGCATCGTTACGGGCTCGCGCCCGGCGCCGGCGATCCTCGGTATGATGAGATTGAAATGGGACTCGCGGCTCAGCCGAGAATCGCCGTTCCGGCCATCACCATCGACGGCGACGCGGACGGCGTAAATCCCGGCACAGCGCATCACGCGAAGAAATTCACCGGCCCGCACGAACATCACGTGTTCGCGGGCGCCGGCCACAACCTGCCGCAGGAGCGGTCGGAGGAATGGGCGCGCGCGGTCATCGACGCGCGGAAGATGGCGAACGCCTAGGGAACGAAAGGGGTCATCAGCCGTTACCCTTGCGTGGAAGGGGATACGGGATTGGCGATCACAGACTTTCCAGGCGTCGGTCAGGACGAGCGGCCTGACCGCTCGAAGCTTGCGGACGTTCTCGGTCCGGGCCTTATAACCGGCGCTTCGGACGACGACCCGAGCGGCATCGCGACATACGCCCAAGCGGGCGCGGCCTTCGGTTTCGCCCTCTCCTGGACCCTCCTTCTCACCTACCCGCTGATGTGCGCGATCCAGATGATCAGCGCGGAAATCGGCCGCGTGACGGGCAAGGGCATCGCCGCCAATATGCGGCGGCACTATTCCCCATATCTGCTCTATGCGCTGGTGGGTCTGCTGGTCCTCGCCAATGTCATCAACATCGGCGCCGATCTTGGAGCGATGGGCGCCGCGCTGCAGCTCATTCTGCCCGGCCCGAAATGGGCCTATGTGCCGGCGTTCGCCATTCTCATCGTGCTTCTGGAAGTGTTCATGCGCTATGCGAGCTATGTCTCCGTGTTGCGCTGGCTGACGCTTTCGCTGTTCGCTTATGTCGCAACGGTATTCGTCGTTGGCGTGCCATGGGGAACGGTCGCCTACCATCTCGTCGTCCCGCATGTCGAATGGACGGCGGGCTATTTCACTATGGTCGTCGCCATCTTCGGCACGACGATCAGCCCCTATCTGTTTTTCTGGCAGGCGTCGGAGGAAGTCGAGGACGTCAAGGAAGACCCGGCCGCAGAGCCCGTCCTCGAAGCGCCTGCTCAAGCGCCGCGGGAGCTTCAGCGCATCCGGCTCGACACGATGGTTGGCATGGGCCTTTCCAATGTGATCGCGCTTTTCATCGTGCTGACGACCGCGGCGACCCTCCACGCGCACGGCGTGACCAACGTCGAAACCTCGGCGGACGCGGCGAAGGCGCTTAAGCCCATTGCGGGCAATCTGGCCTTCGTGGTCTTCGCGCTCGGCATCGTCGGCACAGGGCTGCTCGCGGTGCCGGTTTTGGCGGGGAGCGCGGCTTATGCGGTGGGCGAGACGCTCGGCTGGCGGATCGGCCTCGCCGAGCGCGCGCGCAGGGCGCCGGCCTTCTATCTGGCGATTGCGGGCGCGACGCTCGTGGGGGCGCTCCTCAATTTTTCGCCGCTCGATCCGATCAAGGCGCTGATCTTCAGCGCCGTCGTCAACGGCGTCGCCGCGGTTCCGATCATGGTCTTGATCATGCACATGGCCTCGCGACAAGAGGTCATGGGGGACTTCGCTCTGAAGCCCTGGCTTAAAACCTTGGGCTGGCTGGCGACCGCCGTCATGACCGCCGCAGCGGTCGGCATGTTCGCGACGTGGAACGGCTGAGCCGCGCGCGGGAACGCTCGACCCCGAGCAAATGAAAGAGAGTAAACGGCAATAAACGCCAACAAACGCTAGTAAACGCTATTAAAATAGCTAACGTTTACTAGCGTTTATTTTTTGGAATCGAGACTTTTCAATGGTTTACAGGCGATTCAAATAAAAAATTTCCTCCGGCCTCAGGCCCTTTGGCTGACAGTCTCTCAGTCGCTTCGCTCTCTCGTTCTCCATGCTCACTCTCGTTCGCCGGACGCTCGGCGAAACTTGGGCGTTTCGATCAGCCGAAAGTATACGAAGCGTTCGCCGAAAAGCCAAGGTTTTGTTCGCTGCAACCCGCAACGCGTAGGAAAAAATAGCGCCTTGCCAATGGGTTTGGCAGCGACGAGGCCAAGGATCCGAAATTAGCGGGCGGACCGGGTTGCCGATGATGAGGCGGGGCTGGGTATTGGGCCACGTCCGAATCTCAGGCGTTCTGCGAGGGCAAGCAAGGCAAGCGCCGGGAAGCGACTACGTCCGACCGTTCGATGGTTTGGCGCCGCGAAGCAACCGGCGGAGCAATCGCATCGCCACGTAGAGGAGCAGCGCGACCAGCGCGATCGCGGCGATCGGCGCGGCAAACGCCAAAAAGGATATGAGCGCCGCGCCGCCAAGTTCGGCCGTGGAGATGACGAAGTTCCCTAAGCCCCCCGTCAAAACGGTCGAATGGGCCCTCAGAACCCCGAGCGATCCTCGGGTCAATCCGGCGACGCCGCCGCCAGCAATCACGGCCGCCGTCCACTTCACCATCGGCGGCATGTCGGTCATGACGGCGGCTGACAGGATGGTCCCGGCTACGAACGCTGCGGGCGCGGAGACAACGTCAAGCAGGTTATCGATGACCGGAATGTAATAGGCGAGGACCTCCACGAGGGCCGCGACGCTCAGCATGATCAGGGCCGATGGCGAGCCAAGCCAGGCGAAACTGTCGTCCAAGTGGAGGTGCCCGGTATAGGCCGCGCCGCTGGCGATGAGCATAGGCAAGAAGACGCGAAAGCCGGTCGCAGCGGCGAGGGCTATGCCCAGAACAAGGGATAATGCCAAGTCCGACATGAGAAGGCCCGGCCTCGACCGATTTATGAGCAACCGCGGGACATGTGCTTGGCCAGTCTAGCGCCTTCTGCACTCGGGTCGAAACAGGCCGCACGCTGGCGTTAGCGCACCCGCCCCCATAGCCCGTCGAAAGACGGGCGTTCTTCCGAACGCCCTATGGGTGGGGGGTCGCGCGTACCGAGGGCAGATCATCGCTGCTCTTTTGTCACGCAGGACGGCGCGACCCCTCCTTATTGGCCGCGCGAAAGGCAATCCCTGAATTCTGGCGCGCAGACGCCGTCGATAAAAGCCGCGATCGACATGCGCGCGAACGCGTAGGCAGTTTCAGGAGCGCCTGAGGCCAGCCGGCCCTCCCGGACGGCGCGGCGGAACGTTGTCGGCGTGAACGGCACGTTCGCCTCGGATGTCGCCAGGCGCTCGGCCCCGCGCAGGCTGTCCAGGACAATGCAGCCATAGAACAGGCGCGCCAAGACCCGAACGACATGCAGCCTCGCGCGTACGCGCCGACTGGGCGGCACGCCCAGAGCTGCGTTCAGGAGGATCGTCTCCAGATCGGGCGTAGCGGCGAGTTCGTGGGTTAGGATCGCGAGGTCCACGAGCGGGTCGTTCTGGAAGCCGAGTTCCCAATCGACTAGCCAGACGCGAGCGCCATCGAAGAGGATGTTCCGCGGATTCGGGTCATTGTGGCTGGCGACCAGGGATGCGCTATCCCACGAAAGCCCGGAGCGGATCAGCGCCAGGCCATCGGCGCATGGCTGCAACTCGCCGGGCTGCATGAACGGCGACGTCGAGAGGCTACACAACAGACTCTCGATCGCCGCCGGATAGTCAGCGCGTCTGGGGAATTCGCGCCCGCATTGGAGAGCCGCGACGAGGGCTCCGAGTTCGCGAACCAACCCCGCCTCTCCCCCCGGATGATCGGATAGCGGTCGGCTGGAAACGAAGTCCATGATGGCGACGCCTACGGCGGCGTCGGCATGGTAGATGCGCGGAGCGACGCCCTGTCTGGCGGCGGCCGCCATACAGGCAAAGCCGCGGCTCCGGTCCTCGATCGCGATGCGCTCGGGCTCGACGCGCAGCACATACGGCCGGCCCTGGACTTGGAAACGAATGATCAGGGCGCCCGAGACCCCGCCGCTGAGCAGCGTAGGGTCGGCCGGAACGCATTTTCCGAAAACCTCGCGCAGTGCGCGCTGCACGGCGTCGTGCCGGGACTTTGGGAGAGCATGAAGGAGCATCGAGTTGTCCATGGGCCTGGGCCGCCGCTCTTCGCGCGGCGGCCCAGGTACTGCACCGGCTTGCCCAGTGCGGCGAGTTGCTCAGGACTGGATCAACATCGGCTCACGGCCTCGATAGAGGCGTCACCATACCGGGATTTGGCGCGCTGAGAAGAGCCGCTTCCACCCCGAACTGAATCTAGAGCATCTGCTCACCGGACACGGCGGGGGCAGCTAGACCCGCTTGCCCAGTTTTTTTTTCACAGCCTGGGGGAGACGCGCCGGGGCGATCCCCGCATAAACTCAAGAGCAAAAGGCTCGAGGACTTGTCTCGCCAAGATGCAGTCGCGGGGGATCGAGCATCAAATCCGTGAATCGGGATAGATAGACACGGACTTATCAGCGCACGCCTCGAAAGGATCAAGATGGACGATCCCTCTGACCCTGACGACAGCACGTTTCAACGCCTCCTGAACCGCGAGATTCTCTTGAGCGAGCGGCGACGCATGCTCATCCTGGCGGCCATGCAAGCTCTCATCCTCGTCCTGATCCTTCTCACGGCGACCTTCGCCCCGAGCATCGTCCGTTCGATCTATCACGATCGACTCCCGGAGCGCGCGGCGTTAGCGGCGTTCTCGGCCTTCATCGCCTACGAACTGTTTGCCGCCGGCGTGGTCACGATCTTTCTTCGCCGAGGTCGCAACTTTCCGGTTTTAGGCCGCTACATGAACGCGCTGGTCGAAACGAGCTTCCCGACCGTGCTGCTCTATGTCCTCGCCGGATATCTGTCGTCGCCGGCCATCATTTTTGGCACGTGGCCGGCGCTGCTCTATTTTCTCTTCATCATTCTCTCGACTTTGCGGCTCAATTTTGCGCTTTCGGCCTTCACCGGCGCGGTCGCCGCGGTCGAGCTCTCCGTGCTCGCTTTCGTCATGCTGCACCTCGGCTGGCAAACCGAGAACCCGGACGTCAGCATCGGCTATCATCTGACACGCAGCGCCGTCCTACTCGCAGCCGGCCTTTTGGCCGGCTATGCCGGCGCGACGATCAAGAGCCATTTCCGACGCGCGCTCGCCGCGGCCTCGGCTCGCGACGAGGTGACGAACCTCTTCGGCCAACATGTGTCGCCGCGCGTGGTGGAGCGGCTGCTCGCAATCGGCGCGGCCGAACTCAGCGAAATGAGGAGCGTGTGCGTGATGTTCGTCGACATCCGCAGCTTCACCACGGCGGCGCGCACCCGAACGCCGGCCGAGGTCGTCGAGCGCCTTGACGACGTGTTCGAGATTCTGGTCGAAATCGTCGACCGGCACAACGGCATTGTGAACAAGTTCCTCGGCGACGGCCTGCTCGCCATTTTCGGCGCGCCGATCGACGACCCTCTCGAGGCCGCGAACGCCGTCGCTGCGGCGCGTGAGATGCTCATGAGCGTCGAGGCGAGCAACGTCGGCCATTCCTGGCCGATCCGGCTCGGCATCGGCATCCATATCGGACAGGCGGTGGCCGGGACCGTCGGCTCGCCGCGCCGCAAGGAATATACGGTCATCGGCGACACGGTGAACCTGGCCTCGCGCCTCGAGAGCCTCAACAAGGAGGTGGGTTCGCAACTCATCGTTTCCGACGCCGTCCGTGAGGCGGCGCGGGACGCCATTGGCGAAGCTCTGCCGCTCGGGCCCATCGCCGTGCGCGGCTATTCGGAGCCGGTCACGGTCTGGCGCCTCGCGTAGAACAGATTGCGTTTGGGTCGACCCGCGATCGTCATTGCGAGTGAAGCGAAGCAATCCAGGGGAACCCCGGGCGCCCGCGACTCCTGGATCGCCGCGTCGCGTCGCTCCTCGCGATGATGATTGATTGATACGCACGGTGCTCTAGACGGACGTTTCTTTACCGGCGATCGCGTCTCGCCTCAGCTGGCCAGCGCCATCGCGCCCGGCCCGGGAACCGCGCCAGGCGGACATTTGCCGAGAATGATCATGCCCAGCACCTCGTCCTTGGTCATGTCCTCGACGCGGCCGGTGCCAACGACCTGGCCGTTCTTCATCACTGTCACGCGGTCAGCGAGGTCGAACACGTCGTGGATGTCGTGACTGATGAGGAAGATGCCGAGGCCCTGCGCCTTGAGCTGCTTGACGAGTTCGCCGACCTGCGCGGTCTCGGCGGGGCCCAACGCTGCCGTCGGCTCGTCCATGATGAGCACCTTGGCGTCGAAATGGATCGCCCGCGCGATCGCGACCGACTGGCGCTGGCCGCCGGAGAGCGCGACCACCGGCTCCTTGAAACGGCGGAAGTTCGGATTGAGCCGCCCCATCACCTTGCGCGCCTCCGCCTCCATCGAGGCGTCGTCGAGTGTTCCCCAGCGGGTGAGCAGCTCGCGGCCGAGATAGAGATTCGACGCCGCATCGACATTGTCGGCAAGCGCGAGCGCCTGGTACACGGTCTCGATGCCATAGTGCTTGGCGTCGCGCGGATTGTCGATTCTAACTTCCTGCCCGTTGATGAAGATTTGCCCGCTGTCGCGCTTGTAGGCGCCGGACAGGATCTTGATCAGGCAGGACTTGCCTGCGCCATTGTGGCCGAGCAGGCCGACCACCTCGCCGGGGTATAAATCGATATAGGCGTGGTCGACGGCCTTGACGCCGCCGAAGGCGATCGAGACGTCCTTCATCTCGACAAGCGGCGTGATCGCGTTGGCGTCCATGGCTCAACCCTTGGCGGTTCGGCGGCGGTAGAAGGTGTCGAGGCCGACCGCGCCGACAAGCACCACGCCGACCACCATCTGCTGAAAGGCCGAGTCGAAGCCGAGCAGCACCATGCCCGATTGCAGCGACTGGATGACCAGCGCGCCGATGAGCGCGCCATAGATCGTGCCGACGCCGCCGGCAAGCGAGGTGCCGCCGATGACCGCAGCCGCGATCACGTAAAGCTCGTCGAACTGTCCAAGCACGTTGGTCGCCGAGTCGAGTCTGGCCGAATCGATGCAGGCGGCGATCCCGGCCAGCGCGCCCATTAGGGCAAAGACGAGAATCGTGATTGTCTTGGTGTTGACGCCAGCAAGCTCGGCGGCCTCAGGATTGCCGCCGATGGCGTAGACGTAGCGGCCAAACCGGGTGCGCCGGGCAAGGAAGGTCATGACGAGGCCGGTGGCGACGGCGATGAGCACGGGAATCGCGTATCCCGTCGGAATGATCAGTCCGCCTTCCGGCACGGGAATATTGTTGGCCTCCGCATAAGCGGCGGCGACCCGTTCAGGCCACGGATAGGAGTTGACGATTAGGGTTGCCCCGAGGACGAAGAAGCAGCCGACGACAGCGAGGACATATTCGGCCCACATCGGCCGCTGAGGGAAACGGAACCGGGCTCGCCGCTGTCGGCCGGCGTAGAGACCGAACACGATGCCGACGCAGCAAATTGCCGCGAGAATCCAGCTCGCGGTCGCTCCGATCGAGCCATGCGGGCCCCCGCCCATCAGCGCGAAGCGGTCGTCGAGCGGCGCGATCGTCTGGCCCGCCGTCACCCACCACGCGGCGCCGCGCCAGAACAATTGGCCCCCGAGCGTGACGATGAAAGCCGGAATGCCGAGATAGGCGACCAGCGACCCGTGGAAGGCGCCGATCGCCGCGCCGACCGCAAGAGCGATGACGATGGCGATGATCCAGATCGTTGGATTATCGAGGCCGAGATAGACCGGCAGGAAGCGGACCTGGGCGACGCCGATGATTGTCGAGACGAAGCCGACGATCGATCCGACCGAAAGGTCGATATGGCGCATGACGATGATGAGCACCATACCGGTCGCCATGACCGCGATCGACGAAGTCTGGACGCTCAAATTCCACAAATTGCGCGGCGTGAGGAACAAGCCCTCGCCGCTCGAGATCAGGGTGTAGACGTGAAAGCCGATCCAGATCAGCGCCAGCGCGCCCATCATACCGAGCATGCGGGTGTCGACCTCGGTGGCTCTGAGGAAGCGTCGAATAGCCGGCTCGTTCAGAGCCGCGCTGGTCGCGCTCGGCGCCGCAGAGGCCATTCTCCCTCCCGATCCTATCTTACGCCGCCGCCATCCGGGAGCGCGCCATTGCAACAGAAAGCCGCGCCGCCCTCAGGAACGGCGCGGCTTCTTTTGTTTCACTCCGTGCTGACGCGGTCAACTCAGCCGCAGAACTTGAGCGTGCCAGGCTTCACGCCGGCGCAGACCTCCGCCTTGGTGATCCAGCCCTTGTCGACGATCGCGTTGAGGTTCTCCCTGGTGACCGGGAGCGGCGTCAGCAGGATGCCATTGACCTTGACGCCCTTGGCGCCGCCGGTGAACGGCTTCACGTCGGGAATGGCGGTCATCTTCTTGCCGGCGCCGAGCGCGACGGCCGCCTCGCCCGAGATCTTGCCGAGGTCGCGCGCGTCCTTCCAGATCGAAACGGTCTGGGTGCCGAGCGCGATTCGATTGATCGCCGCATGGTCGCCGTCCTGGCCTGACACCGGCACCGAACCGGCCATTCCCTGCGCCCCGAGCGCCGCCACGACGCCGCCGGCCATGCCGTCGTTCTCGGCGACGACCGCATCGACCTTGTTGTTGTTCTTGGTGAGGATCTGCTCCATGTTCTTTTGCGCGTTGTCCGGCTTCCAGCCGTCGGTGTAGGACATGCCGACGTTCTTGATCTTGCCGGCGTCCATCGCGGGCTTAAGCACTTCGGTGATGCCCGAAAACAGGAAGTCGGCGTTCGGATCGCCCTTGTCGCCCTTGATGAAGGCGTAGTTGCCGGCAGGCTTCGCGGCCAGGATCGCTTTCGCCATCATGCGCCCAACGCCGACATTGTCGAAGGTGATGTAGAGCACGTTCGGGCTCTCGATCAGGCGGTCGTAGGCGATGACCGGAATGCCTTCGTCCGACGCTTTCTTCACCGCCGGAAGGATCGCCTCCGAATCCATGGCGAGGATGATGAGCACGTTGGCGCCCTTGGAGATGAGGCTTTCGACGTCGGTCAACTGCTTGGTCGGCGACCCTTGAGCGTCGGCAGAGATGTACTTGGCGCCATGGGCGTCGAGCGCCTTTTTGATCGCGGCTTCGTCGGTTTTCCAGCGCTCTTCCTGGAAGTTCGACCACGACACGCCGACCGTCAGGTCTTTCGCCATCGCGGCGAAAGAGACGACGCTGGCCGACGCCAGCAAAACCGCCCCGATCGCCAAGTTTTTCAACGATTTCATAGATTTCCTCCCGTACGAACCCGGCGGCGACGCGTCAAAGCGCGCGCCCCTCCAGCCGAAGCCGGACAATGGTCAGCCTCGCCATGACTGTCAATGCGCCAAATGGGCTATGTCTCCAACTTGATAGGTGCTTGCAGCGCCCGCCCTGGACATGAGAGATAACGCGGGGCGCGCTCATCGCCCTTGGACGATAGCGGCGGGAGGACCATGAAGCGGCTTTTGGGCGTGTCGATCGCTCTATGCGCGGCGTCAGCGCTCAGCGCAATCGGCGCCGCACTGGGGGCAAGCTGGGACGAGCGCGTCTTTTCCCCCGGCTCCCATGTTGATTTTGATCAGATCGCCGCGGCCGGCCCGTCGGTTCTGCCTGCCCTCATCGAGCGCGGGCGTGAGCTGTTCAAGGCCAAATTCACCACCGTCGACGGCGCCGGGCGGCCAAAGGCGACCCAGGCAATCGTCCCGACCAAGCGCAAGAACGGCGTCAATCCGCCGTTCAGCCGCACCAGCGGACCGGATTCGAATTCCTGTTTCGGCTGCCACAACGATCCGGTCGTCGGGGGCTCCGGCGACGACGTGGCCAATGTGTTCGTGTCCGAAGGGTTCGAGAGCGCGCAGTTCGACTCGATCGACCCGTCGTTCTCGAGCGAGCGGCACACCACGTCACTGATGGGTTCAGGGCTTGTCGAGCTGCTGGCGCGCGAGATGACCGCCGACCTGCAGGCGATCCGCGCCGCGGCGATTGCGGAAGCCTGCGCTACGGCCAAAGACGCACACGCGGACCTCGTGACCAAAAGTGTGCGCTTCGGCTCGATCGTCGCTCATCCCGACGGAATCGTCGATCTCGAGGCCATCGACGGCGTCGATTCCGATCTGATCGTGCGGCCGTTCAGCCGCAAGGGCGTGTTCACGTCGCTGCGTCAGTTCACCATCAACGCGCTCAACATCCATCATGGCATGGAGGCGATCGAGCGGTTCGGCGTGCGCTGGACGGGCAGCCACGACTTCGCCGAAAGCGGCGTGCCGGACTCGGTGACGGCAGGCGACGTCTCGGCTCTCGTCGCGTTCCAGGCGACGCTGCCACCGCCGACGATCAAAGCCGATATGCCCGACGATTGGCGGCAGGCGGCCAAGGCCGGCGCCGAGACGTTCAACACAATCGGCTGCGCCTCGTGCCACATGCAGACGCTGCCGCTGAAGTCGCTCGTGTTCACCGATCCCGCGCCCTATGACATGGCGGGGACGCTGCGATTTGGGGAAGTCAAGGAGCCGATCCGCATCGATCTTGGCGCCCTGCCCTTCGCCAAGACCCTCCAGAAAAACGACAAGGGCGAGTGGCTGATCCCGCTTTATAGTGATCTCAAGCGCCATCTGGTCGTCGATGAGACGGTCAATGCGCTCGGCAACGAATTGCAGGCGCAACGTTTCGTCGAGCGCGACGTCTTCCTCACGCCTCGCCTTTGGGGCGTCGGCTCGACCGCTCCTTATGGCCACAACGGCTCGTTCCGCATGCTCGACGAAATCATCGCGGCGCATGGCGGAGACGCGCGGTTCGCGCGCGACGCGTATCAAGCGCTCGACCCTGATAAGCGCGACGGCGTCATCGCTTTCCTCCGCTCGCTCGTCATCGAGGCGCAGTGATGCGGATTGTGTTCTGCATCCTTGCGTTGCTTATGGGAGTCGCCGCCGCGCGCGCCGGCGACGACCGGCAAAAGCCGGTGGGCGACGTGCCCCTCATGCACGAAGAGGCTGAGGCGGCCGGCCTCCACAGCGTCTATGACGGTCCGTGGGAGTTCTTTGTCGGCGGCGGTGGGGCTGCGCTCGATTGCGACGGCTCGGGTTTTCCCTCGGTGTTCCTGGCGGGCGGCAAGAATCCGGCGCGGCTGTTCGTCAACAAATCCAAGGCCGGCGGCCCGCTCAAATTCGAGGAGAAGGCGCTCGACATCGGCGCCGATCCGAAGCTGCTCAGCAACGTCATTGGCGCCTATCCGCTCGACATCGACGGCGACGGCCACATGGATCTGTTCGTGCTCAGGGTTGGCGGCAACCTCATGCTCAAGGGCGGTCCTGATTGCACGTTCACGCTCGCCAACCACGAATGGAATTTCGATGGCGATGCGGGCTGGACCACTTCGTTCGCAGCCGAATGGGAGCCGGGACAGAAGTTCCCGACGCTCGCGATTGGTCATTACGTCGACCGCGACGCGCCGGGGTCGCCTTGGGGCACATGCGCGGACAATTCGCTCTATCGCCCTCAGGCCGGCGACAAGCCCGATTATTCCGCGCGCACGCCGCTTGCGCCGGGCTTCTGCGCTTTGTCGATGCTGTTCACCGACTGGAACAAGTCGGGCACGCCGTCGCTGCGCGTCTCCAACGACCGGCAATATTATCGCGGCGGCGAAGAGCAGATGTGGCGCATCGAGCCGGGCAAGACGCCGAGGCTCTACTCACGCGCCGACGGCTGGCGGCATTTGTCGATCTACGGCATGGGCATTGCGGAAGGCGATCTCGACGGCTCGGGCTACCCGCAATATTTCCTCACCTCGATGGGCGACGAGAAGCTGCAGACGCTCGATCCCGACGAGGGTGGGCGCGGCGAATCTCCTGTCTATCGCGACATCGCGGGCGAGGTTGGCGTGACCGCGCATATTCCCTATGCCGGCGGCGACAAGCGCCCGTCGACCGCCTGGCACGCCGAGTTCGCCGACTTCAACAATGACGGGCTCAGCGACATCTTCGTCTCCAAGGGCAACCTTGAGCAAATGCCCGACTTCGCCGCCTACGATCCGAGCAATCTCTTGCTTGGCCAATGGAACGGCAAATTCGCCGAGGCCGGCGACGAAGCGGGCATCGCCTGCAACGCCAAGGGCCGCGGCGCGCTCGTCGCCGACTTCAACCTCGATGGAAAGCTCGACATTCTGCAGATCAATCGCGGCTCAAACGCTCTGCTCTGGCGCAGTCTGGGCGCCAAGAATGGCGACGGCCCGCCGCTGCCGATGGGCAATTGGAGCGAGATCCGCCTCATCGAGCCGAACCCCAACCGCAATGCGGTCGGGGCGCGGATTACGATCAGGACGGGAACCCGCAGCCAGACGCGCTTCGTCGACGTTGGCGGCGGCGACGCCTCCGGTCACGCGGGCTTCATCCATGTCGGCCTCGGCACCGCCGAGCGCGCGGAGATCCGGGTGCAATGGCCTGACGGCGACCAGAGCCCGTCCTACCGTGTGTTCGCCAACCAGTTCGTGGTCGTCGACCGCACGAAGCCGCAGGCCGCGTACTGGTATCCGGCGCGGTAGAAGGCTCAGCGCCGCTGAAGCCCTAACAAGGATCCGGCGTCAGCTCGCCATCACCTCGTTCACTTGCATGATCGGCTCGATCTTCGTGTAGTTGGGAATATCGCCCACGATCTCCGCGCCATGCTTGGCCAGCGCTTTCTGCAGCTCGTCGACCGAGTTGAATTTGAGATAGGCGATCGCGAGATAGCGCGCCTTGCCGCCAGCGGGTTCAGACACGCCCTTATCGAATTCGCAGCTCACCATCCCTTCCGGCTTTAGCCGCGAGACGAGCAGCTTGTGGTGATTGTTGAAATAATAATCGTAGTTGAAGGTTTCGCCGTCTTTCGCCGGGTAAAGAACCGTAAGTCGATGCATGACTTCCTCCCTCGTGGCGCGCCCAGGCGGTTGTTCCGCGTTGCGCCGCAACGCGCTAGTTCCAATCAGTTCGCCGGCATGCAGGTGGCGAAGATTGCGTTCCGCGCTATTAGCATGGGGCCAAGGCGCAAGAATTCCAACTCGGGCGAGTTCGACCCGCGGCTAAATGTTTAGTCCCGGCGTTTGCTGGAGCGGATTGAGTTTGAATGTCTGAGGCTGTGAAGTCCAGGCTTTGCAGATGAATTCGTATGGGGTGAGGCCCCTGAGGGTTTTGAGCCGCCTGGCGAAGTTGTA